>WNGG01003886.1_pt1 | contig 39925 bp, 34 predicted proteins | sample 5400661 | NCBI WGS metagenome assembly WNGG01 (sample SAMN13153372, study PRJNA577476) | soil metagenome | isolation source: 100 cm soil or saprolite under Garry oak tree replicate 1 | place: USA:California | collected 2016-06-15
GACTTTCTGCCCCTGATTCACCATGCTGGGTCAAGGAACTCTAAAACGAATTCTTATCGATGGGTAGCGTCGGAGAATATAATTGAAGTCTTTGATTTCCGCAATTGTTTTATTCTACGGTGTTGTCTGAGGTCTGGGCCGTTTTCGGACTATTGTATTGATTCAAGGAGTTAATGGGTCATTCTTGCCGTTTAGTGATCCCCTGGCGATGACGAAGATCCGTCTGTAGAATTGCCCGCGATAAAAAACAAGCTTCTACCCAGCACGTTTGGTAGTGACGGCTGTCCCACGATGGAGCAACGCCTAACGAGCGAGGTCGAGCCCGTTCCTCGGATGCGTTCTGCATTGACATTCTCTGACCATCAGTATTTACTTTAGGCCCAAAGCAACGCTATCGAATTCAACAACTTAAGTAATCAGAAGGAGTCACGAAATGAAAAAGTGGATCGCTCTCTCGGCAACAATTGTCTTAGCTCTCGGAATTGCCATTTTTGTTCAGAAGGCCAAAGTCCTTACGGCAACCGCAACAGTAGCCACAGGTAAGCCCGACCTTATTGTGGATCAAAAGCGGCTCTTGCAAAACTGGGTTGTGCGCGATGAGAAGCTGCCCGCTAGTTTTTGCAGCGTCGAAGAGGGTGGCATCACACCCGGTGAGCACACTCTACTACGTTTCACCGTTTCCACGCCGAACATCGGCACGGCTGACGTGAACCTCGGCGATCCTAATGCTCATGTGGCCGCCAATGATGGTCTCTATGAATACGCCACGTGTCATCGCCATTTCCATTTTCGGCACTACACTCTCTATCAATTGATCGATCCCGCGACTGGTTACGTTTGGCGCGCCGCCAAACGCGGGTTTTGCATGATCGACGTGGAGAAATATCAGGCATATCCCGGCCCCGCGAATAACGACCGCAACTATCTGTCGTGCGGCGCGCCGGCAACGGCGACAGAGCCGGCCATAGTTGGCAATCAAGGTATCAGTGTCGGCTGGGCGGATACTTATGTCTGGAAGCTTGGCGGTCAGTATTTTGTGCTTGACGGAGGAGACGGCCAGCCGCCGGTTCCTCCCGGAGACTATGTCATTCGCATCACGGTAAACCCGCCGTTTGTGGCACAAGCCGGTGAGCCATGCCCGAATTTGGATTCAAACGGCTTTTGCCATCAACTTCCCGAATTGAACTACGATAATAACGTAACCGAGATTCAGATTACGATCCCTGATCACCCGGGTAAGCAGGGAGTGGGTCCGCTTAAGAATCAGCCGCAGCTTACGGCCGAGCCGATTGATTAGATCGAAACCGTTAGAGATCGAAGCAATCACTGCAACGGCTGGTAAAGGCTATTTTGCACTCGGCCATCGGAACGTTTGCTTGCAACTGAACTCAATTAAATTGGTCATAACCGACTGCCTTTCTTTGCTTGAACTCACCATCCAGAAATACTAATGCTCATGCCGATGATGAATATCTGGGTAGTGAGGATGAGTATGATATATCCTCTCATGTCGATGCATGTGACTGTGCGTTTGGGCCAAAAGCGCTGGATCGTCATGATGCTGGTGGTGCTCATCATGACTGTGCCGGTGGTCATGCTCAAGCGCCTCATGCCAGTGCCGGTGTTCGTGCCTTTCAGTCAAATGTAGCCATATACCGACAAGCATGAGCGCTGCGGCACCGAAAAAGTAAATCGTGACGCTGTCGCGAAGAACGAGAATCGACAGCAAAGCCCCGACAAATGGAGCCGCTGAAAAATATGCGCCAGTGCGCGCGGTGCCAATGTGCCGGAGAGACAACACAAAGAGAACGAGACTCACGCCGTAGCTCAGAAAACCTAACAAAGCTGCTTCGCCCACTGCCGATGCGCGCGGAATTGCCGCGCCAACGGCAAGAGCAATAATCAGATTCACCGTCCCAGCGACTAATCCTTTTGCAGCCGCCACTTGTATCGGATCTCCCGACGAAACGTTCCGAGTCAGGTTGTTGTCTATTCCCCATGCAAGGCACGCACCGATTATGCAAATCGGTCCCCAAGGCACGCCGACTTCTGGCTTTCCTGACCAGGACAGCACTATCCCACCCGCGATTATCGCGGCCATTCCGATCGCAATTCGGCGATCGAAATTCTCTTTGAAGACAAACCATGCAAGGGCTGCCGTGAACACGCCTTCGAGATTGAGCAGCAACGATGCGGACGAAGCAGGAGTGAGGCGTAGACCTATGAGCAATAGAATTGGACCAGCTACTCCTCCAGAAATAATTGCGCTTCCGAGCCAGGGAAGGTCAGCTAGCCTCAAACGCGCTTCTCGCGCTTGCTCCTTGATGAATTGCCGACGAAGTAGGAGCCAGGCAGTAAGGCCGAGACCCGACCCAAGATACAACAAGGCTGCTAACAGGATCGGCTCGAGTTGTCCCAGAAGAATCTTTGCCAGCGAGGTGCTGGCGCCGAAGAGCGTCGCCGCGGCCAGAGCATAACCCGGCCCCTTGCGATCGCTCTTCTTTGAATCGTAGCTCATTGCCGAGTCGCTCATCGATCCAACCGCTTCGTTCCAAGTGGAGGCCGATTCTAATCGTTACTCAAGACTCAAGTCCCTGAAGGAATGAATACCACTTGACGCTGCCTTCCGGCATTCGCTTCGCCATTTCAAGAAGCTGCGGCGATGGTTCTCCATACACCGACACCGCGTGATCGTCGGCGAATTCAGTGAATAATTTATCGAGCGCTTCGCCTATATGCATGCGATGCTCAACTAAACCCTCCGGGCTCTCATAAATTTCTCGGATCTCACATTCGGTTTCATCACTGTTGAGAAACCAGTCATAGCGGAGCGTCTTCGTATCCTTCTCTCTTGTCTGCCTGATGCATTCAGATGCCTGGCGTTTGAACTCTTCCAGCTTTCCCCTGCGTATTGTCATTCGGGCGCTTACTTCAAGTTTGCCCATTGCGATTCTCCCTTCTTGATCTACAAACTCCTTCCAATCACGCGCATAAGCACGTTGACGAACTTGCGCACGGCTCTACTTCAGAAAAGAGTAAGTGTATTTAACCGTGAATCTTTGCTCCCGAGTCAATACAGGATTACCAGCGGCCAAACTGTTGAATTGATTGCCGAGCGTGTAGATAACAAAGAGGTCGCTGTCGGGTCGGTAGTTATAACGCAGACGGAAATTCATGCTGACCGGATTCTTGTCGATAGAATTGACCTGGATGAGCAGAGACGTTGTAAGAAAGCGGCTGAATGAATAGCTGCCATTGATTGAACCGATGTGCACGTTGAAGATTCCCTGAGGGAAGCGAAAGCGATCCCAGGTGTGCACGGTAGCAATCGAAATCTTCGGTGTGGGCCGGTAGCTCGTGCGCGTACGAAACTCGTTGAGACGCCCGTTGTAGAACGTACCAAAACGTTCGAAGAAACTATAGACGAAGCGCTTGCTCTTATCTGATCCGTATGTGAATTGATGGCGATCGAAGTGATAAAGCCCAGGCGGGATGACAACATTCTTGAAGATGTTGAAGGGTGAATTCAGACGCTGAATGAAATTATCGAAGAGATCGTCATCGGTATAGGCGCCGTTGTGAAAGTTGGCTCGAAACGTGGTCTGCCATTCCTGCGTCTGCAAGAGACCGTGAGTATTCACGTGCCGCCGATAGAAGCCTTCGAAGTTATATTCACGGATGCGTCCGTGTTTTGGACGAGGTGAAAGCTGCGCATCAATTGAATTGGTTACGATATCAGTTCGATCAACGAAACCAACTTCGGGGTTGAAATTTGGTCCAACCCTGTTTTGAAAAAACTCGAGTTGAACCAGGTTGCTGTTGTAGCTTGCGTCAAAAGTGCTGGCCCAATCATGGCCCCGCAGGTTTCGATCAGCGGAGAACGTCTTAGCGAGGAAGCCATTCAGTGAAAGCTTCTTGAAAAAGATAAAATCTGCATCAAATCCACCTGTCCGATTGAAGCGGTCTTGGCGGTTGCCGCTTTCTTTGTCGATAAAGATTCCGCCAACGTAAGATTCGCTCAAGAGCTTCCGCTTCACCCGCGCCACGAAATAATTCGCAAATGGATTTGGCCCGCTGGCGCGCGTCTTCGCATCAAGAATGCCAACATCAAACTTACCAAGCGAGCCGGTCACCTTTGCTCCCACATCGAGCGGGACTTGCTGACCACTTACTGGGTCGATTCCGATCTGCCGGCTGAAAAAGAGTTGCGTATCTCGAAAACCAACATCAAAGACGCCGCTGTTCTCCAGAAAGAACTGCCGCTTCTCTGGCAGGGATGATTTGAACGGAGTGAGATTGAAGCGAACCGGATCGACATCGGCGTCAGCGAAGTCAGTATTGAACGTGAGATTGGCGACCAGATTGCTGCGAATGCCATACTTGAGATCGAGACCGCCAGTATGCAGCATGCGCGTGCCGTTCTGTGCGTCAGACCTCACGCCGCCAACGACGTAAGGTTTGATAATCAGTAAGCGTCCGCTGCCAATATCTTTCAGATCGGTGAGCTCGCCGGCTTCCGAGATACGCTCGATGCCGTAGATGCGCAGATAGGATTGCCAGAGATCTTCTTCGTTCTTACGACGAATCAAGCGTCTGAAATTCATTCCGATGGTGACGTTGTTCGATGTCTTGAAGTTCAGGGTAGAAAACGGAATTGCCATCGTCGCCGTCCAACCATCCTGCGTGACGTGACCGTTGGATTTCCAGATCCCATCCCAGTTTGGATCGTTTACGCGTCCTTCATCGGAAATCAGTGCGTCGAACTGCGTGCCGAGGGCATTAGTCGTAAAAGTGTACCCGTTGCGCTTGTCATTGTTCGGCGAAATCAACACAGTGAAGTTGTCATCAACGCTGAAATCAGCGTCGCGACGCAACTCGGTAGCGACGATCTTCTTCGGATCGGAATCGAAGCAGTGGATTCCAAAGTACAGGTAGCGACTGTCATACACGATTCTGACCTCCGTCTTTTCGGTTGGCGGTTGTCGCTCGAACGGCTCGCGCTGGTGAAAGTTGGTAACGAGGCTTGCATCCTGCCAGTTCGCATCGTTCAGTGTTCCATCAAGTTCGGGGGCCTTGTCGGCATGCACGGCAACCATAGATCGAGCTGATTTAGGATCGTCACCCGTCGGTGTCTGCGCTGACAGCGACGGAATCACAACCGTCAGGAAGATTAAGCTCCGCAAGAAGAGAAGGGTCCTTCTAGTCATCGGCTATGAAAACTTAAATTCACGACTACGACTCCTGGTAATGCTCCGTTAGCGTGTTGCTGACGTGAGGCTCGGGTTTATTCGGTACCTCAAGGATCTAGTAGGAAGGAGACTGACAATTGGCCCTTCCGCCGCAAAGTGAGCGAGACCTGGCATCTCGCCGCCTTTGGTTTATGGCCACTAACGAAGCTTTTGGAAAACAGTAACCTTACTTTCTTCCGATGGTAATTGCGTCGGTACTCGTAATGAGATGGTTATTCCAGTCCAAACGCGTTCTTACCGCCCTGATCGTTCCATCTTCAGCTTCGAACACAAAAAGCTTTCTATCTGCACCTTCATCCACTACATAATTCACAAGGCGTCCCCAGTTCTTTGGGAAGGTCTGCTCGGTCGGAGAATTGGTGGCGCCTGCAATCTCATAATCAGCCGTCACGATCTGCCGATTATCTTGCGTCGGTCCCTTCCTGGCGGCAAATCCTAATCCAAAGCCAGCTACGACGAACACGACAATACTGACAAGCGTTCTTATGTATTTCATTGTCAACCTCCAGATTGCTCCTATCAGTACCGCTCTTTTGCATCATTTGCATTACATAGTAACGGTCGTTACAATCTAATTCCCCTGTTACTTCTTAGTCAATGGTTAAGAACTCGGCAAAAAAGCCAGAGTGGATTCTACTGATCCATCAGTTGCCGCCCAAGCCCACAAACCTGCGCGTGCGCATTTGGCGCAAGCTGCAGAAGCTGGGCGCGGTAGCAATCAAGAATTCGGTATACGTGCTGCCGGCAAATGAGAAGACGCACGAAGATTTTCAGTGGTTGAAGCAAGAGATCGAATCTGCCGGCGGCGAAGCAACTGTTTTTCAAGCCGCCTCAGTTGAAGGCGCGACTGACGAAGAGATCATGGCGGCTTTTCGCAAAGCGCGTGATGAAGAATTTGCAGCCATCACTGCGGAACTCGACGGGCTGGCCAGCGCGGTTAGTCAACAAACTCGGGGAAAGCATCTCTCCACGGGACGACTAGCAACGCACGAAGCAGAGTTGGATAAGCTGCACGCGCAACTGGAAAGCATCGTCGCTAACGACTTCTTCAACGCTGCTGGTCGTGCACACGCGCTCACGGCTTACGGGCGTTGCCAGAGAGCAATTCGTGCGGCACACGCTCCAGTCTCAAAAGCTCCGCGCTCTACTATCAAAGCAGGAACTCTCGATCTTGCGCAGTACCAGGGTCGCCGCTGGATGACTCGACGCAACCTGCATATCGATCGGCTCGCTTCCGCTTGGCTGATCAGGCAGTTCATCGACAAACGCCCGCGCTTTTACTTTGTTGCTGAGGGTGAAACGGTAGAGGGCGCGATTGCGTTCGACACGTACGGCGCTGAGTTCACGCATCACGGTGAGGATTGCACCTTTGAGACGCTGCTCAAACGATTCGGCTTGAGCGGTAGCAAAGCTCTGCATGAGATAGCGGAGATCGTTCACGACATAGATCTGAAGGATGACAAGTTTCATCGGCTGGAGGCCTTGGGCCTCAATGCAATCATTAACGGTTTGAGCGCAACGGTGAGGGACGATCGCAAGTTGCTGCAACAATGCAGCGCTATATTTGATGGGCTGTATTCGTTACTTGGTCAAAGCACTCAGAAGGAGAAAGTGAAGCGAAACACCCGGCGGGTGCAAGCGCCATCAATGAGAGGGGAGCTAATAGCATGAAATTCATAATCTGGTCTTTCGTGCTGATGGTAGTTTTGTCAGCAACAGCAGTGGTTTCGGCACAGACGACTACGATTGATTTCAACAACGACAAAGTCGGAGAAGCGCCAAGCGGTTTCTCTACCGCGCTCACGGGCAGAGGCAGACCAGGCAAGTGGGTAGTGATGAAAGACCCCGCTTCGCCTAATCAGGGCAACGTCCTCGCGCAGACTGATGCCGATCGGACTGACTATCGCTTTCCAGTGTGCGTCCATGATGGACTAACAGCGAAGAACGTCGATGTAAGTGTGAAGTTCAAGCCCATCTCCGGCAGAGGCGATCAGGGGGCTGGCGTTGTCTGGCGTTACCAGGACAAGGACAACTATTACATCGTTCGTGCCAACGCTCTGGAAGGCAATGTCGTGCTCTACAAGGTTGAGAATGGTAGGCGGACCGATCTACCGCTCGTAGGAAAGGGTCGCACCTACGGGATGAAAGAGAGAGTGCCTTCGGGAGAGTGGGGCACACTGCGGGTGGTCGCCAAAGGCAATCACTTTGAGGTCTTTCACAACGGCAAGAAACTCTACGAGGTAGAAGATGAGACCTTTAAGCAGGCGGGCAAGATCGGCTTATGGACTAAGGCTGATTCGGTGATTTACTTCGACGATCTGACAGTGACCGTGCAGTAAGAAATGAAACCCGGCATCGACAGTGATGGACATCAGATGCCTTCGTGGCGCGAAGTGTTTCTCTACTTTCTTTTTCTTGGCTTCGTCAACGTCGGTGGGCCAGTCGCGCAGATTACGATGATGTACAACCACATGGTCGAGCGACGCCAGTGGCTGACGAAAGATCGGTTCGTGAAGATCATGGCTTTCTGTCACATGCTGCCCGGTCCTGAAGCATTGCAGTTAGCCATTTACGTTGGTTACTTGAAACGCAAACTTCTAGGCGGTGCGCTCGCGGGCCTGACCTTCATCATTCCCGGCGCGGCGGTGATGATCATTTTGAGTTGGCTGTACGTTACTTACGGCAGCTTGCCACAGGTTAATAACTTCCTTTATGTTCTAAAGCCCGCCGTGTTGGGCATCATCGCGGCAGGAATTATCAAGCTTGGCCGCGCGGCCATACGCAACTGGTTTCTTGCCGCCCTGCTGGTCGGGGCGTTCGTGGGAATGCGTTTCGCGGGCATCAATTTCTTGCTGATCCTGCTGCTCGCGGGTCTGTTGAATCTCTCAGTAGTCGTAGGTTGGCCGCGCTTGCGACGGAAGCCCGCAACGCTGCCAATAATAATCGGAGGGCTAAGCTCGGTTTTTCCCCTCGCAAGTTCGCGTTGGTTTCAGATGGTCTGGCTCTTTCTCGAGACCGGACTGTTCAGCTTCGGCGGCGCGTACGCTTCCCTCGTATTTGTGCAACGCGGCGCGGTTGCTCAATATCACTGGCTCTCAGACAGTCAACTATTGGACGGCGTCGCGCTGAGCGTGGCGACGCCGGGACCGTTCATGCTGTTTACTACATTCGCTGGCTTTCTCGCCGGTGGTGTGCGCGGTGCGTTAATCGCAACGTTCTTCGTTTTTCTACCTTCCTTTGTATTTGTGCTCGGCGGCGCGAGATATGTTGAGTTAGTTCGCGATAACCGTTGGCTGCAGGCATTCCTTGCGGGCGTCAGCGCCGCAGTGGTCGGCGTAATTATTGTCGTTTCGCTCGAACTGATTCCGTCAGCGCTGGTCGGTTGGGTAAGCATCGCGATTGCGACAATGGCTTTTCTCGTAGTCGTACTCCTGAAGATTGACGTTGCTTTTGTGGCTATCGGCGCGATGGCCGCGGGTGTTATATACATGCTGGCGCGTTTTCTTGTAGGAACGTGATGGAGCAAGCGACCTGTGGTAAAACATCGGTCACACAGGTAGAAGACAGTGGGGATCTCATTTTGAAACGTTCAGCGATCCACCAAATTCTTGGTTTATGCTTCGTCTATCTGACGCAGGCCGGCTTCTTCTTCGCGCAAACACCAAATCCGCCGCAGCCTTTGAAGCTTGATGCGGCTGTTGAGCAGGCCCTCACGAACTATCCGGCAATTAAGACAGCCCAAGCGCAAGCAGCCGCCGCGAAGGCGAATATTGATCTGGCGCGCACTGTGTACTTGCCACGCCTCGATCTGTTGTATCAGGAAAATCGAGCGACCCGAAACAATGTGTTCGGCGCAGTGCTGCCCCAGTCGATCATTTCGAGTATCTCCGGGCCAGTGTTGGGGAGCACATCAATGGACAGTACGCTCGGAAGCGCAGGTGGAACGCTCTTCTCGTGGGAGCCGTTCGACTTCGGCGTGCGGAGAGCTCAGGTCGATGTCGCGCGCGCCTACACAAATCAAGCAAACGCGAACATAACTGTCACTGAACTCGATGTCGCCACATCTGCGGCCGACGCTTTCATGGCGCTGGCAGCTAACGAGCAAGCAGTACGTGCTGCCGAGGCAAATGTTTTTCGGGCCAAGACGTTTGCCGACACGGTACATGCGCTGGCTAATAATCAACTTCGCGCGGGCTCGGAAGCTGCGCGGGCGGATGCCGAGTTATCAGTCGCCAGGACTCAGCTTCTACGAGCGCAGCAGCTTACCGAGATCAGTCGCGCAGCGCTTGCCGAAGCCCTGGGCATGCCGGGCTCTCCAGTGTCCATCGTCTCAGATCTGTTGCTTGAGCTTCCGTCAGACACAACCACTCCGGTTCCGAAATTTGACTTTCATCCACTGGCAATCGCGCAGAAATCCGCGATCGAAATCGTTCAGGCACGCGAACATGTGCTCGCTCGTTCTTACGTTCCACGATTTAATCTTCAAGCGTCACTGAGTGGACGCGGAACCGGCGCTCTGACTAACGGATTGTTTGAAGGAGGATGGCATGGCCTTTTCCCTAATACTCCGAACTATGGAATCGGCATGACGGTAACCTTTCCGGCATTCGACACTTTTTCTATTCGCGCGCGTCGCCATGTCGAAGCGGGAAATGAAGCGGTCGAACGTGCGCGATATGACCAGACAATTCAAGCATTGAAGGGCCAATTTGCTCGAGCGCAGGCACTGATTGATGGGGCTGTGCGCATTGCGCAAGAGACTCCGTCGCAACTGAAAGCGGCGCAAGAGGCTGAGAGGCTGACAGTCGAGCGATACAAGTATGGACTGGCAACGGCGACTGATGTCGCCGATGCGCAACGACTGCTGGCGCAAGCTGAAATTGACGACAGTGTCGCGCGCTTAAACATCTGGCGCGCGCTACTGGTCGGGGCGAAGCTTCAGGGTGATCTTAAACCCTTTCTCCAGCGCCTGAAGCACTGAGGTTTGAACAAAGGAAGCACGGACGATGTGGCTAATTAACGTTGCAATGCGGCGGCCGATTACTATTATGATCGCCGTCATAGCCATCGCGCTGGGCGCAATCCTCGCTTACACGCGCATGGCGGTCGATATCTTTCCCAATCTTAATCAACCTGTCATCTACGTGGCCCAGCCATACGGGGGAATGGATCCATCCCAGATGGAAGGATATCTGGTCTCGTATTACGAGTATCACTTTCTCTATATCACCGGTATTGAGCACGTCGAATCGAAATCTATCCAGAATGTCGGTCTCATAAAACTCTATTTTCACCCTGAGACTGACATGAGCCAGGCACTGGCCCAAACAGTTTCCTATGTTGAACGTTCTCGCGCGTTTATGCCGCCCGGAACCGTGGCTCCGTTCGTCGTGCGTTTTGACGCCGGCAGCGTGCCGGTCGGTCAATTGGTCTTTTCCAGCGACACACGTGGCGTAGGCGAGATTCAGGACCTCGCGCTTTTTCGTGTCCGGCCGATGTTCGCCACGCTCCCTGGCGTTTCGGCGCCGCCGCCATTTGGCGGCAATCAGCGAACAGTGGTGATCCGCGTGGATCCGGATCGGCTCAACGCTTACCACATGTCTCCCGAAGAGGTCGTCAGAGCGGTAGCCGCTGGCAATACCATTTTGCCGGCGGGGAATGTCCGCATCGGCGATTTGAACCGGATTGCGCCATCGAATTCGGTTGTCTCTGATATCCAGCAACTAGGCAATCTGCCGGTCCGCACTGGAAGTGGACCAACGGTTTTTGTCCGTGACATCGGACGGGTGGAAAACGGCGCCGATATTCTCACGGGCTACGCGCTGGTCAATGGCCGTCGCACCATTTACATTCCAGTCATCAAACGCGCCGATGCTTCGACGCTTGACGTTGTCAGTCGCGTCAGGTCCGAACTGCCGCGCATGCAGTCACTAATTCCCGAAGACATCAAGGTCAGCTTTGAGTTCGACCAGTCCACTTACGTTAAGAACGCAATCCGAGGGCTCGTTACTGAGGGAGGGCTGGGCGCTCTTTTGACCGGGCTCGTAGTTTTGCTCTTTCTCAGAGATTTGCGCAGCGCTTTGATCGTAGTAGTGACTATCCCGTTCGCTCTGCTTGGAGCTCTGGTGGGCCTGTGGCTTACCGGGCAGACGGTTAACATCATGACGCTCGGTGGACTAGCGCTCGCGATCGGGATTCTTGTCGACGAATCCACAGTGGCAATTGAAAACATTCACACGCACCTCGATCGGGGAGAACCGCGCGCGCGCGCCATTCTTCAAGCCGTGCGCGAAGTGCTGACTCCGCAGTTGCTGGCATTGCTCGCAATCCTGGCGGTGTTCGTGCCATCGTTCTTCCTGGTCGGAATCGCTCGCTCTCTCTTCGTCCCGCTATCACTCGCGGTCGGTTTTGCAATGTTCACCTCTTACGTGTTGGCGAATACGCTGGTGCCGGTGCTTTCGACCTGGCTGCTGCGGGACAAGGAACCAGGCGTTCACAAAACAGACTTCTTCTCCAAGATCCAGAATTGGTACGGTGAGCGCGTCAGCCGATTTATGAGTTTCAGGTGGCAGATCGTCGCCGCTTACGCCCTCATTATTGTTGTCGGCGTCTTCCTTGTTGGGCGACACCTCGGAACCGACATTTTCCCGACCGTTGACGCCGGCCAGTTTCAGCTTCGCCTCCGCGCGCCGGCCGGCACTCGGGTCGAACGGACGGAGGAAATCGCGCTCAAGGCGCTCGATGCTATTCGCCAGGAGGCCGGCCCAGATAACGTGGCGATAACGCTTGCCTTTGTCGGAGCGCAACCTGCCAGCTATCCCATCAATTCTATCTACCTGTGGACCAGCGGACCCCAGGAAGCCGTGCTTTTAGTTGCGCTACGATCCGGTTCGCACATTCGGCTAACTGAATTCGAGGAACGCCTGCGGCAAAAACTACCGCTCATCTTGGCTGGGACGAATCTCTCTTTTGAAGCAGGTGACATCGTCAGCCAGGTCATGAATTTTGGCGCGCCCACGCCGATTGAAGTCGGAATGAATGGCCCCGATCTGGCCGCAAACCGCGCCTTTGCCGAGAAGGTGATGGCCGAGATGAAACAGATCCGCACGCTCAGGGACATTCAGTTTGGGCAACCGTTGGATTACCCGACTGTCGAAGTCAATGTGGATCGCGAGCGCGCAGGCCAGCTTGGCGTGACCATGCAACAGGTCGGACGTTCGCTGGTGGCCGCAACATCTTCCAGCCGTTTCGTACAACCGAATTACTGGCTCGACAAAAAGAGCGGGACCGCTTATCAGGTTCAGATTGAAGTCCCTCAATCCCAGATGCGATCGATTCAAGATATCGAGAGCATTCCGGCGATGCCGGACGGTTCATCGCGCCCGCTCGTTGGCGATGTCGCGCAAATTAACTACGGGACGATGCCTGGTGAGTATGATCGCTATAACCAACAGCGCATGATCACGATTACCGCGAACACTTCGGGAACAGATCTAGGCAGCGCGGCGCAGGAAGTGGAAACCGCAGTCAAACGGGCCGGTGATCCCCCTCGCGGAGTTGCCGTCAATATTCGGGGCCAGATCCCACCGATGAGGCAGACTCTCTTCGGTTTGGAGATTGGTCTCGTCGTCGCTGTTGTCGTGATCTTCCTTATGCTGGCGGCCAATTTTCAATCGATCCGCGCGGCGTTTGTCTCGCTTTCCACGCTGCCTGCAGTTCTCGTGGGCGTCGCTATGGCGTTGTGGATCACCGGTACCACCCTCAACGTGCAATCGTTTATGGGAACGATTATGGCCGTCGGTGTCTCGGTCGCAAACGCCATTCTGCTTGTGACCTTTGCGGAACAGAGTCGCATGGAGGGAGTTTCTGCCGAAGTCGCCGCTGTGACAGGAGCACGTAGTCGGCTTCGGCCAATCGTTATGACAAGTCTAGCGATGATCGCCGGCATGATACCGATCGCCTTGGCTCTAGGTGAAGGTGGAGAACAAACCGCGCCACTGGGCCGCGCGGTAATTGGCGGACTGAGCGCGTCAACGATTGCCGTGCTGACGATTCTTCCGTTGACGTTTTCGATCGTGCAGCGCCATGCGAGCCGAGCTGCCGCCTCATTACATCCGGATGATACCTACTCCCCACTCGTGGAAGCGCGCGATGAGGCTTAACTTATCAGAATGGAGAGGCGCAAGCTCCGACGCTTAGGTTTGAGCAAAGTTTAGAACGCGAGAGGAACATGGATCGCGAACAGCACCTATCCAAATCAGAAGAAGGCTCTTCGGCATCGGTCGAATTACCGGTCGCCGAGGCTCACCCGTCAATTAGGAGTCGCCGCAAACGCATCGCGATCATGGTCAGCGTTTTAATTGCCGCGATTCTGATTTTTACATGGATCCTAGTCAGAAGCCGGGCGAACAGTGCCAAAACACCTGCGGTTACGGACAAGGCAGCGCAAACGCCCACTGTGCTGACTTCGCATGTCGTCTCAAAGGAGGTGGATCGGCAGCTTCGTCTGCCCGGCGAGCTGCATGCGTACCAGGACGTCGCTCTCTATCCCAAGGTGCAAGGCTTTGTGGAGACCATTAGCGTCGACCGTGGTTCTGTCGTAAAGCGCGGCCAATTGCTAATCCGCATGAGCGCGCCGGAGTTAGTATCCCGCACTGCCGAGGCTCAGGCGAGAGTCGGCGCGACGAAAGATCAACGGTTGGAGATGGAGGCGCGCGTGCGCAGCGTGCGCGAGCAAAAGGCTGAAGCCGCAGCCAAGCTCGCCGCCGATGAAGGAACTTATCGCAGACTCAAAGCGGCATCGGCCACGCCCGGCGTCGTCGCCGAGAACGATGTTGATGTCGCGCGGCAGAACGTCGAAGCCGACAAGGCGCGTGTACGCGTGCTGGAAGAGAACGAAAAGGCCGCGCAGGCCGTGGTGCAGTCGCAATCGGAAAACGAGAAGGCGGCTGTCAGCTCTGCGAGATCGGTGCGCGACATCGAATCGTATTTACGTATCCAGGCACCCTTTGACGGGATCATCACTGAACGAAACGTCAATAATGGAAGTCTCGCTGGTCCATCGTCGGGCGGAAGTGCCGCGCCGATGCTGAGAATTCAGCAGATTTCAAAATTGAGACTTGTTGTCGCTGTGCCTGAAGCTGACGTTGGTGGCATCACCCACGGCGATCGGATTAGCTTCACAGTGCCGGCTTATCCGGGCGAGACTTTCTCAGGCGTAGTTGCGCGCATCAGTCACACGCTGGACGAGAAGACGCGCACCATGCCGGTGGAGGTCGATGTAATCAACGATTCCGCGCGGCTAGCGCCCGGTATGTTTCCCGAAGTTGTCTGGCCAGCTAAGCGTTTACAGCCTTCATTGTTTGTTCCGCCTTCCGCCATCGCCGTAACTACCGAACGAACCTTCGTTGTCCGCATTCGCAACGGCGCGGTTGAGTGGGTCGACGTGAAACGTGGAGTTTCCCTAGGCGACCTCGTTGAAGTTTTTGGCGATCTGGCGGAGAACGATCTAGTGGCTACTCGGGGCACGGACGAACTCCGCGCCGGCGCGAAAGTAAACGTCAAGGAATCTAACCCGAGCCATTGACTAAATTGACGCGCTCTACGCGAGCGTTAAGCAAGACCAAGCCCCTGGGTAATAACGAGAGGAGAAACACCTGAACGAAAAGAAAGGCAGGCATGAAAATGAGAAGAGATCGAAACATAGCGCGCAGAGCACTTATCCGTTTATCTCTCGCGCGTAAAACGAGAAGAGTCATCTTAAGTGTCGTAGGGTTCATATTGGCGACTGTGTTCGTATTGGTCGCTTGCTTTGCGCCGCAGAACCAATCAGGACAAGCGAACAACCAGCAACCTGCGGCAACGGATTGGAAGCCAGTCGAGCAGGCGCTGGGCAAAGCCGGCTCAGTGCAACCGGGAGATGTTTACAAGGTTAGTCTGCCGCGCAGCGATCTACAGGTCAGCGTAGGCGGCGTTCAGGTCAAGGCACCGCTCGCACTCGGGTCTTGGGTTGCATTCAAGAAAGCCAGCGACATGACGATGGTGATGGGCGATCTGGTGCTAACCGAAGATGAAGTGACGCCGGTCATGACTAAGCTGCAAGAGGGTGGTGTCGAGGTCACTGCGCTCCACAATCATGTCTTACACGAATCTCCGCGCGTGATGTACATGCACATTCACGCGATGGGTGAAGCCGTAAAGATCGCGAAGGCGATTCACGATGCGCTCGCCCTGAGCAAAACGCCTTTCACAGCGCCCGCCGCGTCCACGCCGACACAGGAAATTGGAATTGATACTAAACAGATCGATCAAATCATGGGGCAGAGCGGCAAGGTAAACGGCGGCGTCTATCAATTCAGCGTTGCACGCGCGGAAAAGATCATGGACAACGGCATGGAAGTTCCGTCCTCGATGGGGGTCGCACATGCGATTAACTTTCAGCCTACCGGTGCAGGCAAGGCGGCAATCACCGGCGATTTCGTCTTAATCGGCAATGAGGTAAATCCAGTCATTCAAACCTTGCGGCAAAATGGAATTGATGTGACCGCGGTGCACAGTCACATGTTGACGGAGGAGCCGCGCCTTTTCTTTATGCATTTCTGGGCCAATGATGACGCGTTGAGACTTGCGCGCGGCATCCGCGCGGCCCTCGATAAAACGAATTCGGCAAAGAGCTGAGTGAGCCTTCTGTGTAACCTAAAGTAAAATACACTCGCCTTTAGCTGCGAGACTTCCTGCAACACCGACGAGTTTAGCTGACGGGTTCGACTAACTAGCGTTATGAAGCGCACGTGCTTGCTTTTTCTTGTTCTGTTCGCTTCCTCCTCGCCGTTGGCCCAGACAGGCTCGCTGCGCGGTCAGGTCACGGATCAAAACGGCGCACTTATCGCCGGTGCGAAGGTTACAGTCACCGGACCATCCGGTCCGATCAAGACCACAAATACTGACAAGAGCGGATCGTATTCGTTCACGGGATTACCGCCGGGAGATTATGAAGTGCGGGCGTCCGCGCCGAATCTTGAAGTCGCAGAACCTGCGAAGATCACTTTGAAGGCGGGCGGTCAGACTCTAGACCTGCAACTCAAAGTTGTCCTGGCGCCGGAAAAAGTAACCGTCGAGGAAAACGGAGCACCAAGTGTCACGACCGATCCGAACAGCAACGCCAGCGCGCAAGTGCTTCGCGGTAACGACCTGGATTCACTCCCGGACAGTCCGGAGGATCTTCAGGCTGCACTGCAAGCCCTGGCCGGGCCATCGGCAGGACCCAGCGGCGGGCAAATCTTCATCGATGGATTCAGCGGCGGGCAACTCCCGTCGAAGGAATCGATTCGCGAAATCCGCATCAACCAGAATCCTTTCGCTCCTGAGTATGACAAACTCGGCTTTGGCCGTATCGAGATTTTCACCAAGCCGGGGACCGATAAGTTCAAGGGTTCGATCTACTTCAACTTCGCCAATCAATTCTGGAACACGCGCAATCCCTACGCGCAGCAGAAGGCGCCGTTCCTGCTGAAAGAGTACGGCGGCAGCGTAAGCGGCGCGCTCAACAAACGAGCTTCATTCTTTCTCGATGTCCGACGCGATGAGATCGACAACGGCTCGATCATCAATGCGATCACTCTCGATCCACAAACACTCGCAATCATCAATCCGTTCACGGAGGTGTTTCGCACGCGGCAGCGTCGCTTTGGAATCAACCCACGCATCGACTATCAACTCAATCCGAAAAACACGTTGACGGTGCGCTATGGCTTTACCGTTGCAGACATTCGCGGCTCAGGCATCGGGGGATTCAATCTAGTTTCTCGCGGAACGCATCCAGAGAATAAAAACCACACGCTTCAGATCACAGAGACGGCAGTGTTGGGAAAGAACGCTATCAATGAAACGCGCTTTCAGTTTTTCCGCGCCTATGGCCCGACGAACGCCAACGACTTGAGCCCGGCAATCCAGGTGCTCGGCTCGTTCAACGGCGGCGGTGCGCAGGTCGGCCATTCATTCGACGCGCGAAACAACTACGAGTTACAGAACTACACCTCGATAATCGACCGCACACACTCGTGGAAATTCGGCGTGCGACTGCGCAGAGAACGCGATGACAATATGTCGCCGCAGAACTTTGGTGGCACGTTCAGCTTCGGTGGCAGTGATCGAGCGCCGACTCTGGACCCTAATGGCCGACCAATCTGTGCCGGCCAACCGGTGCTGACGCCTACTACTTCTATCGAACGCTATCGCTGGACTTTGTTGATGCAGCAGAATGGATGCTCGCCTGCGGACATCCGAATGTTGGGAGGCGGTGCCACGCAGTTCAGCATCAACGCCGGGAATCCGGGGATCTCAGGGAGCCAGTTCGATGTGGGCTTCTTTGTAGGCGACGATTGGCGGGTGCGGCCCAACCTCACTCTGAGTCTTGGTCTGCGCTACGAAACGCAAAACAACATTCACGACCGGCGCGATTTCTCCCCGCGCCTCACAGTGGCCTGGGCGCCCGGACCAACGAAGCAGAACGCACGTACGAAGACAGTGCTGCGGGCGGGATTTGGAGTTTTCTACGATCGCTTCAGTTTGTCGAACACGCTGACGGCGCTTCGCTATAACGGCATCGTTCAACAGCAGTTTGTGATCACAAATCCCGATTTCTTCCCGACGGCTCCTTCAATCGCTTCTCTCGGGGCCTTTCAAACGGTGCAGACCATCCAGCAGATCAGCCCGACGCTGCGCGCTCCATACATCATGCAGTCTGCGGTGAGTCTCGAACGCCAGTTGCCGTTGAATACTACGATTGCCATCACTTACGCGAACGCGCACGGGCTGCACCTGCTGCGATCCGAAGTGAAACCCGGCCCGGTTTTCCTGATGGAGTCTTCCGGTTTGTACAACCAGAACCAATTGATTACTTACCTTAATTCCAGACTGAACAAAGACGTTTCGATGTCTGTGTCGTATGTTCTGAATCGCGCCATGAGCAACACCGATGGTCTCGGTACGTTTCCAGCGAAGCCGAACGATTTCACGGGCGAGTACGGTCCGGCATCGACTGATGTACGTCATCGGTTTACGTTCACCGGCTCAATCAACACAAAATGGAATGTCCGTTTCAATCCGTTCGTGGTAGTGCAATCCGGTCCGCCGTTCGATATAACGGTCGGTCGCGATCTCTATGGCACGACTCTCTTCAACGGCCGACCTGGGATTCCCACCGACCTAACCAAGCCCGGCTTAATTCAAACGAGATACGGGCTGCTTGATCCTAATCCGACGGCCGACGAGAAAACCCTGTCACGCAACTTTGGGCGCGGACCGGGTACAGTCACCGTAAATCTGCGAGTCACCAAAACAATCGAGTTCGGACCCGAAGGATCGGGATCTGCTGGACCACCGCCAAGCGGTCCCGGCAGTGGCGGACCAGATCGTCGCGGCGCGCCTGGTGTTTTCAACCCAGGAGCACCTCAAGGCCCTTCCGCCTCACGAGTAGGTCGCCGTTACAACCTGAGCATAGCAATGTCGATCAACAATCTATTGAATCATACCAACCCTGGGCCAATCATCGGCAACATCACGTCGCCGCTCTTCGGCCACGCCAACCAGCCGGCGGGAGGCGGCGGAGGATTTGGTGGCGGTAGCAGCTTAGGTTTTTCAGAAGCTGCGAACAACCGGCGCCTGGAACTACAAATGAGATTTACGTTCTAGTTGGTTAAGATTTCCAAGTTAGGAAAACACAGAGCCTTGAGCTGTGAGGCAATGGCTCAATGGAAAAGCATAAGTAGTAGAGTTCTAGGCCAAACTAGACTGTCTAATCTGGCTGAAATCTCGGGTAAGACGCGTCCCACCCGCTACCGCGAGCGTGCTGACAAGGCGCAGCATTTACTGCTTCCTCAGCAACTTGAAGCTCCACTTCGTGCCTTCGAGGTTACTGCCTTCGCCCTTGATTACATCTCCCTCAACCGTGCCCTGCAAGGTCGAGTATTCAGCGATCGATATCTGCACTTCGTTGCCGAGCTGGTGCCAGGTGCCTGCCGTCGTCTTCATCATCCGTTTGCCGTTCTCCAGCACGATGAAGGAGTATCGGAGCTTCCCGCCCTTCAGAAATTCGATGGTGTATTCACCCGCCTCGGCGCTCAACCCGCGCCATATGGTTTGCGCGAGGCTCCCTTCTGCTTCCGGCTCGTCGCTGCGATTGGGCTCAGGCGATGTCTGGACCGGCGGGCGGGCAGTACTGGAGCTGGTCACAATGTTGGCTTCGTCTTGCGTTTGCGCCGCAGCGGCCACGCGCTCGTCCTTAACCGACAGCACCAATTCGTCGGCGCGATAGCCTTCGACCACCGCGAACGGGCGCTGAACTTTGCCCTGTCCGAGATCGAGCAGCACGCGCCGCGGCACAGTGTTTTGCAGATAGTTGATCAGCGCCGAGAGCGTAACCTCGCTTTTGTTGTTCGCGGCCTGGCCCTTCAAACCCTCGACCAGCGCCAGAGTGAAATAGCCGTGGTGCTGCTCTTTCGCTTCGTAAGCGCGGCGGCCAATTTCGGTCGCGTACAAAGTGGCGAACGCCTGCACCTCGCGGTTGCGCACATCAAAGTCGAAGCCGCGCATGTAGTTTTTGCTAAGCGGATTGTCGGCAGTGGCGCGACCGGCCGCGGGATCGTTGCGGCAAGCGTCAAGCAACAGCAGCACTTGACCGACGCCCGTCTTGCGAATCCAGTCTTTGACCTGTACTACATTGATCGCGGTCTGCTCAAGCAGGTTGACGTCGTCGCTTACCTGCGCGTCGGCCGGCAACAGGAACGCCTGATTGCTGCGCTCCATCCCGTGCCCCGCAAACGAGAAAAGCAGCAGCCCGTCCTTCGGTACGACCGAGGCGAGGTTTGCCAGCCGCCGCAGGATGTTCCCGCGCGTCGGCCGGCGCTCAGGTGATTCACCCGAAGCGAGCACGATCACCTGATCGCGCGGAAACCCGGCATAACGCACGAGCGACGCGGCGAGCAGACGCGCGTCGTTCGCGGCGCCGCCGAGACCGACGACTTGCGGATCGTCATACTGGTCTACTCCAATCACGAGCGCGAACCGCTTGGCTTTGCCTGGCAGCGCGCGCACGAGGCCGATGCCACGCGTTGCATCCTGCGGCTCCGGCGAACCGGCCGGTTTCTGCGGGCCGGGAGCTGGCGTCTGCGCCCGAGCTCGCAGAGATGCGACGGGCGACATGAGGAGACTGCTCAACAGGACAGCCGCGATGGGTACTGGCAGATTAGTGCGAAAGCTTTGGTTCTTCATACGCGACACTCTAGCGCCCTTTCAGGCACAAGTGAAGCGTGCCCGCAACCGGTTGGGGATTTATTTCCATCTTTCAGGTCGGTCGAATCTTGGTAACGCTTGGTAACGACTTTCTTACAAATCAGTCCAAACTACTCTGTGTTCATCTGCTTTAGAGTGGGCGGCTTTTTTCGTTTCTGGAGACCCAAATTTTGCTGAGATATTTGTGAGAGTGCCTTAGATCAAGCATTTGTGATAAGCCCCAATAGTGTGTTATGAAAACGAGTCTCGAAAAGCAAGACTATGATCGAAGTCTTAAATCTGCAATCTGAAATCTGGGATCTGAAATCGGTCAATGGCCCAGAAGGGCGCAAAAGCAGTCTTTGCTTCACGGCGGACTTCGGGCGTTAATGCGGCGCCAAAGGGGAATCGAAAAAGTTGAGTGACCCAGCAAAAGCTTTTGCCGGACGCGTGGCGATCGTTACGGGTGCAACGCGCGGTATCGGTCGCGCTATCGCGCTGGAACTCGCGCGCCGTGGCGCGGACGTCACGTTCAATTACGCCCGAAGTGGTGAGGCGGCTGAGTCGCTCACGAGAGAGATTGAAGCGCTGGGTGTACGCGCACTCGCGGCGCAGTGTGATGTTGCCAACACCGCAGCGGCCGTGGATATGGTCAAGCAAGTGAAAGAAGTTTTCGGCCGGATTGATTTCCTGGTCAACAACGCCGGCATCACCCGAGACAACTTGGTCCTGCGCATGAAGGAAGAGGATTGGGATGCAGTCGTCGATACCAATCTAAAAGGTGCGTGGAACTTTGCCAGGGCCGCACTGCGCATCATGCTCCGGCAGGAAGAAGGCGGGTCGATTCTAAACATTACCTCAATCAGCGGGCGCGTCGGGATGGCTGGCCAGTCGAATTATTCTGCGTCAAAGGCGGGCATGATTGGTTTGACTAAAGCGCTCGCAAAAGAAGTCGCGAGCCGCAAAGTCACCGTCAACGCGTTATCCCTGGGCCTGGTCTCCACCGACATGGCCGCAGCGCTTGATGAGAGTTACCGCGCGAAAATCCTCGAACAAATCCCTCTGGGCCGTTTCGCCGACACCGACGAAGTCGCGCGCATTGCGTGCTTCATGTTGTCGGACGAAGCGCGCTACATCACCGGGCAGGTGCTGCAGGTCGACGGTGGGTTGGCGATGTAATCATTTCCCAGAGCGCGCCCGCGAAAGACGCGCGGCCTGATTGCGCACTGCCTCGGACACGTTGCGATTTAGCGAAAGATTCAAGAGGTCCTTAGCGTGAATGCGCGGCAGTGTGCTGATGACTGTGGGGATTGGCGTGCGTGGATTCCGCACCAGGTTATGGATGATCGGATATTGTCGTGTCCAGGCGCGATTCAAAGAGACCAGCCGCAGCACTTCGTCTGAAACCTGGCGCATTGCAGCGATGTTTTCTACCTCCTGATCGGTGACGCGCGGGTTCTTGAGGACCGCAGCCGCCACCACGCGGTTTGAGTCGCGAACCAGAATACTGCGGGCCTCTCGATCGCCCTTCATGGCCAGCTTCAAACGGTCTTTCACGTTCATAAACATAAGACGCCGGATCAAAGTGACGCGCTCAGGAGGTACTTCGCCCAAAGCTTCCAGACGCTCATGGTCGATCACCCGCTTAACATTCGCGGCCACCTCGTCGAAGCTTTCCATGAGCAATTCTTCGTATCGCTCCGAGGGCAGCCACGAGTCATCAATGTCGGCATCGGAGACTTCGATGTGCTCCGCGATCAGCCACGCGTCTTCGGTTGAAAGTACTCCGGTCGCCGTCGTTAATTCCGCGGTTTCAAAGAACTCGGCCGCGGCTGTCTTGCCGCGGGCGCGCAACTCTCCGGCGATCTGACGCGCGCCGCGTTCCTTCTCAAAAAACTCGATCCGCGTTTCCCGTGCCCGGCGCTCGGCCTCAGGCGTGCGCGCCGGATTCGCTAAGATAGCGTCGATGATTGCAGGCGCCTTGACCAGACGTTGCTGGTTGGTGGCGATCAACTCGAGCAGCGATCCGTCGGTTGTCGAGCCGGCCAGCCGGGCAATCGCGTCGGCCGGCGTTCTGCTGTTAAGCACGGCTCCTACGCAAACTTCATGAGTGCTGTTTGCCCTGGTCGCGATATAAGAAAGTACGGACGGCGAAGTCTCATCCGTCTTTGCGGCAATCAGCAGGTCTTCAGCGCGCTGAGATTCCAGCGTTGTGGCCGCCGCCGTCGCAATCTCAGCGTCGTCGCTGTCGCGCAGCGCCACCAGGATCTCGAGCAGATCGGACTGCGGCAGCGGCAGCATTCCACTCGCCGCCGCCAGGCGCGCCGGTTGCGGCGCAGTTCCGCTAATAATGGCTTGAACGACAGGATTGGTTGATGTGACGTTGGTGCTCAAGGCGAGTGATCAATTAGTGAAAAGAAATTCGTCTCTTTCAACTTATCTGATCCGCATAGCGTTGTCCACGGCTTTTTCAGTAGAGATTGAAATTGTATTGAATAAGAATGAGTTGCGATACACGTCGAGTTAACCGTTGACGCGGAATTACCCTGCGACGCGGCAAAGAGCAAGATTAACGCCACGCGAGGCACCCACATTGAATTCCTTTGCTAGAGGCCACGAAACGCTACACTGCTGCGCCGTGACACTTCTTGTACTTTTTGCCTGAACCGCACGGACATGGCTCGTTGCGGCCGACCTTGGGTTGATCGCGGACGACGGTTCTGACTTTGCCGGCTTCTTCGCCGGCGGCGGCGGCGCCCTGGTTTGGACCGGTGAAAGTCAAAGGACTACGCGGCCGTCGTCGCTGGCGCAGCGCTTCCGGCGGCTGTTCCTCGACAACCTGCAGGTTGAAGAGCGAGCGGATCGTCGTCGTGTCGATGCGATCGAGCATCTCCTGGAACATGTCAAAGCTTTGCTTCTTGTACTCAACGAGGGGATCCTTCTGGCCATAACCAACGAGCCCGATGCCCTGCTTCAGCATGATGATGCGCTCGTACGTGCGCATCGCTTCGGGACCGATCTGCTGCTCCTTTTCAGCGTATTTAACCTTGAGTTTCTCCCAGATCGCGTCCGTGATTTCCTGTGTCGTTAAGTTGATGAAATCAATGCCTTCGGCGAACGCATCGAAGTCGTAAATCGTCTTGATTTGAATCTGGTAGTTTTCCGTGTCCCAGTCGTCTGGCGCTACGTCCGGATTGAGATACCGAATCGTCAAATCAGACAGCAGGTCGTAGGCGACGCCGGCTTTTGGCGGATCGCCCATTAAATAGTCGCGCTGATCGGGTTGCTCCATCAACTGGCGGCGCAGACCGTAAATGGTCTCGCGCTGCTTGTTCATCACGTCGTCGTATTCGAGCAGGTGTTTGCGCGCCTCGAAGTTGCGGCCTTCGACTGACTTCTGCGCTGCCGCGATTCGCTTCGACACCATCTTCGATTCGATGGCCACGCCCTTCTCCATTCCCAGACGCTGCATCAAAGCTTTGACTTTGTCGCCGGCAAAGATGCGCATCAGATCGTCTTCGAGCGAGAGGAAGAAACGCGATGCGCCCGGGTCACCCTGACGTCCCGAACGACCGCGCAACTGGTTATCGATCCGGCGCGACTCGTGTCGTTCGGTGCCGATGATGTAGAGACCGCCGAGTCTGATCACTTCCTCGTGCTCGGCCTCGACTATGCGTTTGGCGCGCGCGAAAACTCCGCTCCACTGCTCGTCGGTTGCTTCGTCGGGATCGATCTCATCCTCTTTGAGAAACTCGCGCGCCATGAAATCCGGATTGCCGCCCAGCAGGATGTCAGTGCCGCGGCCCGCCATGTTGGTGGCGATGGTGACCGCCCCTTTTCGTCCGGCCTGAGCGACAATTTCAGCTTCGCGCTCGTGGTATTTGGCGTTCAAGACGTTGTGCGGCACAGCCTCTCTTAGCAACCGGCGCGCGATCAGCTCGGAATTCTCCACTGAAACCGTGCCGACCAGCGCCGGCTGTCCTTTCTCGTAACACTCCTTGATCTCTTCGACAACCGCGTCCCACTTCTCTGGAAGCGTGCGATAGATCACGTCCGAGAAATCCGTCCGGACCATCGGCATGTTCGTCGGCACTACGACCACGTCGAGCTTATAAGTCGAATGAAACTCCGCGGCCTCAGTTTCCGCCGTGCCGGTCATGCCGGAAAGTTTTTCGTAGAGACGGAAGTAATTCTGCAGAGTGATCGTGGCCAGCGTCTGGTTCTCTTTCTCGATCTTGACACCTTCTTTGGCTTCGACTGCCTGGTGCAAGCCGTCGGACCAGCGGCGGCCCTTCATCAGACGGCCGGTAAAGTCGTCCACGATGATCACTTCGCCATCCTGCACCACGTACTGATGATCGAGCCGGTAAAGCGTGTGGGCCTTCAAAGCCTGCTCGACGCAATGCAGCAGCTCCATGTTTGACGGATCATAGAGATTCCCGACGCCCAGCAGACGCTCAGCTTTATCGACGCCTTCTTCAGTCAACACGGCGGTGTGCGCTTTTTCGTCCACGAGGTAATCGCCGGTTTTGACGCCGTCGATCTCCTCGCCCTTGCGCAGCTGCGGAATGATCGCGTCGGCTTTGTAATACTTGTCGGTCGCCTCGTCCGAGGGTCCCGAGATAATCAGCGGCGTGCGCGCTTCGTCGATCAAAATCGAATCAACTTCGTCAACGATGGCGAAGTAGTAACCGCGCTGCACGCAAGTCGCGAGATCAAACTTCATGTTGTCGCGCAGGTAATCGAAGCCGAATTCGTTGTTCGTGCCGTAGGTGATGTCGGCGGCGTAAGCAGTCTGGCGCTCGAAATCGTCCATGTCGTTTTGAATGCAACCGACTTCGAGACCGAGGAAACGATGAATCTGGCCCATCCATTCGGCGTCGCGCGAAGCGAGGTAATCGTTAACGGTAACGATGTGCACCCCGCCGCGTCCGGTCAGCGCATTCAAGTAAGCGGGGAGCGTCGCTACCAAGGTCTTACCTTCACCAGTGCGCATCTCCGCAATCTTGCCTTGATGCAGCACGAGGCCGCCGATCAACTGCACGTCGAAGTGCCGCATGCCCGTGGTGCGCACGCTGGCTTCCCGGACGGTGGCAAACGCTTCGGGCAGAAGTTCGTCGAGAATCTGTCGCTCGAGGCGTTTGCGTTCTTCCTTGTCGTTGGCGTCAGCCACCACGCGCGCCACGCGCTCTTTGAAGACGGCCGTGCGCGCGCGCAGCTCGTCGTCGGAGAGTTTTTTGAGCGCTGGTTCCAGTTCGTTGATTTGGGAGATGATCGGCTGAACGGATTTCAGAAAACGCTGATTGCTACTGCCGAATACTTTGGTTAAAAACTTGTCGAAACTGGCCATAATCGTTCCTTGAATACTATTGAAATTCTCAAAACTAAACGCGGCGTCGACGTTTATTCAAAACCTAACGCAATGTGTGATTGTAATGGAGCACGATGAGCGAGGCAACCGGCGAGAAAACGAGGCAGTGCCCTAATTTGAAAGGACACTACCGCGAAATCGATGAGTGGGGCCGGAGTTCCGCCGACAGAATAAGCACTCTCTTGGCGCGATAGATTTTGGCTATAAAGGGCGGAGGGTTTGATTTGAGTATTCGCAACATGCGTCGCATCGCGCCGACGATGAGCGCAGCTTGCTCGTCGCCTTTCATGCTGCCCTGCATTAAGAGAAACGCACGGCCACGAGCGTTTCTTATTGCTTCTCTTTCAAGGTAGTTGAACTGGTCTGTTGATAGGATTATCCAACCTTGTCTTGCTACTTCCGGCAGCCAATCTGGATCATCGGCCCCCTCCTCAAAGTGGTCGCGGTGCATTTCCACTCTCGCCCCTAATTGCTTGAGGGCGTCACGTAGAGCGTAGCTTTCTAATGCGCGATCTAAGAAGAAAGTGTACTGGTCAAGCGATTCTAAGTTCGTACCGGATCGCGTCGTCGATTTCTTCTTCTTTCCGGCCATAGTCGCTGGCGATTTGAGGAATCGAGTCACCAGCCTTATAACGCTCGGCAACAACGCGGGTTGGTAGGCCCGTACCGGTTATTACTGGCTTCCCAAAGGAAACGTAAGGGTTAATTACAACGTGCCTAGGTTGGTTTGTGCCATCAAGTCGAATGAATGGGTACAAACGCGCCGCCTTGCCCGAAGGATCATGCTCTACTCGCTCCAGATGGCTTTCCAACAGTTGTCGCATTGCCAATTGCTCGTGGAGCCCTACGTTAACAAGGTCACCAAGTTGCTGGACGAAAATATCAATACCGTTTGTTTCGAACTCGTGCTCAGCCAAAGGATGGCGGGACTTAAACCTTCTTTGCAAGGTTTCTATTGCTTTGCGGATTTTGTGCAAGCCAATTCTATGCTTACGCCGCAGGCTGCTTAACACAAAAGCTTCCACCAAATTAGTGTAGGACAGTAACAGAACGTTAGGTTCTGGCAAATGGAAGACGGGTTTGAAAAGTTTCTTCCCGCCCTTGATCGGATAGTAATACCCCTTGATCCATGATCTCAAAGTCGCTTTCGGAATATTAAGGTATGCCGAGGCATCCGGCAGCCTGTAAGCAGGAATCTCTCGCGGATCGCGGCCCCCGTATATATCGACTGCTGAGGTATTAGCTTTTAGCATGGCTCTCCTCAACGGCAATGGGAGATTAAGAAGGTGCCAAGTATTACCATTTCTGCCTATGATAGCAAGGAATTTCAGAGCGGAACCTATCAGCACCTAACGCATTTCGTTAGTCGACTGTTAATCGATGCTAACTTGCCGGTTTCGTTTCGACCTGTTTCTTCAGCAGCTCGCTGGCGTTTTGGCGCGGCAGGTTGAAGTGCACAATAATCTGTTTGCCCTCCGACGTGACCTTCGTGTTCTTAAAAATGACTTCCTCGTCGCGTCCGCGCTTTTTGATTTCGCCTACCGCCAGCGCAAAGTTGTAGGCGCGAGTCAATTCTGCGGCGCGATCCGGTGAATCGGCCTCGGTCTCAACTTTGGCGTTAAAGTCGTTTTGGTCAAGCCTGACTGTGAAACGAAGCGACATAGGATCGCATTTCAGGGTTTTCTTCTTCTGCTCCTTCTCCAGCTTTGCGGGATCCTTGAGGTATAGAAGCATGCGGCTGTCACTGATCGCGGAGGCCAGATCCTTTGCGATTTCGATCATCTGCGGATCGCCGGACTTTTGCACAACCTTTGCATCGTTGAGGTTGCATTCAGGGCTCAGCCTGGCGTCGATGGTCATCTCCAGAGTCGAACTTAGATCAAGCAGACCCTTTTCTTTGAGGGCATTCGCGCGCGCCAGCCAATCCTTCAGCGGGCGCGTGTTAATCTCGTCGTCGTTTACTCCCAGAGTGCTTTCATCCGTGGCGTTCTTGTTTGTATTAGTTGCCGCGTCTTTCGCAGGACTCGATTGCGCGGTCGGCTGATTGGGCGTTGGCTGGTTATTGCTGGCAACGACGGAACCGCCCGGCGGCGTGCTCGGCGACGGTGATGGCAACGGGCTGGGGCTGGGAATTGGCGTTGGTGTGCTCAGCACTTTTGGTGGCGGCGCTTGCGAAATGATTTTTGGCACCTCCAATGGATTCACCAGTTGACCGGGAGGCGCAAAGTAGCCCTCGGGATAATGAAATTTCTGACCCCACTGAACGATCTGCACGTCTTCCCCGACAACAGTCCTGGAGTATGGCTTGTCGACGTATGCGGCCTTTCTTGCGAGGGAGGCAAGACCCACTGCATCGAGCAGCGTCGGAGCATAGATAACGCCGGCCGCGAGAGCGAGGTGGAGCGCAAGCGATCCACCGAGCAGGCCCAAAAGAAACCGCCAGCGCGGCTCGTTATTGACCTCAAAATTTCCAAAAAGTTCAGCCATCTTCCAACCGGGCGGCGCTTCGCATAGTTGTACGCTTTAGACGCCGCCTGCGTTCGGCGAGTTGCGAGCGCACGCAAATATACGTTAGCACTTTGCGCCCGCTTGTCCCAAAGGCCGCCGCAATCAGGCCTTCTTTGGCAAAGCATCTGAGTTAGAATGACGAACGTGAGACGTTCGCACGGCAAAGGAGCGGGAAAAGCGCGGCGGCGTGAAAATAAACCGTCGCGGCGCAAAGCTGGACAGCAACCGCTCAGATCAACACCGAAAGTTTCTCTTGCGGACCCTCCGCGGGTGATTGCTCAGTCGCGCGACGTGCAGCGGCTGCTCGCAGGGATAGGCGCCCCGGCGCCAACTGCGTTCAAGCCCGACGCTTTTCAACTCGAAGCTCTTGCGGCGCTCGAATTTGAAGACGTGCTCGTAACGGCGCCGACCGGAAGCGGCAAGACCTGGATTGCTCGCGAAGAGATCCGGCGATTGTTGGCTGCAGGCCGGCGCGCCTGGTACACAAGCCCACTCAAGGCGCTGACGAATTCAAAATACCAGGAGTTCATCGAGGAGTTTGGCGCGGAGCGAGTCGGCATTCTGACCGGCGATCGCAAAGAGAATACGGATGCGCTGCTGATTGTTGGCACGACGGAGATTTATCGCAATCAATTGTTCGATTCGTTGCGCGGCGGCGGCGAAGTGCCCGGGCGTCTGGTCGTGCTCGACGAAGCGCATTACCTGGCGGATGAGGATCGCGGACACGTTTGGGAAGAAGCAATCATTTTAACGCCGCCGCGCATTCGTCTGTTGTTATTGTCAGCGACGATCGGCAACGCGTCAGAATTTGCGGCGTGGATTGAAGACGTGCGCGGCGTTCGCTGCGGCGTAGTCACACGCCCTGGCGCGCGACCGGTTCCGCTGCGCGCTGCGTTTCTGCTTCCTGACAAGAGACTGATGCCGTTGTTTAATGACGCTGGGAGATTGAATCCTGAGATCGCACGAATGGCTGAAACAACAAGCGCAAAGCCGCCAAGGTCGCCAAGAAGGAATTGGTGATGGCTTAGTACGCGAATCTGAGCGTGGGTCTTTTGCTGATGTTGCTTGGCGTTTCCTGGCGTCTTGGCGGTTTTGACTTGTTATGAAACTCAGCATGCCCGAAATGCTGCCCGCGACATTGCTAGCGGCCCTGGGCGGTTACAATTTGTTGCCGGCGATCATTTTCTTGCCGACGCGCCGGCGCTGCGATCAAGCGGCTTCGGAAGCGGCGTTCGCCCGTCGCGATCCCAACGTCGAACGCCACGAAGCGCGCCGAGAGTTCATGCAAGGCTTTGTTGCAGAACACCCGGAGGTGCGCGGCCATCGACACTCGGACACAATCATTCGCGGCGGAGTCGCGTCGCATCACGCCGGCCACATTCCAGCGTGGAAGCTGGTGATAGAAAAGCTGATGAGCGCCGGACTGCTCGATGCGATCTTCGCGACGGCGACGGTTGCCGCTGGTGTCGATTTTCCCGCGCGCACTGTGGTGTTGATGGGCGCCGACGCGCGCACCGGCAGCGGCTGGAGAATGTTGACGGCTTCAGAGCTGCAACAGATGACCGGGCGCGCCGGGCGGCGCGGACGCGACAACGTCGGATTCATTGTTGCGGCTCCAGGGCTTCATCAAGACCCCCAACGCATCGCCGAATTGCTCAAAGCTCCGCCCGATCCGCTCGTCAGCCAATTTCGCGCCACCTACACCACGCTCTTGAATTTGCTTGACGCCTTTGGCAACTTCGCGCAGGTGCGGGAGATAGCCGAGCGAAGCTTTGCGCATCGCGAAGCAGCACATCACATCACGCGTCTGGAAGAGTTGCGTTTTGAAAACGAAAACAAAATCAAGACGAAGTTGCAAAACGCGAATTGCGATCTGTCGTTCTCGGTTGCGCTTGCTTTCGAACGGCTGGTGAGCGCGCGCGCGCGTCTTCAGGAAGGACTGCCACAAACGCGTGCCGAAGTCCTGCATCGTTGGCTTAGCGAAGTGGTTCAACCCGGGCGGATCGTCGGCATCGGCCGCAGCGGCAAACGTCTGGTGATGGTGACCCAGCGGAGCCAGGGCAATGTCTCTGGAATCCGCGAGGACGGGAGACGTGCGAGTTTTGCGCTCGAGCGGATTGGACCCGTCTACGCACCCGTATATCGGTTGCGCGAACAGTTCATCGAAGAAGCTTTTGCCGAAGTGCATGCTAAGGGCCGTGAACTGGTCATTCCCGAACCGCGACTGCGTGACGTGCGGACGGAAGAATCCGATGCTTTGAATCTGATCGACCAGATCATTGAATCAATAGCGCCGGCGCATTTGGACGCAACGAAGAAGACCGCCTGCATCGAAGCTTTGTGGGCGGCGATAGGTGAAGCGGAAGCGATCCAACGCACCAGCCGGCAGATAGAAAGCATGCGTGAGGAAGTTTGGCAGCCATTCGAGCGACGCGCTCGTGTGCTGGCAGCGCTTGGCTATGTTGATTTCGACCGAGAGCGAGTCAGTGAACGCGGGCGCTGGCTGGCGGATCTGCATATCGATCGGCCGTTGCTTGTAGGCGAAGCGCTGGAAAACGGACTGCTGGCGTCGCTCGATACGATTAGCGCATCCGCAACGGTGGCCGCGCTTACTGCCGACGAAGATCGCGATTATGGCGAGCTTGAACTCGATGACAGGATCGTCAGTGCCCTTGCTCGGTTTGAAGACATCGGGTTCAAGGTCGCCACGGAAGAATGGAAACAGGGAGTAGAACCGGCGCCGGAGATGAATTTTTCGGCGGCGGCGGCGGCGGCGCGCTGGGCCGGCGGCGCTGATTGGTCAACGCTTGTTCATGAAACTCGCGCTGAAGAAGGAGATCTCTTTCGCATGCTTTCGCGCACTGGCGAAGCATTATTGCAAGTGGCCGGATTAAGAAAGGCCCATTCCGAAGCTGCGCGAACTGCGGCAGTGGCCGCCGAAATCATCCTGCGCGAACCGGTGCGCTGAGGCTTTCGGCCACACCCGCGGGAACATGCGCCCTTATGCGATCGTAGACGAGTGTTGTGTTAGAATCATTTCTCGCGAGAAAACGGGCAAGCAGTCAACCGGTACTCGCGTCGGGAGGTTTGAATACATGGAAGAAGCAACGGAAACCGCCCACTGTGCCGTAAATGCCGTCTGCGATGCGTTGCGCTACGTGGGCGACGCGTCATATGCAATTCTGCCGCGTGACGTGGCTCACGGGCTCGGCGATCTGAAGAAAGCGTTGTGGAGCAGCGTGCGCTCGGCGATCGATTGGGAGATCAGTTGGATTGATGAGCGAGTTGCCGGTGGAGATCGCCTGCGTGAGGAGTGGCAGCGCTCGTGTGGTCAAGAAACTCCCGCAGCAACTGACCCGGTTAACTGATTTCTGTTGGAAGCGACACTCGGTCGATAAAAAATCATGGAAGTTTTATTAGCCGACGAATACGGGTTTTGTTTTGGCGTCGAGCGTGCCGTCGAGATGGTCGAAGACGCGCTGGAAGAGAACGGCGGGCCAATTCGCTCGCTCGGGCCGCTGATTCACAACGCGCAAGAGATGGAGCGTTTGGGTGGAAAGGGTGTATCCACCATTGATACGCCCGAGGAAGCCGACGGCCATACGGTCGCGGTCATTCGCGCGCATGGCGTCACGCCCCAAGTGCAGCGAGAACTCGAGCAGCGTGCCACCAAAGTCATTGACGCGACCTGTCCGTTCGTTACCAGAGTGCAACACCTGGCCGCACGCGCGGCAACGCAGGGCCGCGATGTAATTGTCGCGGGAAATCCGGATCATCCCGAGATGATTGGCGTCGTCGGCTACGCGCCGAATAATACCTATGTGGTTCGCGACGCAAGCGAGGTGGCCTCATTGCCGCCGCTTCGTTCGCCGCTGGTGGTATCGCAGACAACGATCAAGTTGAAGACTTTCCTGGAAGTCGCAGAAGCAGTGCGCGCGAAGTCAGACACTGAACCGCAGGTAGTCAACACGATCTGCTCAGCCACTCGCGACCGGCAGGATGCAGCGCGCGCTCTGGCCGGAGAAGTTGATGTCTTTTACGTGATTGGCGGCCGCCATTCTTCCAACAGCGTCAAGCTGCTGGCGGTGTGCCAGGAGCAATGCGAAAAGAGCTTTCTGATAGAAACACCTGCCGAGATTAATCCGCAGGATCTAGCAGGCGCCACTCGCGTCGGAGTCACCGCCGGAGCCTCAACTCCAAACTGGCTGATCGAGCAGGTGGTGCAGCGCCTGCACGAGATTGGAAGCAATCAAGAGCGAAGCGATCAACCGCCAAGACGCCAAGAGCGCCAAGTTACTTAAGAGGACCCGCACCTCACATGAGTTTCGGCAAACCTGAACCGCACAATCTGCTCGCCGGGTTGTTGAAGGCTGAGTCAAGAGAGCCTGACCAGGAACTCGATGGACTGGCTCATGAGGTAATCGGCGCTGCGATTGAAGTTCACCGTCAACTTGGGCCCGGACTCCTGGAGTCAGTGTACGAAGAGGACCTTGTGCATTGAGCCAACGTTGCGCGGAATACCATTTGTTCGCCAGCCGACTATTGCCGTAAGTTACAAGGGTCGGCCGTCGGTGAAAGTCGGTTAGACCTTTTGGTTGACGGGTCTCTTATTGTTGAGCTGAAGACTGTCGAAGCTCTGGCTCCGATTCACTCAGCTCAGGTCATCTCATACTTGAGAATAACTGGCCACAGGCTCGGGCTGGTGATTAATTTCAATGTGTCGTTGTTGAGGGACGGAATAAAGCGAATCGTATTGTCTTGAATTCTTGGCGCTCTTGGCGTCTTGGCGGTTCACGCTGGCTAAAGTTCCTCTGAATCCAGATTCACTTGCTCGAGCGCGATGATAATCTGGCGGGCCTCTTCGGATCCGTATTCAACTGCCTGCCGTCTGAGGGCGTCACGCGCGAAGGCCGAATCAACGGGATCGTGCAGCACGCCGACCAGCACCGAAGTCGGTAACTGCACCAGCGACTCCTGGGCGAGAGCGCGCACTACGATATTCTGAGAACGAGCCAATTCGCAGATCTCGCTCGGCGCAAAGCGCGAGCTAAGGGCATCAGCCAGAGCGTCAATTCGCTTGTAGTCGTGTTGTGAGTGTGCCCGCTCAACGAGTTGGGTAAAAACGTCGGCCGACTGAGTTTTTTCCAACAGCACGGCGGCGCAAGTATCAGCAACCGCTCGCAGCTTGTCGCTTTTCTCGTTACCCAGTGAGGCGTCTGTCTCTAAAGCGCGCTCGTCAAGCGCAGTCAGCAGCTTGCTCAACTCCAGATCCGCACGCGCGTCGTAGGGAAGATTGCGCGCGAGCGCTGCAGCCGAAGTCGGTGAAGGCTGAAGCGCGCGTTCGACAAGATTGCGCGTCGCCGGACGAAGTTCGGACCACACCGTTGCTACACGCCCCCCGAAATCTTCAATCACCAACGCCAAAGTTGATCTTGCCCCCAAAACCTGCGGAAGTTCATCGAATCAGAACGGCGTACTATACGCGAAGAGAACGATAAAGGCGAGAGGTGAAGCCGGACGGGGAGAAGGGGAGACATGGTGACGGGGAGAAAGGGAGAGACCTTAGTCGCCTGAGCCGTTTTCTTTCTCCTCTTCTCCCTGTCTTCCTATCTCCCCGTCCCTTCGTCTCCCCTTCTCGCGTCCTTGAGTAATTCAATACCGCCGTGCGCGAACGCGATCATGATGCAGTCTTCACCCTCGAGGGCAACCGGATGGTGGGCGGATCCCGCATCGTTGATAAAGTATTCGCCGGCGTGGCGCTCACCGCTTGAATCACGATACCCACCCTGAATAATGAAAACCTCTTCAATGCCGACGTGACGATGCGTGGGATAACCATGTCCTGCCTGCATGCGAATCAAGACGGAGGCATCGCCGGTCTGTTCGTCCCGGCGCAGAACATTCACGAAGATTCCCCGGTGTCGCGTTGGACGCCAATTGATTATTGAAGGATCGAACATGCGTAGTCGGAAGTGGGCGGTGAGTAATGGCCAGTGGGCGGCAGCAAGAAAGCGCTGCTAACTCTCTATCGGCTACCGCTCACTGCGCTTCAGCCATCGTCCTATCGGCCGGATTGAGATCCCTGATCTCCGCAATCATCGGAAATGGAATCTTGATGATTTCACCATTAGCGCATTCCATCTTGACACTGGGAGTCGTCAATGCCTGAGTTGTTTTCATGCTGCGCACGATGCCGCGAACGCGTTGCCCGTTCGTGGTTACGACCTCGACGTTGCCTTTACCGTAAAGCGGCTGCAGAGCCGCGAGGGCCTTGGTAACTTCCACGTTTATCAATCTTCCTTCCAGGGTTCATCAAAAGTTGGGTTGTTTGATTCTGCACGCATCTGGCGCCGATGTCTATCAGACGCGGGTCACGCGAAACAAAATAAGGATCGAAGGGACGCAGGCGCGATGCAGAACCAGATTCGCATCTGCGAAAACTCGATAGGTGCCAGTGGCCCCCGCATGAATCGTGCCATCGTGCTGTGATATTCTGTGCTCGCCTGATGATTTGCTGGGGGGTGGCCCGATTGTTGCCGTAACTGTGCTCGCGCCCGGCGAACAACATGCAACCGTTAAGCTCCATTTGGCGTATAGGGATTTGATTGGTTTCTTTGGGCTAAAAGCAAAGCAAAGCTATAACAAGTCAGCGGGTTGTTGCCATGTCACAGAATACTCCAGTACTGCCAAGCTCCGGAATTGACTCCAGCGTTACAACTTGTGCCAACTGCCATTCGCCGATGCCCAGTGGACTGCGCTTTTGTCGAAACTGCGGCTACCGACTCGGAGAGGGATTGGCGGAATACACTGAGACTGTGCGTTTCCAGAACGGTCACAATGGCGCCGGCGTTAGAACGGCGACTGCGCCGACGCCGAATTACCAAACCAACTACGGGCTGGGCGGCGGGCCAATAGCGACTCCAGGCTGGCGTGAAATGCGCGGACTGCGCAAACGTTGCCGGCGCATGAGCGGCATGACCTGGATGTTTCTGGCGCTGATTATCTTTTTCTTCGTGGCCGGTGGCTTCACGCGCTTCCGACCGTTCCGCGCCAGTATCAACCGAGGCACTGCGGCGATTGCCATTTCGCGGTCTTACGCCGGAGTCAACCAGTTTAACACGACGGACCGCGGCGTCACCTTCGACAATGTCGAACCGGCCGGATCGCCGGCAGACAAAGCCGGACTGGTTGGCGGGGATATCATCACCACTTTCGACGGACACGAGATTAAGAGCGATGATCAGATGATGGAGCTACTAGGCGCAACGCCGATTGGCAAGACAGTCGATGTTGTCTACATTCGCGATGGCGAGACCAGGACAACAAAACTGACGACCATCTCAAAAGGAGACTTCGATCGACTAGCTGCAGCCTTTCGCAACCGGCCTGAGGGCCGCGGAAGGTTCGGCTATGAGACCGATGACGCTGAAAAGGCAGCAGTCCCGGGCATGAACATGTTTGGCGTTCGTCTCGGAAAGCTTAGCCAAAGCCTGCCGGCTGATATTGCAGGCGTCAAGGACGGCGACATCGTTGTCGAATTCGACGATGGTGACCTAAAGGTGCCAATCCGGACACCTGAAGAATTCGAAGCTCGCGTTCAGCGTGCATTGCCCTACAGCACCATCAAAGTGTTGGTGATGCGGGGCAGCGAGCGTCTGGAAATCCCTGTGAAGATGGGCCGGCAATAATCGCACTCAAGTCCGGGCTGCGTATTCTCGCATTCTCTCTTCCATTTCAAGACGCACTTCCTCGCGCGCTTCTTCTGCCTGGTCCGCCGCAAAAGTTTCAAACAGCGCATAGGGAACATCGGCTACGAGCCGCAATTCCCACGCCTCGCGATTCTTATGTGAGGTCCGAGAGAACCACAAGGCATCGATCAGTGCGTCGTCAATCCTGACGTTTTCAAATAATCCACCTGCGCCTTTACCCGCTTCGGCCCGCGTTTCAGTGGCCATCAGCACGCGCCGCAACTGCCAGCCGTGTTTTCGATAGGTAGCTATGATCTCAAGAGAACGTTGAAGCTGATTCATATGGATAAGAGCCTGGTTTTGATCAGTATACCTTAATGCCCGGCTGAGATTTGTTGACCGCGACGGGGTAGCGTCATTATGATTTCAAAAGCGAACGATGTTCTCACGATGGTCAACATCAAGTGTTCTGCGATCTACCCGCCGGCTCGGCGTGTTCTGTAGCGTCGCGCGGCTGGCAATGATTCTGCTCGTGTCGATAATGATTAGCCGGTCGGCCTTGAATGGCGGCGCGGGAAGCGGCATGTCTAAAACCACAGAGGAGAAAATGAACACTCGTGTGCCGGCTCCGTTTTACGATGTCCTGCGAAAAGCCTTGAAGAAGCGCAAGACAAGTCTCGAGAACATCTGCCCCAGCTCAGATTCAGTGGCGCGGCGTGTGCTGGAAGACTATGGCGCAATGTTTCTCGCCAGCAAGGAAGTAGTGCTTCCGCCCGTCTGCGTCTTCACGAGTGAAGAGCAAGTGACAAAGTTTCAGCAAGACGCAGGGTTCTCGACCGAAATGATCGGCGTCGATCAAATCGAGCTGCAGCCCGAGGCGATGAAAGCCTTACTGAAAGCACGCGAGCAGGCAAACAAAGAAGGTCTGGACATTACGCCGCGCGATGGCAGTGAAGCGGCCCGGCGGAATTACGAGGACAGCGTCCGACTGTGGAACACTCGTTTTCTACCGGCGTTGGATCATTGGATGGGACAGGGAAGACTAACTGCCGAACAAGCTGCGCGGTTGCGCACACTGCCTTTGCGTGAACAGACCGCCGCAGTGCTCGAGCTTGAGAAGAGCGAAATCTATTTCAGCCAGGATCGAACCAAATCAATTCTCTACTCCGTCGCCGCACCCGGCACTTCGCAGCACATTGCGATGCTCGCGTTTGATGTTATCGAGTTCCAGGATCCTCGCGTCCGCGCGATCCTCGCGAAGCACGGTTGGTTTCAGACCGTGGTCAGCGATCACCCGCATTTCACCTTCCTGGGCCTCAAAGAACAGGACCTGCCAAAGCACGGCTTGAAGAACGTTGTGGTCGATGGCCAGACGTTCTGGATTCCTAACGTGACCGAGAAATAGTTGCGGTGGCGTATTCAGTTGGGAAATCCCGAGCCGTCAACGAAGCCTTTCATAATATTGTCATACCAGAGCCGGTCAGATTCCTCCGGATATGAACGAGCACGGAATTCGCGCGGCCCGGCTCGGACCGCTTATTAAGACGAGCCAGAAGGACTCTGACCGGGACACCGGCATTCGCGTAATGGCAAACGAAGTCGAAAGTACTTGCCGTTATCGACTCGCACTTGAAAGTCTCAAAACGTCTTCGCAGCTCTTCGGCGTTCGTAAAGTCAATGACTTCTTTGAAGAAGTTGCGCCCCTTCATTTCCGGAGACAGTGAACCATTTGCTCCTTCGACATTTGAGTAGAGCACGGTACCAGTCTCGTCGAGTTCAAAAAATCCTAAGAGCTCCTGCCGCTGAATAACTGGAGTACTCATTACGTTCCCACCTCGTTCAAAGATGCTTGCGCTGCGGCCATACTTCTAGCCTGCCGTGGCAGCCAGCGCTCTATTACCGAGATCACCTGATCAAGCTCGATGGGCTTGACCAGGTAATCGTTGCAACCGGCGGAAAGCGCTGCTTCTCGCGCCGGGGACTCAGCCCAGCCCGTAAGAAAGACTATAGGAGTTTTGCCGATAGTTTTGTGCTCCCTTATGCGACGCATCGCCCCCATCCCATCAACTGTCGGCATTCCCAGATCCATGAGAATGACGTCGGGGCATTCCTCTGCTGCGGCTTGGATCGCCGCCTCGCCGTCGATTGCTTCAAGAACAGAAAAGCCGCTCATCTCCAAAATCGTCCTAAGCATAAGGCGAGTGTCGTCATGATCCTCGACTATCAAAACGCATCCTGGCCCACTCCGCATCCGCTTGCGGCGCGAACCTGCTGAGTAAGGGCGACGTGAGTCAGTTGTTTTTGGCGTTCTGCTCATAAGGGTAACTCCTGGAGCACGATTTGAGTAAACCGTGCAAAAACCCGTCGCTGTCGGGCCGGGGGTGCAAGATTCTTAGAAAACTCAAGACGGTATCTAGCCGTCCTCATACCATCTTTGTCCCCCTTGATTACGGCCATCCGTTCGGAAGAAACTACGGCTAAAACGGAAGATCGCGTCGGGATTCGGACCTACCCAACGATTGGCAGCCACACTTATCCCACTTGGGAATGATCGTTCCTATTGGGAGTTTGGGAGAGTTCGATAGGGATTCTCCCTAAGGGAAGCAAAGAGCTAGGAGCAAAGAGTTAAGGGCAAAGCGCAAAGGGTCGCCCTCTTTGCTCCTCGCCCCTTGCTCTTTGCTCGTCAGTTCGCCAGCCAGCCTTGCAGCACCGCGTAACGTACTATGTCAATGCGGCTGCGGAGGCCCAGTTTTTTCATACAGTTGGCTTTGTGCGCTTCGATGGTCTTGACGCTGAGTTTCATCTGCGCGGCGATCTCTTTGTTGCTATAACCCCAGGCGATTGCCTTGAGCACCTCGAGCTCGCGGTCACTACAAGTAACCGGTCGCTGGTCCCGGCGATCTAGTCTGCCTGCGTATCCGCTCATGACTCTGCCAGTAACCGTGGGATCGAGATAACTATTACCCGCGGCAACTGTGCGGATAGCATTGAGCAATTCAATGGTAGGGCTTTGCTTGAGCACATAACCTGACGCGCCGGCACGCAGCAGTTCCTGAAGGTAGCTCTCGTCCTTGAGGCGGGTTAACGCCACCACCTTGATTTCGGGACAAACCTCTTTGAGTTTCTTAGTCGCTTTCAGGCCGTTCATGTTGGGCATTGAAATGTCCATTACCACGATGTCGGGGAGAAGCTCTTGAGCGAGCTTTATGGCCACGCGCCCATCGGCGGCTTCGGCTACGACTTCGATGTCTGGCTGCGCGTTGATGATCAGCTTCAGTCCTTCGCGCACAGTCTCGTGGTCTTCGGCCAGCAAAACGCGCAACTTAGTCACTGCTGGTGGCCTCTTTCGCTTTGCCGGAAACGGGAACTCGAACGTAGAGGGTCGTTCCCTTATTTGGCGCCGATTCAATCTCCAGGCTGCCGCCGAACAGCGCAGCACGCTCGCGAATTCCGGTTAGACCCAGCCGCTCGGCGTCGCTTGTTTCAGCCTCGGAATCAAAACCGATGCCGTCGTCTTCGACGATCAGCGTCATCTGATTGTCCCGACGCTCGAGCAGCACACTGGCAGTCGCGGCTTGCGCGTGCTTGGCGACGTTGTTCAGCGCCTCTTGCGCAATGCGGTATAGATTGCTTTCAATTTCCGGCGAAAGACGCTCTCCCGCAAGACTGGTGTCATGAAACTCAGCGAGGATATGGAAACGCTCCGACCATTCCTTTACGTAGTTGCCGAGCGCTGCCGCCAGACCCAGATCATCCAGCGACGTTGGCCTCAACTCCCACGCAAGAAACTCCACGTCCATATCGAGGTTCCTGGCCAGCACCTGAAGATCATCGAAGCC
>WNGG01001622.1_pt1 | contig 39889 bp, 43 predicted proteins | sample 5400661 | NCBI WGS metagenome assembly WNGG01 (sample SAMN13153372, study PRJNA577476) | soil metagenome | isolation source: 100 cm soil or saprolite under Garry oak tree replicate 1 | place: USA:California | collected 2016-06-15
AGGTATCGAGCAGTATTTCCTAGCTGTGGCCGGTGGAGTGGTCTTGGGGGCAACTCTAGGGTACCTGGCGAGCCGCATTACCGGGACGGTGGATGATCCCCAGATTGAGATTACTCTGACAACCATCCTTGCGTACGGCAGCTATCTGCTCGCGTTTCACCTGCACCTGTCAGGGGTGATAGCGACAGCATCTGCGGGGCTGATGCTGGGGAACTTTGGCGCGAAAAGAGGCATGAGTGCTGGCACACGTACTGCGATGCAGTCATTCTGGGAGTACATTTCGTTCGTCATGAATTCTCTCGTGTTTCTTTTGATTGGCCTGGAAATCCATGTGCGTGAACTCCTACAGAATTGGGCGTCCGTACTGTTGGCCATCGGTGCCGTGTTTCTGGGGCGTGCGTTGTCGATCTATCTGCTCGTGCCTTTGAGTAATCGTTTCGCGGAGAAGATTCCGCTTCGTTGGCAGCATGTAGCCGTATGGGGCGGACTTCGCGGAGCACTGGCGCTCGCTCTTGCGCTGAGCTTGACCACCGCGTTTCCCTATCGCGAGCAAATCTTAAACTTGACGTTCGGCGTGGTCATCTTTTCCATTCTAGTGCAGGGACTTACAATCAAGCCCCTCGTAACAATCCTCAAACTTGCCAATGGTGACGACGCAAAAGCGGCATGAATGCGAAAGCTGCATCCAGGCCAGGAATCCACGGCGGGAAACGCTCAATGTCCTCATTCGCAAGTCCTCAAAACCACAGCACGATGTTGGTTCGCGCTCGAATGGATCGAGAACGATCTGAAACACGATGAAATTCTCATCGAATCCAGGAAAGCCACACCCAGCCAAACAACAGCGTCAGAAGGGTGACAGGTAAACCAATCCGAAAATAATCGAAGAACGTGATTACCGCCTCTTTGTGTGCGCGTTCGACAACGATGATGTTGGCGACGGACCCCGTAATGGTCAGGTTCCCCGCAAGCGTGCTCGCCATCGCCAGAGTGAGCCACGCCGAATGAGGATTGATAAACTGAGTGACCAGAGATTTCAAAAGCATTACGGCGGGCACGTTGCTCACTAAGTTCGAAAGCATGGCGGTCACCAGCGTAAAGACGCCCAGGTGTTGCAGGTTGAAACGCTCGCCAAAACCTAGCAGATGCTTCGTAAGTCCGGCATTTTCTGCACCGCCGACAATCAAGAACAGCCCGACGAAAAAGACGAGGAGGCCCCAGTCGACTTCCTCATATACGAGGTGCGGGTCGCGGGTCCGTGTGATTAGCAGGACGGCCGCGCCGATTGAGGCGACTAGGGGCGGCGAAAAACCGGCGAGGAATCCGGCAAGAACCAGTGCCGCCACAACGCCGGCCTTAAGCAACGCAGCGTGGTCAATTTGTACCGTATTCACGCCCGCTTGAGTTCGTACATCATGGACCCGCCCACGGAAGTAGAGCGACCACAACACGAACCAATCCAGGAGCAAACCTGCGAGGGCAACCGGACCTAAGTGCAATAGGAAGTCCCGGTAACCGATGCCGGAATAAGATCCAATCAGAATGTTTTGCGGATTGCCGGTGATGGTCGCCGTGCTTCCTATGTTTGACGCCGTTGCCACGGCCAGGAGATAAGGGATTGGCTTGATCCCCATTCTGCCGGCCACCTTCAGCACAAACGGAACCATAACCAGGCAGATGATGTCGTTAACGAAAAACGCGGAGAGCAATCCGCTGAGGAAGATTACTGTGGGGAGCAGATGATGTGGTTTCAGGCGGGTCACGACTAGCTCTGTGACCCAATCGAAGAAGCCCGCCAGATGCAAGTACGCCACGACAAGCATCATCGAGAAAAGCAACACGATCGTGCCGAAGTGGATGAGGCGGAGGGAATTCTCGACGCGTACCGCGCCTGTCATGAACATTAGGACCGCGCCGATGATGGCCGCGCCGGGGCGGTCAATTTTCATTCCTGGAAATTTTCCCAGGGCAAAAACCACGTAGCTCGCAACGAAAACCGAATAAGTAGCTATGGTTGCGAGTTCGGACATTGCGGCTCCAAGAGACGAGCCGTTCATCTTAGCTTTTGCCTACTCAGCTCTGCAATTGACTGCCATTGCAAGACGCTAGAGGCCTGCGGAAAAGCAATCCTTGAGAGTGGCATTTCGTAAGTGTAAGGACCGCCCTTGCCGGTCAAGCCCAGCGGGATTGACTAAAGGGCGGTGAGATGATGCCTGCGGCGGTTGCGTCGTTGACGTCGGCGGGCCGCGTAGGCTGCAACTTTCAAGCGATTGCCACACAGTTGCATGCTGCACCAGCGCCGCAACCCCTTCTTGCTGGTGTCATAGAAATGCAGCACGCACCGGGCACACTTGCGAACGCGTTTGCGATCAACCTTCGCGAACAATGTCGCCGCGCTGTGCGCTAATGGTGCGAACAAGTCTTCAGGTTCGCGCAATTGGAACCACTGTATTGTCCAGCACGACTTTCCCTTTACGCCTAACCGCGTAAGCATAGGGCGCTCGGCCATCAGCTTGTTTAGTTCGTTTAGCGTGGGATGCGGAACCGAACCGCTGCGCTCCCAAGCGAGCATCTCGTTCCTCAACCTCTCGCGCAGCTCTCGCATAGCTTCCGTGGTCTGCTGGGCCTTGGCGGTTGCACCCCACTGACGCTGAAGCGTGTGGACGTCCTCAGAATTTAGAAGGTCAGCCGCTCGGAACCAGCGTAAGAGCGCGTTGAAATCTGGAAGCAGCTCGAAAGGTTTGCCGTTTTGCACCGGACGCGTATTGAGGAAATCCAGCGCTAGCTGGTTTCCAACAAACAGGAACCCATCTTTCCAATCTAACTTATATGTCGGCTTCCTCATGCGAATAGGTATAGAAATCTAACACCGATAATGTAACCTTTTATCGGTTAGCGCGTCAAATGGCCTGGAAGCTGAGAAGGTTGCTGAGCAGCACAGCGGCCAAACGAGCTTCCCAGTCTTTATGAGGAATCTTCAGTGATTCGCTATAAGTACAAGCTCGTCGATGGGAACAGGGTTTTTTATCGCGAGGCTGGACCGGCGACCGCTCCGGCGATTCTGTTGTTGCACGGCTTCCCGACTTCGTCACACATGTTTCGCAACCTCATTCCAGCCCTGGCCGATAACTACCACGTGGTCGCACCTGACCTGCCGGGCTTCGGCTTCTCGGATGCTCCCGGCCGGAAAGGGTTCCGCTACACGTTTGGGAACCTTGCCAAGATCATCGATAGCTTTACCCAGTCAATCGGCATTGGACGCTACGCGATTTATGTCTTCGATTACGGTGCGCCAGTAGGGCTGCGACTCGCTTTGGCTCATCCCGAACGCATCACCGCCATCATTTCGCAGAATGGGAACGCGTACGAGGAAGGCCTAAGCCACGGTTGGAATCCCATCCAGAAATATTGGAAGGAGCCAACTCCGCAGAATCGCGCTGCGTTGCGCGATTTTCTGAAGCCGGAAACAACTAAATGGCAGTACGTTCATGGCGTGCAAGACGAATCGCAAGTAGCTCCAGAATCGTATGTGCTCGACTCCGCGCTGTTGGCGCGGCCAGGCAACGACGAGATCCAGCTTGACCTGTTTTTGGACTACGCGAGCAATGTCGCCCTCTATCCCAAGTTCCAGGCGTATTTCCGCACAAAGCAGACTCCGTTGCTGGCTGTGTGGGGCGAGAACGATCCGTTCTTTCTGCCACCCGGCGCCGAAGCGTTCAAACGCGACAATCCCAACGCGGAGGTGCATTTCTACGAGACTGGTCACTTCGCGCTAGAAACCCACCATCAAGAAATTGCAGGTGTCATTCGCGACTTCCTGAGTCGCAAGCTCCCGTCGAAGGCAACCGCAGCATAGGTTGTCCGACTATGGGCGTCGCCGCAGCGGGGGCGCGAGATCGTGGAAGCGCGCCCCGCTAGTTCCCAAGATAACGAAACGTGCGGGAGGCCCAAGAATGGAGAGAAAATCATCATGACCAATACAAGAAGTGATGTGAGCGTAGTTCTTGTCCACGCGGCGTGGTTTGACGGGTCAAGCTGGAACAAGGTTGTGGTCGACCTGGAACGCCGGGGATGCCGGGTAGTAGCAGCTCAAATCCCACTTACATCGTTTGCAGACGACGTAGATGCGCTGCGCAGGTTGCTGCGCCGAGAGAGTGGTCCAGTCGTATTGGTGGGTCACTCTTACGGTGGGGCCGTGATCACGGCTGCTGGCGCCGGCAACTCCAAAGTCAAGGCTCTCGTCTATATCGCCGCAATCGTGCCGGATGGAGGCGAGACCGTCGCGCAGGTGTTTGGGCGCAGTGCCCCTCACCCGAAAGCCCCCAACCTGCAACCGGACTCCGATGGATTCCTCTGGCTAGACGTGGATGCCTTCCGCAATGCGGTAGCGCCAGATGCCCCGAAGGCGGAGACGGCTCTTATGGCGGCTGCGCAGAAGCCGATCTCGGTAAATTACCTCGGTGAACCGATGACCAAGCCGGCTTGGAAAGAGAAGCCATCGTGGTTTCTCATCAGTGAAAACGACCGTATGGTCTCTCCGGAAACGCAGCGGTTCACGGCGCAGAGAATGAAATCAAACATAGCCTCGCTACCTGTGGACCACACGCCGCTGGCTTCGAGACCACAAGCGGTTGCTGACCTCATTGAACAGGCCTTGGACGGTATGCTCGCAGGCTAAAGTGACCCCGAGTCTGACCAGGTTTGAAGCCCAAACTCCTCGCAGGGGAGTCTGCTCGGCTTTTCTTTCGCCGTCGGCCTGCAAATCTGACAGCGTCTCTTAAGGTCGATTGAACTTTCTTGTCACACCCGCACCGCTGGCCCGGTCTAAATAAGAGCAGTCAGGAGGTGCGTGATGGATGCATTCAGAATCGAATGTGTGCAAATCAAATCGGCCTTCGACAAGGCTTTTGACTATATTGTGGCTCCAGAAAATCTGCCGAAGTGGACTCATGCATTCAAGTCGGTCCACCCCGGAACGGCGGTTATGGCCACGCCAACAGGCAGCGTACAAGTCGGATTAGAGGTCAATTCTTCCAAAGACCAGGGCACAATCGACTGGCGAATGAAGTTCCCCGATGGAAGCGAAGCCGCTGTTTATTCGCGCTTGGTGGGGCAGTTGCGTGACGCCTGCGTCTACAGTTTTATCTTATTTGCGCCTCCCGTTCCGCTAGCACAACTGGAAGGCGCGCTGGATGAGCAGGCGAAAATATTGAAAGAAGAGCTGAAAAGGCTGACGCAGATCCTCGAGAGAAACTAAATGTCAGCTACGGTGGAAGAAATCGTGGGAAGAGCGCAGCGCGGCGAATCCGTGGCACTCGACGAACTGATCGGGACACTCCAACCCAAGATGTATGGGCTCGCTTTGCGAATGTTGTGGCATCCCGAAGATGCCAAGGACGCGACACAAGAAATTCTGTTACGGATCGTAACGCATCTGGCTACCTTCAGAGGGCAAAGTAGCTTTTCACGTGGGCTTACCGAGTTGGAGCAAATCACCTTCTTACCTGGCGAAAGAGCAGAGTGGAAGCACAGGGCCTCACCTTTGAGAATTTCGGCAGAGATCTTCAAGAAGGCCTAGAGGACAAATCACCGTGGCCTGACGACAGACTGCTTTTCCAAGAAATCCGCGTAGGTTGTACGCTAGGGATGTTGCTGTGCTTGGACAGGGCCCACAGGATCACTTACATCTTGGGAGAGATTCTCGAACTCGACAGCAAAGATGGAGCGTCCATTCTAGGAATAAGGCAAGAGACTTTTCGCAAGCGACTGGAGCGCTCTCGCCAAGAGGTTATTCGCTTCATGCAGAAGCATTGTGGGCTTGCAAACCAAAACAGTCGGTGCCGCTGTCACCGACGAGTGCAACGTGCACTGGAATTGAAGCGTGTTGAACGCAACCGGCTTTTATTTGCGCATGATCCAGTCGGAGCCAACCAATTTCCGAACGTCTTGGCCGACATTCGCAAGCTTGAAGAAGCGCAGAGGACGGTTGCCATTTACCGCTCGCATCCTGAGTACGCAGTGCCAGACTTCGTTACCGCCGTTCGACATCTCCTAGACCTTGGGGGATCCGAGGCGAGGAAATATCCTTCTTGAGTTCAGCTTTGGACCACAAGCGGGGCAACGTGAGACGGCCAGACCGCTAGTCGGGTCTGGAGGAAGCGAGTTCTTTTTCGAGCTTCTCTCGGAGGCGCGCGCTAATCCCACTAGCAGTTCAAAGCGCCGTTCATCTGCGATCAGCACGATGAGGGTGTGCGTGCTGTCGAGCAAAGCAGCGCAGCGCCGGCACTGCGCGACATGCGCTTCGACGTCGCGCCGCAGGTCGGGCGAAATCTCGCCATCCAGGCCATAAGAGCAGTATGTGAGAACTGGACAACCGAGCCCGTACGGGGAATCGATTTGCCGCCTCACGTCAAGAGGACTTAGTGAGTTGCTAGTGGGAGAGGCTGGCCTTGATCCAAGTCTCGACTTCCTCGACTTGCGAATACGCCACCACAGTGCAGTTGGGATGCGCAACACCCGTTATGATGCGAGATATCGCCTTCTCGGAATCTCGTCGAAAGAAGAGCACTACTTTCTTTTTGGTTGCTCCCAAAAGATAGCCAGTCTCGAATCCCACGCCAAATGATGAACCGGACACTTCAGCCATGAACAAGTCGCACTGCTCGAGCCACTTCATATCTCGCGCGTACACCTGTAGAGGGGTAATGCGCTGGTCGGCTTCCCAAGCGTCATCGCGGACCAGATGACGCGTCAACACTTCGTGGCCCATCCGTACCAGTAACTCGACAATTTTCCGTGCTGCTTCCAAGGAGGAACGGTTTCCCGCCACGGTAAAGCCAAAATAGATTTTCATAACTGTCGCCTATCCTATCGAGCTGAGACCAAGTTGGGTCAATTTTTCATTTGGAGTGCTGGAACTGGAATACAGCGGCTAGGTAGGCCGACGCCAGAACCCTGCTGTTCTGGCGATTGGGCGGATCACGAAATAGATGTTGACTCTGGACTACACTCCAGAGTGTAGCTTCTTAGAGAGGAGCCAAGGCCATGCAAATTGGCATCGCCGCAAAGAAGGTTGGGCTCAGCGTCGATGCGATTCGCTTCTATGAGCGGAATGCACTACTGCGGCGGGCCCCAAGGACGGAAGGCGGCTTCCGCCAGTACGGTGAAGACGACGTAGAGACACTGGGTTTCATACGCCGCGTACAAAGTCTGGGATTTAAGCTCAGCGAGATTCGAAGGTTGTTGAGTCTGCGAGGAAGCCGCTTGCAGCCGTGCGCGCCGGTACGGCACAAATTGCAGGAAAAGCTGGCTGACGTGCGGCAAAAACTTGCCGATCTTCAGAAGCTTGAAGGCGAGTTGCAGGTGGCCTTGCGCGGTTGCGACAAGGAACTCCGTAAGCGCCCCGCGCATTGCCCAATCTTAGGAGAAAAGATCAAGCCAGGGACTCACAAATGAAGTTTGGAACTGTCGAAAACTCACGCGAGCGGACGGGATCTGGCGCGCTCTTTTTTGGAGGCCTCGCCGCCATCCTCGCTTCGACGTGCTGCCTCGGGCCGCTCGTTCTGGTCGCGTTGGGCTTGAGCGGTGCCTGGATCGGAAATCTCACGAGGCTCGAACCGTACCGTCCGTTTTTCATTGTTGGTGCCCTTATAGCTCTCTTCTTTGCCGGACGGCACATCTTTCGACCAGCCCAGACTTGCAATCCGGGCGAGGTCTGCGCAGTCCCGAGGACTCGTCGCATCTACACGCTCTTCTTTGTAACAGTTTGCGTACTCGTTGTGATTGCGCTGGCGTTTCCGTATGTAGTCAAACTTTTTTATTGAGTCTCGAAAGGAAAGTTATGAGGAACCTGAAAAACTCGATTGTCGCAGTTGTTGCCATGCTTGCTTTGACCGCTCCAGCTTGGGCATCACCCAAGACGGTAACCTTAAATGTTTCCGGAATGACCTGTGAGGCGTGTCCGGTAACGGTCAAGAAGGCGCTGCAAAAGGTTGCCGGCGTTTCAAAGATAGACGTGCAGTACGAAAAGAAACAAGTGGTGGTCACTTTCGACGATACAAAAACGAATGTGGACGCACTTGTGAAAGCCACAACTAACGCGGGTTACCCCTCGCAGCCCGAAAAGCAGGCTAGGTAGTCGAGTTTTCTTGTCGCAAGTAGCAACTGGTCACCGTTGAGGTGCGGTTTCGTTAAAAAGGGATATAGGAGTTCTTATGTCCGATTGTTGTTCAGTGAAAGGTACCTTGGTCGCGCCAGGAGTGGCAGCCTGCCCTGAGAACGGCGCGCGCTCCAAACAGGTGGACGTGCTTACAGTCAAAAGTCTGGTTCGTCGGCTACCTCTAGGAATGCTAGACACGCAGTACTACTTCTGCGAGGCACAGGATTGCGACGTAGTTTATTTCGCTTTGGAACCGCAAGCGCTAATTTTCCGTCGTGGAGATATCTTGGTGCGGGTGCGTGCGAAAGAAACTGCGGACCCAATCCCTGTTTGCTATTGCTTTGGCTTCACCCGGAAAAATATTAAGGACGAGCTTGTTGAAAGGGGCCGCTCGACGATTGTGGAGGAGATTACGAGGGAAGTAAAAGCAGGCAATTGCGCTTGCGAAGTGAAAAACCCCTCGGGCAAGTGTTGCTTGGGCAGCGTCAGGCTGCTCATCCGAGACAGCATGCGGAATTTGGAAGGCCCTGCAGCTAGGGTCGCAGGGCAGCCGCTTGGAGGCAATGATTCAATGACGACAAGTCCCAAACTGAATCTCGACGAATTGGCAGCCAGCGTTGTCAGATGTTTCCCCGCTCTCAACTTGCTCGAGCAACGGCTTTCCTTGGAGTTGTACCGCTTATTGGCTGAGGGCCAGCCGGTTCCGCGTACGGTGCTGGCCGAGCGGCTGGGTGTTTCCCTTGAGGCCGCTAACCGCATCCTCGACGACTGGCCTGGTGTCTTCTCCGACGTGGAGCGGCGGATTGTCGGCTATTGGGGCCTGTCCATCCCCACGGCCTACGGCAGCCCACACACAATAAAAATGAATGGCCAAATGCTCTCTGCTTGGTGCGCATGGGACACCCTGTTTCTGCCCCAGTTAGTCGGTCACACAGCAGAGATCGAATCTGTCGGTCCTGCTGCCGGGAATGGGATTGTGCGATTGACGGTGACACCTGTGCGAGTGGAGCGAGTAGAACCCGTCGGGGCGCAGATGTCTATTCTCCTGCCGGATGCCCAAGAAATGCAGAAGGACATCGTGACTTCATTTTGTCATTTCGTTCACTTCTTTCCTTCGCGTCAAGCCGCAGAGAATTGGACCGCAAAGCGAGCGGGGACTTTCCTGCTTTCGATCCACGAGGCGCACGTTCTGGCGCGTCTAAAGAATGAAGCGCAGTACCGCGAGGTCTTGCGGTAGAAGCAGGAAATTGTCAATGAACAAGACGGTCGTCGTATTCAGCCAACCCGGTTGAATGTTCTGCGCGAAGGTGAAAGAGTTTCTTTCACAAAACAAGATTAAGTTCGTCGACCGAAACATTGCTGCGGACGAAGCCGCACTCAAGGAGCTAGAAAAACTAGGTTACATGACAACGCCGGTGACAGTGATCGATGGAGAGGTCGTGATAGGCTTCGATGCCCCAAAACTGCGACGGCTCCTGCAGATTAACTAAGTAGGTCGAGGCTCTGCCGGCCAGGACACGTTGCGAGCAGAAACGGTCAAATCATGGATGCCTTCTGGCAAGATTTGCGATACAGCCTACGGACGCTGTTGAAAAGGCCTGGCTTCGCGTTGGTGGTCGTGACCACGTTGGCTTTGGGCATCGGCGCCAACGCGACGATCTTCACCTGGATCAAAGCAGTTCTTCTCGCTTCTTTGCCCGGCATTGAGCAACCGGAAAAACTTGTTGAGATCTGGGGCGCAACCCGCAACAACTCCGCCCTCTCATCGTCCTACGTCGACTACCTGGACTACCGTGACCAGAATAAGATCCTCTCCGGTTTGATTGCCCACCAAGTGCTGCCTCTCAATTTGGGCCGCGGGGAGAAGCCAGAGCGTGTCTGGGGAGCTATCGTTTCGGGCAATTACTTTGGCCTTCTTGGTGTAAAACCGCTGATCGGACGCACGTTTCTCCCCGAAGAAGATCGAACGCCGAACACGCATCCGGTCGTTGTGATCGGCTATGGATTATGGCAGCGGCACTTCGGTGCCGATCCCAACGTTCTCGGACGAACGATCACCCTAAACGAGCATGACTTCACCGTCATCGGCGTCGCTCCCAAGGATTTCGGCAGCCCCTTTGCGGGCCTCGCACTCGATGTGTGGACCCCGGTGATGATGAAGGACTACGTGGCCCGTCCCCATTTCTCACTCACCGATCGGGGTAGTCGCTGGCTGATGGTCATGGGCCGTCTCAAGCCCGGCGCGACCGTGCCCCAGGCGCAAGCGAATATCGCCGCAATCGCCAGTCACTTGGAACGAGAATACCCGCAAACGAACGAGCAGCTGGGCGTTGCGGTTTACTCGGTGCTGCAGTCGCCGTTCAGCTTGAAACAGAACATGCGACCCGCGCTTGCGATTTTAATGGCGGCAGTTGCCGTTGTGCTGCTGATCGCTTGCGCCAATGTGGCAAACTTGCTGCTGTCGCGCGCGGCTTCACGCCGCAAAGAGATCGCGGTGCGTTTGGCCTTAGGCGGCAGCCGGGGACGACTGGTGCGGCAAATGCTGACCGAGAGTTTCGTGCTCGCTTCACTTGGCGCCGCGCTGGGACTTGCGATCGCGTTCTGGACGGCTCGCTCGCTCGCAGCATTCCTTCCGCCCTATGCCAACCGAGCTAGTTTTGACACTCGGCCGGATGCAGTGGTCTTCGCGTTCACTCTCGGGCTGACTGTGATTACGACAATCCTTTTCGGTTTGGCTCCCACGCTGCACGCATCCAAGCAGGATCTGGTCAGTGCCCTGAAAGACAATACGGCTACGGTCGGACGCGGCCCGCGCAGGGTGTCCCTGCGGCATGCACTGGTGATCACTCAAGTGGCTCTATCGATGGTGGCCTTGATTAGCGCGGGGCTATTTGTTCGCAGTCTGCGGCAAGCGTACAAGGCAGATCCGGGGTTTGATCCTCAAGGCGTCCTGCTGGCTTCGTTCGACCCATTCCTGAGTGGCTACGATGAGAACCGCGGGCGCGAGTTTTATCGCCGTCTGGTCGAGCGCGTCAACACGATTCCCGGCATTCAGTCGGCGACCCTGGCGCGACGCTTGCCCCTCACGGCCGGCGGAATTGCGTTTGCAAACGTGACGATCGACGGCTACGCGTCAGCGAAAAACGAAGACATGCGCTTCAACTACGAGACGGTCGGCCCGCAGTACTTTCAGGCGATGCGCATCCCGTTGGTTCATGGCAGGGACTTCGAGGAGCGAGATCAGGAGGGCGCTCCGGGTGTGGTGATCATCAACGAAGCGATGGCGCGACGCTATTGGCCCAAAAGCAATGCCCTCGGGAGCCGCCTCAAGTTGGCCAGGGATTGGCTGGAAATCGTCGGCATCGCCAAGGATGTAAAGAACCGCAGCTTGAGCGAGGCGCCCCAGCCATTTTTCTACGTTCCCTTACTCCAAGATTATCGCTCGAACATGATTTTGGTCGCGCGCACGGCTGTCGATCCGGAAAAGATGTTCCAGTCGGTCCGCGCCGCAGTCGCCGCCCTCGACCCGGAGATTCCAATGTTCGACACCAAAACGTTGGAAGGCCACGTCGGCATTTCGCTCTTTTTGCAACGCATGGCAGCAAGTCTCCTGAGCATCTTCGGCCTCCTCGCGCTTTCGTTGTCCGCCGTGGGACTCTATGGCGTTATGGCGTACACAGTCGCGGAGCGCACCCGCGAGCTGGGGATCCGCGTTTCTGTAGGCGCAAAGCAGAGCGACATCTTGAGGCTTATCCTTGGACAAGGAGTCATGTTGACAGGAATCGGGATGATCGGGGGGCTGGTCACCGCGGTTGCCGTGACTCGCCTTTCGGCTGGTTTGTTGTATGGAGTCAGCCCGGCCGACCCCATGACGTTTACAGTCGTCGCCCTGATAATGCTTGGGGTCGCGTTGGTTGCAGGTTACTTCCCGGCGCGGCGTGCGACCAAGGTAGATCCAATGATTGCCCTGCGAATGGAATAATTCCCGAGCCTGAGATCAAATCTGGAGCCTAGGTAGCAGTTCGATCTGGCCACGGCCCGCGGCTTCTCGCGTGGGGCCGAGCGAAACAGGTCCTTGTCAGCTACTCCAAAGAAGATAGGAGCGCCCATTCGAAGTGGTTGAAGTGCCACTGTTCGTCTTGTGTGCCCCTGACTGCAGGCCTTCCTGGCAAAACCGCCTGTAAACCGCCTGTAAGAATCAGCGCGCTCATGCAAGTTTCATACTAACACAGATGCCTGCAAGAGGCGAAACAGAGTCCTACGAATGGTCGATGGGCCTAGTCCGGACGAACTTTTCGCCCGCCCTTATATATATGCGAGTCACACCCGCGTGCGGGTGTGGACGCATCGTTAAAGGACCGGACCCGAATGCGGTTTTAACATCCATCCGAGTCCCCATCCGCTCCAAACTGCGAGCGTTCCGAATCGCCTTAGAGGAGCGCGGACCGTAAGACATGCTCATCCGGCCCGCGCCCCGCGCAGCAGCCAGCGAGTTTGCCGTCAACGACGATAGCAGGAACGCTGCGGACTCCGTAATGCTTTGCTTTGGAGGCGATCTCGGACTGGTGCATGTCGTGGATCACGACCTCGTGCGACGAACCGGCAATTCTCTTGACGAGTTCGATTGTTTCCTTGCACGTTGAACAACCGGCGCTGAATACTTCAATTTTCTTTTTTGTGGACATGATGTTCTCCTAGATGCTCCTTTCGATTTGTTCTGTGTTGCAGTGAGGGCAGGTTCTCGCGTCGTCCGGTTTTTCACGAAGCGGCCAAGTGTTCCAGAGGGAAGCGATAACCAGCAACCCGACTGCACCGTACATGGCGGGACTGGAATCCCACACAAACTTGCCGACTAAGACGCCGATCCCAGCAAGGACTCCAAGAAGGAACGGTCCGTATCCGTGACGAGCTTTTGCCCTGAACAACATCGCACCCAAAGCCAGCAAAAGGAAAGCAGCAGTCAGCGGAAGCAAATAAACCGCCGAGATCAAAAACCCGAGACCAATGGAGGTCAGCAAACCCGCGTAGGCTGGCCAGCAAGCGGGACAGGCCAGTTTGGGAAGTATCGAAATACCGATGCTCGGCAGTGCGAGCATGCATTGTTTCCATCTTGTGCTCACGCGCCCTCCCCATCAAGACTTTCGAGAATCGGACACTGCGCAACTGGCGTGCATCCGTCGCACGCTTTTGTGAGTTTCCGCAGTGTCTTCTTTATAGACTCAAGACTTCTCATCTTCGCTTCTATGTCGGTGATCTTGGCTTCGGCCCTCGCTCGGATTTCCGCGCTGGTTGTGCGGCGCGACACGCGGAGTGACAGGAGTTCTGCGATCTCGGCAAGTGAGAAACCCAGTTCCTGAGCGCGCCGAATGAATTTCAATCGGCGCGCTGCCTCTGCCGGAAACAAGCGATAACCGGCTGCACTGCGAGGCGGTCTTGGCAGCAAACCCCGTCGCTCATAGAAACGAACCGTTTCCAGGTTGACCCCGGCCTGCTTGGCGAGACGACCGATTGTTAGTGACTTCATGTCTGCAATCGCTTTCTGATTGAAGTCTAAACCCCGGACTACGGTACGGGGTCAAGCATTATTTTAGAGCTGGCGCGCGGGCGGCGCGCTCCTTGCGCTGGCGAGCAGTCAGCAGCAGTCGCAGCCTAATTTAGGCGAATGAAGGGCTTCCCATGCCTCCCGCAAGATGAGGGGAGTCAGAGCAAGAGCAGCGACAGGGTCAGCCAGCGGTTTATTCCAGATGGCGTTCACCAGGAGTCCCGCAAGAGCAATCCAAGCCATGTAACCACAGAGGGCAGATTCCGCAACATCCGCCTTCAAAGCTGCACTGGACGTTACGACTGCCAACTTTTGTTTCCGGTTCGCCAGCCAAGGCATCATAACGGCAGCGGCCAGCAGGATTCCGATTCCTACCAGACTACGCCGCGCCTCGCGGTATCCGAAAAAATTCAAAACCGAAGTCAGCACCACGAAGCCTGCCAACGCGAAAAGCAAGCCTCCTGCGATTCGGGCTGCCCGCGCCTCACCCAATGTGAAGCGAAAACGCCAGAACACGACGGCTGCCGAAAGCAGCTCGATCAACGTCCCGAGCGAAACAACAGCCTCTACGGTCATCCAGCCGATGGTGAGAATTTGAAGTTGAAGAACGCGCCGAGAGACATCCGGCAGCTCAGATGATGTAGCTGCGGTCATGGGGTGTTCCAGCTGATTCCGCTCATTCGACCTTGCAGTAGCAAAACAGAAACTGCTGGGTAGTGCCCAATGGTGTGCGATGCAGTTCTTTGGAGCTCTCCACCAAACGGAAGCGCACGCCAAACTGGTTGTGCAGTGATTCGGCGTCGTAGCGAATGACGTCGAGCCCACTGCATTTTGTGGGACCCTCTGGTCCGAACGTGCTGACGATTACATGACCACCAGGCTTGACTGCGTGGCCGACCTGTCGAACATAGGCAGCACGGTGCTCGCTTGCAGTAAGAAAATGAAACACCGCACGGTCGTGCCATACATCATAAGCGCCGTGTTCGAGCTGTGCATCGGTGACATCGGCGACGAGCCAATGGATCTGTTCTGCGGCCAAACCCAACCGCTTCTTGGTCATGTCGATGGCGGTTTGAGAAACATCGAGGACGGTGATGTTCTCATAGCCCCGTGCAAGGAGGTCATCAACGAGGGTGGATTCGCCTCCGCCAACGTCAATGATGGATGCCGAATATCCGGCAGCCGCGCGCTCTACCAGAGCAAGCGAGGTTTCAAGGTGCGGACGGTACCAGCTGACCGCTTCTGGTGCCTTGGTCGCATAGACCTTTTCCCAATGCGTCTTTGCATCCACGGAAACGCTCCCGCTACCTGGTAGTCTACAACTAAGAGCTTATCCTGAAATGAAAGTTCCCATGCACTCCGCCGCGTGAACAAATGCCCGAAACTCCTTACCTGTCAGCCTCAGCCAGAAGTTCCCAAATGCGAACATGGTCCGCACGTACCAACGGTCACGCGGATAGGTGAAGGCCAGCACTTGGCGCGTCCGCGCTGCCGCTGACCCGAGCAGCGCCTCGGGATCAGGGTAGCAACACACAACGCGGTCGAGTGTCACCACGTCGGCCTCGGGGACCGTGCCTGCGATCACCGCGAAGTCGCCCAGGATAAACTGAGTGGGGCGTGTTCCGTACTGTGGTCCGGCCTCGGGCCGCGCAACCTCCAAATAAGCAGGTGACGCTTCCACGACGGTAGCGCTGGCTACGCCGGTGCTGGCGAGTTCCTTGCTGATGACTCCTATCCCGCTTCCGACATCCAGGAGCCGCTGTCCCTCCAGCGGCCAGCGCCGAAGTTCTGCCAGCATGAGCCGTGTGGTTGTGTCCGCGCCACGGCGTCGGTAGCGCCGCAGATCGCGCTCAGCTACCTTGTGATTGAACTGCGCCTCCGCAGCGCAATACCCCGTGCAACACACCATGCAGAACTCCCCGGCCGAATCGGACTGGCCCGCGAGCCCTGTGTTCTTCAGGCTGTAGGTACTATTCGGCGGGAACCACAGATTCTACCGTCGTGGTCTCACCCTTCACAGCGCCTTTCACGGTGACCTTCTGTGCGGCGTATTTGCGCGCAACGGTGCATTCACCAGATACCTAGTGGGGCCACGTTGCAGGCTTGGCCTGCTACTCACGTGGTGACGGAGAAGGCAACTCTTTTGGGTTCGGGCCGTCACCATTGCGGCTCTCTTGCGTCTAATATCCAGGAGGCGTACAGTTATTCGCATGAGGCTTGGGTTGAGGCTTATGGCGGTCGTTGCGTTGCTCGCGCTGATTGCAACGCCGATGCTCTCCTGCGTTGTTCCGAGGCAGCTTCTGAACGCTGAGGAACATGCATGTTGCCGCAGTATGGGCAATGAGTGCGGCTCCAAGAAGATGCCGTCACCGCAATCCTGTTGCAAGTCGGTCAGTCTAGACCAGCGACCTTATGTCAGTTCGGCAGCAATAGAACTCCAAATCACCAACGCACATTCCGTCCTTGCCCTACTGCCGCCGACAGTGCATATGGCGCCTGTTGTCGAGCTTTTTCGAGCGATATCCGAATCCGGTCATTCTCCGCCAGTCAGTCCTCCTGTAGCTACGTCCATTCTAAGAATCTAAAGCGACTCTCCTTATAGCTTGTCGCGGACGCATTTGTGTGCCCGCGTGCATTTCCATTCAACGGAGGAGGGTACATGAAAGCCGTTTGTATTCCCGCGCCATTGAGCGCGCAGAATTGTCGTCCCCGCATGGTGTGTTTGAGCGTGATTCTTCTCGGGGCTTCGAGCATTACCCCTGCAACATGGGCCTCGCCACAGGCCCCGCAGCAGCCGGAGGTACGGCCCCCGAAATCTGCTCAGGCAGAACTGCAGCAGGAGGTCGGGCCTCCCACTCCGCTCGCGACGCTTATCGAAGAGGGGTCCGGCCCGGAGACATGGGTTACACAACGTACCTAAGACATAGGTAACACTTTTGGGCCGAACGGATTTTCGAGTGGTTCGAGCACTCGCGTCTCCAGATCGAAGTACCCCAAATCATAATCCATAAAGCTGACCAGCCAGATATCGTCGTGAACTTCTTTGATGCCGACCGCCTGGCCTGCGAAGACAGTGCTGAAATTAATTTTTTTGCGACCCAGACAGATGCGCCCGCAGCGCGTGACCACGACGGTTTTGTCATGGAGGGGATAGTCGATGTCCGGCAATCCAGTGTACGGCCGCGGAGAAGGCCGGTAGACCTCCGCCGGACATTTCATGTCCAGAGCTTCATGCGGGCGTTCGTTATTGAAGACCTCCATAAACTTGTCGAAGCGGGCCTGCTGCTGGAGAAAATTCGCGGCCGCAGGTTTGGTGGCTTCTTTCTTCAAGGTGAGATGCATGCGTTCATGCCGGCCGTTCTGCTGGGGATGGCCCGGCTGGATGCGTTCAATGCCGATTCCCAGGCGCAGCCACCAGACGGCGAGCTTGCTCAAGTTGAACAAGGCGTGCGCGGAAGCGAAAGGCACGCCGTTGTCGCTGCGGATGTTGGCGGGCAGGCCGCGCTCCTGAAAAAGCCGCTCAAAGGCAGTAAAAGCGTAGTCTTCGCGGGTGGAAGAAAGAGCCTCACAAGTGAAGAGATAGCGGCTGGCATGGTCGGTGACGGTGAGCGGATAGCAGTATTGACGATTCCCCAGCAGGAACTCGCCTTTGTAATCGGTGCACCACAGTTCGTTGGGACTCTCCCCTAAGGAGAGTGGAGTTCCTTGCGCACGATGACGCACGCGACCGCGGCGCTCGACCAGGCCGTGGCGATCGAGCACTGCATGAATGGTGCTTTTGGCGGGGATCGGAATCCCGGAGAACCTGCGCATCAGACGTTCTCTGATTTTGCGAGCCCCCCAGCTCGGGTGCTCGTGCTTCACGTTCAGGATGTAGTTCTCCACTTGGAAGGGAAGTTGGTTGGCGTAGCGATAGGGGCGTCGGCTCCGGTCGGTCAGCCCCTGAATGCCGCATTCCTGGTAGCGATCGAAGATCTTGTAGCCGGTCTTGCGGGAGATGCCGAACTCCCTGCAAAGCTCCGACATCGCCTCGCCGGCTAGCCGGCGAGCCACAAACTGCATTCTTTCGTCCATCACCGAACACTCCTTCCAAGGCATCACTTCCTCCCAAAAAAAGGGAGAAAGTGTAACCTATGTGTCCGGTACGATGTGTTACCTATGTCTCAGGCCGCTCAAGGCGGAAAAAAATGATCCCGCAGTACTGGCTGCGGAGAGAGCCGCGAAGGCTGCGACATACGCTGCGCCGCAGGTGTCGAGTCTTCCCGATCCTCACTTTACTCTGCAGCAGTTCAGCGTTGGCAGCCCGCGGCCGTTTGCGGGCTACACCAACAGCAACTTTGCGTACATTGGCATCGGCGCTTCTCAAGAGCTGCCCTATCCCGGAAAGCTGAAGCTACGCGGAGAACTGGCGGATCGTGGGGCGGATGCCGTGAAGCAACACGTGGGCGTTGTTCTCCGTGACGAAACTGAGTCTCTTAAGACCACCTACTTCCAGATGGCGTATCTTCAGCAAACTCTCGGCATACTTCGCCGGGATGACGCCCTGCTGCAGCAAATAGAACAGCAAGCGGAAGCACACTACTCGGCCGGACAGGGAAATCAGCAGGATGTCTTGAAGGCACAACTGGAACGCACCAAGATTCTTCAGGAGATCTCCATGCACCGCCAGTTAGCAGGGGAGGCTCAGGCTGAACTCAAGCGCATTCTGAAACGTCGCCAAGATTCGCCTGATATCGTTACGCAGCCTCTTTCCGCTACTTTCCTCCGCTACACGGCCAGAGAATTATTGGACAAGGTCCGCGACGAAGACCCAAACATTCGTGAACAGTCCGCGATGATTCAGCGAAATCGAACGGCCGTCGAACTCGCCCACAAAGAGTTCCGGCCCGATTTTGAACTCTCCTACATGTGGCAGCGTACTGACCCTACGCAATTCCGTGCCTATTACATGGCCACACTCAACGTCAACTTCCCAAGGCGCAAGCCCCGGCAGGCCGCGTTGGCGGAAGCACAAGTGAACGTCGAGCGAGCGGAGCAGGAGCTTGATACGGAATTGCAGCGTGCGCTTGCCGAGGTTCAGAGGCAATACGTCATCACCAAAACTTCAGAGGAGCAATTGCTCATCTTTCGGGACGGCCTGATTCCGCAGGCGCAAGCCACAATTCAAGCCGGGCTGGCCTCCTATCAGTCAAACCGCGTGGACTTCGAGACGCTGCTGTCCTCGTTCCTCAACGTTTTGAATCTTGACCTCCAATACCAACAAATTCTGCTTGGCCATGAGACTGCCTTGGCCCACATCGAGCGACTCACAGGAGTGACGCTGCCATGACCGAGAACAACAAGCTGGCCACGAGCGTTGAAGACATGACCGGCGAATCGGCGGGAGCAAATAAATACCGCCGCGCTTTTAGGGTCACGCTCTTCGCCTGCATCGCGCTGGCGATGATCGCGGGTGGTCTTTGGTGGCGCTTGCACACCAAGCCACCAATAGTCTCTACGTCCGCATCCGCAGCGGACAACATGGAACAGCCCGATGCGCAGAGGATGCCTGCTTCCGGTGACGCACCGGCGCAGGCACCGGACACACCGGTTGCTCCTATTCAGCTCACGCCACAGCGCATGCAAAGCATTGGCGTAAGCATTGGCACGGTCCAATCCAAGTCTGTCAATGATGAGATTCGATTTTACGGCAACGTTCAAGCCAACGAACGCCGCCTGGCCTACGTGCAGACACGGTTCGCCGGCTGGATTCGTCGCGTGTACGCCGATGCGACCGGCGACTTCATCGGCAAAGGACAGCGACTCTTCACCATTTACAGCCAGGACCTGGTCGCGACCGAGCGCGAGTATCTGCTGGCGAAGAAGAATGCCGCCGCGATGCAGCAAAGTGCAGTTAGCGGAGTGGCGGAAGGGGCCGCATCGCTTTTGGAGGCTGCAAAACAGCGACTCGAGCAGTGGGAGATACCAAATAGCGAGATTACAAAATTGGATCAAACGGGCGAAGTGATTACCGATCTGACCTTCAACTCTCCAGTTTCCGGCTACATCATCGAGAAGAACGCTTTGCCCAACATGTACGTTCAGCCTGAAACGAAGTTGTACACGATTGCCGATCTTTCAGAGGTTTGGGTTTACGCCCAAATCTTTCAGAACGACGCCGGGAGAATTAAGCCGGGTAATCCAGCCGAAGTAACCCTAGACGCGTATCCGGGGAGGGTCTTTCCGGGCCGTGTGGATTATGTGTTGCCACAGTTGGACATGGCCACGAGAACGCTGCCTGTGCGCCTCGTTTTCCCCAACCCGGGACTCAAGCTTCGGCCCGGAATGTACGTCAACGTCAGCGTGAAGTTACCTCTAGGTCGCGCGCTCGTAGTACCTGACTCGGCCGTGTTTCATTCCGGAACTAAAAACCTGCTGTTTGCCTACACGGGTGATGGAAATATTGAGCCTCGCGAAGTCGAGCTTGGCGCTCGTGTCGGCGATCAATTTGTGGTCTCGAAGGGCGTGAAGGCAGGCGAGCAGATCGTCACCTCGGCCAACTTCTTGATTGATTCGGAAGCGCAGCTGCAGGCTGCGGCAGGAGCGTTTATGCCCCCACCGCCAGGCGCGGGCCAGGCTGCGGCTATGAATGCCCCGGCGCAGGCCCAAGCCAATGCCGACCTTACGACCGATCCGTCGCCCCCGCAGAAGGGAAACAACACAGTTCGCGTGAAGTTAACCGATCAGGCAGGCAAGCCCATCGCGGGAGCACAAGTCACCGTCACTTTCTTCATGGCGGCAATGCCAGCCATGGGAATGGCCGCCATGAAAACTGTTGTTCAAGCGAGCGACAAGGGTGGCGGCATGTACGAAGGTAAGGGCCAACTCGGCTCCGGAGGCACCTGGCAGGTCACGATTACGGCGCAGCAGAACGGGCAAACCATCGCGAACAAACGCCTCACCGTCGATGCCACGGGAGGAATGTAATCATGATTGCCCGCGTCATCGATTGGTGCGCTCAGAATCGCTTTCTAGTCTTCACAGGCGTTCTTCTCCTCACCTTAACGGGGATCTGGAGCATGGGCCACATTCCCCTCGATGCCCTGCCGGATATTTCCGACGTCGAAGTCATCATCCACACCAACTGGGAAGGCGAGCCTCCCAACATCATCGAGGACCAAGTCACATACCCCATTGTGACGGCGCTCCTGGCGGCGCCGCATGTGAAAGCGGTGCGCGCACAGACGATGTTCAATGACAGTTATATCTTCGTCGTCTTTGAAGACGGAACGGATATGTACTGGGCCCGGTCGCGAGTCCTGGAATATATGCAGACCATCGCGGGCCGGTTGCCCCCGGATGTGCATCCAGCGATTGGTCCAGACGCAACCGGGGCAGGCTGGGTCTACGAATACGCACTCGTGGACCGCAGCCATAAGCACAGCCTGGCCGATCTTCGTACTCTGCAGGACTGGCACCTGCGCTACCAACTGGAGACCGTGCCTGGCGTTGCTGAGGTCGCCAGCATCGGTGGTTTCGTCCGTCAGTATCAGGTGAATCTCGATCCCAACAAGTTGCTTGCCTACGGTATTCCCCTGTCTACCGTTATCGATCGGGTGAAATCCAGCACCAATGAGGTCGGCGGGCGTGTCCTGGAATTGAGCGGAACACGGTACTTGATTCGCGGCCTGGGCTATCTCCAGTCGCTCTCTGATCTGGAGAACGTCCCGCTCATGGCGAAGAATGGCACGCCCGTCCTGATCAAGGACCTGGGAAACGTGTCGTTTGGCCCCGACATCCGAGACGGGGTTGCCGAATGGCAGGGTGAAGGTGAAACCGTAGGCGGTATCGTGGTGATGCGCTACGGGCTGAACGCGCTGAACGTTATTGATGGCGTCAAGAAGAAATTAGCGGAGATCAGAGGCTCGCTGCCGCCGGGGGTGGAAGTAGTCGTCGGATACGACCGCGCTGGCCTGATTCAAGAATCGATTAAGACCCTGCAACGCGACCTGCTCGAAGAGGCGATCATCGTCAGCCTGGTGATCATTATTTTTCTCTTCCACTTCCGTTCGGCGCTGATTCCTATCATCACTTTGCCGATCGCGGTCGTGATGTCGTTCATCCCGATGTATTACCTCCACGTCAGTTCCAACATCATGTCGCTCGGCGGCTTGGCGCTGGCGATCGGGGTGCTGGTCGACGCTGCGATCGTGATGGTTGAGAACGGATACCGGCATCTCTCTGAACGCCAGGCAGGGAAGATGCTGACTCCTTCCAACGAAATTGATACGGCAAATGGGCCGGTCACGGCCGAGCCAAGTACAGAAGCCCTCCGACCAAGAGCTCGATTGTTATCGGAACGGGAGCGCCGGCGTACTCTGATCGACGCCGCCAAACAGGTTGGCCCGGCGCTGTTTTTCTCGCTCGTGATCATCGTCGTTTCCTTCCTTCCAGTCTTTCTGCTCGAAGCACAGGAAGGACGCATGTTCAAACCACTCGCCTGGACGAAAACGCTCGCTGTTGGTTTTTCCTCTTTGCTGGCAATCACGCTCGTTCCCGTGCTTATGGTCATGTTCATCAAGGGCAAATTGCGGCCGGAATCCGAGAACCCCGTCTCGCGCGTGACGCAAGCACTCTATCTCCCCGTGCTGCGCCTCTGCTTGAAGTACCGGAAAACGACTCTGCTCGTGAACCTCGTTTTCCTGCTGGTTACGTTCCCCTTGATGTTCAAGCTCGGGAGCCAGTTCATGCCGCCGCTCTATGAGGGCTCCTCGTTGTATATGCCCACATCGCTGCCGGGCATTTCCATCGTCGAGGCTTCCAAATTGCTACAAGAGCAGGATCGCGTTCTCCGCTCGTTCCCCGAAGTGGACAGTGTCTTCGGTGTCGTCGGCCGGTCGGACAGCGCGACTGACAACGCTCCGCTCGACATGTACGACACGACGGTGATGCTCAAGCCGCGCGAGAAATGGCGGCCGGGCATGACCTACGAGAAGCTCATTCACGAGATGGACGATAAACTCCAGTTTCCTGGATTAACCAACACCTGGACCATGCCTGTCGAGAACCGTCTCGACATGGCTTTGACCGGTATCAAGACCCCGCTGGGTATGAAAATTCAGGGCCCCACACTTGACGGCATTCAGCAGCTTGGCTCTGAACTGCAGCAGGTCTTGTCAGGACTGCCACAAGTGCGCTCGATTTTTGCGGAGCGCGTGGCGCAGGGATTCTACGTCAATGTGACCGTGAATCGACCAGAAGCCGCCAAGTACGGGTTGACCATCCAGGATGTGCAACAAGCCGTCGCGTCAGGAATTGGAGGTATGAATATCGCGCAGAACGTGGAGGGCCGTGAGCGGTTCCCGATCAATGTGCGATACCAGCGCGACTTCCGAGACAACGTGGACCAGCTTCGCCGGGTACTGCTTGCGACTCCTTCCGGCGCGCAGATCCCTATTGAGCAGGTGGCGACACTGTCGTTCTCTCGCGGGCCGGCCATGATCCGCGACGAGGACGGCCAATTGACTGGTTACGTTTACATTGACCTGAACACCACAGACTATGGCGGATTCGTGGGCCAAGCCTCGAAGGAACTCCAACAGAAACTGAGGCTCCCGGCAGGATACACCTATCAGTGGTCGGGCGAATACGAGTTTGAGTTGCGTGCCAAGGAACGCCTCAAAATCATCCTTCCGGTCGTCTTCTTTGTGATCTTCATGCTGCTTTACCTGATCTTTCATTCGGTAACGGAATCCATGGTGCTCATCTTTCCTACTTTTTACGCCATGACGGGCGGCCTCATTCTCCAGTGGCTTCTCAAGTACAACTTCAGCGTGGCCGTTTGGGTCGGCTATATCGCACTGTTCGGCATCGCCGTGGAGACCGGCGTGGTCATGGTCGTCTATTTGCACGAGGCTCTCGATCACCGGCTCGCAAAAGGCGTGGCTCTCAAGCACGAGGATATCGAAGCTGCGGTGATCGATGGAGCAGTCCAGCGTCTCCGGCCAAAGCTGATGACCGTGTTCGCAGTCCTGGCCAGCCTGATTCCCATTCTCTGGGAAACCGGCGTTGGCTCGGACGTGATGAAACCAATTGCCGCGCCGATTGTCGGCGGGATGATTACTTCAACCATTCACGTTCTCATTCTCGTTCCTGTTTTTTTCGCGCTGATGAAGGAGCGCGCGCTGCGGCACGGAACGCTACAACTGAAAACCCAGGAGCCTGCCGTATAGGCATTTGGAGAAAGAGTATGGGAAAAAAGAACAAGCTGCCAAAACCAACGCTAGCAGAAAGCAAGGCTGCGATCGCTTTTGGAGTGGCGCTTCTCTTGATGTGTGTGGGCGGAGTTTACGCGGTCTACCACGTTTCATCATCCCGCTCAGTTCGGCCCGATCTGAACCCAGTCCCCGTCTACTTCAAGCAAGCAAAAGACGCCATGCCATTTCCGCAGACGCTGGATCCTGCCCAGTTCCAAATCGCGAATATCCGCGAAGCTTACTCCGTGGCCAAAGAAATTCCGGAAGTGTTGGCTCAGCAGCCTTGCTACTGCTATTGCCAACGCATGGGCCATCGCAGCCTGCTTGATTGTTTCACGAGCCTGCATTCCACGAGCTGCGACATTTGCATCAATGAGGCGCGATTAACAGGGAGACTACATCGTCAAGGCAAAACAGCCGAGGAGATTCGAGCGGCCATCGTGCAGAAACAGTGGGCCAACTTAGGGAGTTCGAAGTAGTTGACGTTCCAAACCACAGAGGAGGAGAACAAAGATGAAAAAGAAATCTGCAGGGAAGCTCGCTATTTGGGCAATCGCAATTGCGGCAGTAATTGGTATCACGCAAGGATGGGCCACGGGCGCAAGCCAGCAAAAGCAACCCCCTGCGGCCAAGACGACACTGTCTGGAACCGTCAGCGATTCGATGTGTGGTGCGACCCACATGGCCAAAGACAAGACTCCAGCGGAATGCACGCGGATGTGCGTTCAGGACGGCCAGAAATATGCCTTGGTCGTGGGGAAGAAGGTCTACACGCTTGACGGACACGAGGATGAACTCAGCAAGCTCGCTGGCAGAAGTGCCGCCGTTCAAGGCACGCTGAATGGCAGCGCGCTCAGTGTTAGTTCTGTCACTCCGGGCAAATAGACGGAGTTCCGGTAAGAGAGAAACGAGGAACAATGCGATCAACAGCATAGGCGTCGCCTTGGCTCGTTTCTTTGCCATTCATATGTCCGAAGGAGATTCGCGGTTCCGATCGGCAATGCAACCCTGTCCGACGTCGATCCCTACGGCCGTGGGTCCAACCTTTCCGGATAGCGTGCATCGAGGGCCAAGGTGCCACTGCCGACGATCAACAGGAAGATGAGGCCAAGCAGCATGCTCACATCCGTTCGCGCTTCATGCAGCGTGCCCCAGAATCCGTTCTTCATGAACGTGACGATCTTGGTCGAGTACAACGCGACACAGATATCGATGAGCAGGGGCACGCAGGCAAGTCGAGTAAAGAGACCGACTAAAAGGAGCCCGCCGCAGATGATCTCGGTGACTCCGATGAACGGCGCCAAGAGCTGTGGCAAAGGAATGCCGATCTTCGTAAAACGACCCACGCCCAGCGATTCCGGGAACAGAAATTTCTGAATGCCTTCGGAAAGGAAGACCCATCCGACGAGAATGCGAATGAGCAGGATCGCCTTCTTTGCGCGATTCACGCAGATTGCGTCCGTGTCCGAAGTCATGGAGGTACCTCCTCGCGCCCGGCTGGGAATTCATCCAACTTCTTTACACATAGTCGAACAGGGTCATGAAACCAAAGTCCATATGCAGCTGCTGGTGACAGTGAAACAACGTCAAGCCAGGGTTGTCAGCGACAAAGTCCACGTCCGCTTCCTGATAGCCGCCCAGCATCACCACGTCTTTCAGAATTCCCGCCGTGGACCTTCCGGCCAGGCTGGTCAGTGCGAAGCTATGCCGGTGCAAGTGGATGGGGTGAATGTCATCGCTGGCATTGCGCATGCGGAGCCGATAGCGCTTGCCTGTCTTGAGGTGAAATGCGGCTGGAACTACTTCGCCCGTCATCGGATAAGCGATGCCATTGATCGTCCACCGATTGAAGCCGTCCTCGGCGGCGTTGTCTTTCGCGAAGGTCATTTCGAAGGTCTCGTCCGGCGCGGGAGCAGTGGCGCCAGGTTTCGCGAAGTGTGCGTAGTTCCACTTGAAAGCCGGAGGCGCAATCCATTGTGCTTTCCCGATTCGCCCCGCGTACTCGACCACGACGCCCATGCCGTGGCGGCGATCATCATCGGCGAGATCTCCCAGAATCCAGACGCCGGGATGAGACATGTGAACAATGGCCGAGATTCTCTCTGCTGTGCCAAGCCATAGCACGGGAACGGAGGTTGGATTCGGAACGGGATTGCCGTCTAGGGCGACAATCTCGAAGGAGTGACCCGGCAACGCCAGGCTGCGAATCTCGGTAGCGCTTCCATTCAGAATGTGAAACAGGACGCGTTCGCCTTGCTTCACGCGGATCGGCTCCCCGTGGCCGAGCATGCGTCCGTTGATGGTGAAGGATCGATAACCTACTTCGTAGCCGTGAGGCATCCCTTTGGCGAGCGACGCGTTCATTGACGCTTCGCCGATTTTCTTGAGTTCCTCATTTGTCTCTGCGGGAGACAAGAAATCCTGAGCCATGTCGCCACCACGGCTGAACGTGGGCTCAAACTCTTTCAGGACGAGGAAGACTTCGCGGTCATACTTGCCTGGTTCTTGAGCGGGCTCGATGTACACCGGCCCGACTTCTCCCCCGTACTGTCCGGCAGCCAGGTTGGCGCCCGCGCGATTGTGCGTGTGATAGAACCGAAACCCGGCCGGACTTGGCGTGAACGCGATCCGCCGTTTACCCTGCGCGGGAATAAATGGAGTGCCTTCTTCGGCGGCTCCGTCCACATCGACGGAAACCTTTTGACCGTGCCAGTGCAATTGCTCGGGCGTATCCGTATCGTTGTGAATGTCGATCGTGACCTGCCGACCTTCCCTAAAACGAAGGAGCGGCCCGGGAAACTGCCCATTGTAGGTAATCGCCGAAATGATTCGCTTGGGCGCGATCTCGACCGGAGATGTCTTGATGTGAAGCGTGTGGTTCGGAGATGTTTGGTCCTGCGACCTCAGACCAAGAGCGGCAAGCGAAAAAGGGAATGCTCGTAGCGGCGAGTTGTACGCTTGCGAGGGCCCCAGTTTCCGTCAGAAATCGGCGGCGGGAAACGTTTGACTTCTTCATAACCAACTCCTCAAGGCCCTAACATCGTGCTGGTTCGCGGTGAAATGAATCGAGCACGCATTGAAATTCGGCAAATGCTTATCGAATCCATGAAAGCCAAAGCCAGCCAAATAACAGCGTGAGAAGCGTGACCGGCAAGCCGATTCGGAAGTAATCGAAGAACGTGATTACGGCCTCTTTTTGGGCTCGTTCGACAACGATGATGTTGGCTACGGAACCGGTAATGGTCAGATTCCCTGCAAGCGTGCTCGCCATGGCCAGAGTGAGCCATGCTGAATGAGCGTTAGCGAATTGACTCACGAGAGACTTCAAAAGCATCACCGCAGGCACGTTGCTCACAAGGTTCGAGAGTATGGCGGTCACCAGCGTAAAGACGCCCAGGTGCTGCAGGTTGAAACGCTCGCCAAAACCGAGTAGGTGTCGCGTCAGGCCCGCGTTTTCCGCGCCTCCAACGATCAGAAACAGCCCGACGAAAAACACGAGAAGGCCCTAGTCGACTTCCTCATATACGAGGTGAGGGTCGCGGGTCCGCGTGATGAGCAGAAGGGCTGCGCCGACGGAGGCGACCAGAGCCGGCGAGAAACCGGCGAGGAATCCGGCGAGAACCAGTGCTGCTACAATGCCCGCCTTCAACAACGCGGCGTGTTCAATTTGGACCGCGTTCACGGTACGTTCGGTTCGGACATCATGAACATGCCCACCGAAGTAGAGCCACCACAACACGAACCAGTCTAGGAATAGGCCCACCAGGGCAACCGGACCTAGGTGCCAAAGAAAATCCCGGTAGCCGATCCCGGAGAAGGATCCAATCAGGATGTTTTGCGGGTTGCCGGTGATGGTCGCCGTGCTTCCGATATTTGAGGCTGTCGCCACGGCCAGGAGATAAGGAACTGGCTTTATGCCCAGTCGCCCGGTTACCTTCAACACGAAAGGAACCATGACCAGACAGATGATGTCATTGACGAAGAACGCGGAAAGTAACCCGCTCAGGAAAATGACTGTGGGCAGAAGTTGATGTGGTTTCAGCCGCGTAACGACGAGTTCCGTGACCCAATCGAAGAAGCCCGCCAGATGCAAGTAGGCCACGACAAGCATCATCGAGAAAAGCAGCACAATCGTGCCGAAGTGGATGAGGCGCAGGGAATTCTCGACGCGCACCGCGCCTGTCATGAACATCAGCACGGCGCCGATGATGGCCGCGCCGGGGCGGTCGATTTTCATCCCTGGGAATTTCCCCAGGGCGAATACGATGTAGCTTGCGATGAAAACCGTGTACGTGCCTAAGATGGCGAGGTCGGACATCGCGGCTCCAAAGAGGTGAGCCGTTCATCTTAGCTTTCGCCCTCCGGTCCCGCAATCGACAGTACGTTGCTGACGGCGGTCCAGCGAAGAGAATGTAGCCAATCGAATGCAGGGTGCGTAAGGAAATAATAGGTATCGCCAAGTGAAGGCCAGAGGGGTTTCCCGATGAATCGGCTACCGTTCTATGGCACGGTTATTGTTCTTGGGCATTGCGGGGTGGTTATTTGGCATCTACTGATCCTCGCGAGACTTCACTCCGCGCTAGGCAATGATCAACTTCTGTTGATCGCCAGCTTGGTGAATCTGATTCTCGTCACCGCGGCTATCTTGCTGTGGACGCGGTTCCGCAAGATCGCGGGATGGCTACTCCTTGTTTCTCTCGCCATTGGACTGCTGATCGGAACCTACGAGCATTTCCTGAGCCCCAGTCCGGATAATGTTTTCCGAATGATGGAAGGAAAATGGGTCCTGCAGTTTCGGATTACTGCCGTGCTACTCGTGGCCATCCAAACGCTAGGATGTTGGATCGGAGTTAAAGCTTTAAGGGAAGAGGCATCTGCCGCACACCAAGTCGTCGCATGACGGCTCTGGTTGACTTCCGTCTGTGCGCAAGTATCATAGGCTCAGTGGCGAAGGAGTTCGCCCTCTAACCGCTGTCCTTTAAGCCGGGACAGATGATGACTCCTGACAAGGAATCTTGTCGCGGAGTCATGTCCCCGGCAAGAATCCCAGAACTAAAACAGGAGCGAGAGCTGACATGCAAAATGTCTGGGCACTAGCTTCCATCTGGGTCGGATTGGCTCTCATCGCCACTCTTCTCGCGATCTGGTTCAGAATCTCGACAGCTTTGTCTGAAATTGTAGTGGGAACCGTCGCGCAGCTAATCATCGGGGCCCTCGTCGGCCCCATGGGTCTGGCTGCGAAAACGGAGTGGATCACTTTCTTGGCAGGCACGGGCGCAATTGTCCTGACCTTTCTTGCCGGCGCTGAACTCGATCCAATAATCTTCCGAACGAAATGGAAGGAAGCAACAGCCGTTGGGCTCGTAGGCTTTTTCGGGCCGTTTCTGGGTTGCACCGCTGTCGCACACTACGTCCTGCATTGGACGATCATGTCGAGTTGGCTCGCAGGCGTGGCGCTTTCCACGACCTCCGTCGCAGTCGTGTACGCCGTCATGCTGGAACTGGGCCTCAACAAGACAGAATTCGGGAAGGCCATCCTCGCGGCGTGCTTCGTAAATGACCTGGGGACCGTCATTGCGCTTGGCTTGATTTTTTCGCCATTCACGATTCGGACTGTGATCTTCGTTGTCGTAAGCGCAGTGGTGTTTTTCATCCTGCCGTTCCTGACGCCGCGCTTTTTCAAACATTATGGCGGCCGCGTATCCGAACTGGAGGCCAAGTACCTTCTGTTCCTCTTGTTCGGGATGGGCGGCCTGGCTGTGTGGTCCGGGAGCGAGGCTGTCCTTCCCGCGTACATCATCGGGATGGTGCTCGCTGGAACAGTCGGAAAAGACCACGTGCTCATTCGTCGGCTTCGGACGCTGACTTTCGGACTCCTCACACCGTTCTACTTCATACGTGCCGGGTCATTTGTGTCTGTCCCTGCGCTGGCAGCGGCACCACTGGTGTTCCTGGCTTTGTTTGGGGCAAAGATGGTGTCGAAGATGATCGGCCTTTATCCCACCGTGAAATCTTTTAAGTATCAACGTGAAGAAGGCCTGTACTACACGCTGATGATGTCGACAGGGCTAACCTTCGGGACGATTTCTGCATTGTTTGGTCTGAGCCATGGGGTTATTGACCAAGCCCAGTACTCGTACCTCGTGGCGACCGTAATAGGCAGTGCAGTTGTTCCCACGATGTTTGCAAACGCTTGGTTCTTGCCAAGGCACCTGCTATCCAAGGAAGGCCATGAGTCAGCCGTAAAGGAAGTCACAGCCGTCAGTACGGACTAAGGGGGAACTATGATGGGCCGCAGACACTCCCAGTTCAAAAAGATTCTTATTGGTTACGATGGTTCCGCCCAAGCGGATAGAGCGACGGATAGCGCTCTCGCGCTGGCCCAATCGCTAGACGCGAAAGTGCTCCTCTTTGCCGTTGCTCGTCCACCGGAGCCCGCAACGATGGTTGAAGTCGATGCCATGCTCGATGACGCGCGCGAGCATTTTGAAGAACAGTTCAAGAAAATCACACAACATGCGAAGGATTTGGGCATCGAGTTTGAAACTGCGATTGCGGTGGGTCACCCGGTTGAGCAGATCGTCCATCGCGCGGAAACCGATCACGTCGACTTGATCGTGCTTGGTCGGCGCGGCAAGTCGCGATGGGAAAAAATGCTGGTCGGGTCTACAGCCGAAAAAGTTCTCCGGTACGCGCACTGCCCGGTGATGGTAGTTCGCTGAAGGCTGAAACGAAGAGCGAGGTCACTTATGTCGAGGATCACAAATCTAGATGCAATCGAAATCCTGGATTCGCGCTGTAATCCGACGATCCAGGTGATGCTGAGGTTAGAGAGTGGCTTTGAGGGAGTGGCAAAGATTCCCTCGGGTGCGTCTACCGGCAAGCACGAGGCAGTTGAACTCCGTGACGGAGATAAGTCGCCGTACTTCGGAAAGGGCGTTAGGAAGGCAGTCGAAAATGTACTTCAGGTGATTCGACCAGAGATTCTTGGTTTCGAGGCAGGGGACCAAGCGGCCTTGGACAACAAACTGATCGCTCTCGATGGAACTCCCAACAAGGCCCGTTTGGGCGCGAATGCAATCCTGGGCGTGTCCATTGCAGCAGCGCGAGCCAGCGCCGAGGAGAAGGAACAACCTCTTTACCAGTCCATTACCGAATGGGTGAACTACACGATTCCAGTTCCAATGCTTAACGTTCTCAACGGTGGGAAGCACGCGGACAACAACGTTGATTTTCAGGAATTTATGATCGCGCCCGTTGGTGCACGTTCGTTTTCGGAGGCCCTACGTTATGCAGCCGAAACCTTTCATACGCTCAAGGGCATACTTCACAAAAAGCGTTACGAGACTAGTGTTGGCGACGAAGGTGGCTTTGCTCCTCGTTTACGGTCCAACGAAGAAGCCATGGAGCTAGTGAGTTCAGCGATTCAACAGGCCGGATACAAGCCTGGCATCGACATCGCGATCAACTTGGATCCTGCTGCGAGTGAGTTCTATGAGAACGGAATGTACGTTTTTCACAAATCCGACGGGTCCAAGAAAAGCTCTGCGGAGATGATTGGATTGTGGAAAAGCTGGCTCGCCCAATACCCGGAAATCTTCTCACTTGAAGATGGTTTGGCCGAAGAAGACTGGAGCGGCTGGGCTGCTTTGACCAAAGAACTTGGCGGCAAAGTTCAACTTGTGGGCGACGATATCTTCGTGACCAACCCTGAAATCTTTGAGAGGGGGATTCAAAAGGGGATCGGCAATTCAATCCTGATCAAGCTAAATCAGATTGGCACGATTACGGAGACCCTGCGTTGCATCAAGATGGCCCAGGACCATGGCTACACCGCTGTCGTGTCACACCGTTCGGGTGAAACCGACGACACCACCATCGCAGACTTCGCCGTTGCCACTGGAGTGGGACAGATCAAGACGGGTTCCGCATCGCGTGGAGAAAGAATTGCCAAGTACAACCGGCTTCTCGAAATTGAGCACGAACTTGGAGCAAACGCAGTGTACGCGGGGAATTCCGCTTATTCACGGTGGCGCGGAAAATCAAAAGCAGTTTGAGTGGCTTAAAGGGAGCCGCCTGCGAAGGCCGAGGGTGGAATGGATTCTCAAGACATACCGAAGGCGGGTTCACTGAATGAATTTCAGGCGCGACGATTGCGCGTCACCTGCCAGTACATAGACAAGCTTCTCGGAGAGATTGAGGAAATTCTGCATGTCACCTCATCCAGAGCGGCGTTTCCTCGGTTCTCCCCGGATGTTGCTCCAGCCCAGGCTCGAACGATTGAAGATTACATCTCGCGCCTCCGGGCGCAACTTGTCCGCGTCTTGGATGGACAGGGTATTCCAAGAGAAAAACCTTCTATCCCCGCCTCACGCGCAATCCATGTTGCCCTAGGGACCATCGACATCGCGGTGGAAGAGCTGAAACCGCACTACATGCACGGGTATGGTGATCTGCCTGAGGCCGCAGCCACCGAACTCAATGGAATTGTTGGCGAGTTGCGTGGCTTGGTGTCGAAGCTGGACCGTTATCTGCTAGAGGGCGTTGGCGAAGACCTCAAGTTGCGCCTGCAACGACTCGAACAGAAGAGCAATGATTTGGAACTTCTGTCTAAGCTTGAACAGATTGTTGCTGAGCGCGGCCTGGTTGAGTTTCGCACGACTATCGCTTCAATTCTGGATCGCGCCGAAGACAAGACGTTCGAGATCGCGGTTTTCGGTCGCGTAAGTTCCGGGAAGTCATCTCTTCTAAACGCGATCTTGGCGACTGATGTACTCCCCGTCGGTGTCACTCCAATCACAGCAGTCCCCACGCGAATCAGGTACGGGGAGAAGCACTCGATGCGGGTCTCCTTCGCTGAAGCTCCTGCAAAAACGATGGAGGTTACCAGGCTTCCTGAGTTCGCAACGGAACAGCAGAATCCCGGGAATGCAAAGCGAGTGACTCGGATTACAGTGACCCTGCCGGCTGCAGACCTTCGCGATGGCGTCACTTTTGTCGATACACCCGGTCTGGGCTCGCTAGCGACGAGCGGGGCGGCTGAAACCCTCGCCTATCTGCCAAAGTGCGATCTCGGCGTCGTGCTGATTGATGGGGGTTCAACGCTGACAACGGAGGATCTCCAAACTCTTCTGATTCTGCAACAAGCGGCTGTTCCCGCGAATGTGCTTCTCAGCAAGGCTGATCTCTTGGGTCTGGAGGACCGCGAGAAGATCATCGAGTACGTAAGACAGCACATTCTTTCCGAGTGCAGTCTCGAATTACATGTCCATCCCGTAAGTGTTCTTCCGTCGCATAGGAACTTGCTGACCCAATGGTTCGATGAGCAAATCATTCCGTTGTATGGACACTCGCAGGAACTCAGGGCGTCGTCGATTCAAAGGAAGATTGGCGCACTGCGCGAATCCGTTATTTCGGCTATGGAAATCCAAGTCGAACGGAGCAAAAAACCGCCTATTGATACGAGCGGTCAGGTCCGTGGGGTAGAGGGTCGATTGCGTCGTGCGACAGGTGTGATTGAGGAAAAGCGATTCGCATGGGAAAAGGAAATTGAAGGGTTCCCGAATGATCTGTCCGAAGCGTTTTATACAATGTCCGCCAGTTTGATTCAAGGCTGGTCTGAAAGACCGGCTGAGGCGATTTCGACAAACAAGATTATCGACGACTCCATTCTCGAGTTTGCGCAACGGCGAGTTAAGAAACTCCAAGACTCGCTCGAAGCGCTTGCACTCCAACTCAGAGATGACCTGAGAAGGAGTGCTGTAGACCTCAGCATTGCGGATATGCCAAGCGACGATGAGTTTCCGTCGCTCGTTCGCGGCACGCCAGTCTTTGATCCGGGTGCAACTAGCGCACGCGTATCTCGGCCAAAGATTGCCTTGATATTCGGGAAGCAGTATGCCGAGAGGCGATTGGCGCGCCGACTTTTCAACGAATTAGGAGAACCTGTCTATAAGGCGCTGAGCATTTATTCGGGAGTGTTGAAGGAGTGGGTCAGGTTGGTGACAAGCCAGCTTGAACGAAGATTCGAAACATACGCGGAGCGCTACCGGGCGCAAGCGGAGCGGTCACTCGGGGGACCAAGGCTCACGGCAGAGGAGGTCAATGTCATAGAAGAGAACTTGAAAACGCTGCGGGTACCTCAGCCCAATGGTTTGGTCGAGGCGACCTCCACACAGGCTCCGCAGAACGAACTGAAGGAGATTGTTCACGAAATTGCGCGTCGCGCTCACAAGGGAGAACCGCGGTAGGTGTGATCGCGGGAAGGACTATCACATGAAAGCTCAAGTTGCATTCGAAAGATTGCCGATTTCTAGTCTGGCAGTCAAAGGAAGTTGTCCAGTCTGCGGCGCGGTTAAACATTTCCAGGAGTCGTTGCCTGGACGTTTGAGGGCTGAAGCACAGCCGCAGTTATGCAATTTTCATGCTTGGTTGCTTGCTAAATCTGCCCAGGCGGAAGTCGCTGCTTCTCTCTTCCTCAACCTTCTGAGAGCTAAAGAACAACCCGCGAACTCGGCATCACCATCCTCCTGCGCTGGCTGTGGGAAGGTTCATGAGGAAGAGGTAGAAAGACTGAAGGAGGTTACGAGAGAGTTGGAGCGAAACTCCTTCACTGGCATGTGGATGAAGGAGCATACGCGATTCTGTTTGCGCCACACGCTTGAACTCAAGAAACAGGTGTCAGCAAGTCTATGGAAGGTATTGGATGAAATGAGCACCAGCGGTGCCGCAGAGCTTGAACTAGAGCTTAGGGAGTTCGTTCAGCAAGCAAGGCAGGGTGATCATTCAGGAGGCGGCGTGTTGGGACGAGCCGCAGAGTTTCTTGTCGCTCAAAGAGGAATCTTGGGTTAGGAGGGGTCATGCTCAAAGCGGGGCCAGCAAAAAAAGTCAGCATATACGTTGGCGAAAACCACCAGCACCACGGGCACTCAGATTACTCGGCAATTCTAGATTTCCTGTTCTATCGAGGTGTCTCAGGGGCAAGTGTAATGCGCGGCGTGGCGGGATTTGGTGCCGATCATCACATGCATACAACACGGATCGAGGTGCTCACTGGGAATCTGCCCATGAAAATAGAGTTCATCGAATCGCCGGAAAAAGTCGAAGAACTTCTGCCAAAGCTGCATGAGATGGTGGGCACCGGTTTGATCGAGATTCAGGACACGACTGTAGTTAAACCGTCCGAAGCGTCCAAGAAGAGAGCTCCTCAGCCGTCGGCGCTGCCGCTTAGGCGTGAAGGAAAGGCCAAGCTAGTGCGAATTTTCATCGGTGAGAACGACAAGTGGCGTGACAAGCCCTTGCACAAGGCCTTGATCGAAAGCATGCGCGCCAACGATATCGCTGGCGTGACCGTCTACCAGGGCATTCTCGGCTACGGAGCGAACAGGCGCGTTCACAAGGAGACTACGCTAAATCTCTCCCATGACCGGCCAATGATGCTATCGGTAGTGGACACTGAAGAAAAACTTCGAGCGTATTTCCCGATTCTAGACAGCATGGTTCAACAGGGGCTCGTCGTCCTCTCCGACGTAGACATCATCAAGTACACGCATAACTACCAGGAGGAAGAGAGAAGGAGGTCCGCCAATGAAACTCGAAGGTAAAGCCAAAATGCTGCGCATTCATTTAGATGAGGACGACAAGTGGAAGGATAGACCACTTTATCGTGCCATTGTCGAGAAATGCCGGGAGTTGGATATTGCCGGAGCCACAGTATTCCGGGGGATCGAAGGGTACGGCGCTAGCACTCTGATTCACCGATCTCATCTTCTTTCGTTCTCTCCGGACGCACCGATTATGGTCAGCGTGATCGATTCGGAAGACAAAGTTAAAAAGCTCATTCCGTATCTGGACGAGATGGTGGACGAAGGACTGATTGCTATGTCGGAAGTCGAGGTCATCAAGTACGTCCATCAAGATGGCGCACGCGCGTAGTGAGCTGGCGGTGGGTCCGGAGGTGGTTGGCAGGTATGACGAAATGCACCCAACTCGAAACCCTGGTCGGTCGCAAGGAGGAATTGCGCGCGCTTCATGCGGCGATTCAAAAGCGCGAGAGCCGGTTGATTTGGGGCCCTATAGACGCTGGAAAGACCGCTCTCATCAAGACAGCCATTCATGAACTCCCCGAGGCGGTACGGAGGAACTGCGTTTACTGGGCGGGAGCTGCTCGTGGGAGGCGATTGCTTTCGCACTTCGTTGGTCGGCTTTACGAGTTGGGCGATTCCTTTGTGCGAAGGAAGGTCCATGCGGACGGCGCTACTGAGACTTCGCTGAACCGATGGCTTAACGAACAAACGAGCCTGCGTCTGCGCGGGATTCTATTCACGGCTTCGACGCAAGGTGATTACCGATTCTTCGTTGATCATTTTCCTCCATCAACACACAACATGGCTCGGTTGATGAAAGAGATGATGTACAGGTGCAAGACGCCGATTTATCTGGCTGCACGAGACTTTTCGCAAGGTGCTGTCGGATACGCTTGGAGTCTGTACTGGAACGATGGCCTGCGCGTTCATTTGGGTCCGTTGAATGAGCGATCTGCGCGGGAGTTGTTGGAAATCTGCATCCTAGCCCTCGGTTTGCACGCGCTCGACCTAGCGGACTTCCGCGAAGAGATCCTTCGTTTGAGTGGGTATTTGCCTGGCTCGATTGTGAAGATGTGCGAATTGGCGGTGAACTCACGATATCACTACGGAGACCGGATCAAAATCAAGCTCGTGCATGTGGATTACCTGATGCAGTCAGATCCAGCAGCCATCAAACAACCACCGACCTTCCTCCAATGAGACAAGGCTTTGCAAATCCTCAAGGTGTGTCGCAGAGCCTCCCCGGCGAGGCTGCACTTTGCCGACTAGCGGAGTTAGCTACGGAGTTCGGAGCAGAGCACATAGCTTCCACGGCCCGCAGCATCGCCGAGAGGGTTTCTGAAGGACGATTCTATGTGGCGTGTGTCGGTCAGTTCAAACGCGGCAAATCGACGCTACTCAACGCGCTGATCGGACATTCCGTTCTTCCCACTGCTGTGGTCCCATTGACTGCGGTGCCGACTATCATTCGCCACGGTGAGCGTCTGGCGGCGCGTGTTCGGTTTCAGAGTGCGGCGTGGACGGATATTCCAGTCAGCGTGGTGGAAGAGTACGTGTCTGAGGGAAAGAATCCTGAGAATGCAAAGGGGGTTGTCGGCGTCGAAGTCTTTGTTCCGAGCCCGCTCCTGGAGACGGGGATGTGCCTGGTGGACACGCCAGGACTTGGATCGGTGTTTGCCGGAAACACGGCGGCGACCCATGCATTCATTCCCCATATTGATGCTGCCATCGTCGTCATTGGGGCCGATCCTCCGCTGTCGGGGGATGAACTCCAACTTGTGGAAACCGTCTCACAGGAAGTTCACGATCTTGTGTTTGTTTTGAATAAGGCAGACCGGGCAAAGGCGGAGGAGCGCTCTGCTGCTTTGGGTTTTGCCCGTGCTGTCCTAGGAACACGCCTAAAGCGGATAGTACCCGCGATTTTTGAAGTTAGTGCTCTAGATCGATTGGAGCAAAGGGGCCCTGAACGGGATTGGGGGAGGTTGGTCCACGCGCTTGACGATCTTGTGTTGCAGTCGGGGCGTTCACTGGTTCGGAAAGCGACCGAAAGGGGCATTCGGCGAGCAGCAAATCAACTGCTTGCTGTGATCAAGGAAGAGCGGAAAGCGCTAGAGCGTCCCCTAGAGGAATCAGAACGGCGCATCGCAAGACTCCAGAAAACTTTAGGAGAGTCAGAAGCTGCCATGCGGGATCTAGGTGTTCTGTTGAGCGCGGAGCAGCAACGTCTATCAGGCGGTTTTTTGAAACGAAGGAATGTCTTTCTGAAGCAGGTGCAAGGCACAGCTCAAGCTGAATTGACCGAGCGTTTATCTTCGCTGGCCCGCACCCACAATGGGCCAGCATATCGTCGAAACGTGAACCACTTGGCGCAGGAGATCGCGCGCGCACATCTCACGCCGTGGCTGCAGTGCGAGGCAGAGTTTGCGGAAGGAGAATTTCGCAAGACGGCTAAACGATTCGTTGAACTGGCGAATGAATTCTTGCACCGCTTCGGAGAAACAGACGTGCCGGGGTTGGAGGAACTCCCGGAAGACCTTGGTCGAGAACAAAGCCTGCGAGCGCAATCACACTTCTATTTTCATGTGATGGAAAATGCAGCTGCACCTGCCTCTCCCTTGCTGCTGATCTCCGATCTTATGGTTGGAGGTCTGGGGTTACGGAGCGGGATTGTCCGCGATGCACAGGAATTCCTCGATCAGCTGCTCGAGGTTAACAGTTCGAGAGTACAAAGCGACGTTGACGAACGCGTGCGCGAAAGCCGCAAAAGGCTGGAAGCAGAGACAAAAGGAGTTCTGCGTGATGCTGCTTCTATCGCGGATCGTGCATTGGCGCACGCCCGAGCGGCACGAGCAGCGGGGGTACCGACTGTTGAGGTTGCACTATCGCGGGTTGATGGTATCGAGGGGGAGGTCCTTGGCCTGGTTCCGTCGCCACAGCCCTCGACTTGACCTGCGGAACATTGAAACGTAATTTGGCGGGCGCGACGGGCCTCGAACCCGCGACCTCCTGCGTGACACGCAGCCGGTCCTATTCAAAGTGATTGAAGTGCGCTGAGGGAGCTGATTCTGGGGTTCGGCCGTGACAGTGCGGGATTCTAACCAACTAGAGGGCAGCGTTCTAACCAACTGAACTACGTCCCCAACCGTGGAATCAACAACTTACCGTAAAACCTTGCAAAATAAGGCTTTGCAAGATTCGCATACAGCGCATTGTTCGCCTAGCTTGCCTGTGGTAGCACTTCTTCCTGGACGAACTGCCCATAAACTGCCAGTAAAAATCAGTGCGCTCATTGCGAGATTTATCTTAGCACACATGGTGAAAGAAGCGAAGCAAAGACCGGAGGGTCGCACAGGTACTTCGAGTGAATCAAAGCGGCCGACTCACGCAACTGTTATCAACACGCGGATTGGTCGCAAGAAGGCTTGCGGCAGCGCCTCCAACCCCTTTAGATCGAAGAGAAGAGGAGGTTACGCGTTGGACGAAAAGGTCTGTTCTTTTCGGCGGACACACCTAAGGTCCGACTTCGTCAAACGTCTAACTTTCAATTCCGGGTCCTTCCATTGCATATCCGATGGAGAGGACCCAAAATCAAAAGAGATCTCTTGGCGCCCTTTCAATACTCATTTCTTGTTTATTTTTCGGTCGAGAAACTCATGCATCAGCGACCCAATCCGATCCACTTCTTCTTCTAACGCGAAATGGCCCGTGTCGAGAAGATGGAGCTCTGCACTCGGAATATCTCTTTTGAAGAGTTCAGCACCCTCCACCGTAAAGATTCCATCGTTTTTGCCCCAAGTGATCAGCGTGGGGGGCTGTTGTTTACGGAAATACTCCTGCCAATCGGCATAGACATCCAGATTCCTTTTTGCGTTGTAGAGGATTGAAAGTTGGATTTCCTTGTTCCCCGGTCGGTCCTGATAAGCCTGGTCGATCACCCAATTGTCAGGGCTGATCTTCGACGGATCGCTTGTCAGGGCTGATCTTCGACGGATCGCTGACACCGTGCAAATAATGCCACTTGGTTCCTTCAATCGTCAGAAGCCAGTCGAGTAGAACTTGAGCATTCTTTTCGCTCCGATCTTCCCAATAGTCAGATAATCCCTTTGTCAAGAACTCCTTATTTATGGCTTCAACATGGGCGTCCCCGTTTTGGACGATCATAGCGGTCACTCGTTCGGGATGCATGACAGCTAACCGGAAGCCAACCGATGAACCTATGTCGGAGAGGTATAGCGCATATGAAGAAAGATTCAGCTTTTCGGTGAACTTTTCGGTCACAGTCGCTAACCGTTCGAAGGAATAGTCGAAATCGTTGACCGACGGTGCTGAGCTTTCGCCATATCCAGGGAAGTCTGGGGCAACGACATGA
>WNGG01002087.1_pt1 | contig 39866 bp, 37 predicted proteins | sample 5400661 | NCBI WGS metagenome assembly WNGG01 (sample SAMN13153372, study PRJNA577476) | soil metagenome | isolation source: 100 cm soil or saprolite under Garry oak tree replicate 1 | place: USA:California | collected 2016-06-15
GGGGAACCGCTCGCGCAGCGCGCCGGACACCTCCTCGGCCTCGTCGACCGACAGCGTGGTCTGCATCAGGTAGGCGATGCGCTCCCCGTCGCGCGGCCGCAGCGCGGCCACGTCTTCCGCCGTCTGCACGAGCACCGTCGAGGACGGTGCCTCACCCAGGGTGCCCTCGACCTCCTCGTGCCCCTCGTGGCCGATCAGCGCGACCGTGTACCCGTCGGCGGCGAACCGCCTGGCCTCGGCGTGCACCTTGGACACCAGCGGGCAGGTCGCGTCGATCACCGCCAGCCCGCGCCGGGACGCCTCCGCGCGGACCGCGGGCGATACGCCGTGCGCGGAGAACACCACGGTGGCGCCGTCGGGCACCTGGTGGAGCTCGTCCACGAACACCGCGCCGCGGTCCTCGAGGTCGCCCACCACGCGGGTGTTGTGCACGATCTGCTTGCGCACGTAGACCGGCCGCCCCTGGAGTTCCAGCGCCCGCTCGACGATCTCGATGGCCCGCTCCACGCCGGCGCAGAACGACCGAGGCCCGGCCAGCAGCACCTGGCGCGGCCCGCAGGCCGCCGCCCACCGCTCGAGGGCGGGCACGGCGGCCCGCAGCGAGCGCAGCGCGGCCAGCCCGCCGGAGACGATGCCCGCCACCGGGTGGACCGGGGTGTCGGACACGGCCCGGATCACGGCCACCGGGCGGTCCCCGGCCGCGGCGGCCAGCGGCGCCGACTCCATGTCGGCCAGCAGCGTGCCGTCGGCGGCCAGGCTGGCCCGCTCGGACCGGCGGACCAGGTGATCCACGGTAGTGATGCGGCCCGCCCGGGCCGGCAGCCCGGCCCGCCGCAGTTCCCCGGCCAGCAGCGGAGCGGACGGGCAGGTGGCCACGCCCACCTCGGTGCCGACGACCAGGTCACCCGGGCGCAGGTCGGCGGTCAGCCCGGCACCAACCCCCATGATCCCCAGCTGGCCGAACGGGCTGGCTTTCAGCTCTCCCGCCCGGTCAGCTGCCCGGGCGGTGCCATACCCGGTGCGCAGCACCGTGGGGGCAGAGCCGGTGCGCAGCACCGTGGGGGCAGAGCCGGTGCGCAGCACCTCGGAGCCGACCCGCAGGCCCTGCCGGATGGCGCGGGCCTCGATGCGCATCGGGGCGCAGATGAGCAGCTGGTCTGTCATGTGCTACCTCCGGATACGTACCTGCCCAGGGCGCTGACCGGGAAGGCCAGCCGGTACAGGTGATAGTTGATGTAGAAGTCGCCGGGGAAGCCGGTGCCCGTGTACTGCGGCTCGTCCCAGCTGCCGTCGGCCCGCTGCGTCCGGGCCAGCCAGCGGACGCCGCGCTCGGTCGCGGCGCTGCCCCGCTCCCCCGCCGCGAGCAGGGCGAGCAGCGCCCAGGCGGTCTGCGACGCGGTGGACTCCCCCTGCCCGGCCAGCGCCGGGTCGTCGTAGGAGCGCAGGTCCTCGCCCCAGCCGCCGTCCGGGTTCTGGTGGTTTTCCAGCCAGGCCACGGCGCGGCGGATGGCCGGCTTGGACGGCCTGACCCCGGCGGCGATCAGCGCGGGCACCACGGCGCCGGTGCCGTAGATGTAGTTCGCTCCCCAGCGGCCGAACCAGGATCCGTCTGGCTCCTGCGCCCGCAGCAGCCAGACCACGCCGCGGCGCGCGGCCGGCTCGGCGGCGCGCCCCTCGGCGGCGAACGCCTCCACGATGTGCGCGGTCACGTCGGCCGAAGGCGGGTCGATGACCGCGCCGAAGTCGCAGAACGGCAGCTTGTTGACGAGCTTGCGGGTGTTGTCCGCGTCGAACGCGCCCCAGCCGCCGTCCTTGGACTGCATCCCGGTCAGCCAGGCCAGCCCCCGATCGATGGCGGCCCGCTTCCCGGGACTCCTGGGTCCCGCCCGGCGCAGCGCGAGGACCACCTCGGCGGTGTCGTCGGTGTCCGGGTAGTTGTCGTTGTCGAACTCGAACGCCCAGCCGCCCGGGGCCAGGTCCGGCCGGCGCACCTGCCAGTCGCCCGGGCCGCGGATCTCCTCGCCGAGCACCCACCGCGCGGCGCTGGCCAGCGCGGGGTGATCGGCGGGCAGGCCCGCGTCGGCGAGCGCGATCATGGTCAGCACGGTGTCCCAGACCGGCGACTGGCACGCCTCCAGGCGGCGCACCGGGCCGTCCGGAGTGTCTTCGGTGATGGTGAACCGGTCCAGGCCGGCCAGCCCGCGGGCCATCACCGGGTGGTCGAGGTCGTAGCCGAGCAGGTTCAGCGCCATCAGCGAGTAGACCCAGGGCGGCTGGATTCCGCCCCAGCAGCCGTCCCGCTCCTGCCGGGCGATCATCCACTCCGCGCAGCGGCGCAGCGCCGAGCGCCTTACCGACTTTACCGGTCGGTAAAGATGAAGGGTCTTGTCCAAGGCGGAGAAGGCGTGCGCCCAGGGGTCCCGGGGGGGCGGGGAGCCCCCCTGTGCCGGGGGGGCCAGGGGGGTACGGGGGGGCGGGGAGCCCCCCTGTGCCGGGGGGGTCTGGGGGGGTCGTCCCCCCGAGGGTATAGGGCGCGCGTCGGCGGAGCGGCGCGGGCCGGGAGCGCGGCCGTGCGGGCCACCGGTCTTCAGCTCGTTGATGGAGAGGCCCAGGGGCCGGGAGGGGCGGAACGACTGGACCACGGCGAGCGCGACGATGGTCTGCCGCGCCCAGCAGCCCCAGTCGTAGATGTTGAGCGGGAACCAGGACGGCAGGTAGATCAGCTCGGGCGGGATGACCGGCAGCTCGTCCCACGACCACAGGCCGGACAGCGCCAGCCAGATCCGGGTGAACACGCGGGTCGCCTCGACGCCGCCCTGGTCGAGGATCCAGGCGCAGGCCTGCTTCATGTGCGGCGCGTCCGGCTCGTCGCCGGCCAGCCGCAGCGCCAGGTAGGCCTCCACCGTGGTGGACAGGTCGCCCGGTGCGCCGTAGAAGTTGGCCCAGGTGCCGTCGTCGCGCTGCTTGGACCGGATCCACCGCGCCGCCGCCGCGACCACCCCGTCGTCGTGCAGGCCGAGGAACTCGCGCAGCAGCAGGTCCTCGGCGTCCATGGTCACGTTGGTCTCGAGCTCGCCCTGCCACCAGCCGTCGGCGTGCTGCAGGCCGAGCGCGTGATCACGCGCTCGTCCCAGGGCCTGGCGCGCCAGGTCGAGAGTCACCACTGGCGGGCCGTGATGAACTCGGCGATCGCGGTCAGCTCGGCCCGGACGTCGGCGGCCAGGTCGATGTCGGCCAGGCTGGCGTTGGCCGCGGCCAGCTGGGTGCCGGCCTCGCTTTCCGCCCAGTCCTTGCCGCCCGCCGCGACCACCAGGTCGGCCGCGCGGACCAGGTCGTCCTCGCTCAGCGGCGCCGGGCTGGTGAGCAGGGCGCGCAGTTCGGCCGCCTCGGGCATGCCGCTGTTCAGCGCGGCCACGACCGGCAGTGACTTCTTCCTGGCGCGCAGGTCGGCGCGGACCGGCTTGCCGGTGACCTCGGGCGCGCCCCAGATGCCGAGCAGGTCGTCGGTGAGCTGGAACGCCAGCCCGACGTGCGCGCCGAATCCGGCCAGCGCCATCGCCAGCGTCGGCGGCGCGCCGAGGTGCACCGCGCCGATGCTGCAGGCGCACGCCATCAGCGCGGCGGTCTTGTCGCCGGCCATGTCCAGGCACTCGGCCAGCGTCACGTCCTCGCGCTTCTCGAAGGCCAGGTCCAAACTCTGCCCGCCGATCAGCCGCTGCACCGCCGCGGACAGGCACCGGGCCGCCCACGCGCCCTGCGGGTTGCCGTCCTCGAGCAGCAGGTCCTGGGCCAGCGCGAGCAGCCCGTCCCCGGCCAGGATGGCCGCGCCGACGCCGAACACGGTCCAGGCCGTCGGCCGGTGCCTGCGCTCGGTGTCGTTGTCCATGATGTCGTCGTGCAGCAGGGAGAAGTTGTGCACGAGCTCGACCGCCACCGCAGCGGTCACGCCGCGCTCGGGCGGCGCGCCCGCGGCGCGGGCGGACAGCAGGGCGAGCGCGGGCCGCAGCGCCTTGCCCCCTTTACCGTTGCCCGTCGGGTTACCCGCGGCGTCCGCGAAGCCGAGGTGGTAGGCCGCGACGACGCGCACGTCCGGCGCCAGCCGGGCGATCACGGATTCCATCGCGGGGCCGACCAGGTCCCTGGCCAGGGCCACGCCCTCAGGCATTACAGCAGTCACTGACGTACCCCTATCGTTGAGGTAGGAACGGTATGACGTAGCTCGATCGCCGCGGCCAGGCCGCTGCGCACCGCGCTCTCCATAGTGTCCGGCCACCCGGTGTCGGTCCACGCGCCGGCCAGCACCAGGCCCGGCAGCCGGGTCGCGGCCTTCGGCCGCAGCGCGCCGCTGCCCGGTGCCTGGCGGAAGGTCGCCCGCCGCTCCCGGGTGACGAAGAACTCGGTGACCCTGGCGTCGCGGGCGGCGGGGAACAGTTCGGCCAGCGCGGGCACGAACTGCTCGCGCAGCCTGGCCGCCGGCACGTCCGCGTACTGGTCCGCCGCCGACAGCGAGATGGCCAGGTACTGCCCGGGGCCCCCGTGGCTAGCAGCAGTCATCCCGGAGATGCGGGTGCGGTCGAAGACCCACTGCACCGGGGAGTCGATGGCGGCGGCGAACGGCAGGTCCATGACCGGCCGGTCGTAGATCACGTGCACGTTGACGATGGGCGACGCGCCCAGGCCGGCCCAGGCCGCCACCGTCTCCTCCGGCAGCGCGCCCGCCGGGATCAGCGGCGCGGCCTTCTCGTGCGGGACGGCCAGGACCACCGCGTCGGCGGCCAGGTCGGCGCTTTCCCCCCGGCCCAGGCGGACCCGGAAGCGGGCGCCGGCAGCCTCGGTCGCCTCGATCGCCCCCACCTCAATGGCAGAGACCTTGGTGCCCAGGGCGACCCGGGCACCGAGCTTGCCCAGCAGGGTCGCGGCCGCGTCGCCGTGCAGTTCGCCCAGCGGCAGGGCCGGGACACCGATGTCCGCTGCGTTGTTCTTGCCGAGCAGGCCGGTCTTCACCACGGTGGCGGCCAGCGCCAGCGAGGCGTCATCGCCCGCGATGTTCAGGGAAGAGACGGAGAACAGGTCCCACAGCGCCCGGCGGGTCCGCTCGCTCTGCCCCCGCGCGGCCAGCCAGTCACCGAAGCGCTGCGTGTCCGCCGCCGGGTCGGCCGGGTCGACGCGGCGCATCGAAAGCGCCGGGCGAGCCACCGACATCCGTTCGGACAGTGAAAGAAACGGATACCGCCCCAGGGCCGGCAGCATATGCAGCGGGCCGGGGAGCGCGGTGCGGCGGAGCCTGGCCTTCCTGGGGGTCGCTCCTCCAGGGGCCAGGACGGTCACGTCGAAGCGGTCCTGCAGCGGCGCGTGCTCGGTCATGCCCAGCCTGGCCAGCAGGCCGCGGTAGGCGGAGCAGCAGCCGAGGAAGACGTGCTGGCCGGTGTCGACGATCAGGCCGTCCCGGCTGAACGAGCAGGTGGCGCCGCCGAGCCGGGGCCTGGCCTCGAGCAAGGTGACGTCGGCGCCCGACTCTGCGAGCGTGATCGCGGCAGTGATCCCGGCCAGGCCGCCGCCGATCACCGCGACCCTCGGGGGGGTCTGGGGAGGGCGTCCCCCCGAGGCAGGCAGGGTGGTACTCATCGGATCCTCCGGGCCAGGGCCTTGACCGCGACCGCGGCCTTCTCTCCCGCCGACAGCGACATCCGGCCGCCCAGCACCGCGGCGGGCTGCGCGGCGATCCGTTCGAGCAGCTGCCGGTAGATGCCCGCCATGGCGCCGGTGCAGGCCGCGCTGCGGTGGTCCAGCATCGGCAGCAGCCGCAGGCCGGTGGCGTACCAGTCCCTGGCCCGTTCGGCCTCGAACTCGACCAGCCGGGTGAACTGGGCAGGGTCCGGGTCGTCCAGGTTGCAGTCGAACTTGGCCAGGTCTTCCGCAGGCAGGTAGACCCGCCCGTTCTCGTGGTCCTCGCGGATATCGCGCAGGATGTTGGTCAGCTGCAGGGCCACGCCCAGCGAGTCGGCCAGGCGCGCGGCCTCCCGGAGATCCTGGCTGGTGCCGAAGATGCCCAGGGACAGCCGGCCGATCGAGCCGGCCACGCAGCGGCAGTAGTAGTGCAGATCATCGAAGGTCTGGTAGCTGGTGCCGCGCACGTCGGCCACGCACCCGTCGATGAGCTCGCCGAACGCCTGCATGGGGATGGGGAAGTTGCGCCCGGTGTCGGCCAGCGCGACCAGCACCGGGTCATCCGGCCCCTGCTGGCCGGCACCGTGCTGGCTCAGGTCGAGGACCTGGCGGCGCGCCTGTTCGAGGGCGGCGATCTTCTCCTCGGGCGGCAGGGTGCCGTCGCCGATATCGTCGATGCGCCGGGCGAACGCGTAGATGACGGCGAGCCCGCGCCGCTTGGCGGCCGGCAGCAGCCTGATCCCGTACGCGAAGTTCCTCGCCTGCGTCCAGGTGATGCGCTCGCATTCGCGGTACGCCTCGGTAAGGTCCATCAGCGCCTGCTCACCTCCCTCTCACGTAAGCCTTGACAAGCTCCGCCGCCAGCCGCTGCTTACGCGGCCGGGGGGTCCCGCTCAGCACGTCATGCCCTTGCGCCCGGATCGCGGCCAGCGCCGCCCGGCCGCCGGCCAGGTAGCCCGCCACGGCCAGCCTGGCCGCGCCGCGCAGTGTACCGACCAGCGGCGCGCCCTCGTCGAGCAGGCGCGAGGCCCGGTCGGTTTCGAAGGTCATCAGCTGCCGCACGGCCGGGCCCGCGGTCGGCGCGGCCAGGTCCGCCTCCGTGCAGCCGTATAGCTCCAGGTCCTCACCCGGCAGGTAAATCCGCCTGTTGCCCAGGTCCTCGGCCACGTCCTGCCAATGTTCGGCCAGCTGCAGGGCCGTGCAGATGCTATCGGAGAGGGCGATGCGTTCCGGCGTGGCGACGCCGAAGATGTAGAGCACGATCTGGCCAACGGGGTTCGCGGATAGCTCGCAATACCGCGCCAGGTCGGCGAACGTCTGGTAGCGGGTGACCTGCTGGTCTTGCCGGTTGGCCTGGATCAGGTCAAGGAGCGGCGTGGCCGGCACGCCGCACTCCCGCACGGTGTCCGCCATCGCGCGGATGACCGGTGATTCCGGTGCCTTGCCCTGGTAGATGCGGTCGACATCGGCCGCGAGCTCGTCGAGCAGCCGCAGCCGCAGTTCAGTGGTGTCGGCCTGCTCCTCGCGGGCCTCGTCGCCGAGGTCATCGGTCAGCCGGGCGAAGAAGTACAAGTTGGTCAGGTGCCGCCGGTGCCGGGCGGGCAGCAGGCGCAGCGCGACGGGAAAGTTCTCCCCGGACGCGTTGGCCACCACCTCCTCGGCACGCGTCAGCGACGGGCGGACATGCTCCCGCACATCCGTCCGTTCGGCACCGCCGGTACTTCGGCTTCCCCCAGTCACGGAGTCATTTTCCAGGGAATGCACAAATAATTGCAAACAATGACGCGTGCGTCACATGACGGCGGTGTCGGCTAACCGCGACCCGGCGCTGGTTAGCCGACACCGAGCGACGCGCCCACTACCGCTCGCACCGTTACGCCAATGTTCGCGCAGGTTACGCGGCGGAAAAATAGTTTGTGTCAACGAACTACGTTATGATACCGAAAATACCTGACAGAAGCGTCAGTATCGACGCGGCATAGGCCGCTAAAATCATTGGCCGGCGTGGTCAGGACCGCCAGAGCAGGACCAGGGCGCAGTCGTCGGAGCCGCCGATCTCTCGCTGCATGGCCGCGACCAGCGCCGGGGCGCCGGCCCGGAAACCGCTGGTCAGCATGCGTTCGGCCTCGCCGAGCAGCCGGTCGGTGCCCGCGTCGATGTCCCGCCCGGGCGCTTCGACCAGCCCGTCGGTGTAGAGCATGAGCGCGTCCCCGCGCTGCAGCACGCCGTGCTCGGATTCGGTGGCCGCCCCGTGCAGGTCCGGCACCACGCCGAGGACGATCCCGTGGGCCCGGGTCAGCCGCCAGCGGCCCGCCGCCCCGTCGTAGTGCACGGCCGGCGGATGGCCGGCCGACGCGACCACGTACTCGCCCGACGCCAGGTCGAGCGAGAGGTGCACGGCCGTGACGAAACCCTCGCTCGCCGCGCCGCGGCGCATGTAGGCGTTGCAGGCGGGGAGGAACTCGTCCCTGGGCACCGAGCCGAGCAGCCCGCCGAACGCGCCGGAGAGCAGCAGCGCCCTGGTCCCCGCGTCGATGCCCTTCCCGGAGACGTCGACCAGCGCCACCTCGAGCATCTTGCCGTCGCAGAACGACACCACGAAATCGCCGCCGAACGATGAGCCGCCGGCCGGCTTGAGCACCAGGGAGGACCCCCAGCCCTCGCCGAGCTCGGGGAGCTTGCCCTGCGCCCGGATGCGGTCGCGCAGCTCGAGCAGCATCCGGTCGCCGCGCAGCCCCTGAATGCCGAGCTGCTCCCTGGTCCGCGCCAGCACGTCGGCGAAGACGGCGGTGAGCACGATGGTGGCGATGATCCCGGCCCCGGCCTTGCCCTCGGCCACGTCGTAGATCAGGGCCGCCGCGGCGAACCCGAAGAAGATGCGCAGCGCCCGCGGCCACAGCAGCAAGCCGCCGGCCAGGATCGGCAGGATCATCACGCCGGGCGAGAACCACCACGCGGACACGTGCACCGAGGCCACCGCGATGGCGATCGTCAGGACCGAAAGGGCGAAGGCCATCCGCCGGTTCCTGGTGATGAATTGCCTGGTCAGCTGCACGCGCAGGGAGCTCAGGAGCCGCAGCGCGCGCCGCCCCTTACGGGGTCTCCTCAGCTGCGGCGCGGTAACCATGATGCGGGCACTGTATTCGATCCGGGCCAGCGCAGGCTAAACCAGTCGCGCCGGCGGGGCGGACAGAGGTACTAAGGCATACATGACACAGTCTGCCAGCAGCGGCACCGGCGGCCCGTATCCGATCCGGCCCATCGACGAGGACGAGTTCGACAGCTTCATCAAGGTGGACGAGCACGCCTTTCACGGCTCGCCGCTGTCCGAGAGCGACCGGCGGGTGGTCCTTGACCGGTTCGAGTTCGACCGCACCCTGGCGGCCTTCGACGATCCAGGCTCTGGCGGCGCCGTGCCTGTCGGCATCACGATGTGCCACAGCTTCCAGCTGAGCGTGCCTGGGCAGGAAGTGCTGCCCGCGGCCGGGGTGACGTTCGTGGCCGTGCTGCCCACGCACCGGCGGCGCGGGGTGCTGAGCAGCATGATGCGCCGCCAGCTGGCCGACGTCCGCGACCGCGGCGAGCCATTGGCGATCCTGTGGGCGTCCGAGTCGGTGATCTACTCCAGATACGGCTACGGCCGCGCCAGCTGGTATCTCGGCTTCACGCTGCGGCGCGGCGAGGGCACGCTGGCCGGGACCGCGCCGTCGGGTAGCGGCCTGCGGCTCAGGCTCGCCGAGCCGGAAGCCGCCCTGCCCGAGCTGGCCAAGGTCTACGACGCGGTCCTGCCGGCCCGCCCCGGGTTCTTGGCGCGCAGCGACGCGTGGTGGCGGAGGATGGTCTACGACCCGGCCGAGCAGCGGCACGGCGCCAGCCCGCTGCACTGCCTGCTGGCCGAGGACGCCAGCGGGCCGCGCGGGTACGCGCTGTACTCCGGCATGGATACCTGGAACGACTTCCTGCCCGAGAACGTGCTGACCGTACGCGAACTGATGGCGGTCGATCCCGCGGCCAGCGCGGCGCTCTGGTCCGACCTACTCACCAGGGACCTGACCAGCGAGTTCCGCGTCCAGCGGCGCCCGGTCGACGACCCGCTGCTCTACCAGCTGGCCGACCCGCGGCGGGCCCGGCCGCAGCTGAGCGACGGCTTGTGGATGCGGATCGTCGACCTGCCCCGCGCGCTCGCCGGGCGCAAGTACTCCAGCCCCGTCGAGGTGGTCATCGAGGTCCGGGACGAGATCCTGCCGTCCAACGCCGGGCGGTGGCGGCTCACCACCACCACCGAAACCAGCAACGGCCTGGCCGCGACGTGCGTTCCGGCCAGCTCGGCGGCTGACCTGGCGCTGGACGTGACCGAACTGGGAGCGGCTTACCTGGGCGGGACCAGGCTGGGCGCCCTGGCCGGCGGCGGCCTAGTCGCCGAGCTGCGGCCCGGCGCCGTCCGGCAGCTCTCCGCCGCCCTGTCCTGGGACCCGGCTCCCTGGTGCCCCCAGGTCTTCTAGCGCGCGGTCTTCTAGCGCGCGGTCTTCTAGCGCGCGCAGGCCGCGGAGGGGTGAGAAGAACACCCACCAGCCGGCCGCCCAGCTGCCGGCGAAGGCGATCCACAGCGTGGCGCGGACCCCGGCCAGGGTGCCGAGCACGCCGCCGAGCAGGCCGCCGAGCGGGATCGTGCCCCAGACCACCCAGCGGACCGCGGCGTTCATCCGGCCCAGCAGCCGGGGCGGGCAGATCGCCTGCCGGTAGCTGACCTGCGCCACGTTGTAGACCACGGCACCGAAGGAGAAGAAGGCCATGCCGACCGCGAAGGCGGCGACTCGCCAGCCGGGTTCGGCCAGCGGGACGAGCAGCTGGGGGAAGCTGAGCACGAGCATCGAGTACCAGATGATGCGCGCCGAGCCGATCCGGCCGCTCAGCCTGCCCGCGAGCAGGCCGCCGGCCACCCCGCCGAGGCTGGCCACGGCGATGAGCAGCCCGGTGTCGGCGGGCCGGACCCGCAGGACGCGGACCAGGAAGACGATCTCGAGCGCGACGCCCATGCTGCCGAACAGGTTCGCCGTCCCGGTGCAGGCGACGATCTTGCGCAGGATGGGGTGCCCGAGCACGAACGAGAGCCCTTCGGTGATCTCGGCTCTCAGGCCGGCCCGGTCGCCCGCCGGCTGTGGCGCCTCCGCACGGCCGCCGATGGCCAGCAGCGACGCTACCGAGACGGCGTAGGAGACCGCGTCCGCCGCCATGGCGCCGGCCGCGCCGACCAGGCCGACCAGGCCGCCGCCCAGGCCCGGGCCCGTCACCTGCGCGAACGACTGGGTCGCGCCGAGCTTGCCGTTGCCGTCCACCAGGTGCTCCCTGGCCACCACCACGGGCAGGTAACTCTGATAGGCGACGTCGAAGAAGACGGTGCACACGCCGGCCGTGACCGCGACCGCGTACAGCTGGCCCAGGGTGAGCAGGCGGAAGGCGGCGGCCAGCGGCACCGAGCCGATGATCAGCATCCGGGCCACGTCACACCAGATCATCAGCCGCCGCTTGGCCCACCGGTCCACCAGGGCTCCGGCCGGCAGGGCGATGAGCGCGAACGCGGCCGTAGCGGCCGAGGTGAGGAGGCCGACCTGGAAGGTGGACGCCCGCAGCACCACGACGGCGGTCAGCGGCAGGGCGAGCTGGGTGACCGCGGAACCCATCTCGCTGACCGTCTGCCCGCTCCACAGCAGCAGGAAGTCCCGGTGCCGCCAGAGCGTTCTCGCCGGGACGGTTTCCCCGCCCTGTTCCGGCGGACCCTGCTCTGGCGGACCCTGCTCTGGCGGACCCTGCTCTGGCGGACCCTGCTCCGGCGGACCCTGCTCTGGCGGATCTTGCACCGCCCCACTGTGCCCCGGCCCGCCGGGGTTGTCCACACTCGATCCTGACCGCGGGGAAGGACCTATGGTTCCTGGCACCGTTTCCTGAAAGGAAATTCGATTCCTTTCAGGAAACGGCAGCGGGAAGGGTAGGTGGTCGCCGGCGGTGTGCTCACGGAGGTGAGCCTGGTCACGAGAGCGGGTGGTGAGTTGTCCGCCTTTGTATGACACTGGGCACAGGAGGACGATGCCGTGCCGGCCATGAAGCTGACGCCCAACGCCGCGATGCGGGCCAGGGACGTATCCCGGCCGCGCGCCGAGCATCTCGCCGAAGCCGAGGCGGCCGAGGCGGGCCCTCCCGGCAGCTCGCGGGAGAGGAAGGCATCCGGGAACGCCGCGAAGGGAAACCCGGGCCGGGAAGGCCCGAGCCGGGAAGGCCCGAGCCGGGAAGGCCCGAGCCGGGAAGGCCCGGAGCGGGAAGGCCCGGGGCGGGGCGGGGCGGGCACGGGCGGGACGCAGGAGGGAGCGCCCGCCGGGGACGAGCGCGCGGGACGGCCGGGCTTTCCGCGCCGGCGACGGGGGCCACGGGACGGCGGCCGGCGAGGCCGCTCGTCCCGCTGAGGAGGCCGGAACTTCTGCGGACCAACTTCTGCGGACCGGGGAGCTCAAGAGGCAGGCAGGGAGGGCAGTTCGCCGGTCTTCTCGTAGTCGGCGATCATGGCCAGGCGCCGGGCGTGACGCGGCTCGCCGGAGAAGGGGGTGGAGATGAAGACCCGGGCGAAGCCGACCGCCGCCTCGATGGTGTACATCCGCGCGCCGAGGCTGAGCACGTTGGCGTCGTTGTGCTGCCGGGCCAGCTGGGCCGTCTCATCCGTCCAGGCCAGCGCCGCGCGGATGCCGGGGACCTTGTTGGCGGCGATCTGCTCGCCGTTGCCCGAGCCGCCGATCACGATGCCGAGGCTGCCCGGGTCGCCGGCCACCCCGTGCGCCGCGCGCATGACGTGCGGCGGGTAGTCGTCGTCCTGGACATACGCTTCGGGCCCGCAGTCCACCGGCTCATGTCCGGCGCCGGCCAGCCATTCAACGAGGCGGGTCTTCAGCTCGAAACCCGCGTGATCAGATCCCAGGTATACGCGCACAGGGCAAGTCTGCCAGACCTGCGGCCGCATTCCCTTCCGGCCAGGCGGAAGGGAATGACCGTGATGGAGTTCCGTCAGTCGAAGATGGGATCGCGGGTGCGAGACCGCTTCAGCTCGAAGAAGCCGTCGGTCCCGGCGATCAGCAGGACGCCGTCCCAGAGCCTGGCCGCCGACTCACCGCGCGGGATCGGCGACACCACCGGCCCGAACACCGACATCCCGTTGACCGTGATGACGGGGGTGCCGACGTCGTAGCCCACCCGCTCGATGCCCGCGGCGTGCGAGGCGCGCACGGCCGCGTCATACTCGGTCGAGTCCATCGCGTCCGCGAGGCTGGCCGGCAGGCCCGCCTCGGCCAGCGCCGCCGTGATCGTCTCCCGGTCACGTGGCGCCTTCTGGAGGTGGAAGCGCGTGCCCAGCGCGGTGTACAGCGGGCGGAGGACCTCGGGTCCGTGGGCCTGCTCCGCCGCGATCAGCACGCGGACGGGCCCCCAGCCGGTCCGTATCGACTCGCGGTACTGTTCCGGCAGGTCGTCCCGGTCCTCGTTCAGCACGGACAGGCTCATCACATGCCAGGTCACGGCGACCGGGCGGACCTTCTGCACTTCGAGGATCCAGCGGGAAGTGATCCAGGCCCACGGGCAGATAGGGTCGAACCAGAAGTCGACGCGCGTAGGTACCTGCTCGGTTGATTCCTGCACTGTTGGTTCATGAAGGGGCATGTGCAGTCTGAACGGCAGGAAACCGGCGCACATTCCGCAGAAGGGACGATCACCCGGTGACATCGAACCTGACCCGCGACGAGGCGGCGGCGCGCTCGGCGCTCATCACGGTCTCCTCTTACCAGGTGGACCTTGACCTGACCAGGGGCGACGTGACGTTCGGCTCGGTCAGCGTGATCAGGTTCGGGTGCGCCTCGCCGGGCTCGTCCACGCATCTCGACCTGACCGCGCCCGCGGTCCGCGAGATCACCCTGAACGACGCGCCGGTCAGCCTGGACGCGTTCGACGGCGACCGGATCGCGCTGACCGGCCTGGCTGCCGACAACGTGCTCCGGGTGACGGCCGACTGCGCCTACTCGCACAGCGGCGAAGGGCTGCACCGGTTCGCCGATCCTGCCGACGGGCGTGTCTACCTGTACTCGGACCTGGAGACCTTCGACGCGCACCGGGTCTACGCCTGCTTCGACCAGCCGGACATGAAGGCGAGCTACCAGCTGGCCGTCACCGCCCCCGCGGACTGGGAGGTGGTGTCCAACATGGCCGCCGAGTCGAGCCTGCCGGACGACGGCGTCCCCGATAGCGGGGCGGTCCGCTGGCATTTCCCGCCCACGCCGGTCATGCCGACCTACATCACCGCGGTCGCGGCCGGGCCCTACCACGTGGTGCGCGACGAGCATGATGGCATCCCGCTCGGCGTGTACTGCCGCCAGTCGCTGGCCTCCTACCTCGATGCCGACGAGATCTTCGAGGTGACACGGCAGGGCTTTGACTTCTTCCACAGCTCGTTCGGCATCAAGTACCCGTTCGGCAAGTACGACCAGCTCTTCGTGCCTGAGTTCAAGGAAGGCGCGATGGAGAACGCGGGCTGCGTCACGTTCGTGGAAGCCTATATTTTCCGGTCGCGGGTCACCGATTTCGCCCGCGAGGCACGCGCCGAGACGATCCTGCACGAGATGGCGCACATGTGGTTCGGCGACCTGGTCACCATGCGCTGGTGGGACGACCTGTGGCTGAACGAGTCGTTCGCCACCTGGGCGGGCACGCTGGCGCAGGCCGAGGCGACACGGTGGACGTCCGCCTGGACCACGTTCGCGCAGCTGTACAAGGCCTGGGCCTACCGGCAGGATCAGCTGCCCTCCACCCACCCGATCGCCGCCGACATTCCCGATATCGCCGCGGTCGAGCTGAACTTCGACGGGATCACCTACGCCAAGGGCGCGGCTGTGCTCAAGCAGCTGGTGGCCTACGTCGGGCGGGAGAACTTCCTGGACGGCGTGCGGAAGTACTTCGCCGCGCACGCGTGGGGCAACGCGACGCTGGCCGACCTGCTGGCCGCGCTCGAGGAGACCTCGGGCCGCGACCTGGCCGCCTGGTCGGCGGAATGGCTGCAGCAGGCCGGGGTGAACACGCTGCGGCCGTCCTACCAGGTGGACGCGGACGGGCGGTTCACCGAGTTCGCGGTGGAGCAGGAGGCGGCGGCCAGCCACCCGGTGCTCCGCTCGCACCGCATCGCCATCGGCCTGTACGACCGGACCGCGGAAGGCATCGTCCGGCGGCACCGGGTCGAGACCGACGTGACCGGGGCGCGCACCGTGATCGGTGAACTGGCCGGCCAGCCGCGCCCGGACCTGGTCCTGGTGAACGACGAGGACCTCACCTACGCCAAGATCCGGCTCGACGACCAGTCGCTGCGCACGCTGGTGGACTCGATCGCGGACATCACCGACTCGCTGCCCGCAGCGCTGTGCTGGTCCGCCGCCTGGGACATGTGCCGTGACGGCGAGATGGCGGTGCGTGACTACGTGCGCCTGGTGCTGTCGGGCATCTCCTCGGTGGCCGACATCAGCGTGGTGCAGACCCTGCTGCGGCAGGCCAGCCTGGCGGTCCGTCGGCTGGCCGACCCCGGCTGGCGGGAGACCGGGCTGGCCCTGATGGCCAGCACGCTGCGGGGCCTGCTGGACGGGGCGCCGGCCGGCTCGGACGTCCAGCTCGCCTACGCCCGGGCCTTCGCCGGAGTGGCCACGAGCGCGGAGGACCTGGCCCTGCTGGCCGGGCTGCTCGACGGCTCGGCGACGCTCGACGGCCTCGCCGTCGACACCGACCTGCGCTGGGCCCTGCTGTCACGGCTGGTCAGCCGCGGAGCCGACGGGTTCGGCACGGAGCGGATCGAGGCGGAGCTTGACCGGGACGCCACCGACGCGGGCCAGCGCAACGCCGAGGCGTGCCGCGCGGCGATTCCCACCGCCGAGGCCAAGCAGGCGGCCTGGGACACGATGGTCTCGGGCGAGCCGACGCTCGCCACGTTCCGCGCCATCTTGTCCGGGTTCGTCGACCTGGACCAGCCGACGCTGACGGAACCGTACCGGGAGAAGTACTTCGCCGTGATCGGGGACGTGTGGGCGAACTGGTCCTCGGCGATGGCGCAGGACTTCGTGAGCGGCGCCTACACGGTGGGCGCGATCTCGGCGGAGACGGTGCGGATGACGGACGACTACATCGCCGCCACGGACCCGCCGGCCGCGCTGCGCCGGCTGCTCATCGAGGGCCGCGACGACGTGCTCCGGGCCTTGCGCTGCCAGGACCGCGACCGGCAGGCGGGGTCGTAGACCTAGACGAGGATGCCCTACACCAGGATGCAGGGGATGTCGGTGTTCTCGTCGATCCAGTAGCTGGCGCAGACCCGGTGGTAGCCGTCGGCGACGATGAGCGGGCGGGTGTCGTCGCCGCGGAGCAGCAGGATCGGTGACAGGGCCGTGCCGGACGCGGCCTTGCGCAGGTCGGCCGCGACGTGCTTGTTGTCCTCGCCGAGCAGGGCGAGCTGGCTGGCCCGCAGGATGTCCTTGGCCTTGCGGTGGGTGATCTCGCTCCGCGCGGCGGCCAGCTTCCGCCGGTACTCGGCTGCCCGCCGGGCCGGCATGATCAGCGACAGGTAGTCCTCCGCCGCCTGGAAGCCGTGTTTCTCCGGCTTGGGCAGCCACTTGACCGTCTGCGGCGGCATGTCACACGCGTCCCAGGGCCTCCCGGACGTGCTTGGGCAGTTCCCGGTCCAGCGGGATCTGGACCGTGGCGCCGGTGGCGCGGTCGGTGAGCTCCGCGGTGCCGGCGGCCAGGCCGCGCTTGCCCACGGTGACCCGGAACGGGATGCCGACCAGTTCGGCGTCGCTGAACTTGACGCCGGCCCGGACCGGGCGGTCGTCCACGATGACCTCGACTCCGGCCGCGAGCAGCGCCTGGTACGCCTGCTCCCCGGCGGCGGCCACGCCGTCGTCGTCCTGCTGGGCGATCACCACCACGACCTCGAACGGCGCGATCGCGGCCGGCCAGACGATGCCCTTGGCGTCGTGGTGGACCTCGATGGCCGTGGCCATGGCCCGCTCCACGCCGATGCCGTAGGAGCCCATGATCGGCCGGACCTGCTTGCCGTCCGGGCCGGACACGCTGAGCCCGATGGTGTCGCTGAACTTGTAGCCGAGCTTGAAGATGTGGCCGACCTCGATGCCGCGCTGCGCCTCGAGCGGATGGCCGCAGTGGACGCACGCCTCGCCCGCGGCGGCCTCGCGCAGGTCGGCCCACCGGCCGACGGCGATGTCCCGCTCCACGTCGACGCCGCGCAGGTGGGTGTCGTCGGTATTGGCGCCGGTGTACATGCCCCGCCGCCCGCGCAGCGCCTCGTCCGCGATCACCGGGTGAGCACCGGGACTGGCAAGCCGGGTGCCGACCGCGCCGAGGCTGCCCGGCAGCGCGCCGAGGGCCTCGCGGATCTCCTCCGGCTGGGCCGGGCGGATCGAGACCGCGCCGGTGGCATCGGCGAGCTTCTGCTCGTGCAGGGCGTGGTCGCCGCGCACCAGCACCAGGGTGAGCACGTCGTCCAGGAAGTACACCAGGGTCTTGATCTGCCGCTCGGCCGGCGCCTGGTACTGCTGGGCCAGATCCTCGATGGTGCGTACCCCGGGGGTGGCGAAGGGCTCGGGAGCGGCGAGCACCACGGTCCGTTCGGAAGAATCGTCTACGGCGGCCAGCCTGGAGGTGGCCTTCTCTATGTTCGCCGCGTAATCGCAGTTGAGACAGCGGACGATGAGGTCCTCGCCGGTCGGCGACGGGCAGACGAACTCGATGGAGTCCGAGCCGCCCATGGTGCCGTTGGACGCCTCGGCCGGGATGGCCGGGATGCCGAGCCGGGAGAAGACGCGGACATAGGCGTCGCGGTGGGCGGCGAAGGACGCGTCGAGCCCGTCCCGGTCCAGGTCGAAGCTGTAGGAGTCCTTCATGGTGAACTCGCGGGTGCGCATCAGGCCCGCCTTGGGCCGCGGCTCGTCGCGCAGCTTGGTCTGGAACTGGTACCACAGCTGCGGCAGCTCGCGGTAGGACCCGAGCTCGGTGGCGAGGGTGGCGACGATCTCCTCGTGGGTCATGCCCAGGGCCAGGTCCGCGCCCTTGCGGTCCTTCAGCCGGAACATCTCCTCGCCCATCAGCGCCCAGCGGCCGCTCTTGCGCCACAGCTCGGCCGGGTGCATGACCGGCATCAGGATCTCCTGGGCGCCGATCGCGTTCATCTCCTCGCGGATGATCCCGATGACCTTCAGCCGGACCCGCTGGCCCAGCGGCAGCAGGGAATAATGCCCGGCCATCAGCTGGCGGATATAGCCCGCGCGGAGCAGCAGGCGGTGGCTGGGCGCGCCGGCGTCGGCCGGGTCGTCGCGCAGCGTCGGGATGTACATCTTGGACCAGCGCATGACGCCGTAGTCTATGCCCTCAGCGACCCGGCCAGCTCGGCCAGGCTGCGGACGTGCGAGTGGCCGCCGGGCGCCGGGCAGTATCCGTACGGGTCCAGGTGAACCGGCTGCAGGCCCGCCGCGAGGGCGCCGGCCACGTCGTACCGCAGGCTGTCCCCGACGTGCAGGACGCCGGCGCTTGCGGGCACGCCCAGGGCGTCCAGCGCGATGCGGAAGATCTCCGGGTCCGGCTTGGCCACGCCGACCACCGCGGAGTCGAGGATGACGCCCATCGCGACCCCGGCAGGCGCGGGCGCCTGGTCCGGCGGCTCGTCCCGGCCCTGGTCCGGGACGAAGCAGACGCCGAGGCGGCGCAGGTCGCCTTCCACGCTGCCGTCGGAGTTGGAGACCACGCCCATCGGCAGGCCGAGCGCGGTCATGGCCCGCAGGCCGTCCATCGCCCCGAGGCCGACGTGCGCCCAGCTGTGCCCCCGGATCCCCAGGGCCATCTCGGCGGCGAGCGTTTCGGCCCGGTCCGCGGGCACGCCGCAGGCGGCGGTGTAGGTGAGCAGGTAGTTGCGCCACCAGGTGCCCTGGACGGGCGGCAGGGCCTCGGCGTCCTGGGTCGCCATGGCCTGGTAGTGAGCCCGCTCCAGGACGGCCAGGTCGGGGTCCACGCCGGCCGCGCGCAGCGGCGGCAGCAGGTTAGCGGGTTCGGGAAAGACCAGCACCCCGCCGGCGTCGAGCAAGATCGCGCTGATGCCTGAAGCCACACCCGCACTATATGCCGAGGCGCAGGGCGGGCCCCGGGGGTCGGCCAGGGACTCCCCTGGTGCGAATCAGCAGCCGATGGACGAGGATCACTCCTGACAACCCCAGGGAGGCCGCTATGAGCACGACGGAAGTCCGCAGCGACGACCGCAGCGGGAACGCGAGCGTCAGGAACCTCGACTTGAAGCTCGAGGTGATCGTCATCCCCGTCGCGGATGCCGACCGCGCGAAGGAGTTCTACGCAAGCCTCGGCTGGAGGCTCGACGCTGACGTCGCCGCCGGCGACTTGCGCCTGATCCAGTTCACGCCGCCGGGCTCCGGGTGCTCGGTCCAGTTCGGCACGAACCTCACGCCGGCCGTGCCCGGTTCGGCCCAGGGCCTGTACCTGATCGTCTCCGACATCGAGGCGGCCCGGCGCACGCTGATGCCGGGCGGCGTGAAGGTGAGCGAGGTGTTCCACGAGGGGACGCTGGGCGGCCGGTTCCACGACGCCGGCCGGGTAGCCGGGCCGTCGCCCGCGCGCAGCAGCTACGGCTCGTTCGCCTCGTTCGGCGATCCGGACGGCAACAGCTGGCTGCTCCAGGAGGTCACGACGCGGCTGCCCGGCCGCATCGACCCGGCTGCCACGTCGTTCGCGTCGGCGGGCGACCTGGCTGGCGCGCTCCGGCGGGCGGCGGCCGCCCACGGCGAGCACGAGAAGCGCACGGGCGAAGCCGACGCGAACTGGCCCGACTGGTACGCCGACTACATGGTGCGCGAGCGGGCCGGGGACGAACTGCCGTCATGAGCGACTAAGAGCTCCAGAGCGGCGGGTGCCTGCCCGTCCAGGGACGGGCCTGTTCCAGCTGGGCGGACAGGGAGATCAGGGTGGCCTCGTCCCCCATCCGGCCGGCCAGCATCACGCCGATCGGCAGGCCGTCGGCGTTCCAGTGCAGCGGCACGTTCACGGCTGGCTGGCCGGACACGTTGTAGCTCGCGGTGAACGGGGTGAACCGCTTCTGCCGCTCGAAGTTCTCCGCGGGCTCCACCTCGTCGAACCAGCCGACCGGGACCGGGGGGAGGGCCAGCGTCGGGGACAAGATGGCGTCGTAGGCGTTCAGCGCCGAGACCGCCGCGCGGGTCACCGCCTGCAGGTAGGCCTGGGCGAAGATGAGCTCGGCGGCGCCGGTGGCCAGGCCCCGGCCGCGCAGGTACCGGGTCAGCGGCAGGAGCATCTCCTCCTGGCCGGGGGCGAGCGGGGCGAGCGTGGCGTAGGCGTACCAGAGGGTCTCGAAGAACGGCACCACATCCGGGCCGAGCGGCATGGCCACGTCCTCGACCTCGTGCCCCAGGCTGGCCAGCAGAGCGCTGGCCTCCTCGTAGGCCGTGACGCAGTCCGCGTGCACCTCGGCGCCCTCGACCGGGTGCTGCAGCGTCCGGCCGATCCGCAGCCGGCCCGGCGGGCGGCTGGCGTAGCCGAGGAACGACTCGCCCGCCGGGAGCGGCGGCTGGGTGTACATGTCGCCGGGGAAGTTCCCGGCCATCACGTCGAGCAGCAGCGCGGCGTCCGCGACCGTGCGCGCGATCGGGCCGTTGACGCCCAGGCCCGCCAGGTCGGGCATGAGCGGCCCCTCGGATATCCGGCCGCGGGACGGCTTGATCCCGAAGAGCCCGCACACGCTGGACGGGATGCGGATGGAGCCGCCGCCGTCGCTGCCCTGGGCGGCCGGGGCCAGGCCGGCCGCGACCGCGGCGGCCGCGCCGCCGCTCGACCCGCCCGCGGACCTGGACAGGTCCCACGGCGTGCGGGCCGGCGGGCCGATCGCGGTCTCGGTGTAGCAGGGCAGCCCGAACTCGGGGGTGGCGGTCTTGCCGGTGATGACCGCGCCGGCCCGCCTGATCGCGGTCACCACGTAGTCATCGGTGTCAGGCACGCTGGCTTCGAAGGCTTTCGAGCCCAGGGTATGCCGCACCCCGGCCACCATGTTGAGGTCCTTGATCGGGATGGGCACGCCGGTCAGCGGCGGCAGCGCCGCCCTGTCGTCCGCCGTGGTGACGGCTTTCTCCGCCTCCAGCGCCTGGTCGGCGGCGAGTTCGGCCGTGATGGTGTAGAACGCGCCTACCTGCTCGTTGAGCTCCTGCGTCCGGCGCAGGTAATGATCGGTGACGGCGACCGGTGAAAGCTCGCCCGCGCGGATGGCCGCGGCCAGCTCGATCATGGTCAGCTCGTGAATCTGGGCCATGTTAGGAGATCGTAGACCACAAGAAGCCCATACGTTTAGCGTGTTATCGGACCGAATGTCCAGCTATAAAACCAGCCGGAGTAGGGCACAATCGTCGTAGTGACGGTGCTATGCGCTGAGTCCTAAGGCAGTTACGCTGAGGTGGTGGGTGATACCGGATGGCGTGGCCGAAGCTGAGAAACAAGTCATCAGGAACGCTGGTGACGGCAAGCAATCACAGCGGGGCAGCACACGACGGGGCACGGTCGCGGGGAAAGGCACCTGAGGATGCACCGGGAAGGCCGGCTCGCGACCCGGCGGAACCGGTACCGGATGCGCCGGTGACGGCGGCCACGCCGGCGACCTGGCCCGGGGCGGCCACGGACGAGGCAGCGGCGGCCGGGGTGACGGGACCCGAGGTCGCGGCGGCCGAACCGGAGTCGGGTGACCTGCCGCTGTGGGACTGGTCCCCGCCCGGGGAGCGCTCCGGTCAGGAGGAGCCGCCCGCCGCGGAGAACGCGGACCCGCCCAGGCCCGACTGGAAGCCCGTGGTCACACCGGTCCAGGAGGCCGGGGCCGAGCCGCGGTCACCGGGCATCGGCCAGCGCCGGGGCAACCTGGCCCACCTGTTCGCCAACCCGAGGATTCGGGTCTGGCGGTGGCGGATCGTCGCGGCGGTCATCGTCATGGTGGCGCTCTCGATCCTGGTCTCCTGGCAGCTCGGGCTGACGCTCGCCGTCATCGTGGTCATCGCCGACACCATCTACCGGTCCCGGCGGAGCGATGGCGGGAAGGTCCGGCTGACCGGCGCGCAGCGCCAGACCCGCAGGCAGCTGGCCAAGCTCGGCCGCGCGGGCTACCGTGCCATGCACGGCAGCCCCATCCCGGGGAGCGAGGACCAGATCGACCACCTGGTGGTCGGGCCCGCGGGCGTGTTCGCCATCGACTCCGAGGCCTGGGACAAGCGGCTGATCGTGCGGACGAAGAGCGGCAGGCAGCTGTGGCACGGTCCGTTCAGCAAGAAGGACCGGCTCGAGCACGCGCAGTGGGAAGCCCAGCGGGCCGCCGACCTGCTCTCCGGCGAGATGGGCAAGCCGGTCGCCGTCCGCCCGGCGATGGCGGTCTACGGACCGAAGATCCCCTGGGACGTGGCCACCATCCGGGAGGTCGACGTGTTCAGCGGCCCGCGGCTGCGCAAGTACCTGCGCCGCCGGGCCAGGCGGGCCGACGTCCGGCCGCTGAGCGACGACCAGATCGAGCGGATCTACCAGGCCGCGAACAAGGCGTTCCCGCATCTCAGCTCGGGTTCCCCGGTGAGCTGATCCGGCCCTGCGACCCCGGTAGGCTGGTCCCCGGCTAGCCAGCACGAGCTGAGGGGCCAGCCAGCACACGCTGAGGGGAGATCGGAATGCCGCCGCTTCGGTCCCGTACGGTCACGCACGGCAGGAACATGGCGGGCGCGCGCGCCCTGCTGCGCGCCACGGGAGTAGCCAGGGAAGACATCGGCAAGCCGATCATCGCGGTGGCGAACAGCTTCACCGAGTTCGTCCCCGGGCACGTGCACCTGCGCGAGGTCGGCCAGGTGGTCGCGGACGCGATCCGGGCCGCCGGGGCGATCCCGCGCGAGTTCAACACGATCGCGGTGGACGACGGCATCGCCATGGGCCACGGCGGCATGCTCGACAAGATCACGCCGGGCATGCTGATCGCCGCCATGCGGCTGAATATCCCCACCGTGTTCGTGTCCGGCGGCCCGATGGAGGCCGGGGCGCCCGCGGGCCTGGCCGCGGGGACCGGCCGCAAGCTGGACCTGATCGACTCGATGGTGGCCTCGGCCGACCCCTCGGTGTCCGACGAGCAGCTGCTCGAGATGGAGGAGTCCGCCTGCCCGACCTGCGGGTCCTGCTCGGGCATGTTCACCGCGAACTCGATGAACTGCCTGACCGAGGCGATAGGCCTGGCCCTGCCGGGCAACGGGAGCACGCTGGCCACCCACTCGGCCCGGCGCGGCCTGTTCGAGCGGGCCGGGGCGCTGATCGCCGAGGTCACCAGGCAGTACTACGCCGGCGGGGACTCCTCGGTGCTGCCCAGGTCGATCGCGAACCGGGACGCCTTCGAGAACGCGATGGCGCTCGACGTGGCCATGGGCGGGTCGACCAACACGATCCTGCACCTGCTCGCCGCGGCGCACGAGGCCGGCGTCGATTTCGGCCTGAAGGAGATCGACGAGCTGTCCCGGCGGGTGCCGTGCCTGTGCAAGGTCGCGCCGAGCAGTTCCTACCACCTGGAGGACGTGCACCGGGCCGGCGGCATCCCGTCGATCCTCGGCGAACTCGACCGCGCCGCGCTGCTGAACCGCGGCGTGCGCACTGTGCACAGTGCTTCGCTGCGGGAGTTCCTTGACGCGTGGGATCTTCGTTCCCCGTCGGTCCGCGACGAGGCCGTCGAGCTGTACCACGGCGCGCCCGGGGGGGTCCGCACCACCCGCCCGTACTCCCAGTCGGCCCGCTGGGACACGCTGGACACCGACCGGGCGGCCGGCTGCATCCGGGACGCCGAGCACGCTTACACCGCGGACGGCGGGCTGGCCGTGCTGTACGGGAACCTGGCTCCGGACGGCGCGATCGTCAAGACCGCGGGCGTGCCGGAGGAGCTGTGGACTTTCTCCGGGCCGGCCGTGGTGTTCGAGAGCCAGGAAGACGCGGTGGCGGGCATCCTCGGCGGCGCGGTCAGCGCCGGCGACGTGGTGGTCATCCGCTACGAGGGCCCGAAGGGCGGGCCGGGCATGCAGGAGATGCTGTACCCGACCAGCTTCCTCAAGGGCAAGGGGCTCGGCCGGGCCTGCGCGCTGATCACCGACGGGCGCTTCTCCGGCGGGACCTCGGGCCTGTCGATCTGCCACGTCGCACCGGAAGCAGCCGCGGGCGGGGCCATCGCGCTGGCCGAGAGCGGCGACACCGTGGTCATCGACATCCCGCGCCGCGAGCTGCGTCTTGACGTGCCGGATGCGGAGCTGGCGGCCCGGCGGGACCGGGTGCTGGCCTCGCTCGGCTCGTACCGGCCCGCGGACCGGGAGCGCCCGGTCAGCGCCGCCTTGCAGGTCTACGCCGCGATGGCCACGTCGGCCTCGACCGGCGCGGCCCGCGACATCACGCTCATCGCCCACCCGGACAAGTGAGCTCGCGCTGAGTCAGGCTGCTTCCCCGGGATTCGTCCGCCCGGCCCGGGCCGGCGACGCCGCCAGCCTGGCCCGTGTCCAGGTCGCCTCGTGGCGCTGCGGCTTCGCCGGGATCGTGCCCCCGGCACTGCTGGCCGAGCTGACCAGCGACGAGGCCGAGGTATTGTTCCGGGACCGCTGGCGGGAGGCGATCACGAACCCGCCGACGAGCAGGCACCACGTGCTGGCGGCCGTCACCGAGGCCCCGGCGCGGGAGGTGGTGGGGTTCGTCTCGGCCGGGCCCGCCACCGACGCGGACCGCTGGCCGGGCACCGACGGAGAGGTATATGAGCTACGGGTTTCACCCGAACGGACTGGGCTCGGGCACGGCAGCCGGCTGCTGCACGCGGTGGCGGACACGCTCACCGGGGACGGCTTCCACACCGTGTCCATCTGGGCGCTCGAGGCGGACACGGCGCTGCGCCGTTTCCTGGAGTCGTCCGGCTGGGCCGCCGACGGGGCCCGGGGCGAGCTCGACGTGGGCACGAGCGTGCCGGTCGTGCGCCTGCACACGGCGATCAGTGAGTAAAGCGGCTGGCCTAGGATCTGTGCGTGGCTGAAGCTCGGGAATGGCTGGCGGGAACGCGCCCTAGGACGCTTCCCGCGGCGGTGGTGCCGGTGCTGATCGGCTCGGGCGTGGCCCTGGGATACGACAGGTTCTCCTGGTGGCGGGCGCTGCTCGCGCTCGTGGTGGCACTGGCGCTGCAGGTCGGCGTCAACTTCGCCAACGACTACAGCGACGGGGTGCGCGGCTCGGACGAGCGGCGAGTCGGACCCGTCCGGCTGGTCGCGGCCGGGCTCGCGCCGCCGCGCCAGGTGCTGCTTGCGGCCCTGGGGTGCTTCGGCGTGGCCGGCCTGGCCGGGCTGGCGCTGGCCGCCGTGACGTCCTGGTGGCTGGTAGCCGCCGGCGCGGCCTGCCTCGCCGCCGCCTGGTTCTACACCGGCGGCCCGCGGCCCTACGGGTACAACGGGCTCGGCGAGGTGTTCGTGTTCGCCTTCTTCGGCGTGGCGGCGGTCGCAGGCACCGCGTACGTGCAGATGTCGGCGCTCAGCTGGCTCGGACTGGCCGCTTCGGTGCCCGCGGGGCTGCTTGCCTGCGCGCTGCTGATGGTCAACAACCTGCGCGACATCGGCACCGACACGCTGGCGGGCAAGCGCACGCTCGCGGTCATGCTCGGTGACGCGCGCAGCCGGGTGGCATACGTGCTGATGCTGCTGGTACCGTTCGGCGTCGCGGCGCTGCTCGCCTTCTTCCGCCCGCTCACGCTGCTCACCGCGGCGGCGCTGCCGCTGGCGCGGCTGCCCATCCGGTCGGTGCGGGCGGGCGCGTCAGGTCCCGCGCTGATCAGGGCGCTCGGCCAGACCGGGCGCCTGCAGTTGGCGTTCGGCATCGCGGTCACGATCGGCCTGGCCATCCGCCTGTAGATCCCGAGCCTGGATCAGCTGATCCCGAGCCTGGATCGGCCGCAAAGTTTCTCCCGCGGCGCTACTTAGTGGCAGGATGGCACGAACGGGAACGGTGGGGTCGATGCACGCGGTGCACGACCCCGGTCGCGGCCCGGGCGGCACGCGAGATGACGGGATTGCCGGGCAAAGGCTGGGCCCGAATGCGCGATTCTGACACGCTTGCGGGCTTGGCGAGAGACACTTAAAGAGAAATGCGTGGTATCAGCGACATAGCGGCGGCGGGCGCGGTACCCTGCCCGATAATCCCAGGTGATGAGGTGCGGGTGCGGGGTGGTGCCTGAGCCCATGCGTATCCAGCGGGAAGGTGCCCAGTTGCAAATCCGGGGAACTTGGTCGGCCGGACCTGGCGACGATCAGGCACGGTTCCTAGCTGACCTGCGCGCGCTGCGCGACTCCGCCGCGATCGGGCACGACGAGATGGCGGCCCGGGCACATTACCCGAGCGACGTCCTGAAGGAAGCCGAGAACGGCCCCGGCCTGCCCGGCCTGCCCATCCTCGCGGCGTACGTCCGCGCCTGCGAGGGGGACGTGCTGGACTGGGAGGAACGGTGGCGCCGGCTCAACCCCGACGTGCCGGATGACCCGGATCTCCCGGTCAGGCCCGCAGGAGCGAGCGCGGCCGCGGTAGCCGGCGCCCGCGCGGGCGTCGGCGTGGCGCCGCCCGACGTCTACGACCCGGAGCGGATCAGGGCCGCGCTCCGCGGCGGGGCGCGTTCGGACCAGGCCAGCCGTAGAGCCGACGACCCGGGCATCGCGGCCCGCGCCGCGAGCGCCGCCGACCTGGACGGCCCGCCGGCTCAGGACCTGCCCGGCAATCCCGGCACCAGCCCGGATAGCTGGGGGACCAACCCAAGCTGGGACGTGACCCCGGACCGGAGCGTCACGTCGGCCAACGGGAACCACTCGGCCAGCCACGGCACCCGCGGGCCGTTCGACGCCGCCTTGACCAGCATCCCCGATGCGGCTGAGCCCGCCGGACCCAGTCCGGCCGAGGAGTTCTCCTGGCTGCAGACGAGCCAGCCGGAAACGCGGCCCGCAGACAGCGAGCTGACCTGGCCGGAGCGGCCGGCCGCCGGGGTGACCCCGCAGGAGCGCACGGACTTCTGGGCCAAGCCGGCTCCGGCGGCCCAGGCCGACCTGCGCATGCCGCCCGCGGCGCCGCGGGCCGAAGAGCCGGCCATCGGACGGGCGTCCTGGCCGGCTCCTGCCGATACCACCCAGGCCCCGGCCCCGGCCCCGGCTGCGTTCGCGGCTGCGTCCCCGGCCCCGGCCCCGGCTGCGGCTGCGGCTGCGGCTGCGGCTGCGGCTGCGGCTGCGGCTGCGGAGCCCGCTCACCGGAGCGCGACCACCGCCGCCACGACCCAGCCGCTCACCTCAAGGTCCGCGGCGCGGGCGGCCGCCGACGGCCGCCGCCAGGACCGCTTCTTCCCGGCGCGCCTGCTGGTGGTCATCGTCATCGCCGCGCTCATCGGCAGCGCGCTGGTGCTGCTGCTGAAGTAACGTCCTAGCCCGCTGTTTCCGCGCCGTTGGCGGAGGGCGGGTCGCCGTCCTGGGGCGGGCCGGAGGCCTCCGCGCCGACGGCGGGATCGACAGCTCCGAGCGGAATGGCAGCGGACAGCATGGCGCTCAGGGCGTCGGCCGTGGCCGGGGAGCTGCCGGCGACCGCGGTACCAGCCGGATCCAACGCCGGCGCGCTCGCGGCCGAGACGGAAGGCACGCGGCTGGCGGGGACGGCGGGCGGCTCGCGCCGGGTGTTCCCCCTCGGTTCCCTGGCGGCCGGCCCGGCGGGTGCGGTGTCACCGCTGCCGAAGGCGCTCGCCACCGACCGCAGCGCGGATGTGACCTCACTCGGGATGACCCAGAACGTGTTGCCCGCGCCCTGCGCCAGCTGCGGCAGCGTCTGCAGGTACTGGTAGGCGAGCAGCTTGGGGTCGGGGTCGTTGTCGTGCACGGCCTGGAAAACGGCGGCGATGGCCTGGGCCTCGCCCTCGGCGGTGAGGATCTTGGCCTGCCTGACGCCCTCGGCGGCGCGGCGCGCTTCTCCCGCTCCGCGCGCATCTGCTTCTCCATCGCGTCCTTGACCGACTTCGGCGGGTCGATGGCCTTGATCTCCACCCGGGTGACCCGGATGCCCCACTTGCCCGAGGCGTCGTCAAGCACGCCGCGCAGCAAGGCGTTGATCTTGTCACGCGAGGTCAGCGTCTGTTCCAGGTCCATCGACCCGATCACGCTGCGCAGCATCGTCGCGGTGATCTGCTCGATCGCCTGGATGTAGTTGACGATCTCGTAGTCGGCCGCCCGCGGGTCGGTGACCTGGAAGAACAGCACCGTGTCGATGAGCACGACCAGGTTGTCCTCGGTGATCACCGGCGCGCCGTTGAACGAGACGACCTGCTCGCGGAGGTCGATGATCGGCTTCACCCGGTCGATCATGGGGATGACGAAATTCATCCCCGGCTCCAGTGTCTTGCGGTAGCGGCCGAGCCGCTCGACGTTCCGGGCGCGCGCCTGCGGCACGATCCGTACCGAACGCATCACGGTAATGACGACCAGCAACGCGACGACCGCCGCGATGACGATCTCAGCCAGCAACATGGCTACTCCCGAGGGTAAACGAGGGCGGTGGCGCCGTCGATCTGCATCACGTCGACCTTGGCGCCGACCGGGATCACCAGTGAGTCGTCGTAAGGACGCGAGGACCATTCCTCGCCGCCGATGCGGATCCGGCCGCTGTGCTCGGTGACCTCTTCCAGGACGATCGCGGTGCGGCCGACCAGCGCGGCGGTCCCGGTGCGCAGTAGCGGCGGCTGCTTGATGTGCCGCATCGCGATCGGCCGGACGAAGCCGAGCCCGGCGCCGGCCGCGACGACGAACGCGGCGAGCTGGAACGCCAAGCCGAGATGAAACGTCCCGATCACGGCCGCGACGACCGCCGCGACCGCGATGAGGCCCAAGGCCAGCGTCGTGGTGAGCAGCTCGGCGACACCGAGCACCGCTGCCACGATCAGCCACAAGATCCAAGACAGCATGGCCGCTCCGCGGAAGTTCTTGCTTCGACTGTAACCCCGCCGGGCGCCGTTCGCAGCACGCGTCCCCGCCAGCCTGCCGTCTCATTTGATACAGGGTGTTATCGGGAGCACACCATACTGGGACACCTAATTGTGTGCAATTAGTGACAATTAGCCGTCTAGGTCCTACAGGGGATTTCTGTCGACCTACACTCAAGAGGTAAGGGCAACTGTCCCGCGGCGCGGCTGGACACTCAGGTCCAGGAGGTAACTGGTGGAACGTGGCGACACCGGCCTCGGCCGTGACGCGTACGGTTCGCCTCGGCGCGAGCGGGATCGCCGCGGTTACGGCCCTGGCCCCTACCCCTCCGATGACGGCTACCCGGCTCCTGCCGAGGAGGATGACGCGGCCGGGTCAGGCCGGCCGGCCGAGGCCGAAGAAGACGACTACGGGCAGTTGCTGCGGCGCCCGGGCGAGGTTCCGCCCCGCCAGCAGCGGCTTCGCCAGCCGGGACGGCCGCACCCAGGCCAGCCGGGCAGGTTCCCGCCGGGTGCCCCGCCCAGCGGCAGCCCCGGCATGCCGGGCGGGAGGCCCGGAAACGGCGGGCCCGGCGGCGCTCCGTTCAACGGCGGGCCAGGTAACGGCGTCCCGCACGGCCCGGCGCCGCACGGCGGGCCTCCGGGCCCGGGCGGCGCGCACGGGGCCGCGCCGCACGGGACGGTGCCGCACGCCGGACCGCCGAACGCCGGCGGGCCCTATGCCGGTCCGCCACATCCGGGCGGCCCGCACGGCGGGCCGATGCCGCACGCCGGGCCCCCGAACGGCGGCCCGGTACCCAATGGCCCGGTACCCAACGGCCCGGTACCCAACGGCCCGGTACCCAACGGCCCGGTACCCAACGGCGGCCCGATACCCAACGGCGGCCCGGGTCCGGACCGGCAGTACCGGCTGCCGAACGGGCGCCGGGTGCCGCCGGGCGCGGACCGCCTGTACCGGCCGCCGGGGCCGAGCGCACCGGGCGGCACCACCGGACGGCATCACGGGCCGGGCCCGGCCGCCCCGGATCCGTATGCCGACAGCTGGAGCCGGCCGGCGTCGGCGCCGGGCGCGGGGCACATTCCGGGCAGTCCTGGCCCGGGCGGCGCGGGCCCGGGGGGCCCGGCGCACGGAGGCCCAGCGCACGGGGGGCCGGCGCACGGAGGGCCGGCGCACGGAGGGCCTCCGCCGCTGCGCGAGCACCCGCCCGCCGGGCCGCGCTCCGACGGACGTGAGCGGCTCGGCCCGCCGCCGGAACCGCCGGGACCAGTGATCCGCCAGCGCGATACGGCCGTGCCGGAGGACCGGCCGGGCGGGCCAGCCCAGCCGGTGGCCAGCATCGCGCCGGACGGTCTGGAGGCGTTCGCCCGGGACCTGCGCGCGCTGCGGGCCAAGGCTGACCTTGACTACCCGGAGATGGCCGAGGTCTCCCATTACGAGATGAAGACGCTCGCGGCGGCGGCCGGCGGCCTGCGGCTGCCCTCGCTTCCCGTCGCCGTCGCCTTCGTGCGCGCCTGCGACGGGAACGTCGCCGAGTGGGAGGAGCGCTGGCAGAAGGTCGCCGACCGGGTCACCGCGGAGGCGGCCAGGAAGCGCAGGAACGACGGCGAGGAGAACGCCGAGCCTGTGGAGCCGGCGGAGGCCCCGGCCGCCCTGGAGCCGCCAGCGCTCAAGCCCGCCGCGGCGCAGCCACCCGAACCCGACGGCGGCGAGGTCTACGTCATCACCTCGGCCAAGCCGCGCCAGCCCGGCTGGTAACCGGATCCGCCGCGGCTCGGGAGCGGCGGGAACGCCCCGATAGGCTCAAGGGGAAGCATCAGCCCCGACACGAGTAGGACCGATCCCGCAGTGCTCCCTGCGCAGCCGCACCCGCCCGTCCCGTCAGACCAGCCCGCCGAACAGCCTGCGGCCAGCGGAGGCTGGTCACCCCCAGTCGATAACCACGTGCACACCGAGTGGTCGTGGGACTCACCGCGCGAGGCGTCGATGGCGCACAGCTGCGAGCAGGCGGTGGCGGCCGGCCTGCCCGGCGTGGCGTTCACCGATCACCTGGACTTCACCACCTGGACCGACGGCGACCGGATCGGCGCCGAGAACCTCGACCCGCACCGGTACGCCCGGATGCACCTGCTCGACGTGACGGGCTACCTCGCGGTCCTGGACGACTGCCGTCAGCGCTACCCCGAGCTGCGGATCCTGTCCGGCGTCGAGATCGGGGAAGCCCACCTGTGGGCCGCCAGCGCGGCCGCGATGGTGGCCAGGGCCGGCCCGGACCGGATCCTCGGCTCCCTGCACGCGGTCCCGTACCGGGGGCGGCTGACCGCCGCCGACGACCTGTTCCGGCAGATGCCGGCCGCCGACGTGATGCGCAGGTACTTTGCCGAGCTGCTGCGGCTGGTCGAGGGCAGCGGCATCTTCCAGGTGCTGGCGCATCTCGACTTCCCCCGGCGGATGTGGCAGCGGACGGCCGGGCCGTACGAGGAACGGGCCTTCGAGGCGGAGTACCGGGCCGTGCTGCGCGCCCTGGCCGCCAGCGACCGGGTCCTCGAGGTGAACACCAAGAGCCCGCTGGCCTCGGCGGACCTGCTGCGCTGGTGGCGGGAGACGGGGGGACGCGCGGTCTCGTTCGGCAGCGACGCGCACCAGCCCTGGCGGGTGGGCGACAAATTCAAGGTCGCGGTGGACGTGGTCGAGGCGGCGGGTTTCCGGGCCGGACGCGACCGCTTCGACTTCTGGCGGCGCTGACCCCGTAGGACCGACTTACTCCCTGTGACCAGCGGCGGACCCGGACGCCCGAGCGCCGGAGGAAGGCTCCGGGCCGCCGCTGGTGGCCCTCAGGTCCAGGTATCGCCGAAGCGCGCGATCATCTCATCCCAGCTTTCGCCCTCGTGGCCCCCGGTCTCAGTGGCATGGGTTCCGGGGGCACTGTTCTCCTGGGCGCTCTTTGCGGAAGCACCGTCCGTCCAGAAACTGGGCTCCTCGTTGTCGAGGGCGGCTCGCGGGGCGGGAATGGACCGGTTCTCGCAGTGCACGGCGAAGCGCAGCTCTGCGTAGTAGGTCTCCCGGTCGCGAACTTCGGCACGGGCTTCGGTGTGCGCCGGGTGGCCGTCGCCGCCCGCGCGGGATGGGAGGTCGGCGCGGTAATCCCCGCCCTCGTTCGCCGGTAGGCCCTCATCCGGAAAATTGCTGGCCACGACACACACCTCGAATACGGTCTAACACGGTGCGAAGTTGTTTCGCTACCATTTGTAATGTAACACTACGTGCTGTACACAATGCAATGGGTAACAAGGTAATAGTTACCTATCTTCCAAGCTACATGCTACGGAGAGTTACGAATATGCCACTAAAGAGACGGGACTCGGCGGTTGATGCCGATGTGATCGCGGAGCGCGCCATCGGGGCACGCGCCACGGCCCGTTCGGAGGAATTGTTGTGACGTTGTGGTTACTGTCCGCGCATGATGTTACCGGTAATCCCGCCCGCCGCGCCGGCCTCGGCCGCAGCCAGATCCGCCCGGGGGTCGATGTCCGATTCCCGCTAGTTATGGTTCGCGCGGGCTGGCATTGTGGAGGACGTGACACACACCATGACAACCCTGGCCGGGGGCGTGCCCGCACTCGATGACGAGCGGCGCTACCAGGCCGCGGTCAGCAAGGATCCCCGCTTCGACGGCGTGTTCTTCATCGCGGTGACCTCGACGGGCATCTACTGCCGCCCGTCCTGCCCGGCGATCACGCCGAAACGCGCGAACATGCGGTTCTACCGCGGCGCGGCGGCGGCCCAGGAGGCGGGCTTCCGGGCTTGCAAGCGGTGCCGCCCGGACGCCTCCCCCGGCTCGCCCGAGTGGAACATCCGGGCCGACGTGGTGGGCCGCGCGATGCGGCTGATCGCCGACGGCGTGGTCGACCGGGACGGCGTCGAGGGCCTGGCCAGCCGGCTCGGCTACGAGCAGCGCCAGGTGCGCCGCCTGGTCACCGCCGAACTGGGCGCGGGCCCGCTCGCCATCGCCCGCGCGCAGCGGGCGCAGACGGCGCGCATCCTGGTCGAGACCACCGCGCTGCCGCTGTCCGAGATCGCCTTCGCGGCCGGCTTCGCCAGCATCAGGCAGTTCAACGCGACCCTCCGCGAGGTCTTCGCCGTGACACCGAGCCAGTTGCGTGAGGCGCGCGGCCGGCGGGTACCGCAGACCCGGCGGCTGCTGCCGCCGCCTTCTGGCGACCCGGGGGCGCCCGGGCTGATCCGCTTGCGGCTGGCGTACCGGGCGCCGATCGACGAGGGGCGGATGCTCGGCTTCCTGGCCGCTCGGGCCGTCCCCGGGGTGGAAGAGGTGGAGGACGGCCGGTACCGGCGGACAATCCAACTGCCGAACGGGGCCGGGATCCTCGCCCTGGGACCGCTCGGGGCCTCGCCGGGCCGGGGTTATATCGACTGCGAGCTCCAGCTCGAGGACCTGCGCGACCTGACCGCCGCGGTGCAGCGCTGCCGCCGCCTGCTCGACCTGGACGCCGACCCGGAGGCCGTCACCGGCTACCTGTCCGCCGACCCGGTACTCGGGCCGCTGGCCCGGGCTCATCCCGGCCGGCGCTCTCCCGGGCACGTCGACGGGAACGAGCTCGCGCTGCGGGCCGTGCTCGGCCAGCAGGTTTCCGTGGCCGCGGCCCGGCGGCTCGGGGCGCGCCTGGTGGCCGCCTACGGCAAGCCGCTGTCCCGCCCGGAGGGCTCGCTGACGCACTGCTTCCCGGCGGCCGAGACGCTGGCCGCGGCCGACCCGGCCACGCTGCCGATGCCGCAGGCCCGCGCCCAGGCCCTGACCGGCCTGGCCGCGGCGCTCGCCTCCGGCGAGCTGTCGCTCGACCCGGGCGCCGAACGCGACCGCGCCGAGGCGGTCCTGCTGGCCCTGCCGGGCATCGGGCCGTGGACCGCCGGCTACATCCGGATGCGCGCGCTGTCAGACCCGGACGCGTTCCTGCCGTCCGACGTGGGCGTGCTCGACGCCCTGGCCCGCCTGGGGGCAGTACCGGCGGCGGCGGGTCCCTCGGCCCGGGCCAGGGCCGCCAAGGCGGCGGCCGCGCTGGCCGAGAGCTGGCGGCCGTGGCGCTCCTACGCCGTCCATCACCTGTGGGCCTACCTAGAACAGAAAGGTCAGTCATGACGAGCCCGTTCGTGGCGCCCGACCCGGACGCCCCGCGCCTGTGCCACATCGTCAGCTCCCCCATCGGCAGGCTGCTGCTGCTCGGCGACGGGCACGCCCTGACCGGCCTGTGGATGATCGACGCCGAGCGGCACGATGCCCGCTTTGGTGACGGGGCCCGCCACGGCGCCGGGCTGACCCCGAGCCCGGACTCCTTCCGCGAGGTCGCGGCGCAGCTCGAGGCGTACTTCGCCGGCGACCTGAAGGAGTTCACCGTACCGCTGGCGCCGAGCGGGAGCCCGTTCCAGATGGCGGTCTGGACCGAGCTGACCAAGATCCCGTACGGGAGCACGGTCAGCTACGGGCACATCGCCCTGGCGCTGGGCAAGCGGCTGGTCGCGTCGCGCGCGGTGGGCCTGGCCAACGGGTCCAACCCGATCTCGGTCATCGTGCCGTGCCACCGGGTGATCGGCAGCGACGGCAGCCTGACCGGCTACGGCGGCGGCCTGGAACGCAAGGAGCTGCTGCTCCGGCTGGAGGGCGTGGGCCCGGTCACCCTATGGTGAGGCCGCGGGTAACGTGAGCGCGTGCTCGCCCTGCTGCTGCTCGCCGCCGCGCTCGGCCTGAGCAACCTGGCCGCCGCGATCGGCATCGGCGTGGGCGGGGTTGACGGTGGCACCCGGGTGCGGATCGCAGTGGTGTTCGGCCTGTTCGAGGCGGGCATGCCGGTCCTCGGGCTGGTCCTCGGGCACGCGCTGGCGGCCAGCCTCGGGCAGGCGGCGCGCTGGCTGGGCGGCGGGGTCCTGATCGCGTTCGGCGCCTGGGGCCTGGTGCACGCCTGGCGCGCTCCGGACGGCGGCGCTCCGGACGGCGGCGCTCCGGAGGGCGGGGCTCCGGACGGCGGGGCTCCGGACGGCGGGGCCGGGCGCCAGCCGATCGGGCGCCAGCTGGCCGGCGGGCTGGTGCTGAGCGGGGACAACCTCGCGGCCGGCTTTGCGCTGGGCGCATACCACACCGGCATCGTCGTGGCGGCCGTGGTGTTCGGCGTGGTCAGCGTGGCCATGTCCCTGGCGGGCCTGGAGCTCGGCGCGCGGATCGGGGCCGCGGCGGGCGAGCGCAGCGAGCTGATCGCGTGCGCCCTGCTCATCGTGGTCGGCATCGTCATCGCCGTGGGCGTGCTCTGAGGCAGTTCTGAGTCGATGGAACTGATGGCGCGCTTGATGCGTCAAAGCGGCATGATGTCTCCACGCCAGGTTCGCGGAACTGTACTAGCGGTACTGCTGTGCTCGGCGCTCGCCGGGTGCGGCTCCGTCACGGCCTCGAGTGCGGCCGGGTCCGGTACCACGTCATCGGCACCGGCGGGATCACCGGCCGCCACGGCGCCATCGGCCGCCGCGGCCGCGGCGTCGCCGCCCGCGGCCGGCTGCGCCAGCGCCGGCCAGGCGACGTCGGTGACCGTGCACCGCACCATGCACCTGGTGGAGCCGACCCGGGTGGGCGCGCTGAGCAAGACCGTGCGCAACGCGGCCCTGGTGCGCGCGCTGTTCGGCCAGTTCTGCAACGCCCTCGCCCACGCGGCCGCGGCGAAGGGGACGGTGCGCTGCCCGGCCGACTTCGGCGTGTCCTACTCGGGGACGTTCTACGACGGCAGCCAGCCGCTGGCCAAGTTCGTCTACGGCGCCAGCGGCTGCCAGACGGTGAGCCTCACGGCCGACGGCAAGACCCAGTCCGCGATGGTGTTCGGGGCGGCGTCCGCCGCCGCGCCGAAGCTGCGGGACGACATGGCCGCGGTCCTCGGGGAGCCCGCGTCGATGCTGGCCCAGCCGCAGTCCGGGACGCAGACCGGCGGGGCCGGCCCGCACAAGTTACGGTAGGTTGCCCGACTCGTCGAGGTCGAACTCGCCGTCCTTGACCCCGAGGACGAACGCGTCCCATTCGGCCTCGGTGAAGTAGAGCCGGTCGCCGTCGGGCTTGGCCGCGTCGTACATCACGTACAGCTTGGCCTCGCCGGCCTTGTGCGGCGCAGCCGAGGTGTCGGTGGTGACGTACACCTCGACCCGGCTCTCCTCGGAATCGACCGCACCCGCTTGCGCTGGCGAGGCGTCGTCACCCGGTGTGTGCATGCGCTCAGGCTACTACCACCCGATAGGGTCGTGTCCGTGCCCGATCCCGTTTCCGTCGGCTTCTCGCCGGCCGAGCAGGCGGCGTGGTACGCGCAGCTGCCCACCATGTTCGCCGCCGCGGCGGCGCTGTTCACCAACCCGGCCGGCCGGGTGCTGCTGGTCAAGCCGAACTACCGGGATCACTGGTCGCTGCCGGGCGGGATCCTCGAGCACGGCGAGCCGCCGCACGAGGGCTGCCGCCGGGAGGTCAGGGAGGAACTCGGCCTTGACATCGCGCCCGGCCCGCTGCTGGTCCTCGGCTGGGCCGGGCCGGACGAGATACGCCCCCGGGCGGTGGTGCACTTCGTCTTCGACGGCGGCGCACTGGCCGACGACGCGCCGATCCGGCTGCAGGAAGATGAGCTCGACGAGTACCGGTTCGTGGCGGCCGCCGACCTGGGCGACTACCTGCCGCCGCTGATCAGCGCGCGGGTGGCGGCCGCGGTGCGCGGCCGGGACACCGGGACGACCGCCTACCTGCCGTGGAGCGAGCCGTGAGCCTGGCGCTCAGCGGCGCGGACGCCGGCCACCTCGCGGTCGCGGTGGGCCTGACCTACGCGCTGGGCTTCGAGCGGGCCATCCGCGGCGCGCCGGCCGGCGACCGGGTGTTCGCGCTGATCGGCGCCGGGTCCGGCGTGGTCGGCATCATCGCCGCGCACGGCGCGCCGAACGCGCTGGCCGGCGCCATCACCGGCATCGGCTTCATCGGCGGCGGCCTGGTGTTCCGGCGGTCCATCGGCCGCAGCCGGGTGGTGGTGGGGCTCAACACGGCCGCCGCCATCTTCGCCGCCGCGGCCATCGGCGCGGCGGCGGGCCAGGGCCGCCTGCTCGTGGCGGCCGCGGCGACCGTGCTGGCCGGGTTCGTGCTGGAGATCCGGCACGTCCGGGTGCTGAACATGCTCGACGGGCGGCGCTGGGCGGGCCGGTTCCGGGACGACGAGACGCCGCCCCCCGGCGACAGCAAGGCCCCGGGCAGCCCCGGCGCGCCCGCGGATCCCCGTGGGTGATCTAGCTGGCCCGGCTCCCGGACCTGACCTGGAGCTGGCCGAGCAGCATGGCCGTGGCCGCGGCCACGGCGTCGACCGCATCGTCGAACGCCTCGGCGTTGTGCCCCGCGGGCGCGCGGAAACCGCTGATCTTGCGGACGTACTGCAGCGCGGCGGCGCGGATGTCCTGGTCGGTCACCTGCTCGGCGTACGGCGGGCGGAGGGTCTTGATGCTTCGGCACATACGTCTACTCTAGGCCGAGCAGGCTCTCCAGGCCCACGGTGAGGCCGGGCGGGAGAGAGCCGATCTCGCGGACGGCGAGCAGCACCCCCGGCAGGAACGAGACGCGGTCCAGCGAGTCGTGCCTGATCGTCAGTGTCTCCCCGGTCCCGCCGAACAGCACCTCCTGGTGCGCCACCAGCCCTGCCACCCGCACCGAGTGGACATGCACGTCGTCCACGGTGGTGCCGCGCGCGCCCGGCAGCGCCGATGCGGTGGCGTCCGGCGGCGTGCCCAGGCCGGCGCTGGCCCGGGCTGCGGCGATCACCGACGCGGTGCGCAGCGCCGTGCCGGACGGCGCGTCGGCCTTGTTCGCGTGGTGCAGTTCGATCACCTCGGCCGAGACGAAGAACCTGGCGGCCTGCGCGGCGAACCGCATCATCAAGATGGCGCCGACGGAGAAGTTCGGCACGACCAGGACGCGCACGTCCGGGTGATCGGCCAGCCAGCCGCGCACCTCGTCCAGCCGGTCCGCGGCGAAGCCGGACGTGCCGACCACCACGTCCAGGTCGTGCTCGGCGCACCAGCGCAGGTTCTCCATGACCACGCCGGGATGGGTGAAATCGATCACCACGTCGCACCCGGCCAGCGCGTCGAGCGCGTCGCCCTGGCCGACCTCGGCGGCGATCTCAAGGTCCGGCGCCTCGGTGACCACCCGGATCACCTCGCGCCCCATCCGCCCCCGCGCGCCCAGCACCCCGACCTTAGTCATCGCCGCCTCCCGCGTCGCTCGCCTTATCGTGGATCGTTACACCTGCTATAGCAGGTGTAACGATCCACGATGCTTGATTCAGGCCTGGAAGGCGCTGGCGTCGTCGAAGGGGCCGACGACGGCCAGGGTCTTGGGCCGGGTGAGGATGTCGGCGGCGATCGCCCGGACGTCGTCGTGGCTGACGGAGTCGATCGCGGCGAGCACCTCGTCGACCGGCTCCAGCCGCGGGTAGACCAGCTCGGACTTGCCGAGGCGGCTCATCCGGGAGGACGGGTCCTCCAGGCTGAGCACGATCGAGCCGCGTACCTGGCCCTTGCCGCGGGTGAGCTCGGCGTCGGTCAGGCCGCCCTCGACTATCCGGCTGATCTCCTCGGTGCAGATGGCCAGCACCTCGTCGGCCTTGGAGGGCAGGCAGCCGACGTAGATGCCCCACATGCCGGTGTCGGCGTGCTGGCCGGAGAAGCTGTACACCGAGTACGCCAGGCCGCGCTTCTCCCGCACCTCCTGGAACAGCCGCGAGGACATGCCGCCGCCGAACGCCGCGTTCAGCACGCCGAGCGCGAAACGGCGGTCGTCGGTCCTGGCCAGTGCCTCGCAGCCGAGTACCAGGTTAGCCTGCTCGATGCCGCGCGAGATCAGCGTGGTGCCCACGCCGGCCGCGTGCCCGTTCTGGTCCCCGGCCAGCCGGGGACGGGCGGGCTCGGCGGCCCGGTCCAGCGCCGGGCCGAAGGCCTGCCTGACCAGCTCCACCACGGTGTCGTGGTCCAGGTTGCCCGCCGCCGCCACCACCAGGTGCTCGGGCGTGTACCTGGCCTGGTAGTGCTCGAAGATCTGGTCCCTGGTGATCGCGTTGATCGAGTCCGTCGTGCCCAGGATCGGCCGCCCCAGCGGGGTATCGCCGAACAGCTTCGACGTGAACGCCTCGTGCACGGTGTCCGAGGGGTCGTCCTCGTTCATCGCGATCTCTTCGAGCACCACGTTGCGCTCGGCGTCCACGTCCTTCGGCGTGACTAGCGAGCTGGTCACCATGTCGGACAGGATGTCCACGGCCAGCGGCAGGTCCGCGTCGAGCACCCGCGCGTAGTAGCACGTGTACTCCTTCGCGGTGAACGCGTTCATCTCACCGCCGGCCGCGTCCATCTCCGCGGAGATCTCCAGCGCGGTGCGCCGCCTGGTGCCCTTGAACAGCAGGTGCTCCAGGTAGTGGGTCGCGCCCGCGTGCGCCTGGTCCTCGTCGCGCGAGCCGACCCCCACCCAGATGCCGAGCGCGACGGAGCGCACCGCGGGCAGGAACTCGGTGACGACCCGGAGCCCGCCGGGAAGTACCGTGCGACGGACTCCCTGGCCTGGTTCGGTAGCCATCTACTCGTGGTGCCCGCGGGTGCGGTGCCGGGTGCGGCGATGCCCGTCCGGGCCGTCACCGCCGCGGTCACGGTCGCCGCCGCGGTCGCCGCGGTCCCTGGGAGGGCCGGAGCGATCGCCGCCGGACCGCTCTCGCGGCTCGCCGCCGGACAGGTCCTCGCCGGCCGCCTCGCGCTCCACCACCTCGACGGGCACGAGCGACAGCTTGCCGCGGTCGTCGACCTCGCGGATCTCGACCTGGATCTTGTCGCCGATGTGCACCACGTCGTCGATGTTCTCGATCCGCTTGCCGCCGTGCAGCTTGCGGATCTGGGTGATGTGCAGCAGGCCGTCCTTGCCGGGCAGCAGCGAGACGAACGCGCCGAACGTGGTCGTCTTCACCACCGTGCCGAGGAACCGCTCGCCGACCTCGGGCATGTGCGGGTTGGCGATCGCGTTGATCGCGGCCCGCG
>WNGG01000665.1_pt1 | contig 39848 bp, 23 predicted proteins | sample 5400661 | NCBI WGS metagenome assembly WNGG01 (sample SAMN13153372, study PRJNA577476) | soil metagenome | isolation source: 100 cm soil or saprolite under Garry oak tree replicate 1 | place: USA:California | collected 2016-06-15
CTGCCTGGCCTTGAGGAGGATATCAGGGGTTATCTGCGGAGACTGCACGGCCGGTAAGGGGTCTCACTGAGCAGGTTCAAGTGGGTCGATCTCTCTTGACGGTGCAATTGGGCTGTACTACAATGAACCTGTCTCTTGTGGTTGCCAATCAGCTAGCAAGGTATTTCTTTGCAAGGAATGAGGAAGAGATGAATAGCATTACACCAGACCAGGCGGTTGCTCCCTATGTGGCTCCCTATACGGCTATTGGTGTCTCAACCGTTGCCTACACGGTGAGCGAGCGGCGGCAAATCCGCGTGAATCTACAGACGATTGAAGACGCCATCCACGCGGCGATGGGGGTTGTCTCCATTAACCTTCCTGTGAAGCTGATTGCGCTCCCAGAGGGCGCATTGACCGGCTTCCCTGACGAGATTTTTAACATTCCCCATGTCACTGCCGCCCGCGACATTTTTATCGACATTCCTGGGGAGGAGACGGAGTATCTGGGGCGGCTGGCTCAGCACTACGAAACCTACATTATTATGCAGTGTAAGGCGCGCTGGCCAGAGATCATCGCTGATCGGTATTTTAATACCCTGGCGGTCATCAATCCTGAAGGCCAGGTGGTTCATAAGGCCGCCAAAAACCACATCTGGTGCCGCGAGCATTCGACGGTGCCCCATGATGTCTACTCGCGCTGGGTGGAAGTCTTTGGCGATAGAATTGAGGCGTTTTATCCTGTGCTGCGCACCCCTGATATTGGCGTGATCGGCACGATCTGCTGTAGCGATGGCGAGTATCCCGAAGCGGTACGCGCACTGGCATTCAACGGCGCAGAAGTGGTCTACCGGCCCAGCGAGGCCGTTCCGATGACTGGGAGCAGCTATCCTGGTGGCGGAGGCTGGCTGATTCAGAATCAGGGGCATGCCCAGTTTAACAGCGTCTATATGCTCTGCCCGAATGTCGGCCCAGTCTATGCGCACCCCCAGATGAAGCATCCGATGGATGTTGGTGGTGGGAATTCGCATATCGTCGATTACCTGGGCAATGTGATTGCCTACAGCCCTTCAGGCTACAATAGCTTTGTAGCTGCCCCGATTCACATCGATGCCCTCCGCCAGTTTCGCACGATGAATCTCAACACCAACTGGCTCAAAGATATGCGCATGGAACTCTTCCGCCGTATGTATGAGCGCCCAATCCATCCCAAAGACCTGGCGCTGCATCAACCTCCAGGCTCGCACGCCGAGGTGGACGAAATCTATCGCGCTAATATTGAACGCTTAATTGCCTATGGCACCTATACTCCTCCGGCCTATCGAGCGCCTGGCCCAAAGTATTATCCAACCGCTCCCACCCCGGAAGAGGAGTGGGAGGGCGTGCGTGGGTTATGGGATGGGTGGCCGCCCGAGGGCTAGAGGACAATCTGGAAGCATTTAAAGGAGTGTTAGTTTATGACGATTCCTACGCACGATGAGACCGTCCCACAGCAGAACATACTCCATTCTCTTGACCCGCTCTCTGCAGAAGAGATCACACGTACTACAAACATTCTCAATGCTTCGGGGAAGCTCACGCCTGGCATGCGACTCATGGCCTACAGCTTGCAGGAACCTCCCAAAGAGGCTATACTCGCCTTTCAGCCAGGACAGGCAGCCCCACCACGTGAAGTCGCTGTAGTTATTCGGGACCATGGCCGGCATCTGACCATTGAAGCGATTGTCTCCCTTACCGATGAGGCAATCCGCTCCTGGCATGAACGCACGGATGTGCAACCGGCTGTTACCTATCCAGAGATATTTGCCGCGCAGCAGGCAATCCTGGGAGACCCCAGTTTCGGGGAGGCGATGGCCAGGCGTGGTATAACCGACCTTTCATCGATTGTCGCCTATCCCTTTACCGCCTGCTATCGAGACGCGGCCGATGCCGCGGAGAAGGGGCGATTCATTCGTATGATGGTGGCCCAGGCCCAGGCGCCCGAGGACAATTACTACGCCCACCCTGTCGAGGGAGTGGTTGCGACGGTTGAGATGGATGACATGAAGGTCCAAATCGAGGATTATGGCGTTGTTCCTGTGCCTCCTCGCTCTGGTAACTATACCTCGGGAGGCATCAAGGCGGCAGCGAATTTTCCCTCTTTTCCTGAAGGTACACGTACCGATCTGCGGCCTATCTCGATTACACAAGCGGAAGGACCTAGTTTTCAGGTGGAGGGCTACCAGGTGAGCTGGCAGAAGTGGCGCTTTCGCGTGGGCTTCTCCCCGCGCGAGGGACTGGTGCTGCACCTGGTGGAGTATTTCGACCGGGGACGCTGGCGCCCAATCATCTACCGGGCAGCCCTCTCTGAGATGTTCGTGCCTTACGGTGATCCCACCCCAGCACACAACTGGAAGAATGTCTTTGATGCGGGCGAGGTGGGCATTGGGGTGCTTGCAAACAGTCTTGTCCTCGGCTGTGATTGTCTGGGCGAGATCCACTACTTCCATGCAGCGGTGAACGATGCCGAAGGGCAACCGATGGTTATTCAGAACGCCATTTGCATGCACGAGGAGGACTCCAGCCTCCTCTGGAAACACCTGGAGTATAACGAAGATGGCTCAACGCGGGTAGAGGTACGCCGGTCGCGGCGGCTGGTAATCTCATCTATCTCGACGGTAGGCAATTATGAATATGGGTGGTACTGGTACCTGTACCAGGACGGCACCATCCAGTATGAGGTCAAACTGACAGGCATCATCGCTCCAGCAGCTATTGCGCCGGGAAAGCATCCAGTCTCAGGAACGCTGGTTGCTCCTGGGCTCTATGGCCCCCACCACCAGCACTTCTTCAATGTGCGGCTGGACATGATGGTGGATGGCCTTCAGAATTCGGTGATCGAGGTCAATTGCGAGCCGCTGCCCTGGGGCCCTGACAATCCTCGTGGGAATGCGTGGGTTCCCCGTGAGACGCTCCTGGCCAGCGAGTCCGCAGCGCAACGCCTGATCGAACCTCGCACCGCGCGCTTCTGGAAGATCGTTAACCCGAGCTTGCGCAATGCCCTGGGTCAACCCGTTGCCTACAAACTTGTTCCGGCAAGCAATGCATTTCCCTTCTTTCACGAAGGATCACCTCAGTGGCAGCGCGGGGGATTTGCCAGGAATCACCTGTGGGTTACTGCGTACAATCAGGCAGAGCGCTATGCAGCCGGAGACTACCCGAACCAGTCGCCCGGTGGTGATGGTCTCCCACGTTATACGCAGCAGAACCGTACTCTCGTGAATACCGATGTTGTGGTGTGGTATACGTTCGCTTCCAATCATGTTATCCGGCCTGAAGATTGGCCTGTTATGCCGGTTGAGATGGTTGGTTTTTCGTTGAAGCCAGCCGGCTTCTTCGACGGCAACCCTGCGCTTGATGTTCCAGCCAGTGAGCATTGTGACCACCATGCGGCAGAATAGCACTAATCAAGCCCAACAAGGAGCAGAGAATTAACATGCGCGAACGAGAAGGCTATATCCCGGTTGTAGGCGATTACCGGGTCTGGTACCGTATCGTGGGAGGTGGCGCCGGCCACGAGAATATCCCACTAGTAGCTTTGCACGGCGGACCCGGCGTCCCGCATGATTACATTGAAAACCTCGTAGACCTGGCCTCTGACTCCCGGCGCGTTATCCTCTATGACCAACTGGGGTGTGGACGGTCCGATCAGCCCGACGACACCTCCCTCTGGCGCGTAGAGCGCTTTGTTGAAGAACTCGGAATCGTACGTCGCGAGCTAGGCCTCGACAGAATCCATCTCCTGGGGCAGTCGTGGGGAGGCATGCTTGCCATCGAATATGCCCTCACCCAACCACAAGGACTCGTCAGCCTCACCCTTGCCAGCACACTTTCAAGCATGCCCATGTGGATTGCCGAAGCCAACCGGTTACGCAACGAACTGCCACAGGAGATACAGGAAACACTGTTACGACATGAAGCCGCAGGTACCACCGACGACCCCGAATACCAACAAGCCATGATGGTTTTTTACCAACGCCACGTCATCCGTGTCGTACCCATGCCAGATCAAGTCAAGCGGGCGCTGGACCAGGTGGGACAGGTCTACTACACTATGAACGGCCCCAGCGAATTTCACGTTGTGGGGGTTATCAAAGATTGGGACCGCACCGACCGCCTTTCCGAGATCCACGTCCCCACCCTGATCACCTCGGGGCGCCACGACGAGTCTACACCGCGTATCAACGAGGTGCTGCACAAAGGCATCGCAGGCTCGGAATGGGTGATATTTGAGAACAGTTCTCACATGGCGCACATCGAAGAACCCGATTTGTACATGCCAGTAGTACGATCATTCATAGAACGCATCGAAGCACAACTGAAATAAGGAGGACAATATGAGCTTGCGCGAACAAGAAGGCTATATCCCAGTAGGCGACTACCGGGTCTGGTATCGCATCGTAGGTGGAGGCGCCGAGCATGAGCAAATCCCACTTTTAACCGTACATGGTGGGCCTGGCATTCCTCACGATTACGTTATAGACATGGCGGAATTGGCCTCCGACTCTCGTCGCGTCATCTTCTACGACCAGTTGGGGTGTGGACGCTCCGATCAGCCTAACAACCCCTCCCTGTGGACTATAGAGCGCTCCGTCGAGGAAATAGGCATTGTCCGCCGCGAGCTTGGACTCGACAAAGTCCACCTGTGGGGCCAGTCCTTTGGAGGTTTATTTTCACTTGAGTATGCCCTCACCCAACCACAAGGGCTCGTCAGCCTTATCCTTGCCAGCAGCACTTCCAGCATACCCTTGTGGATCGTCGAGGCAAACCGGCTGCGCGAGAGCCTGCCACCAGATATACAAGAAATCTTGTTGCGCCACGAGGCCGCTGGCACCACGGAAGACCCCGAATACCTACAAGCCATGATGGTTTTTTACGAACGTCACGTCATCCGTGTCGTACCTATGCCCGAGCACGTCCAGCGGGCCATGGACCAGGTGGGACAGGTCTACTACACCATGAACGGTCCCAGCGAGTTCCATGTCATCGGAGTCATTAAAGACTGGGACCGCACCGACCGCCTTTCCGAGATCCACGTCCCCACGCTGATTACTTCAGGACGCTTCGATGAATCAACACCGCGTATCAATGAAGTGCTGCACAATGGCATCACCGGCTCCGAGTGGGTGCTATTTGAGAACAGTTCTCACATGGCGCACGTTGAAGAACGAGCACTGTACATACCAACCATACGCGCGTTCATCGAACGCGTCGAAGCACAACTATAAACAATCCTATGCCTGATTGCCCAGGCAGCTCTCCTGTGGCACCCAGGCTCGATTCCTCCTGTGGGGGAAGAAAGGCAGGATGTTACTTATCTTCCTCCCCTGCAACAAAGAGCTTATTGCCTTGTTTCAGAACCTCAGGAGCACGCATGTTGAGCACCACGACGATGATGATCCCCAACACCAGCCAGACGGCATTAATCGGGCCAACCAGGTTGAAAGGTGCAGGAGGCAGGGGCACAAATTGGAAGTAGATCACGATGGCAAGCAGTACAAATGGTACGGCGGGAAGAAGAACATGCTGCACCACATTGAACTCATCGCGATGCTCACGCCGGTAATAGAACAGGACTGACAAGCAAGTCGCCATGTAGACAAGGAGTATCGGGACGGTGAGGATGGCCCCAATGAATGCGAAGCCCGTGGTAGGTCCGAACGCCAGGCCGAACACTATCGCTAGTATGGTTCCAAGGACCAAATCCAGGACAATAGCCAGGCCAGGTGTACGGTAGCGATTCGTCTGTCCCAGCGCACCAGGAAGCGCTCTGATACGGCCCATGGCAAAGAGCACGCGAGTGACTGAATTGACACTGGCGTTTGCGTTTGCCATTGCGCTATTGAGGATGGCGAAAATCACCAGGACAGAAAAAGGACCCCACACGCGTTGGGCCATAGTCCCCCAGGGGTCCGGATTGCTGGGATACGTGGTGATTTTGCTAAATCCCCAGCCAACGACTCCAGCATAGCTGCAGAACACATAGAAGATCCCAATACAGAGCGCTGCCAGCAGGATGGCTCTTGGCACGGTGCGATGAGGCAGGTGCGCTTCCTCCGCCAGCGGTGCGGCGGACTCGAAACCGCTAAAAGCCAGGAAGGCAAAAATCATCCCGAACAGGACCCCTTGCCAACCACCCAGACCGGGCTGAAGACTGGAGGCAGGATTAAAGGTTGCGGCAGTATTGCCACTGCCAGCAGTAGCGATCAACCAGATGGAGAGCGCGACAAAGATGACGATCTCAAGTGTACCCAGGATGATACCCGCATTGGCCGAAATCTTGATCCCGAAAAAAGTGAGGACGAAGGCGATCACTACAAAGACCAGCGCATAAACGATCCACCCATTCGGTCCAAATGAGAGATGGAAGGTGCTACTGAAAAATGAGTCGGTCACCGGCCCCAGCACGAGCAACGTGAGGGGAAGAAATAAGAGATACGTAAGGATGTAGAGCCAGCCAGCCAGCCAACCAGCCTGTGGGCCCAGACCACTGCTGACAAAGGTAAAGTAGCCTCCGGCAGAGGGCAGATGCTTTGCCAGCGAACCGATATTCAAAGCGATCAGGACACAGGCCAACAACGCGATGAACACGGCCAGGGGCAGTGCGCCTCCCGTAAAAGGAATGGCAGCACCCAGGCTGAAAGCCACGGCTCCAGCTGGGGCCATTGTCGTAACTGACTGGAACAAGACACCGGGGAGACCAATTGCATTTCGTCGCAGTGCTGACGATTGCTCTGATGGGGGGATTGCCTCAATAGACATCTTACAACTCCTTTGCTCGTCATGAGCATAAAAAACTTCCTGTAGATGTGCATCTTTCAAGGTTTCTCTCTCATGAGAGGATTGGCAGGGAAAAACTCTTGAATATGCCTTGCTCACATATTAATATAAAAGTGCGCTTGACACAAGATAACAGTCCGTTTGTTCAGAATCATCTCCACATGAAATTGTCGTTTGCCTTAATCCCAGGTTCTTGGACCGGTTTGGGTGTGTCAAGTGCCTGTTTATATATCAGGTACGTAACACCCCCCTTTCCACAATTTGGCCAAAAAAGCACCACGGAACGGCCCGACAAGGTCGAGGAGCAGGGATAGAAGCAAGCTCAAAAATACCCCCTCGCTGACTTCGACTCTCCCCCACCTACCCTTATTGCTACGTGTAGCAACGAATGTAGCAACGCCGACGATTATCAGCGAAAAATCATGATAGGCAGTGAACAGAACACAAGAAGTGAAGCGCGAGAAGAACGTAAGCGAACGGCTAGAGACTGCTCCTGCCGTATCTCTCCTTTGGCACATCCTCATCAATGGCAAGGCCATTCTTCCTACCCTTCACACTCCTAGGTTTCTATCATAGATAATACGTGCATTGATGCAGGTGGAAGTATCTTTTGTAGCGAAATAGGACAGACGCTATGAACGTGCAACACATGGCACCGTAGGAGCAGAAACCGAAACGGATGACGGGTTTCTAGATACTTTGGGCAAAACCCAGGTGTTTAAACATCAAAAGATGCAAATGAATCACAACCACATCTTAACCGAATCATAACCATTCCAACCTTCCTCCGTCGTTTTTTTACTGTCATACTTGTATTGGTATCGACGTGAGTAGGACTCGCAACAATTATTCGATGCAAAAGCGTTTCTTCAATGACGTCGACGTAATTTTGAAAGTGGAGGTAAGATAATCATATGTTCGAACAACCTCAACAACATCTTGCCCACGGAGAGAGAAGAAAGCAGCACGAGACTATTTTCAAAATGAGACGCATGCTGCGTGTAGCGTCGCTTCTCGCTCTCGCCCTTATCGTCGCCGTGGGTTTCATTGCTCTTTTGAGCAACCACCCGGCACAGGTTAGAGCACAGGCAGCAGGTAACCCAAATTCGCCGGTAGGTGTCTGGTTTGTTAACGCGGTTGGTGCACCCTTCCAGCCCCACCTCGCCACGTTCCACTCCGATGGGACGATGTTGATAGACAATCCCGAATCAGGGGACCCACATACGAGTGATAGCGCCGGCATGGGGCCATGGCAGACACAGCAAGATGACAAAGGCAACACTGTCATAGTAGGGAAATTTGAGGAGATCAACGCCGATAGAACTACTAACCAGTTTGTCAGCACGCTGATAGTCACATTCACAATTACAGTGACTGGAGATACGTTCACCGGACCTGCCGAAGCAACCTACTTTAATCCTGATGGAACAACTCAAGCTGGTCCCTTCCCAGCGACGCTCAATGGGACGCGTATCCAACTCCCTAAATCTGGAGACTCTCAAAATTAGAGAGACATACCCAGGTCTATGAGACAGAGTGCCGGAGTATCTCTGTATAGACCTGGGTATGTAAGGGTAAAATATCCTATCTATATTCCGTTTTTGACCCCACATGCCTTTTCTTAAGTGTTTGCTCATTATCGGATGTTTTTTTGTGCTTTGGCTTGATGTGTTTAAGTAGCAATGCCCAGGCAAGACCATGTAGCAACGAATGTAGCAACACCGAAACACGACCAGGATACAAAAGACCGAACGCTTTTTGTGCATAACAAGGGTAGTGGCCTGTATTCCTGGCTGCTGTTAGAATCCCATCCTGTAGAACGGGAACTCATCTGGCCGCCTCAATGCGAGCAGATCTCATCGTGGTGCGGTGGCGGGACATCGAGTGCCGGATTCCTGGTGAAAAAGCCCACAGGCTTGAGGTGAAACCCACTATAACTCACCGGCATCACTGGCCAGTCTTCCGGGCGCGGGACGTGATGGACGCCAAATGTGTACCAGACGACAAGGTTGGTGCCTTCAATGGCGCGATTGGTGCGCGTCCAGGCGGGTAGACCATCGCCTCCTGGATTCTGGTTGGGATACTCTCCTGCCGGGTAGCGCTCCTGGGGCACGTATGGGGTGACCCACAGGTGCTTGTGGATAAAGCCCGCACGTTGTGAAACCCAGGATTCGGGGTGAGCAAAAGGCAAGACATTTTCCCCCGGCATGAGCTTATAGCCAACCTCCTGGCCAAGCTCGTTCGTGATCTGGGGGTTGGTTACCAGCCAGTAGCGACCACGCAGGGGATCGATAACCCGTTGCGCCTCTTGCTCAGTTGAAAGTGCCCTCCGGGTAGCATAGAACGCGTTGCCATGGGGATTATCCGGACCCACGGGATCGGCTGTCGTCTCCACCTCGTAGACAGAATTCGTGAGGCCATCCACCATCATGTCGAGACGCACATTGAAGAAATGTTGATGAATGAGTGCGTTCACCCCGGGGGCGACCAGGGTCCCGTGCTTTGGAATGACCCCATCGGGGACGGCACCGCTGTTCATGATCCCCGTCAACTTGACTTCGTAACCTATCGTACCATCCTGGTAGAAATACCAGAAAAAGCCATAGTCGTAGTGCCCCACAGTGGCAAAAAAGGAGAGTACCAGGCGACGTGATCGACGCACCTCCACCGCGTTTGTCCGCCAGACCGTGTGCTTCCAGAGCGTCCCATAGTCCTCCTCGTGCATGCATACCGCATGCGGTATCGTGACCGGCTCACCGCGCCCGTTGGACATAACGGCGTCGAAATAGTGAATGTGCCCCAGGCAATCGCAGCCGAGTTGCAAGGGGTTTGCCAGCATGCCCAGGCCATGCTCTCCCTCGTCTAGCACAGCCTTACGATAATGCGTTGGACTGGGGTCTCCATAGGGGACGATCATCTCCGCCATTGATGCGCGAAAGAGGATCGGGCGTACTCTCCCCTGATCTTCATAGCCAACTGTGTAGAGCACGAGCCCCTCTCTGGCCGTCCACCCGATTCTCAAGTGCCACCTTTGCCAGGTAATTTCGTGGCCGTTCACCGTAAAACTCGGTCCATCCGGCTGAGTAATCTGGAGCTGCTTCAGGTCTGTTCTAAACTGGACTGCCTGAGGAGTGTAGTTCCCGGGTGCCGGAGGGATGGGGACGACCCCGTGATCCTCCACCCGGATCACCTTCATGGCAGTTAAATCCACCAGCACGACCACTCCCTCAACCGGGTGAGCATGGCCGTTATCGTCCGGATCGTTTTGCACAAAGACGATAGGGCGAGAGAGGCGGTGCAGGTTTGGATCATCCTCCGGTCCGTAATATCCCGCAGGCCAGGGCTCAACCATGACCAGGTTCATGTCGGTGATCCCTCGTCTGGCGAGGACGGCCCGGAACTGCTGATCCTGTTTTACCACCCCCTCGATGTCGAGGATCTCCTCAAAGGTAACAGCAGGTTGAACCCCTTGGACGTGCTTCCAGGAGATCACCTTGCTCTGACTGAGCGAGACGAGAGCTTCAAAAGCACCAAGTTGCGGGGGATCAAATAGGACGATTTCTGCCTCCCGATCAATGACCTCACCTGTACGGGGGAATGTAAGTATTTGCTCCTTCGGTGGCTCGTGGAGCGTAATTGAAATAAAGCGGGCGCGCGAGCCGAGAGCATGCTCCTGGCGTATGATAGCGCAGGCCCTGGTTATCTCTTCCGTCGTGAGCGGTTCCAGGGGATGGAGGCCCGTTTGACTCAAAGGAGGATGTACATCAGCCATAATAAATACTCTCTATGCTAGTCAAATCAACTACAATGTATCTAAGGAGACTCACGTCAATAGCTTGACCAACTTTGGCTGTCATTTACCCATGCTATGCGGCATGTGAGCGTTCTACCGATCATGTTATTAGCGTGAAAGCCCTAAGGAATCCCCTGCGGCCAAGAGATGGGTGAAGTGGCGGCAGAGGGGAACCACCCCGACTGTCATGTCACAACCTTTCCTGAAACTGTCTGAGAAATTGGGTAGAGCTCAACACTGATGACAGATCGTTGGTGAGAGTTGTAAAAAAGCACAAAGAGACAGGTCAGCTACTCCCTACCAAAATCTTCCCAGGCCGCCTCGCTGTTAGCGAATAGGCTGATGATCGTGATGATGACAAGGCAAACCAGGATAATCCCCCCGACAAGCACCAACCAGAGAGCATTGGGGATGAGCGAAGGAATCCAGGAGTAGGCCAGGGAGTCCACAATTGCTGCCGCACATACGATGGGGCCAAGGACAATACTGACCCACAGAATAGGGATCGGAACAATTTTCTTGCTTAACACAAAAGCCCGATTTCGCACGTAGAGTATGGCCAGGTTGATGAAAGGGAACATAAAGGAAAATGCCCAGGCAAGCACGAGGGCAGCGGCTGTTACCTCATATGCCTTGATGGTCAGGACGCTTGGATCACCCAGAATAGTAAGAAGAGGCGCAATGAAGAAAATCAGAGCGGTATAGGCGGCAGCAACGATAGTTTGAAAGAGCAGCGCATTGGCTGGAACACGATGCTTGTTGAGCTTTCCTATACCCAGGGGAAGCCGGCGATCAACCGATGCTACCAACACCAGCCGTGCCGAAGTACAATTTTCGAAGACGCCTACGACCACGAAGAAACACATGATTCCGATAAAGGTCACATCAGCAGCAATTTTGCCCAGGCCTTTGTCCACCGTGTCGATGAGGAGAAAAACTGGGTTCGGCGTGGCTAATGCACCATTTTGTCCTTCGACCACCAGGACCGCGAAGGTGAGGAGGAGGTACCCACCCATCACGAGAACCGATCCCCAGAGCAGGTGGCGGGTAATTGACTTGCGAGTGCGAGTGACCGCCATCTCACCTGCAAAGTTGAGGGGCATGTTTGCTCCCAGGAGCGCGAGCGTTACTGTACCCAGCAAATAGAGGTTTGTTGTTTGCGGATTTACGCTGATTGCCCATCCAGAAAGGTCGCCCAGGTTCGTGGCAGCGGGCTTCCCCCGGAGTAACCACACCACAGCTGCCAATCCTATGAGTACAACTGCTACGAGAGTGGCAAATGCCGCGTAATTGATGAGATTCTGTACTAAACGAAAGCGTTGAACCGAAAGCAAGCCCATCACTGTGATAACGGCAAGGATGACCAGCCCCTGCTGCCAGGCTTGCGGAAGCCAGGTACTATTGATCGCCTGGAGCAAATTGACGATAACAAAGGCCGCGCTGACCAGCGATAGGATGCCCGGGAGCCACCCACAAAGTGAGACGAAGAAGCTCCAGAAGGCCCCTAACGTATGATAGGTCCAGTTGTACAGCGATCCCTCATGGGGATAGAGGACTCCCAGTTGGGCAATGACGACCGCGCAAGGGACAAAAAAAAGCAAGCCACAGAGAAGCCAGTAGGTGAAACTAGCCGCTCCTCCGGTTGCAACCCCTGTAATGTTGCTGACCCAGAAAACCGCCATGATATAGGCAGCCGTCATGTCAAGACTACCAAGGATGGGCGGCATAACCAGGGGGATATACGTTTCAGAAAGCAGGGCATTGCGTTCGGGCACCCTTATGGGTGCTGCATGCTCTACAGATACAGGCGAGGTCGCACCTGAATAGTTACTCGTTGTCATTATGCACCTCAAGAAGCGTTCCTGGTCTGCTTGTAGATTCTCCATGAAACACGAAAACATCTCGACGACCAGCAGCTTATACCCTTTACTTACTACAACTTAGTTGTGTCTGATGAGTTGTTGAAGCGTGAGAAATCGTCTGTGACCAAACACATCGATACATTTATATCACACAACTGGTTGCTTTAGAAGCATCAACTGAAAATAGTACTATCTAAAATAAGAGAACAGGAGCATGTACTTTTCTGCTCCAAGGGACTCCTTTCCATTTCTCACCCCACCAGAAGCTTTGTCGATTACTGGAAACTCGTAGAGTGAGAACACGCATTCGTAGCAGACAGGAGTATTGGGTTGAGATGGCAGGAGAGTACTTGTGCAAAAGAATCACGAGTACTCTCTCAAAAGAGCTTTTCTTACTGATTGGAGGCCGACATAGCTTCAACAAGAGTATGAGACGACAATGGGGGATGATGATTTGCTGCTCGCTCGAGCCTGACGGACATGGGATCCATGTCCGTAGCACGGAAGGTTGCGTGGATTCGCGAGGCTGCGGCAGAGAGGTTCCAGGACCTGGAACTCAACCTCTTCATCATGGACATGGCGCTCACCGATCCGCGAAGGGACGGAGCAGACCAATTGGCCCATCGCTTCGCGCTCAGCCGTGAGTAGGTCAGGGAGATCCCCCACCTGCTGGCGGGAACTGTCGACCAAATAGGTGAGCAACTACGAGAGGTCCGCGAGGAATACGGCATATCGTACCTGGCCGTATTCGACGAGCACATGAAGCAGTTCGCCCCGATTGTCGCGTATCCGGCAAATCAATAGCTAGGGGTCAATAGTGTATAGAACAAGTGATACAACAAGAGCAGAAACAAGAGAGTCCGTTCGAAGGACATGAATGAAAAGGGCTCAGGCGGGCTTGATCGCCAAGAGGAAGAGCCCGAGCAGCACCAGCGCCACCCCGAAGACCTGGTAGAGTGTTGGCCGCTCGCGGAAAATCGTGATGCCGACGAGCAGGGGGATGATGCCCCAGGCGGAGCTAATGGCAGACGCGAGCCCGGTCGACGCTAACTGCGTATCGAAGCTATAGATGAGCAGGCCAGCAGTTTCCAGGAGCCCCACAGCCAACGCTAGCCCGACGCCGTACGCGTGCAGGGGCGCCGGTTTCTGCTCCGAGGCTGCACCAGGGCGGAGTGGCCGCCGGGACCCCTGGCGCCGCAGGGCCGCGAATAGGAACAGCGCCAGAGCGGCAAAGGTGCGCGTCCACAGGATAGGCGCATACCAGCCCCATTTCCCTGCGGCCAGTCCGATGCCGAAGAGCATGACGCCGAAGGTCACCATCGCCAGAAGCCCCCAGCGCACGCCGCCAGCCGCCAGCCCGGCGAGGCCGGAGGAGCGTGCGATCCCGCGCACCTCTACGATATTGGTGGAGGCCCCGAGAATGCCCAGGAAGACAAGGGCGAGCATGGCAAATTGCCAGGGGCTGAAGAAATCGTGCAGGAAGAGCACGGCGAGCACCGCGCCGATGGCCCCATCGGCGGCGGTGACCGGGCTCACGATGGCCAGGGGGCCCAGTTGCAATCCCCGGTACAACGAGAAATAGCCAACCGCCGCCATGACGCCAGTTAAAAGCCCCAGACCCGCGCTCTGGACAAAGACCACCGGGGAAAGCGAAAGCCGGGCGTAGGCGAGGGGACCGAACAGGACCAACATCGTCGCGCTCGTAACCAGCGAGATGAAGGTCGTCACGAATGTCCCCTGCCTGCGCGTGGCGAAGGTCGCCACCGTGTCGGCCGACCCCCAGCAGAGGGCCACCGCAATGGCCAGCAAGATACCGGTTCGTTCCATACCGCTCCTTTGTGACGCGAGGTGAGGCACTCCCTGTATAAACCGCACTCCTGGTCCTGATTGCGTGTGCTGTCCGTCGTGTTCGCAATTGTCCCCGTGGTTCTCGGAGGGGGGAACATCCAGGCCAGGGTTGCCCTCGAAGAAATTGAACGGTCGCAGCATGAAGCCCGCGTGTTTGACCGGCATGACCGGCCAGTCCTCCACCCGCGGGTTGTGCATCACACCGACGGTGTGCCAGAGGGTGAGGACGGTATCCTCGATAGACCGATTGGCCGCAGTCCAGGCTGGCAGGCCCGCCCCACCTGGATGCTGATTCGGATAGTCGCCGGCAGGGAACTGCTCCTCTGGGCGAGATGGCGTCACCCAGAGGTGATGCCGGGCGAACGCCGCCCGGCGGGATATGCTGGAATCGGGGGTGGCCAACAGGAGGGAGTTCGCGCCCACCCCCGGGCAAAGCTCATAGCCAACGAAGCTGCCGTTGGCGGGATTGCGCACGTTGGGATTGACGATCTTCCAGCTGCGATCCTGCGCGATGTCACGCTGCGCGTCCCGCTCGGTGCGCAGCGTTGTGTCGACGGAGCGGAAGGCGTTCCCCCAGCGATTCCTCTCCCTATCCTGCTCAGCGACGATATTGGTCTCCACCACCGAGTTTCTCAGCCCATCGACCAACGTTTCCAGCTTGAAGCAGAAGAAATGCTGGTGTATGGGCGCGTAGAGGCCATCGGTGTTGAGCAGCTGGCCGTATTCGGGGATGACCCCAGGAGATGCCGCCCCGATATTCATGATGCCGGTCAATTTGACATCCATCTCGATCGATCCGTCCTGGCGGAAGTACCAGAAGAAGCCGTAATCGTACGGGCCGACAGTCGCTACAAGCGAGACGACCAGGCGGCGCGAGCGCCGTACCTCAGCATGGTCGGTCCTGTAATTCCAGTGCTTCCAGAGGATTCCATCGTCCTCTTCATGCATACAGACGGCGTTGCTAATCGTGCGCACACTTCCGTCGTTCTCGGTGATGCCGCGCCTCTCGAGCGCGGCCCGGAAGCGGGCATCCGCCTTGACGGCGTCCTCTGCGGCGAAAAACTCCTCGAAGATGATGCTCGGTTGCCCCGAGCCTTCGCCTATGCGCTTCCAGGAGGTCACATGACCCTCGGTCAGGTTGACGATGGCCTCGTAGGCACCACTCTGCCCCGGCGTCTTGTCGAGCAGGACGAAGAACGCTTCGCGCGGCACCTGGTCATCTGGCCGAAAGGTGTGCGCGACCTCCGCCGGTGGTTCGTGCAGGCGCACCGTGACGAAGCGAAGGTGCTCAGAACTCGCCCGTGCAGCTCGCACGAGCGCTACTGCCGCCTCGATCTCCTCCGGAGTCAGAGGGGCAAACGGGTGGCTTGTGTTTGTCGCTGTTGTTCCCATAGTTATCTCTCGAAAACCCTTCTAGGGGGAATGCCCTGTTTGGTGGCCGGCGCTGCCCTCCACCACGTGTGAAATCAGCCGACCCGGTGAGGCTTCATCCCACCGGGCCGGCTGTGCGGGAGGAGCGGCCGGCCCGTACGCTCTCTCGATTCGGAGATCAGGATGCCGGAGCGGCTGCTGGGGCCACCTCCTCTACCTCCCAAGGGTGCGGCTCAGAGGCCTTCCGCACGTTGTCTGCGGCAGCCCCATTAGAGGAGGAGTGCATGGTCTCAACCAGGACTGCGTGCTGCGCCTCAGACGGGTAAAGCTGCAAAACTATCGTTAGCATAATTCAGTCTATCGTGAGAGAGCTCATCTGTCAATTCGTCGCCCTTGTTGTCCAGTTGTACAGCGACCCCTTGTTACGATGACAATCCATAATAGAGAATTTTCGTTCTTGACGCAGGATGCTTTTTAGGTTACATTTGATTAAGTTCGATAATAACTTTGTTCCCGGCCAATTATAGTGTTTGTGGGTGCTTGGCGGGTTTAAAAAGTGCTTAGATGCTTATGAATGAAAGAGATTCGCTGTGTATAGGCTTCCCGCCAAGAGAATTGTTGTATGTCCCCACGATTGTCCTGACTAGAAAAGAGAGGAGAAGGTATGGCTGATACATACCAGGCAATTGAGTCAAGTATTTCCTCACCATTGATTCTTCACCCATTGGAACCGCTAACGGCTGAAGAGATCACAGCGGCTGTCCACATCGTACGCGCCGAACGCAACCTGCATGAGCGAGTTCGCTTCGCGTCAGTTGCCCTCCACGAGCCTCCAAAGGAGGTCGTGCTCAACTTTAAGCAGGGTGATCCGATCACGCGAGAAGCGTTTATCATCTTACTCGACAATACCGACGGAGCGACGTATGAGGTGGTCGCCTCGATCACCGAGGGTAAGGTGACCTCGTGGCAACACATTCCCGGTGTCCAGCCTTCCATCATGCTCGACGAATTCTTTGAATGCGAACAAGCCGTCAAAGCCAGCCCCGAGTTCCAGGCGGCCTTGCGCAAGCGCGGCATTACCAATTTTGATCTCCTGATGGTTGATCCCTGGTCGGCCGGCAACTACCACGGTACCGAAGAGGAGAAGACGCAGCGTCTTTCCCGGGCGCTCTCGTGGGTCAGGTCCGACCCCAATGACAATGGCTACGCCCATCCCATTGAAGGCCTGATTGCAGTCGTTGATCTCAACAAAATGGAGGTCATACGGGTCGAGGACTATGGAGTCGTGCCGCTACCACCTACCCTGGGTAACTACACACCTGAGGCCGTTGGTCAAGTGCGCAGCGACCTTCAGCCGCTCGAGATTGCTCAGCCTGAAGGTCCTAGCTTTACTGTCAACGGGCACGAGGTCCACTGGCAGAAATGGCATTTCCGTCTCGGGTTCACACCACGCGAGGGAGTAGTGTTCTACACCATCGGGTACGAGGATCAAGGGCGGGTACGCCCCATCATCTACCGGGCAGCACTGGCAGAGATGACCGTGCCTTATGGTGATCCCAGCCCAGGCCACTACCGCCAGAACGCCTTTGATGTGGGAGAATATGGCGTTGGGACGCTGGCCAATTCTCTGGAGATGGGTTGCGATTGCCTGGGCCACATTCACTATTTCGATGCCCTGATGACCGATAGTCACGGTAATCTGATGAAACTGCCCAACGCCATATGTATGCATGAAGAGGACTATGGCATTCTATGGAAGCATATCGATTGGCGCACGAATCAGACGGAGGTGCGGCGCTCGCGGCGCCTGGTCGTCTCCCTCATCGCCACTGTCGGCAACTACGAGTATGGCTACTTCTGGTATTTCTACCAGGACGGCACCATTCAGTTCGAAGTCAAGATGACGGGCATCATGAACACCGGGGCTGTTCCCCCGGGCGTAACGCCAAAATACGGTCAACTGGTCGCGCCACAGTTGAACGCCCCGGTACATCAACACTTCTTCAACGTGCGCATGGACATGATGGTCGATGGCCTGAACAACTCAGTGTATGAAGTGCATACCGAGGCCGAGCCGCTGGGCCCCGAAAACCCACACGGCAACGCTTTCTTCCCCAGATCAACCCTCTTGTCCACCGAGTCTGAGGCGCAACAGGTGATCGATCCATTGTCCGGTCGTTACTGGAAGGTGGTCAACCCTGCCGTCCTTAACGCTGTCGGCGAGCCAGTGAGCTACAAACTGATGCCGGGCGAAAACGTCCTGCCCTTCGCGCATCCAGAGGCCAGCGTTAGTAAGCGTGCAAGGTTTATTACGAAACACCTCTGGGTCACCCCCTACAACCCAGCAGAGCGTTACCCGGCCGGAGACTATCCGAACCAGCATGCTGGTGGAGCAGGACTTCCTGCATGGACTCAAGCCAACCGCTCTATCGAGAACACCAACGTGGTGCTCTGGTACACGGTAGGGGTGCATCACGTTCCCCGAACTGAGGATTGGCCGGTGATGCCTGTGACCTACTACGGGTTCACATTAAAACCAGCGGGCTTCTTTGATCGCAATCCAGCGCTTGATGTGCCTCCGCCGGCGCATAAGCATGGAAACTCTCACGAGCATTGAGATGTGAGCAGTTTGGCTCATCGAAGCGTCTCACGGCCCAACATCTTCATAGAGAAGGGGCGGGTCTATGCATAGACCGCATAGACCCGCCCCGTGAAAACCAAAGCTCTACCTACAAGCCCTCATTCACCTGCCGCACCCGTGGCCTCAGTGATAGCCTCCGCGTCGGAGACATCTTCCCTGATCGTTGCATGACCAACGAAGTAAATTACTGTGGCCACGATTAAGGATAGGACCGTGATGCCAGCAAGCCAGGCGTCCCAGCGGACGACATCGATCAAACTGGGGACCCAGGGCGCCGTCACCGTCGCGTAGAGGCCTACGCCACTGGCCAGCAGACCCACAACCGAGCAGAGGTAGAAAACCCAGTCTGGCGCAAGCCGGGCACCTGTAAAGACCTGGTGGTACTTATAGCGAATAACGATCACATCGATGAACAGGAAGATCATCGAGATACACCAGATTATCGTGATCGCCGCAAACAGAATGTAGTACATCACAGTCGCCAGGTCGGCGGGCTTCGTCCCGGGTATCACGTAGGGAGCTACCATGTAAATCGCTATGGCGAGCACCGCAATGATGATGCTCTGCACGAGCACCGCTACCCACGGCACACGCGCGGCATTCACTTTACCCATCGCGGGTGGCAGGCGACGGTCCAGGCCGGAGACAAACAGCAAACGGGCATACGAGTAGTTATAGACGATCGCTGCGTAGAGACCCCAGCCGATCATGATCACATCAACAATCACGGCCAGAACCTGGCCGGCACCGCCAAACCCAAAGTGGACGGCGTCTACTAACGCCGGGAGATTCGCCTGACCCGCGGCAGGCACAGCTGTCTGCACGCCAAACGTGGTGATGAGATAGGCGACCATGACGACAATCGGACCCCAGATGAGGTAGCGGGTCACGGCGCGCTCACTGGTGACCTCAACGCCCATGTTTAGCGGAACCTCGATGCCCAGCAGGGCCAGGATCACGAAGCCAAAGATGGTGAAGTTGCCGGTGCCCCCGAAGGTGATGGCCCAGCCCCCACTGCTAAACGCCAGGTTCGTGTTTGCAGCGTGGCCGGTCACAAGCCAGAGCACCCCCGCCAGGCCGATCAGTACAATGGCGGCGCCATAGGCGATGAACACGATGTTGACCAGGTTCTGCGCGGCGCGGAAACGCACGATGGAGAGCCCGTAAGAAATGGCGGTGACAACGAGGATCACCAGGCCCAGTTGCCAGGGCTGAGTCAGGACACTCACGCCGAATCTGGAAAATAGATCGGTAATAAAGGTGCTGACCAGGCTCCCGCACACCATGATCACGAAGATGCCGGGCCACCAGGCGCAGAACCCGGCAAAAAAGCCCCAGAAATGGCCAAAGGCTTTGTTCGTCCAGACGTAGATCGAGCCTTCCTGGGGAAACATGCGCCCAAGCTGCCCAGTCACGATAGCGCCCGGAATCAGAAAGGTCAGGAAGCCCGCCACCAGATAGATATAGGCGACCGGGCCCGCGGCGGCGATACCTGGTGAGTTCGTAATAAAAAGAACGATGGCAATGAAGATAGCCACCATATCGAAGGTGTTCAGAGTCTTGTAGAGAAGGCCTCCCGCGATGCGCTCTGAACGCAAAACCTCGCCGCTGCTTTCGGCAGTTGTTGCCATTGAGTGTGTACCTCCAAAAACTTCTGTAATGAATGAAATCAAAAGGAACAAATGCTCGAGGGCTCCTTAAACAGACAAGAGGCCACTTATGGCATCATAAGGTTCCTCAACTGAAGTATATCGATGATGACTCTGCCTGTCAAGTACGCTCTCTGGCAACACATCCACTCATAACTCACATCTGGTGGGATCAAAGCCCTCCCAGTGCAGAAAATGGGTGGTTTTCGGGAGATGCTTCCGTTCCTTGAGCAAGATTGGGTATTAGCAAGCCTACGTTGAAAGCTCCTGCTCCCTCCAGCTTACTCTTTTAATCGAGGGTTAACTACAAGCCTTGGGGGAAAGCAGCCTCTCCTCATATAAGGGATGAAGAGTATAAGGGAAGAGCCGAAAGTTATCCAAAGTGTAATATTAAGAAAATTAGGTAAATCATCCTACTGACATAGCAAATATATCTTAAAACCACATACTTGTTGTACACTTGTTGCCGTGTCGTAGTTTCTCATATTTCACAACACCTTCTATGGACATTACTAAGTCCGTTCATTTTGTAGGAACGAACACGAAGGTTATACATCGACTCGCATTAATTGGCGGGTCGCGGAGGATGGACAAAATGGCAACATATGAAGTACCGGCACGACAATCTAGCAGACAAAGCACACTGCCTTCAGAAGAATACGTAGCCAAGACGATGCCGCCCATATTGGGCACACTCGATATGACAACAACCTTTTTGATAATCATCTTTTTCATCACCAATGCGACCACTTCTGTAGCTGGAGGAGCCGCAGCCTTTACCTACTGGGCTCTGGGTGCTGTCACTTTCTTCATCCCATGTGTGATTGCTACTGCCCAGCTCGGTGTCATGTTTCCGCACGATGGCTCGCTCTATAATTGGACGCACAAGGCCTTCGGCGGCTATTGGAGCTTCTTTGTCGCCTTCTGCGCCTGGTTCCCCGGTGTGCTGGTAATAATCAGTGCAGCTGACCTATTCGTTGCTTATGTTCAAGGGCTCAACAGCAATTGGCTCGTCCAACCATGGCAGCAGGGCATAGTACTTATTGTACTCATCGCCCTCACCGGCATCTTGTCGGTCCAACGTTATCGTGCTGTGCAGAACATCCTCAATATGGTGATCGGTCTCACCTTCGTTGGCGTCTTCCTGATAGGTCTGGCGGGGATCGTCTGGCTTGCTGAGGGCCATGCCTCTGCCACCAGTTTTAGCCACTTCTCTGACTGGAACATCAACTGGAGCCCTACCCAGGGCAACCTGTTTTTGTTCGGGCTCATCGTCCTTGCTCTCCTTGGGGCTGAAGCACCACTGAACATGGGGGGCGAAATTGTCGGACGCAAAGTAGTTACACGCCACTTACTGTGGGGCACGTTGCTCGTCCTGATTGGCTACTTCATTGCTACCTTCTCAGTACTGGTTGTGCAGGGATCAACTAATGGAGCAATTCCCTTCGCCTTAGTGAGCACTGTGGACATAGCGCTTGGCAAAGTCGCGGGAAGCATTACCGCTATCTGCCTGATGAGTTGTTTTGTCATGGCGGCTGTGACCTACAACTATGCTTATGCACGCCTGCTTTTAGTGGCAAGTATTGACCAACGCTTACCCGTCAATGCAGGCCGGCTAAATAAACATCGCGTCCCTGCTAATGCAGTTTTCTTTCAAACCATCGTAGCAGCAGTTGCCGCCGCCATTGTCTTCTTCGTTTTCCCTTATGTCGTCAAATTGGGCGCAAAACCAGCAGACCTCACTACCGAGGTCTACAATGTACTACTAGCAGCTTCAACGTTGGTTTGGGCGGTCTCGACTCTTTTCCTCTTCGTCAACATCGCAAGATTGTATATCCGTGATCGGCTATGGTTCCTCAAACGGGCCATCTTTCCTCTGCCTGTGCTGGGCATAAGTGTTGCGCTCGGCTCAGCCTCCTGTTTACTAGCCGTCTTTGATACACTGTTCTATTCTTGGATACCAGCGCTGGTTAGCAATAACCAGTGGTTGTTGCTTATCGGGGGGCTCACACTTGTCTGCCTCATTATTGCCGCTATCGGCAGTATGTATGCATCCAGTGAAGCCGCCTGGGAAGATATAAGTACACAACAGCATTAAAAAGGGTCGGAATTCGTAGCCATTTCATGCCAGGTACAGTTCAATTGTAACGCTTCTTTCAAGCGCTGCTCGTAAACCCTGCGCGGAATCGCTGTCACGCCCAGCCTTGCCAGGTGCGGGGTGAGAAACTGGGTATCGTGCAGGATGTACCCACGGGCTTTGAGGTGCTCGACCAGGGCAACCAGGCAGACTTTTGAGGCGCCGGTGGCATGGGAAAACATGCTTTCGCCCATGAAGGCTCCTTTCAGGGCTACCCCGTACAAACCACCAACGAGTATGCCGTCGCGCCATGCCTCTACGCTGTGTGCCAGCCCGGCATGGTGCAGGCCGGTATAGGTTGCGATGAGTGCCTCGTTGATCCAGGTCTCTTTGCGCGCGGCGCAACGGCGCATCACCAGTTCGAAGGCTGTGTCCATGCGCACTTCGTATATGCCCCTACGGATGGTGGCGCGCAATGAGCGGGAGACATGCAGGTTGTCGTGTTCCAGGATGGCGCGGGGGTCCGGCGCGTACCAGTGGATATCGCCCCGGTGATCTGCCATGGGGAAGATGCCCTGCGCGTAGGCGTTCATGAGGAGCAGCAGGTCGATCGGTTGTAATGATTTCTTTGACAAAGATAATTCTACAGGTGTTTTTGGGGTGATGTACTTGCTGCAATGATACCATAGATGAAGGTTATCTATCCACCTAACCCCAGCAGTGATACAATTCTGTATAGATACATATCTATGTATCTGCCGGATGAAGCAACGAAAGCATCACACTTCAAAATGGAGGTAAGTCACTATGCAGGGTCCAGGGCCAGCTCCCGTTCAAGCGCCCAATATTCACAATTTTGTCACGACTGCATTCGATTTTAGCGGCTTTCGCGTCGCGAGGAACTTTGGGCTGGTGCGCGGTATCATCGTGCGCTCACGCAGTGTCGTTGGCAACATTGGCGCGTCGTTCCAGCAGATTTTTGGCGGCAACATCACGATTTACACCGAACTCTGCGAGCAGGCGCGCAGGGATGCCTACGAGATCATGATTCAAAACTCCCAGCAGATGGGAGCGAATGCGATCATCGGTGTGCGTTATGATGCGACAGAAATTACTCCAGGCGTGACCGAAGTGCTGTGCTATGGTACTGCTGTGTACATAGTGCCCGCACAATAGCTGCAGAAGCTCTTATATCATGCTATAATCGATAAAAATCCGACAATACGTACAATAGCGAAAGATATATAGCATGGCACAGCAAGAGCAGGTACAATATTCCAGCGACTCCCAGGGGCAGGGTAAGAGACCCAGGGGCCGTCCCTGGGTACGCTGGGTGGTTCTGATAACTACGCTGCTGCTAATTGCCTTTGGAGCTATTGCCTGGGTAGAGAGCAGCCAGGGCTCCTGGTTCAGCATTTTACCTATTCTTCTTTTCACTGTACTCGGCGTCGTTTTTAGCCTGCTGCAATGGTTGTTCCCCATTTCTGCTGGCTTGCAAGAACACCATACGGTTTCTTCCTTGATGCCGCACGCGTCTCCGACTCCTGTGCCTGTTCCCGCGATGCCGCAGATTATTGTGCATGTTCCCACTACCCAACCCTTACCCCCGGCTTTGATGGCTCCCGATAAGGCCGCATTTCGTGGCATTCTGGGTTTTCCCCCGCCTACTGACTCCAGGACCATCCAGCAGCGCGAGCAGGTGGTCAAAGAGGTATATGCCGCCCTGACCCAGCCTGACATCACAGCTATTGCCCTGACAGGCATCGGCGGCGTTGGCAAGTCAACCCTCGCCGCCCTTATCCATCGCTATGCCGAGGAACAGCGGCGTGCCGGCAGCGGGCCATTCACTGCCAGCGCACTCTGGCTCAGGATTGACCCCACGGTCACAATGACCGATCTGGCGGGGACGCTCTTTGAGGCGCTGGGCAAGCCAATGCTAGATTTGGGCGATCTCACCCCACAGAACCTGGCGGTGGCGCTCTTCAATGCGCTGAATGCGACTGAAGATGCGCGGCTGGTCGTGCTGGACCAATTTGAGAACCTGCTCGACGCGCAGACAGGATATGCACTCGCAGACCACGCGGGTGTGGGCGAATGGCTCGACGCGCTCAACAGCCAGCCGTGTCGCTGCCGGGTGCTGCTCACCAGCCGCCTCTGGCCGCAAGGGACACGCGAGTATCCTCCAACTTATATGCAGGAGTACCACGTCAAGGGGATGGAGATTGCCGAAGGTATTGAGTTGTTACGCAAACAGGGAGTGGGCACAGAGGCGACCGAGGCGGAACTGCGAACGGCTGTAGAACATTGTTCCGGCCATGCCTTCGCGCTGACGCTGCTGGCATCGTTCTTGCGACGCAATCGCAGTCTGAGCCTGGCAGTTCTCGTGAGCAATCCGACCTATGCGCGCCTCTGGACAGGTGATATTGCACGCAACCTGCTGGATTCTATTTACACTCAGCAATTGAACGAGATGCAGCGCAAGCTTCTGCTGGCTTTCTCCATTTATCGCGAGCCGGTGCTGCTCGATGCTGCATTGGCGCTGGTAGACGCTACAGCCGATGTGCCTGGCGGGCCTGAAGTATTAGGCTCACAAGTACTGCCTGCCCTGGATGCCTTGCTGAGGCAGCACCTGCTCCAGGCGCCGGGCGAAGGACGCTACCAATTGCATACTATCGTTGCCGATTATGCCCGCAGTCGTTTTGGCATCAGGAGTGGAGAGGTGGGCACACAGACATTGCAAGCAGCGCATGACAGAGCGGCGCGCTACTACTTGCAACAGGCAGCGGTGAATTGCCCGCCGCGCAGCCAGCGGCGGCGCGTTAGCGATGTGCAATTGCTGATCGAGGCGACCTGGCAACTATGCCTGGCCGAGCGGTGGCAGGAGGCATATGAGCTGATGGAGCAGGAAAACATCTTCGGGAGCCTGAGACATTGGGGTGGGAATGCTATCCTGCTTGAGTTATATGAATTACTATTCCCGCTGGAGAGGTGGCGCCCGTCACAAGGACGAATGTCGCGCATCTACAACCATCTTGGCGAGATTTATAGAGCGTTAGGGCAGATGGAACCTGCACAACAGCACCTCGAGAGGGCTTTGAGATTGTGCAGGGAACGAGGAGACCGCAAGGGAGAAGGATGGGCGTTGAATGGTCTGGGGCGGATCTACAGTATACTGGGGCAGCGAGAACGTGCCCGGGAGTACTTTGAGCAGGCGCTAAGCATATGCCGGGAGATAGGGGATCGTGGAATGGAGATCAGGAACCTGAACAACCTGGCTGGTGTCTACAGAGCGCAGATGCAGAGAAGCAAGGCTCAGGAGTACTGCGAACAGGCGTTGAGCATATGCCGGGAGATAGGGGATCGTGGCAAGGAAGCAACAACCCTCAACAACCTGGGAGAAGTCTTCAGTGCGTTGGGGCACAGGGAACAGGCAAAAAAATACTATGAAGAAGCCCTGAGCCTGCATAGAGAGGTAGGCAATCGTGGAGAAGAGGGCTGGACGCTCAATAATCTGGGCAAGCTCTACGGTGATATGGGACAGTTGGAGCAGGCACGAGTATGTCTCGAGCAGGCGTTGAGCATTCGCAGGGAGGTAGGGGATCGGCTGGGAGAGGGCCGGACGCTCAAGAATCTCGGCAAGGTGTACGCCGACCTGGGACAGAGGGAACGGGCCCTCGCATATCTCGAGCAATCCCTGAGTATAAGCAGGGAACTGGATCGCTGGGGTGAAGGGAAAACCCTCGATAGCCTGGGCCGGGTGTATGCCGACCTGGGACAGAAGGAACGGGCGCAAGATTACTTTGAGCAGGCGCTGCGCATACGTCGAGAAGTAGGTGACCAAGGCGGCGAGGCCAAGACGCTGTATGACCTGGGTAAGTTCTATGCTGAACTGCGGCAAAAGGGGCGAGCGCTGGAGTATTATATGCAGGCGTTGCAGGTTCACCGGGAGGTGGGTGATCGCGTCGGTGAAGGCCCAGCGCTGCACGATATTGGCAAGCTTTATGGAGAGCGGGAGCAGTATGATATTGCCCTTGCCTGTTTCCTGCTGGCTATAAATATTTTTGCAGAAGTGGAGAGTCCCGAAGGTGAGGCGACACAGAGGGAGATGGATGGCCTGCACGAGAAAATCGGCGAGGAAGGGTTCAAGAAGTTAATGGCAGAGATTGAGCCGCGAGCAGAGCAGGTTGTGGAGCAGATGTTGCATAAGGGCATTGAGGAGGGTTAGCCTTTACCCCGCGCAAACCGACGTAAATATGGAGCCATGGCGGGCCGTACACTGGCGATCACATCCATATCGCTGGCGCTGAGCGGGCGGATGACCAGCAGCAGCGCGATGGCTAATAGCAGGAAGATGCAGCCGGAGACGACAAGCAGTAAGCGGCTCGTAGGATGCCAGATAATGCTAGGCAGGGCGGCCAGTGTGAGCCCGAGTAACAAGCGCAATGTGAAATCCAATGGATATTTGTGTGGCAGGTCAGACCAGAGGAAGGCGAGCAGCAGCGCGCCCGTAACGACCTGCGCCACTCCGTCGGCAATGAGCGCACCAGCGGGTCCCCAGCGCGGAATGAGGGCTATGCCGATCAGAACGAGAGCCAGCAACCCTATCCACTGACCGAGCACGACTTTGCTGGGTTTACCGATGACATACAGGGTATATTGATGCATAGTTGTGCCAAGGGCGCGTACCAGGATGTTGAAGAAAAGAAAGATCGCCAGCAGTGGTCCTACCGGGTCATACGAGGCTCCATACAGGGCGGGTGCGATATTCTGCGCGTTAAATAGGCAGAACACGAGGATGGGCGCTGCCAGCAGTGTTTCGATCTTGATCAGCGTTTGCCAGGAACGCGCGAGACGGTCGCGATTCTCCCCCACGAATGCCGCAGCGAGCGCCGCGCCTGCAACTCCACCAAAACCTGACACAAGTAGCAAATTGGCGGCGTGCGCGAGCTGGAAAGAAAGGTTAAAGTAGCCAATCTGTATTATCGAGATGGCGAAATAGCCAAGCAAAATGATGGATATCTGCTTGAGTAATGCCCCCTGAGCTAGATTGGTCAACCATGCAGAGATGCCAAGTCGCATGACAGGCTTCAGTAGTTGCTGGTAGCTCGTTCCCCTGATGAAGAGTATGGGTGCAAGCCAGAAGGCGAAGATGAGCGCATTAAGCACAGAACCTAATGCCAGGAGCCAGAGCATACCATCTACGCCCCAGCCGAACTGCAGTCCAATCCAGGCCACCACCAGGATGAGCAACTGCGTCACGCTGCCGACGACGAAGACCACGCGCATGCGCATCAAGGCGGCGCAGACTGCAGTGATCAGGCTGGCGATGCCGTTACCCAGGACGTTCACTGCAATAGGAGTAATGTGGGCAAGCAGGGTTGGATCGCGTAACCCGGCGGCAATACCTGCCGAGCCTTGCAGCGGGATGATAGCAATGAACAGGGCCAACAGCGGCATACCGAAAAGCATGATGCCTACACCCAGCGCCAGGACGACTATACGTAGAGCGAGCAGCCTGCGAATCAGTGATGCAACTGCGGCTCGGCCATGTTCGGAAAATACACGCGGCACAAAGGTGGTAGTGGCATCTTCTAGCCCCAGCGCGACAATGTATGCAATGGTATTAAAGGCCGAGAGCGCTACCGCATAGATGCCGTACTGAGTGGTGGACAGCCTGCGTGTGATGATGATAGTGAGAAGAAACGATGATACGAAGAACCATAAGCTATATGCTTGATTGAGTAGGTAGCTCCCAGGGGTGCGCTTGAGTAGTTGTCGTGCCTCTATCTCCCCGCGCGGTGCATCCGCGTCTGGAGGGTGGGGGAACATATTCAACAGTCCAGTAGAAACACGATGTCCTGCGTCGCCCGTATTCCCATTAGCTTTAGCGTTCTGGGTGTTCCTGGTTTCTCTCACGTGTACTTTCCTATGTATAGGATCACCAGGGCCGGTCAATAATGGAGAGAACCAGCTCTGGCGATCATGAGATCGTAACAAAGGTTTCGCATATTATACACGTTTGCGAGGTGTAAAAATAGAGCGTCCTAGCCAACCTATCCCACCCAAAACGGCAAATAGTTCCAATATGCTGACGTTTGCTATGACATGATCAAGCGAGATGAGGTAGAATGCTCCGACTTTGAAGGTGGCAGCGATCACAAAGCATCCCAAACCGATCCAGGCGGGTATAGTTGCGTATAGCAGAGCTTGTTGCCAGGAGCGACATAGGAAACCAGTAATAGTGGGAACAAGATAGAGGACAGCGGTGATCGCGGGCGCTATGACCGCTGGGAATGGTCCGTCCAGAGCGGCGCTCGTCGTTTGTGGCAATAGACGTGTCCACAACTGCGAAGGCACCAGTGCCAGTAACACCAGCATGGTTTCTATCACAACCAGGCCGATTACCAGCGTGGACAGGCGTTTTTCTAGTTCAGAAGCAGGCGAACTCGAATGCAGCATTGCCAACCCCCTCTCCCCTCTCTTAGTTAGTGGGAATCTGGATCAATCCCATTTGATACTTCAACAGTAAGATGCGGCGCACAGAGTCATCGATGCGTTGTATGCTAATGTTCCCTGCATTGATATCCTGTTTTATGCCTTCGATCATAGTAGCAACCCCTGCCGGAGTAGATGCCCCCATCAGTAAATCGGAACCAGCCTCGATTGCCAGGGCCGCCGCCTGCCCAGGGCTATAATAAGCGGTAATACCTTCCATAGTTAGACTATCCGTCATAATCACGCCCTGAAAGCCCAGCTCGTCGCGCAAGATGCCGGTCACGACCTTTTTGGACAGGGAGGAAGGCTTGCTACTATCTATTGCACGCACGATCTCGTGTGTCACCATCACCGCGTAGACATTCCCCTGCCGGATGAGTGAGCGGTAGGGTGCCCAGTCAATAGCCTCAAGGTCGCTTTTTGTACGGCTCAGATAAGGAACACTGACGTGCGGATCGGTGGCCACGTCGCCAAGACCTGGAAAATGTTTGAGCGTACCGAGCACTTTACCGCTTTGTTGCAGGCCTTGCAGATAGGCCCCGGCCATTTTCGTCACGATCGTGGGGTTATTGCCATAGGTGCGCAAATACAGTTGAGAGTTGTATACGTTGTTGACATCGACTACCGGGGCGAGATTAAGATTGATCCCGTAGTATGAGAGATCCGTTGCGTCTTGTATGCCTGCTTCAAGGGCCCTGTGGGGGTCATTGGTTGTGCCTATGGCGGTGGCCGACGGACGAGGTCCATCCAGGCTTTTCAAGCGATCTACCGTTCCACCTTCCTGGTCAATTGCAATCGCCAGTGGAAGAGGGCTGTCGTTCTGCATCTGCCGGATGAGGCCTTTTAGCTGAGCTTTATCGACGATATTGCCATTGGCCGCAAAGATCAGAACGGCTCCTACGTTATACTGGCTAATCATCGTGCTCAGGTCGGGTGAATATGTTGGGCCGACAAACTGAATGATCATCATCTGGCCTATTTTCTGCTCAAGCGTCATGTTTTTGATGATCAGGTTAGTGTACTGTTGCGGGGTGAGCTTCTGCTGTGGCGTTGCTCCTGGCGTAGGAGCGCCGCGTGGGTGAAGTTGATTATTAGTCGTTTGTAACAGGCTATTTCCGCCTGTTCCTGGCGGACCATAAAGCACAAAGGACCAGCCCTGTGTTCCGATGAATTGCATTGATCCAGCGTAGATGCTTTGCAGGATAAGGATACAGAGAAGGCTTATCAGTAACAGTGCATGGCCTCGTTTGATGCCTGCTTTGGAAGCGATGCTGGGCAGTGTGCTAGGGACATCCATGAATGTAGATAATACTGGCAATTTGCGGGTAATCAAGGATGCGAGCACGTTCTGCTCTTCCTCTACACTTCTCACGGCCTCGATTGTGCCGGAAGTGTCAACGGAGTCGATCGCCTTTGCAACTTCCTTTTCTGAGATACTGGTTGCCTGTATAGCGCCGGCTGCCTCGGCTGGTTCAGGCTTTGATACACGTGGTCTCTTATCCGTATCGGCTAGCTGGCCCGGTTCTTCTTCAGAAAGGCTCATTGTTTCTGCGGTATCAAGTGTCTCGAAGTAATCCCTATCAAGTGTACCTGTTATATGGGTAGCATTCACTCCCTGTAACTCTTGCGTTTTGATAAATGTTATATCTCTACCTTGCGGTCCTTCAGGTAAATCATGCCTTGCAGGCTTCATGAAAAATACCTCTTTCAGAGTATCGGCAGATCAATCTTTTAAGTGTATAAAAGCTAAATTAATATACGTCTACCTGTACGAACGTTTCATACGAATGGGTTGTAACGCTGGCAAGCGAGATGGTTCATGCTCTTCCCCCTATATTAAAGCACGATTTTCACAGGTATTCTGAGTACCGGATCATGGTTTCATCTAGACCAACCTGTAAGTGTCTTTCTCATTATCTATTATAAAGGGTTACGCATTATAAGGGATGGCTAACAACTTCGCAAATTTGCGAAGTGCTCCTCCACTTCATTGCTGCTTGTTCGATTCGGTAGGGTGAAATATACTATCTCTACTACAGATGGCTCAATCCGTGAAAGGCTGCTTGCTCGTATGGTAGAGGAGAAACGCACTAAAGCTCGTTCCACTGTATCGCGCCCGCCCAGGCCTGGTCATAATACGCTAGTATCTCGCCTGCTGCGCATCACCCTGCTAGCGGCAGGGGTGACTATCCTGCTCACTGCTGCCGAGATAGGTGTGCTTTTGCTGTTCAAGTTCCCTCTGGCGGGAGGGAGTACGATCCGGCATTTCTTTGACGTGCCAGGGGATGTCACGCGAAACGCTTTCCTGTTGCTCATCCCCGGAGTTGAGTTCGCCGCTGTTTTTCTTATAGCCTTTGTATCTATTAGACCGATGGCACTCCTTGCTTACCTGCGGAGTATAGGAGAAGCGCGAGAGTATTCGTATAGACGCTCTATTCCAGCTATTCAGCCCGTGCAAAACTCTCATCAGTTGGTCCTGGGGGCAGCCGGTGCGGGCAAAACGACTATGTTACTTGTACGTCAACGGGACGCCGCGCAGCGACGATGGGATATGATACACTGGCGGGCAAGAGTTCCTGTGTATGTGCCTATGAAGCATTACAACCTCTTCCTCAAGGAGCAAAGGCGAGAAGACACAACCAGTGCTGCTGGTAGTAACCCACGGGGAAAGGGTACAAGCGCCGGGGAACTGATGAACAGGATTGCTCTGTTTGATTTCCTGTACGAGAGCGATCTGCCGGGAATGCGCCACCTGCGGCCTCATATGAGGCGAATGGCGCTGCAAGGGCGGTTATTGTTATTGTGCGATGACTTAAACGCGGTTGATAATCTTTATCTTGATGCTGTTTGCGCAGAACTCAAATATTTAATGCGCGATACCGGCAACCAGCTGCTGATGACTTGCCGCGCGGCGGATTACGACATGAATCCACGCCTCAGGCGGTTGGCTGTTGATGGGCAGGCAGTGTGTACAGAAATTTCTCCGCTCCAGCATGAGCAGATACGTGAGTTTGTCGAGCGCTCTATCGAAGAGCAGGGAACGAATACACAATGGCAGCATACAGCAGGGCAGATCATGGAAGCGATTGATCACAGTCGGCTCCGCGATCACTGCACCAATCCCATGATACTGCTCACTTTGATGGATGTCATAGATGAGCTAGGCGCCGGGCACGGCAAGCAAATGGATACGCGCGGCCAGTTGCTGCGCGAATTTGTATCAGAGTTGATCGAACGAGAGCAGAAGCGACTGCCATGGGTTGGAAAAGCTCCATCGTATAGCGATGTGATAGCGTTCTTGAGTGAAATCGCCTGCGCCGCACGCTGGACCGGTGCCCGTGATACTATCCAATTGCCTCTCTCAGGAGCGGAAGGGGAAGCTGGCAAGACTCCAGGAAATGCCGAACTGGCCGAAGGTTTGCTGGTATGGCTGGATGAGCATTCGCTGCAAGGAGCATTTGTGACGGACACGTTATCCTGGCATGAGCCGTATGATGGCCTCGAATGCAGCGAGCTCTTGCAGTTTGCACAAAATGCAGGGCTGATCGATCTCAGTTCGAATGGTGTGCTATGTTTTCGCCACGAGCTGATAGCTGAATATTTTGTAGCCGAGTTTTTTTGTGCGATGGACAGCAAGGAGCAACTGGCATGGCTGTTCCGCGAGGAATTGCTGGCAGAAGCTGCCAACTGGAGCGAGGTGGTTGCCTTCTGGGCAGGCCTGCTAGATGATCCCGTGATGCTGACTGAGCGGCTGGCTACATTCGAACTCGCTTCTCCGGCGTACCGGTTAGAAGCATTGAGCCTGAGCCTGGTCTGTACAGGTGTCCTGTGGACGCCTCCCCAGGCTGAAAAGCAGCACGCAGTCACATTACCCACCAGCATTGAGAAGGCGCTGGCGGAAGCTATGTTCGATGCTGATACGGGAGCACGGCTGGCTGCCATCTTCACGCGCTGTGCAGAGGAAGGTGGGCAGGAGATTTATCGCTCACTGTTTTCTCTGCTAATGATTGATAGCATTGATAGGTGGTTGGCGCTGCTGGATGATGAGGTTGTGCCTGCTTTGCTCTTTAACCATCTGGCCGAGGTGATCGATGATGCCCAGTATGAGCCCCAGGTTCAGCGCCTGATGCAGGTGCTGGGTCAACTTGGTGACCTGGCTGTGACTTTTGCAGCGGAATTGAGCCAGGCTGCACCCACGAGAAGTCTCCGTCTGCGCACTGCTGCCGTTATTATCCTGGGTAGGACCAACCAGCAGGGCGCTGTAGAGCCTTTGATCGCTCGCCTGGGGGATGTGGAACAACTCATCAGCGATCGTGCCGCCAGGGCATTGATCCGTCTGGGTCCGGAACTCAGCCTGGAACCTATTATCGAGGAAGTGGAAAATCGCGCGGTAACTTCCTTTACGCGGCCTATCCACTCGGCCGTGTTGACCATTCTGGAGTCCTTTCTCGATGAGCAAAGCTCCGACCGCGCAGTGACGGCTGCACAACGCCAGAGTATTCTGGAGGCAATACTTCCCATGCTCTCCTCCACATATGAGCTAGAGGCCCAACAGCAAGCCATGGAGCTACTGGTGCGGCAGGGCAGCACGGCACCCGAGGACCATGCCGGTGCAACGGCAGTGAGAATACTGGTACAAAGCCTTTCCTCTAATGATGAAACAATGACACGCAATGCAGTACAGGTGTTGCAAGAGATTGGCTCTGTGGGCACACCTGCGCTCGTGTTGGAACTGGAGCAACAGCCGCCGGAGGCGATACGTGCGCTTATTGTTGAAGTGTTTGCGGGGATGCGTGTGCTGGATATGAGGGCATTACCATATATCCTGCGGCTGCTGGCAGACCCGGCATTGACGGTACAACAACAGGTTGCGAGGGCCCTGCGTATCTATGCCCCCGGTAGTATTCCCGACTTGATCAAGCTGGTATTGTTCGATACCAGCGAGATCGTGGCAACGCGGGCAGCGCAGGTGCTGGGCGATATTGGTGTCGAGGTCATCGATCCAGTCATACAGGCGCTCGGTGAGGAGGTGCAGGGACGTACTCGCTTACTGATATATGTGCTTGAGCGCGTACGGGATCAGCGAGTCATTCCCGCACTGATTGCCCTCCTGGAAAAGCCAGGTATCGAGTCCTTGTTAGCTGTGGCTATTGTCCATGTCCTCGGTCAATATCCAGATGAGCGGGTAGTATCTCCTCTGATAGGGGTCCTGGCAAGCCCGGATGTGCTGCTGCACGAGGCGGCAGTGAATGCTCTCAGCAACCTTGGCGAGATGGCCCTGGATAAACTGATCGTCACGCTGGATATTGAGCAGGAGACAGAGGTGACGGCGCGCCTACGACGGGTACTGCTTGGTATGGTCCCCTTTCCTGGTGAGCGCTTGATCGAGATGCTGGCACTGGTGAGCGAGGCGCAGGCACTGCAAATCATGGAGGTGCTGCTGGCGAAGGGGAACGATGCAGCACAAATGCTGGTAGCGTATCTTGCGCACCCGGACCAGCGGGTACAGGAATATATGCGTCATACGCTCACCAGGATGGATGGTCATGTAGCTGTCCCGGCGCTGCTGGAAGTATTACACCATCCTGCGCTGCAGCAGGTGGTCAATGAACTCCTGCATACCTATCCACAGGAGGCAATCCCGCAATTGGTGAGCCTGCTGGGTGAACCTGAACGCGGAGATGCGGCTGCCACGCTCCTCGCGGCCTTTGGAGCCGAGGCGCTTCCTGCACTCGCGTCCGGACTGGATGAGCCAAGCGATATAGCGCGGGAGCGTACGAGGGATATTATTGTACACCTGGTACATCAAACGCCGGAGATATTGCCGCAGGTTGTGCAACTTTTCAGTGTAACTTCGTCGCAGCATGCACGTGAAGGCCTGCTGGACATAGTGACTGGTGATCTTGCCGGGTCTGTAGGGACACCTCTTGCTGGTTTGCTTGTACCTGCATTGCTGGAAGGACTGGAGGACGTACGCCTGATAGAGGGTGTCTCGGAGGCACTGGTACATCTGTCGCACAGGCAGGACGAGTATAGTGATTTGGCCCTGAGCAGCCTGTTTGCTGCTCTACATGTGGGGGAGCGGCGAGAGGGCGCGAAGATTGCGCTGGTGAATGTTGGCGTCCTGGCTATCCCTGGCGTAATGGATCTGCTGATCGATACTGACCAGGCAGTGGTCTATGCTGCTCAACAAATTCTACGAGAGATGCGTGCTGCGGCTTTCCCCTATATCTGGGCGGCCTGCAGCGATGTGAGCAACCTGGCACGCCGGGAGGCAGCGTTGCAGACCTTCAGTAGCATGACAACTATGGAGATTAAGGACGGGCTGATCGAACACCTGATGGGGGACGAGCCGCAGGATATCTCGATGAGCCTGGGGCTACTGCTGGAGCGCCTCTCCGCCGAGATGCTGCGGCCACGCCAGGATCAGGAGATGATACGAGAGCTTCTTGAATACGTGCAGGTGCATAACGAGAAGCGCGCTGCTCAGCGTATTATCGCAGTGCTGCTTTTAGTAAGTGGAAGCGATGTAGCCAGTCATATTGCCTGGGGCCTGTATCATTATCATGACCATCCAGGTCAACAGGAACTGCTTGCCCGCACTTTCCTCTTGCTAGGAGCGGAGGCGGAGGAGACCCTCCTGGAGATGCTGCGCTATCGTGCGACACCGCCGGATCTGCTGGCAGAGGTTATCAGCGTGCTTGGTATGCTGACACCGCACCGGGATGTATTTGAGTACGCCAGGACTCTCGGTAATCCCGGCTCGTCAATGTACCAGTCAAACGTGACGTATCCCGAACGACAGGCAATCGCTCTGCGTGCGCTGGGTGGTTTGTTGGCGGGCGGTCACCTGGACCTCTCTACGCTCCAGAGTCGGCAAACCAGTAGCCTCTACGGAAGCACTGAGCACGAGCTGTATAGTGTTTTGCTTGGTAAGCCCTATGGTCCGCTTGTCACCAGGCTTGAAAATGAACTGCGCAGTGCGCAGTATGAGTACGAGAAGGACAGGCGGGAGCTTGCTCTACGCATGAGCCTGGTGGAGCGGGAGAAGGAGGCACTTGAAGAGGATTACCGGGACCTGGAAGAACGTAATCAGCAATTGGAAGCTATGAACAGGCGGCTGGTGGAGAGTAATCAGCGACTGCAACAAAGGTTGATTGGCGGGCGTGATGCAGGCATACAGTAATCAGCCCTGTTCATTGCTCGCTAGCATTGTCACTTACTATCTTCAGGCAATGATTCAGTTGTTCCAGGTGGCTCGTCAGGTGGTGTGTCACGAAATCTTCGATGAACCATGCCAATGTCTGGTCGCCAAACTTCGAATGGTGGCCGGTTAACTCCAGGTCGCTGTCCTTCAGTTCGCTCAGTACCTGTTCGAGGCGAGCATAACTGCCCGGTAGGGCGGCGCGAATCTGCACAAGATCGTCTGAACCATGTTCGTTGATGGCCTGCAAACGCCTGGAATCCTGCATGGTGCGGCCAAAATTCTGTCCCAGTGCTGCCACCAGCTTTTCGATCTCGTCAGCCCAATAGGGCATGAACTCGACTATGTGTGCCAGGCCTTCCATGATCGTCCACTCGTTTTCGGCAGGCTGCTGGTACAGTTTGGCCGGGTCCAGCGTTGCCAGGCGTTCTGCTATAAGCCGGTTGAGTTCGGCGTAAGAAGATTGCACGCTGTGGCGAATTTCATCGACTTTGGAGTTATTGATTGAAGCTGTCATTGTTGTTTCCCCTCATGTATACTTTCTGCTGTTTTTCTGGATTGGCTCCTCCCCGTATTATACTGCACCGGGTTCTGAAAAGCGGTTAGACTCGTGGGACTGTTGTTTCAGATAGGGCAGCCTGGATGCGCGGCAGGAGGGGTACCAGTTGTTTTTTTCGTGAGACAAGGTCTTCCACCACTAAGCTGTGCCCGTCTGCTTCCAGAGGAACTCCCAATACTTCTGCAACAGCCCGTTCGGCTCCGGAGATCAGTAGATGGCAGCGCATGTGGATGATGTCAACGATCATGAACAGGAAAGATGTATAACCGCGCTCCTGGGCGAGCCGGCGCATAGTAGAAAGCAATTCGGGGATACGCTTCTCGATGGTTGCCGGACTGGCCGTCTCGACAGTCCCGATGGCAAACCTGGTATCGCCGACAGTGAACTCTTTGAAATCGGCGGTGAGCAGGTCTTCGGCAGAACGTTCGCTCAGGTGAGCGGCGGCCTCAGTAAAAATGGCCTGACCAAACTGCTCGATATCTTCGCCCGTGATAGCGGCCAGTTCGGCAGCAACGCGCTCGTCTCGCAGAGTGCAGGTGGGAGAACGGAGGATCAAGGTATCATAAAGCAAACCTGCCAGCAGGAATCCAGCCACCTCACGTGGAATAGCTATACCCGCTTCATGATAGAGTCCAGCGACAATGGTGCCTGTACAGCCAACAGGGTCGGCCCTGAACATGATGGGCCTGTTAGTATGGACGTCGGCAATGCGATGATGGTCGATAATGCCCAGCAGTTCGGCCTCTTCGATGCCATCGACGGCCTGTGACTGTTCATTGTGATCCACCAGTATAACGCGTTTGGGCCGTGCATTGAGCAGATCTGTGCGTGAGAGATATCCTACAAGCTTGCCCGCGCTATCCACCACTGGCAGCGAGCGACGGCGAGCCAGCGCGGGCTGCACCTCGCTCATCTGGTCTTCCGGGTGGCAGAAATCAAATTCACGGTACATTATATCCTGCGTGCTGATACTCATATGGCTGTAAGCTGGGCGCCCTCACGGTCCCCGAGCACCACCAGGCAGCCCGGTTCGATATAGTCGGCCATCGTTTCGGCCTGCATTGCTCCCACCAGTACGCGGTTTCCCAGCTTGCGCCGGCCTTCGACCAGTACGCGCCCTCGGAGGACGCGCACCAGGTTATCCCGTTGTAACGGTACGCGATTGACCGACTGTGGATCAAGGTCGTTGAAGAAGAGCTTGGCGAAGTCTTCAACAGCGATTATGCCCTGCACTTTGTTTTCGGAATCTACTACGGGCATTGACCGGCGATTGTGTTCCTGGAGCAATTGCCCGGCCTCTAAAAGAGGTTGGTTGACGCGAGCGGATATCACACCGCGCCTCATGACATCGCGCACCTGGAGAAACACGTCCTCCAGCGCTTCGGGTGGTTCAACCTGGTAGCGCTCCAGCACGAAGCGCACCTCTGGCTTCAGTTCACCATGGCGGGCAGGGATGGCCTGCTCCTCGCCTTGCAGCTGCAACAGCCGCGCATAGGCATAGGCCGAGGCGACGGAGTCCAGGTCAGAGTTTTTATGTCCAATTACATAGATCGGTCCTGGCATAGTGCTGGTCCTCGTCTGGGCATCACCGATCGTTAGATGTACCGCTTAATAATTACTATTGTATCATGCATATGCATCTACATTGCATTCTCGGAAGAAATGCTCGGCTTTTTGCAGCTTTATCTGATATACTGGCGGAGGAAGTACACCTGTAGTCATGGTGGTCTGGTGGTGACGACCCCGTGGTACTATAGTGAAGGTGTTATTGCACATAGGAGCATAAAAAGAGGTGAAACAGGTACACGCAAATTTTCCTCACCCACATCTGAACGAAGTGCGTGTTGGAGGGAATGTCCTGCAGATCTATAATTACGGGCGCGACCTCTACGACGCGATGCTTGCTGCCATTGATGCGGCACAAGAGAGCATTTGCCTGGAAACATATATCTGGAAAGGCGATAGTGTGGGCCAGGCCTTCAAGGACCACTTGATACAGAGGGCTGAGCAGGGAGTGGAGGTATATGTAATCTTCGATAGTTTTGCCAATACGGTGGTGCCGGGTGACTTCAAAAAGTTTCCGCCAAGTATTCACGCGCTGAAATTCCGGCCGATTCAGCGCCCCTGGCATGTGCTCGATCCGCGGCGCTATGCCCTGGATCACCGCAAACTGCTTGTTGTAGATGGACATACCGGCTTCATTGGCGGCTATAACCTGGGCAGCCTCTATGCCACAGAATGGCGGGATACGCACCTGAATATTGAAGGACCAGCCGCCGCCGATATAGCCCAGTCCTTCATCGACTTCTGGAACCGGCAAGCCCCCAAACGCGCCCGTATTACACGACGTTACCCGCGCCGCTTCGATGCGCCCATCAATCTACGTGGAACGAGCGCACTGCAACTGATATTTCCCATTCGCGACATGTACATCGAAGCCATTAACAAAGCAGAGCACGCGATCAGGCTGACCAATGCCTACTTTGTTCCTGATGGTGTACTGCTTGAAGCTCTTGTTACGACAGCCAGGCGAGGCGTGGATGTACAGGTACTCGTCCCGTGGGACTCCAATCATCCCATTGTCGACTGGCTCACACGCAGCTACTTCACTGCCTGCTTGAAGGCAGGGATACGCGTTTTTGGCTATCGCAATATGTTACACGCGAAAACTTGCACCATCGATGGTCAATGGTCGACTATCGGCACGGCTAACCTGGATCGCCTCAGTTCGGTTGGTAATTATGAGATCAATGTCGAGATCTACAGCGAAGAACTGGCCCAACGGATGGAAGAACTGTTCACGTGGGACACGACGAACGCGTTTGAATTGACACTTGAGGAGTGGGCTAAGCGTCCTTGGTATCTTATACTCAGGGAGCGTCTCCTGGCACCTTTGCGTTTTTTGTTGTAGGCAGGCTTTGTCATTCTGATGCATTTTCGCAGGGGCGTAGCTGCGAAAATGTGCCAGGAGCAGAAGGTTTAGACGGTTGCTGTCTCCACAATGCGCCCATCCTGGATCTGCAAGACGCGGTCCGAAGATGCCACTATTGTAGCATCGTGGGTTGCCACTAACAGCCCGATTTGCGATTGGTGGACGATGGCGTGCAGTAACTGCGCAATGTCGCGCCCGGTCACAGAATCCAGATTGCCCGTTGGCTCGTCGGCTACGATGAAGCGCGGTTCATGCACCAGCGCTCGCGCCAGCGCTACACGCTGCTGCTCGCCGCCAGAGAGTTCCAATCCCCGGTGATGCGCTCGCGGTCGCAATCCGACCATCTCTAAGGCTCGCTTAGATTTCTGTGTGCGCTGCGTGGGGTCCAGGCGGGCCAGTCTTAGTGGTACTTCTATATTTTCTTGTGCGGTGAGCGATGGGAACAGATGAGCATTCTGGAACATCATACCAATGCTCTCTCGCCGCAGGCGGGCGCGTTCTATTTCGCTCAAACGGGCCAGGTCCTCACCAAGGATAATTACCCGTCCCTGGGTAGGATTGTCGAGACCGATCAAGATATTGAGCAGCGTTGTCTTGCCGGAGCCTGAACGCCCGCGCA
>WNGG01004276.1_pt1 | contig 39832 bp, 31 predicted proteins | sample 5400661 | NCBI WGS metagenome assembly WNGG01 (sample SAMN13153372, study PRJNA577476) | soil metagenome | isolation source: 100 cm soil or saprolite under Garry oak tree replicate 1 | place: USA:California | collected 2016-06-15
CTGGGCGAAGGGCCCGAACACGTCGTAGTGCGCGACCTTGCGCCGCTTCTCCGGCTGGATCCATTCCCGCCGAAGACCGTGGAGCCGCCCCCACGCCTCCAGGCGAGGACGCAAACCGATCACGTGAAGGAACGGGCGCTCCCGCTTCAGGCCTCGGATGGTCGAGCCGTGGTAGTAGTCGAAGTTGCGGTGGATAGCGATCCCGCCCTCCTCGGCGAAAGCAATGGCTTCTTTGATCTGCCGGCGCTCGAAGTATCTCTCCCGGGGCGGTTCGTCGTTCACGAACGCGGGGATGCACTTCTTGCGTCTGGACAGATCGGCCGGTATGCGCACATTGCGCATGGGCGCTCGGCGTGCTCTGGGCCGAGGCGGAAGTCTCCGGATGCGATGCGCGCCGCCGCCTCCGCCACCCGACTCTCCACCGCCGCATCATCCGCAGCGACCTCGATCATCCGTGAGCGCCGAAGATCGAAGAGGACCAGCCGCGGATCGTCCCCACCCGGGAGGAGGCCGCGCCGCGCGGCCAACCCATAAAGTCGAAGCTGCGTCGAGTATGCCTCGATCAGCTTGGCGTCGAGGTTGGCGTTGGTCTTGTAGTCGAGCAGCACCGTCCGCCCGTCGAGGCGGCACACCCTGTCGACCAGCCCACGCAGCCTGGCGTCCCCCAGGTGCAGGTTGAACTCAACCTCCACCCCGAGCGTCGCGGCTGAGGCCAGCGGATGGGCGAGGTAGCCACGCAGCATGTCGAACCCGGCGGCGGGTCCGGCATAGATGGATAGAAGATCTCCTCCGCGCGAGTGCCACGCGGCCAGCGCCGAATGCACAGCCGCGCCAAGCTCGGTCGAGCTCGAGGCCCGCGCAAAGCGCGGCAAGAGATCGTCCGGCGGCGCCGGCACGCCCCACACCTGGCTGAACCTGTACCGCACCGGGCAGAGCTCGAAATCGTGCAGCTGAGAGAAGCTCAGCTCAACGCCGCGCGAGGGACCAGGCGAGCCTGATGACAGCTCTTGTGGGCGGATCACCTCCATGCGCTCCAAAACCGCCGCCACCGCCGCCGAGCCGTTGACGGTTTTCGCATCGGCGACTCGAGCCACCGGGAGCTCGAGCTGCTCGGCCTCCACCACAGTCGCCGACTCGGGGTGCGCCAGCGCCCAGCTGAGGATCTGGGCAAAGTGGTCCTGGTCGTCGAGCCCGACTTCTGACGCCGACTGCTCTTCGCGCGTCGCTGTGACGTATAGCGCATCCATCGTCCGCGTCAGGCCGACGTACACGATGCGCCGCCGCTCCCCGATCGCAAGCCTCACCGCCGGCTCGCCTGGCGACGTGTTCTGGTAGCGCGGATGCTTTTCACCCCGCCAGTTCTTCATGACGAAGCCGAGGCCGTCCGGATCGAAAAACAGCCGCTCCGTGTCCCGCGGGCGCGACGGCCGCAGGTTGACAAGGAACACGACCGGAAACTCCAGCCCCTTGGCGCCGTGAATCGTCAGCAGCGAGACCGCGTCCGCGGCCGTCGCTTCCTCCGCCGCCTCCCCAACCGGCAGCTCCGCATCGATCAGCTGGTCGAGGTGACGCACGAAGTCGCCGACCCCCGCGAGTGAGAGCTCCCGTTCGAAACGCGCAGCAAGCTGGAAGACCTTGCGCAGGTTGAGCAGCGCCCGAGGGCTGCCATCGCGTTGAGCCCGCAGCTCAGCCCAACGCAGGTATCCAGTCTCTTCGAGCAGCCGGTTGAGGATGTCGGCGACGGTCAGCGCGTCGCGCATGCGGCCCAGGCGCTCAGTCAGCTCGAGCACCGCGACCGCATGGGCTGCCTCTTTGGCATCCATCTCAGGAAAGCCGTCTCGCTGAGATTCGTCGAAACAGTCGCGCAAGCGCATGCCTCGGCGCCCGAAACGCCTCGACGCCATCCTGTACAGGCCGCGGTCTGAGAGACGGACGATCGGTCCCTGCAGCACCCTGACCAGAGCTCCGTCATCCATCGGGTTCTCGGTGAGGCGCAGCATCGCCAGCACATCCTTGATCTCCTGGCGGTCGAAGAAGCCGGAGCCGCCGCTGGTCACATACGGAATTCCCTGCCGGCGCAGCTCGTCCTCGAAGTCGCGCGGGAGCATTCGTATGGAATGAGAAAGGACCGCGATCTCCGAGAATCGCCGCCCGCCTACGTGCAGCCTGCGGATGGTCTGCGCCACGGAACGCGCTTCGGTGCGCGAGTCGGGCGCCATCAGCACCGTCACCGGCCAGGTTCCCTTGCCGCGCGTCGCCACCAGCTCCGGCTCGGCCGCGAAATCGGGATCCCTCCGGATGAAGTCGGTGGCGCAGTCAAGGATCTCCTGGAACGACCGGCGGTTGTGTGTAAGCGGTAGGCGCATGCCGGGAAACCGGGTGCGGATGTTGTCGATCTCGGCATCGCGCCAGCCGTAGATCGACTGCTTGGCATCGCCGACGACGGATACGTTGCCGAAACCGTCGGCGGCCAGCAGTCGAATGAGCTCGAGCTGAATCCTGTTGGAGTCCTGGAACTCGTCCACGAGCAGATACCGGAAGCGCTGCCGGCACAGGCGCTGGAAATCCGGGACGCGCTCCAGCGCATCGATCACCTCCAGGATCAAATCGTCGAAGTCGCGCAACCCGCCGGCCGCAAGCGCTTCTTCGTACGTGCGGTAGACAAGGAACAGGACCTCGATCGCCTCGAGCTCGGCTCGCGCGGCGGGTTGAAGCGTCACCCCTGACTGCTCTTGTCCGTTCCCGCCTTCCTGGACGCCCCAATGCGCTGCATGCAGCTCGATCGCACGTTCGTGGAACCGGTCCGGGCTGATGCCGCGGCCTTTGAGCTTGAGCAGGAAGCGCAGGCCCGAGCGCAGCAGATCATCGAGGTCATCGACCGAAAGCGCTGTGAACGCATCCGGGTCGAGCGGAGCGGCAGCGCCGCTCCGCAGCCGCGCAACCAGCTCCTGCTCAAAAAGCCGCTGGCCGGTCTCGTCGAGGACGCGAAGCTCCCTGGCTGCGCCCACGAGGTAGGCGAACTCGTCCAGCAGGCGTGCGCAGATGCCGTGGAAGGTCCCGATCCAGGCCCCATCCAGATCCTGCGCGCCGACCTGCGGTCTGCGCCTGGCGAGCTCTTGGGTGATCCGTTTTCGAAGCTCGTCAGCGGCGCGATCGCTGAACGTCACCGCGAGGATCTGGTCCGGCGGGACGCCTCTTTCGACCAGCCAGCAGAAGCGCTCGGTCGCGGTCGCGGTCTTCCCGGTGCCGGGGCCGGCTGCGATCAAAAAGGCGCCATCAGGTCCCGCATGTGCAGCGGCCTCCTGCTCGCGGCTGAGCGCGACGACCTCGGTCGGGCTCATTCGGGTGGTGCTCCCCCGAAGGGACAGATCGCCGAGTGCGGGCAAGAGCCGAAGCGCGTGATGCAGGTGCCTGGTAGATCGCGTGGCGCCGGCTCGAAGTGTCCGGCCTTGATCCCGTTGATGGCCTTGACCACGACCTCGCGGCTGCGTTCGAGGTCCTCCGCGGCCAGCGGCCTCTCGCGATATTCCTTGAGGCCCGCGGGCTTGCCCACGCTGAAGATGTCCTGGCGCATCGATCCCCACACCCAGTCTTTCGGGTACCACAGGGACAGGAATCTCGGCTGGAAGCCGAGCGGATTGCCTTCGTCGTCGAACCCGTACTTGCAGGCCAGGTAGTAGAGGGCAAGCTGGACGTCATACAGCTCAGGCCCAAAGTAAGTCTCGTATGCATACCTCATCGGCTTGCCCGACCCGGTCTTGTAGTCGACGACCTCCACCTCTCCGTCGCCGACGTCGTTGACACGGTCGATCTTGCCGACGATCTCGACACCATCCAGCTGGAGGTGGAATCGGCGCTCGAGCGCGAGCGTGCCCAGCCTCCGAATGGGCTGAAGGCCTGTGACGAAGCGGATGTAGTTTCCCAGCAGCGAGCGGACCTGGCCCTCTTCCCGCTTGCGATCGAGCATCCCCTCCATTCGCGACAGGTAGCCGTCAAGGTGTCGCTGCAGGGCCGATTCCAGCCACTCGCGCTGGCGTTCGGACTCGAGGGAACGCCATTCAGGCTCGTGGACATGAAAGTCCTCGAGCACCTCGTGCAGAAACCCGCCGCGCTCCATCGCGACCGACCGCGGCTCCCTGGCCAGGCCGGGGTGATGGTTGTACCAGTAGAGCCGGGGACACTTCAGGTAGTCGTTGAGGGTCGTCGGGCTGAAGTGATCGATCTTGACATGGTCCGGATTCCGGTCCCTTCCGTATGGCTCGAAGGGTTCGCTCGCCTCGCGATCGAGGATGAAGCCGACGTCGAGGCCGACGGCCGCTGCGCGAGCGGCCAGGGCGTCGGTGAGCATTTCGCGTTGTGCCGCGATGAGGACCTCGGCTTCACGAGCCAGGAGGATTTCATCCGGTGCCAGCCGCGCCGACATCCGCGTGAGGTCCCTGCGCTCGGCCTCGGGTGCGGCCAGATCGAGGAAGGCGGATGGGCCCGCCTGTCTGAGGTAGGCGTCGGCGTACGTGAGGTACAGGCGGCGCGACGCTCGGGTCATGGCGACGAACGCGAGACGTGCCTCCTCGGCGAGGTGGCCGTCGGGGTCCGATGGCCACGAGGGCATGAATCCGACCTTGAAGCCCTCCAGCCAGGCTCGGTCCTCGGCATCGAGCAGCGGATGTGGCCGCGCGTTCGATGGAAAGATCCCGTGCGCGAGGCCCGAGCAGAAGACATACGGGAACTCGAGGCCTTTGGCCTGGTGGATCGTCATCACCTGCACGGCGTCCGCGTGCGAGGCGGCTGCCTCTGTGTCGTCGGCAGCTCCCATGAGCAGGGCGTCGAGAGACCCGTCGAGGTCCGCCAGGAGAGGCCGCACTCCGTGCAGCCGCTCATGCACCTCCTCGAGCGCCTCGAGCCCTTCGATGGTGGACCTGAGGTCGGCCATCGCCTCGTCGCGTTCGCCTGCTGCGAGCTCGAGGTCGAGGAGCCTTCGCAGTGCGCCATCCTCGATGAGAACCGAGTAGGCGAGGGCGGCCAGTGGGAGATGCTTCGCGCGGCCCAGGAGGCGGTAGCGCGCGACCATCGCCGCGTGCAAAGCGTCGAGCTCGTGCTCGGTCAGGTACTCGACGTAGTCGGGGGTGGACGGCAGCTGCTCGGGGCCCCTTTCCTGGCCCTCCCCTCGAGGGGGGGAGGGTGTGCCCCACGGGAGCGGGTAGCGGGCGGGATCCTTCGCCTCCAGCATGTACATCAAGCGGCGCATCACGCGCGTCATCGGCCGGCTGTCCTCCGCGGCATGAGCGCGCAAGCGGCTCAACGTGCGTGTGCCGACACCGCCGAGGCTAGAGGCGAGTGCGCCTTCGAACGCATCCGGATCGTCCGGTCGCCGCAGCGACTCGAGGTAACCGATCAGGAAGCGAACCACCTCGTTGCGGGCGGTGGCCCCCGAGCCGCGCACCTCGTAAGGAAGGCCCAGCGCCCGAAGGGCTTCCTCGAAAGGCGCACCCAGCGTCGTCGTGCTCCGCAGCAGGATGGCGAAGTCGCGATAGCGGAGCTCGGGTGACGAGGCGCGAAGCCGCTTGATCTCCCGTGCGCAGAAGAACGCCTCGTCGACCGGATCTGCTTCGTGCGCCACGACAACCGCGGGAGCCGGCGGCTCCTCCACCGAGCGCAGACGCCGCCCGGCACGTCCCGGCTGGGTCGCCGCCAGCAGCCTCTCGCCAGCATCGAGGGCCGCCTGCGAACAGCGGCGACAGTCCTCAAGGCTCGCCGTGGCGGCACGGTAGACGGTGATGAGGTCCTGGCTGAGCAGGCGCGGGACGGTGCCGCGAAATCCGTATATGGATTGCTCTGGATCGCCGACGACGACCAGGTTCGGCCTGGATTCGGGCGGGGCGACGAGCTGCAGGAGCTCGAACTGCGCGGGGTCGACGTCCTGGAACTCGTCGATGAGGATCAGGCGGAACTGCGCCCGCAGCTGCGCGCGCAGAACATGGTTCGACTGCAAGAGCTCGATCGCGCCGATGATCAGATCGCGAAAATCCACCATGCCGCCGCGCTGCAGCAGGTCCTGGTAGGCATGGAGCACCGATGCGAGGATGCGAAGACGCTCGCTTCCGCTGGCTTCGGTCGCCAGGCGCAGCGCCGAGGGATGGACCAGGTTCTGCTTCATCAAAGTCACGAAGGCGACCAGGTCCCGCGCAAAGGCATCGGACGTGCGGACCGAAGCCAGCTCGCCCAGGAGGCTGGGGTCGATCTCGGCGAGGACCCGACGCATGACAATCCACTCCTGGAAGCCACTGAGGAGAAACCGGCGCGGATCGGGCGCGTGGTCCCTCAGCAGGCGCCAGCAGAAGCTGTGAAACGTGGAGATCCACGCCTCGCCGTAGTCATCGTTCAGGCGCGCATCGATGCGCCGCGCGATCTCATCTGCGGCGCTCGTGGAAAACGTGAGCACCAGGATCTGGTCGCGTCTGGCGACTGTCTCGCGTACGGCCTGCTCATACAGGTCGACCAGGGCGTGTGTCTTTCCGGTCCCAGGCCCGGCGAGAACCCGCAGCGGTCCGTCGATGTCGTGGATGTCGAGTGGCAAGAGTTCCCCCGATTGGGGCGGGCCGGATGATTATGCGGGCCCTTGCGCCCCCAAGTCAGCCTCGCCCGTTAAGGGTTGGCGGCGTAGCGCACCCGAGCGCTTGGCGTTCAGCCAGACCCGCCATCCATTTACGAGCAGCGCGGCCAGTATTCCAAGCTCCACGAGCGTCCACCGACTCAGCGTAAGCGCCAGGCCGATCAAGGCTGTGATCGGGCTCGCGGCCACCCACGCGACTCCCAACGAGATCCGCCAGGCCGGCTTCGGCTGCTCCTCCCAGATGATCCACGCCGCCGCCACAAGCAGGCACAGATCGGCCGCGTGCAGATAAGGCGTCACCAGGAGAGAGCCGATCACGCCCGCAGCGATCACCAGGCCTGGCGAGTCGCGCCACCAGATCGCAGTCGCCAACACGCTCGCAGCGATGAGCACACGCAGGCCAAGAGCGATCGCGCCGCTCACCCCGAGCGCGCCCTCCAGGGTCAGCCACGCCGCGCCTGACGGCAGCTGACCCGTCAGCTGGCTGACGTAAGCCGCCGTGCCGTCGGGTCCGAGAGTCACCACGGCAACTCCGGTCAATCCGGCGGCGGCGGCGATCCAGGCGGTAAAGGTGCGGTAGCGCCCCGCCGCCAGCAGCGCGAAGGGGACCATGAACGCGCTGTTGGGCTTCAGGAGGATGAGCGCAAGCACCAGCCCAGCGACGACCTTGCGCTCATCCCGTACGAGTCGCCATGCGACGACCACTGCGGCCGCAACCAGCGGCACGACCTGGCCGAGGTGGACCGCGTACAGGATCCAGATGGGGGCGACCGCGGCCGCGACTCCGATCCAGCGTGCGAAGCCTCTGCTCGTTGCCGACCAGGCGAGAGACCCGGCGTAGGCGGCAAGGCATATGGCCGCCCACAGGTAGTACGACCACCAGTACGGCAGCGGCGTCAGGACGGCCGCGGCCCAGGCCACGGTCGGCGGGCTGATGAAGGCCTGCGTGAGCTGGTCTGGGACCAGGCGTCGTTGCTGATCGGCGACGAGTGCCTGGTCGTAAATGCGAGCCCATCCTTGCTCGAGGCCCACCTTGGCCGCGGCTTCATAGGTGTGGAAATCGACCCCCGTCGGGACCGAGCTAGTCAAAACATCGATGGCGAGGGCGAGGACGATCAGGGCGAGAAACACCGGTGCGCCTGCGCGCCTGGCGGCGGTCACCTTTCGACGTTACAGCACCGATTGCGGCGCAAGCGCCGAGGCCCATGCCACCGACTCGCATATAGTCGGACGCCGTGGTCCCGTCTCTCTCGACTGCGGTCAGGTCCACCTATGGACCGGTCTGGGCCGTGATCGTTGGCGCGCTGGTGGTGGTCGGTCATGCACCGTCTTTCATCCACCGCCTGCAGGACAGCGACGAAGCCGTGTACGGATCCATCGCGGCGCTGATGAACGCGGGTGGCGACCTGTACACAGACGGGGGCGTAGACAACAAGCCACCAGGGATCTTCTGGGTCTACGCGACGACTTTCCGGCTTTTCGGCATGTACCAGATGACCGCGATCCATGCGGTCGCGCTGCTGGCAGTCGGGGCCACATGCCTGCTCGTCTTCCTTGTCGGTCGCCAGCTCGCAAGCCCCCGAGCCGGCGTCCTCGCGGCCATCTTCTACGCTGCTTCCACCGCCGCGGGCAACCCTCAGCTCCTTGGCACCAACACTGAGGTGTTGATGATGGTGCCGCTCACCGCCTCCGTCCTTCTTATGTTGCGCAAGCGGTGGCTGTGGTCGGGGGCGCTGCTGATCGCGGCGGTGGCTTTCAAACAGGTCGCGGCCGTCAACCTGCTGCTCTTTCCCGCCGCGATCGCTCTCCTCGAGTCCCGCGAGACCCGCCTGCGCGCATCGGCGATGTTCGCCGGCGGCCTCGCAGCCGGTCTGGTCATCGGCGCGGCGATGCTTCAGTTGACGGGCTCGCTGGCGGGCTTCTGGCACTGGACCGTCGCCAGCCTGTACGGCTATGCCAGCGCGAACTGGGCTCCCGAAATGCTGTGGTATCGCGCTCAGTCCAGCCTGCCCCTGTTCATCGTCAGCACGGCAGTGATCTGGATCGCCGCGATCCCGCTGGCGTTACGCTGGAACCGGCTGAACGCTCCCAGGCGGGTCCTCGTGGCGTGGCTTGCCCTGTCGGTAGTGGGTTCGCTCGCCGGAGGCCATCTCTTCTGGCACTACTTCGTCCAGGTGATGGCGCCGCTGGCGCTGGTCGCCGCACTCGCGATCGACCGCGCGCTCGACAACCCGATCCGGCTGAACTTCGCCGCGCTCGCCGGCGCCGGTCTCGCCCTGCCGCTGGTCGCGTGGACTGCCTTCAATGTCGTCGCCGACCCCCTTACTTACGATGTCGCCACGCCAATCGAGCACCAGCACGTGGCCACATATGTGCGCGACCACACGAATCCGCGAGATCGTGTCTTCGTATGGGGCGACTGGCCGGCGCTGTACGTGGAGTCGGATCGCCTGATGGCGAGCCGATTTCCCGGTTTCTTGCGCGGATTCGCAAGAGGGTCCCCGCGGCCGCCTCGCAACTGGGACACGACGCCTGAGGTCTGGACCGCGCTGCAGTCGGACCTCGGCCGTCACCCACCCGAGCTGATCATCGACACCGCGGCCGCCGGCTGGAGCGACTTCAAGCGCTATCCGATGCGCAACTATCCCGTGCTCGCAAACCTCGTCGCAGCCAAATACCGACAGGTGGCGGTGGTCGACCACGTGGTCATCTACAGGCGCAACGGACCTTAGATCGCGATCTTCGGCAGGGCCGGGAGCGGCGCTTTGGGTAGCGGCGGGACGGCGAGCTGGACCGGCAGGTCCACCTGGATGGGCCCGGCCGGGACAGTCGAGGTCACCTTGCTTGTTGTCGACGACACGTCGTCAACCGGCGATGATGCCGGCAGGCCAACGTCCACGGGTGCGGCGGGCATGTCCGCGCTTTGGACCAGGCCGCCCTGTGTCGCGGTGGCGGGCGCCCCAGCACCTCCTCGATCGACCTGTGTGAGCTGCGCCGGCGAGGCGGGATGCGACGCGATCACGGCCGCCGCCGTGGCCCCCGCGACGACCACCGCCGCGGCCCGCACGAGGTGATCTCCCAGCGGCACGGCAGAACGCTGTCCACCCTCGGCCAGCGACCGTCCCGCCAGCCAAAGGACAAACGCATAAGCGGCCCGTCTTCCGCGCTCGACGTATTCGCCGACCATCGCCAGGCCTTGCCGCAAGCGGCGCCGCACCCCACCGACGGTGAGCCCAAGCTGGGCGGCGATCTGGCGGTTGGTCATCCCGCCGAAATAGGCGAGCTTGACCACCTGGCGGTGCTCGGGAGAGAGGGAGTTCATCGCCTCGCCAATCGCCTGCCGGACCATGGCGCTCGAAAAGTCCTTCCACGGCTGCGGGTGCTTGCCGCTGTTCAAGCCTTCGATGAGCATCTTCTTCAGGCCCCGGTGCTCGCCTCGCACACGGCGGCGGTCGACCGGGGCGCGAGGCACGCCGGTCATGACCCATGCCCGCCAGGACTCGCTCGCAGACGGAGGCTGCGGAGCCTCCGCCCAGTCCGACGAGGATGAGGCGCTTGATCTCCAGGATTCGTGGCTCATCCGCGGCCACGGCGAGCAGGGTGTCGAACACGTGCAGAGCGTCGGCGCCCGTGGGTGCCTCTGAGAGCCGAACGTAGGCGATGGAGCCGTTTGGGAACACGAACGTGGGCGTGCCAAATACGCCATGGGTGGCGACGGCATGCTCATGATCGCTTGCAAGCGCATCGATGATCGACGAGCTCGCGATGTCTCTGCGAAAGCTTTCAAGATCCAGGCCGGAGTCGACCGCGACCTGCTCGACGACAGCCATGTCGTCGATGTCGAGGCGGTCCTGATGGAGGGCGTTCAAAAGAGCCGGGTGAAAGACTTCAAAACGGCTTTGCCTCCGGGCAGCTTCAGCGGCCTTGAATGCGAGGCGGCCCCGGACCCGCTCAGATTCCGGAGCTTCCCACACCGTCCAGCCGTGATCGCGGGAGTTGACCTGTGTCAGCGAGAAGTAGCGCCAGCGAACCACCACCGACCTCTGGCCGGTGTCGTGCACGCGGGCAAGCAGGATTGATGCGCGGTAGACGAATGGACAGTGGTAGTCGTAGTAGACCTCGAAATCCATGATCCCTTCGAAGACGTCAACGCGCGCCGTGTTGACGCGTATTCCAGACAGCTGGGCCTGGATTGCGCCAGACCTGCTGATCCGGCTGCTGCCATTCGCCGCGGCGGTCTTACTGGTCGAAGCAATCTGGAGGCCGGCCTGGCTTGGGATCGGGCCGGGGGACATCGGCGCGCAGCTGGTGTTCGCGGCGCTGGCTGCGCCCTCCCTGTTCGTCGCCGCCACGGCCGTGCAGCTTCGGCTGTCGCGGCGCCGCGGCGCCATCAGCGTGCCCGCGGGCGCTGACGACGCCTGGTTCCAGGCAGGCTTCTACGTGCTCAACGGCCCGATCGAGGAGGGCTTTTTCAGGGGGCTGGTCCAGGGTGGCCTGGGAGCGGCGGTCGCACCGCCGATCGGATTCATCGTGGGCACGGCCGCATATGTCCTCTATCACCGATTGGGCCGATGGACCTGGGCCGATACGCTGGCCACCGCACTCCTCGGCGTCCCGGTCGGCCTCGCGTTCTGGCTGCTGCCAGGTCCGCCGTCGCTGCTCGGCGTCTCGATCGCGCACATCGGCGCCACGTGCGGGTTCCTCGGGCCAGGGCCCTATCTGCTGAAGAAGCTTGGACTCGTCTAGCTCCTCGCCCCCTAGACCTTTATTAAGCGCCGAGTGGAGCCTAAGGCCGGATTTACTCCGGCCGTCACCTCGCGCGCAATTTCCACTCGCCGCCTAGTGGTCGCACGGAGGGAGGGGTCCCGCGGGGGAGGCCTGACTCCCCCGCGTCTTCACACCTGGCGGCGCCGGACGGCGATGTAGCCGATCAGGGCCAGGACTGCAACCACGAACGCCCACCAGACGATGTCGGCCATGCCGGATGCGCCTGGGATTCCCGCCATCATCTGGTCCACGCTGGGTCCTCCCTGCTCGCCGGCGCTGCCGAACAGTTCGAACTGAGCGCGCGCCAGCTGCCTCTGGGCGTCGCTCACGAGCTCGTGAGGGACGAGCCAGTACAGCACGTTGAGGCCGACCCGCAGGACTCCGTTGTCGCCGAGGAATCCGGCGACCATCTGCGCGTGCAGCAACACGACGACCCCCGCGACGCCGTTGTAGATGAAGCCCACCACGCCGGCGACGATGTTGTTCATCACTGTGCTCAGGGCCATGATGATCAGCATCAGCGTGACCGCATTTGCGACCTGGGCCACGGTTTCCGCCCAAAGCGTCTGCTGCAGGTCGGCGCCGCTGCCGAAGAGGAACATCAACAGCCTGGCCTCGACTCCGAGCACGCCGACGATGGCGATCATGGCGACGATCGCGGCGGCGAGCTTCCCGACCGTGAACGCGAGACGGGACACCGGTTTCGAGAAGATCGCTACCGCCGCTCCTGAGTCGAGGTCGTGGTAGATGACGGTCATCCCGATCGCGAAGGCGATCAGCAGCGCAAACAGGCCGAGGGCGCCGATGAGGTTGCTGACGAACATCAGCTCGAGAAAGCGGTTCAACTTCGCCGGGTCCTGGGGCGTCCCGGGCGGGCCGAAGGTGACATTGGTGGTGAAGGAGGCGCTGAAGAAATACAACCCAAAGCCGACCAGGGCGAGCCCCAGCGCGCCAAGAACAAAGAAGACGAGCAGGATCCGCCGTCGCGAGAGCTCGATGAGCGTGTAGCGCGCGACCGCGAGCGTGCCGTTCATCGCGGGTCCCGGTCGGTGATGAAAGACGGAAGGTGGTCTTTCACCGGGGTCGAGGCCTCGACGAGCTCGATGAACACGTCCTCCAGGCTGCGGCCTTCAGGCACCACCTCTGCCATCGTGCCCTCCTTCAGGACGCGGCCTTTGGCGAGGACCGCGACCGTGTCGCACACAAGCTCCACCTCGCTCAGAAGGTGGCTGTTGAGGAGGATCGCGACGTCACCCTCCTTGAGCCGCTCGATCAGGGCGCGCACGTCGCGGCGGCCGAGCGGGTCGAGGTCCGCGGTCGGCTCGTCGAAGATGAGGAGCTTGGGGCGGCCAAGTATGGCCTGGGCTATGCCCAGCCGCTGCTTCATGCCTTTGGAGTACCGCCGGATCTGGCGTTTCTCACCCTGCAGGCCGGCGAACTCGAGCGTTTCCGGGATGCGCCGCTTGCGGTCGTTGTCGTCCAGGCCGAGGAGGCTCGCGAAGTAGTCCAGCACCTCGGGCGCGCGAAGAAATTTCGGAAAGTCTGGGTCCTCGGGCGCAAAGCCGAGCTTCGCTCGCGCCGCGGGGTCTCCGGGGTTGGACCCGAACAGCGAGACCGATCCCCCGTCAGGACGCAGCAAGCCCGCGATCATCTTGACGACGCTCGTCTTGCCGGCGCCGTTAGGCCCGAGCAGCCCGAACGCCTGCCCGGGTTCGAGCTCGAACGTCACGCCGTCGACGGCCCATGGATCGCGCCTGCGGTACCGCTTCCGCAAGTCCTCGACCCGCACCACTGCAGCCATCGGCCACGCGACTATACAGGCCGTGAAAGAGCTCGACGCTCACCAGCGGCGGACGCTGGCTTGGGCCGGCCTCGCGGTCGTGCTCGCTGCCTTCGACGGGTCGGTTTTGGTGATCGCGCTGCCGGCGATCGCCTCTGACTTCCACGCCCCCGTCCCGGCGCTCACCAACCTTGGCTCCCTGCTCGCCCTTGGAGCGTTGGGCGCCTTGCCACTGGCCAGCCTTGCCGACCGCTTCGGACGCCGCCGGCTGATCGCGGCCGGCGTCGCCGGGTTCTCGATCGCCAACGTCTCGAGCGCATTCGCTCCGTCGATCGGCGCCCTGGCCGCGCTGCGGATGGTCGCCGTCTGCTTCGAGGTCCTGGTGCTCGGCGTGGCGACCGCGCTGATCGTCGAGGAGTCGCCCCCCGGTCGACGCGGCCAGGCCGTGAGCGTGCTCGCGCTGCTGACAGGGGCCGGGACCGCGATCACCGTCCTGAGTTATCCGCTCATCGCCCCGAACTGGCGGATCCTGTTCGTGGCCGGCGCGGTCGGCCTGGTGTCCGCCCCGGCGATCTGGATCGGGTTGCCGGAAAGCCGCGCCTGGCAGCGCGTGCTGCCGTCCGGCTCCTCGCTCCGCTTGATCCTCACGCCGCCGTGGAGGTTCCGGCTGGCGGTGATCGCGACCACGACGGCGCTCCTCGCCGTGCTCATGCAGCCGGCGGGCCTCCTCTTCACGATTTTCGCCAGCCAGACCCTTCGCATGAGTCCAGCGGCCATAAGCGCGCTCATCGCCGCCTCGGGCCTCGGGGGCGCCGCCTCATACGTTGCCGGTGGATTCGCCACCGACCGTCTTGGCCGCATGGTTCCCGCCGTCGCCCTGACCGTGATGACCGTGATCGCCACGACCCTCAGCTTTTCGACAGGGTGGCCTGGCTTCGTTATCGGCAACCTGCTGTGGAGCTGTCTGGCCAGCGCCGCCACCCCGGTCCTGGGCGCGTGGACCGCGGAGCTGTTTCCCACTCGAGCGCGAGCCACGGCTCAGGCCGTCGGGTCCATATTCGCGGCCGCCGGCGGCATCGCCGGCCTGCAGTTCGTAGGTCTCGCAACCCATTTCATGGAGCTCCGCACAGCGCTTGGGATCGCGTTCTTCTTTGCACTTGCCGGCGCCCTTCTGCTGTCTCGCCTCCCCGAGACCAAAGACGCTCCGCTGCCTGCCTGACACGGGGTTTGACGGCGCTCTGGCGCGGTGTTACGGTTCGCGCCGGTATATCGGCCGCATATCGGTCGGCATCCGCCGGGAGGGCGCTCAGGGGTGGCATCGGAGGTGCGCGTCGAGCGTAGGGCTGCTGAAAGGTCAAGCAGCTGGGCCCTGACCGAGTTGGAGGGCGCCGCCCGCTCGCAGAGCGAAGAGGCCTATCTCCGGATCAGAGATAGGATCGTCTGCCTCGACATGCGTCCTGGGTCGGTCGTGGAGGAGTCCCGCCTCCGTGACGAGCTCGACATCGGGCGAACACCGATCCGGGAGGCCTTGCAGCGGCTGGCGTGGGAGAACCTGGTCCGGAGCGTCCCCCACCGGGGGACCTTCGTCACCGATGTCAACATCACCGACCTGGCTCGAATCACCGAGGTGCGCGTCGTCCTCGAGGGACACGCGGCGCGGCTGGCAGCAGAGCGCTGCAGCGCGGCGGACCGAGCAGCGATCAGCGAGCTGCTCGAGCGGCTGGAACCGGCGACGGGGGCAGACCAGCGGGAACTGATACGCCTTGACCGGAGGATCCACCGCCAGATCTACAAGGCGGCCCGGAACTCGTTTCTCGAGGGGACCCTGGAGCGCTACTTCAACCTGAGCCTCCGGCTGTGGTTCCTGGTCCTGGATCGCGGGGTGCATCTGCGTGAGGCGGTTGAAGAGCACATCGAGCTGCTCAAGGCGGTTCTGGCCGGGGACGGCGCGCGAGCCGAAGGATGCATGCATCGCCACGTCACCGGGTTCGAGCGAGAGATCAGAAAGGTTCTTGTGGAGCGTTAAGGGCGATGACCAAGATCTTCTTCGCGACCGACCTGCACGGCTCCGAGATGTGCTGGCGAAAGTTTCTCAACGCGGCCAAGTTCTATGACGCCGACGTGCTCATTTGCGGTGGTGACATGACCGGTAAGGCCATGATCCCGGTCGTCGAGGAGAATAGCCGGTTCACGGCGACGTTCGGCAGTGAGGTTCACAACGTCAGCGCGGACGAGGTGGAAGGAATAGAGAACCAGATCCGGCGCAAGGGCTATTACCCGCTTCGCGTGACGCCGGAACGCCTGCACGAGCTGGATCGAGACACGGACAAGCGGAGAGAGACCTTCCAGCAGGTGATGCTGGACGGGGTCCAGCGCTGGATGGACATGGCCACCGAGAAGCTGCGCGGATCCGGCGTGCGCATCTTCGTCTGCCCCGGAAACGACGACGAGATGGAGGTGGATGACGTCGTCCGGGGCTCGAGCATGGTGGAGCTGGGCGAAGGGCGGGTGGTCGAGATCGACGGGTTCTCGATGATCTCCACGGGGTGGTCCAACCACACGCCGTGGAACACGCATAGGGAGGAGACGGAAGAGGAGCTTGGCAAGCGCATCGAGTCGATGGCGAAGCAGGTGAAGGATCCGGCCCACGCCATCTTCAACCTCCACTGCCCGCCATTCCGCTCCGGCCTCGACGAGGCGCCGGCCATCGACGCGGACCTCAAGCTTCTGCATGGCGGCCGCGCGCTCAGGGCGGTCGGATCGACCGCGGTGCGAGCCGCGATCGACAAGCACCAACCGCTGCTCTCGCTGCACGGGCATATCCACGAGAGCAAGGGGGCGGTGCGGCTTGGCAAAACCCTGGCCATCAACCCGGGCAGCTCGTATGAGGAAGGAGTGCTGATGGCGGCGGTCGTGAACCTGGACGCCAAGAAGGGCATCAAGAGCTATCAGCTTGTCAACGGCTGAAGCGGTAAGGGGAGAAGGAGTACCAAACATGGCTGACACGACGATGGGCGCGGCCGGCTCGCGGCCGACGCTCTTCCTTCGCAACGCGACCGGCCTGGTCAAGGCCTGGTCCACATTCGATGCGTTCATCTATTCATTCATGTCCGTGAACCTGGTCACCCTGGCGCTGTACTACGGAACCGCGTCGGGATGGTTCGTACCTGGCGGTCAGTTGCTCGCGGCCGTCCTGCTGACCGGCTTCTTCGTCTCGTTTGTCGTCGTCGTCTACGCGGGCCTTGTCACGGCGATGCCCCGCACCGGCGGCGACTACGCCTGGCAGAGCCGCATCCTGGGCGGAGGCGTCGCCTTCGTCCTGGCCGTGACCGGATGGTGGTTCATCCTGTGGTACTGGACTCCGATCTACGGCAGCATCTTGGTCGCCGAGTTCATCAACCCGCTCGCTGCCACGCTGGGCTGGAGCAACGTGACGAAGTTCTTCAGCACCGAATGGGGGATCTTCGTCGCCTGCCTGATCACGCTTGCGTACGTGAGCGTCGTCGTCACACTGGGCATGGAGACATACGCGCGCATCCAGAAGATCTCCTTCTGGGTCGGGCTGGCCGGGATCGCCGTCGTGTGCGTCATCCTCGCCGTGGCGAGCGCATCCGATTTTCAGAACGCATTCAACCGCGAGGCGCACAGCCTGTTCGGTGCGAGCGGCAACGCCTACCAAGCAACTCTCGCGGCCGGCCAGAAGGCGGGTGCGAGCCCCCAGGGCTTCCTCGACTTCTCCCTCCAACCCACGCTGCTGCTGATTCCGCTCCTTCTGTTCGCGCTGCTCTGGCCGAACTGGGGCGCGACCCTGTATGGCGAGGTGCGCGGCGCCAAGGAGTACCGCAAGCCCTTCTACAGTATGTTCTGGGGCCTCTGGGTGACGGTGGCGCTGGTCATTCTGCTCAGCGTGCTTTTCGCCAAGACAATGGGCTGGGACTTCTATTACGCGGCCAACGCTGCCTCCTTTGCCGGCACCGCGCCCGTCACCATCTGGCCGAACCCGATCATGTTCGCGGGTTGGCTGGTCGACAACCATCTCTTCCAGTTCGTCTTGCTGCTGGCCATGGGGGCCTGGTTCTTCGGCTGGGCGGGAACGCTTTTCCTGTCGTCGACGCGGGTCATCTTCGCCGCGGCCTTCGATCGCATACTGCCGGCCTGGGCCGCCAACATCTCCGCCGGTCGCCGCGTCCCCTACGGCGCCCTGATCCTGATGGTCGTGCCATCGATCGTCGTCAGCGCGCTCTACGCCTGGAACTTCTTCGGGTTCAAGACTTTCATCCTTGACGCTGCGCTTGTCATCGCTGTCACATTCATGGGCACAGTTGTGGCGGCTGCGATCCTGCCCTGGCGGCGGAAGGACATCTACGGCTCGTCGGCGATCGCCAAATACGCGGTCGGTGGCATTCCGGCCCTGACGATCGCGGCAGTCGTGTCCGGCGCCTTCCTGCTCTTCACGCTCTGGGAGTGGTTTTCCAACAGCACCTACGGCGTCAACAATCAGACCTCGCTGGTTTTCATGGGCGTGATGTACCTGCTTGCGGTCGTCATCTATGTCGCCGCCTTCCTCTACCGCAGGAGTCAGGGCATCGACCTGAACAAGATCCACGAAGCGATTCCGGTTGAATAGGAGCTCAACGGCCGCCTGGCCTCTGCCAGGCGGCCACCCTTCGTAACCCATGCTGGAACACACACTTCGCACCTACCAGAGCCCGACCCGCCTCGTTCAGCGGTTGGGGGCCATCCGGGAGCTTGGCAACGAGGCCTCGCTGCTCGGAATCCGCCGCCCACTGCTCGTCACCGACCCAGGCGTGAAAGCCGCCGGCCTCCTCGACACGGCGCTCGAGGCGCTGCGCGGATCCGACTGCGAACCGGTCGTGTTCGATCGTGTGAGAGCAAACCCGGGCGTCGAGCTGGTCGACGCCGGCGCGGCCGAGTATCGCTCTCAAGGGTGCGATGGGCTCGTGGCGGTCGGCGGCGGCAGCTCGATGGATACGGCGAAGGGCATCGGCGTCGTCGCAGCCCACGATGGCAGCATCCTCGCGTACGAGTGGGGGCACAGCCCGATCAGCGCCCGCATCCCCCCGATGATCGCCGTGCCCACGACTGCGGGCACCGGCAGCGAGGTCACGCTGTGGGCCGTCATCACCGATCCCAAACGCAAGCTCAAGTTCAACGTCGGCGGAACGCCCAACATCGCCGCATGGGTGGCGGTCATCGACCCCGAGCTCACCGTGGCCCTGCCCGCAGCTGTCACGGCGGGCACGGGCATGGACGCGCTCGCGCACGCGGTCGAGTGCTTCACGATGTCGTACCACCAGCCGTTCACCGACGCCGTCTCACTGCTGGCCATGGAGTACGTCGCGCGCTACCTGCGGGTCGCTTTCTCGCAAGCGGCCAACCTGCAGGCTCGCTACCACATGAGCGCGGCGGCAACGCTCGCCGGCCTCGCCTACGGGACCGACTCGGCGGGCGCGGCTCACGCCATGAGCCAGACCGCGGGTGGCGTCCACGACGCGCCGCACGGGGCGCTGACCGCCCGCCTGCTGGGACCGGTGATGGAGTACAACCACTCCGGCGAGCCGGAGCGCTTCGCGCGAATGGCCGCGGCGTTTGGCCTCCACGTGCAGGGTGTGCCCATGTGGCGCGCGGCAGAGATGGCGGTCGAGTATGTACACCAGCTCACCGCGGACCTCGAGATCCCGAGCCTCGACGAGCTGGGGTTTTCCAGGGAGGAGATCCCGATGCTCGCCGACAAGGCGGCGGCTGACCCGCAGAGCATCGGCAATCCGCGCGACGTGGACGCCGCGGCCTACCAGAGCATCTACAAGCGCGCCTTCGACCTCGGCCAGCAGAACGGAGGTCGACGATGACAATCGACGTGGCCAGATCCATCAAGAAGATGTTTGTCGACGGCAAATGGATGGACTCGGAGAGCGGGCAGCATTACGACGCAACAAGCCCGGCCACCGGTGAGGTCATCGCCCAGGTGCCCAAGGGCACCCGCACCGATGCGCGCAACGCGATCGAGGCCGCGCACAAGGCACGCAAGTCGATGGCGGCGCTAAAGGGTTTCGAGCGGTCCCGGCGGCTGCACGCGATCGCTGAGGCCATTGAGCGCCGGCGCGACGAGCTGGGCCGCATCCTCACCCTCGACCAGGGCAAGCCGCTGATCGCGGAGGCGCTGGGCGAGGTTGACGAGGCGGCGGAGTACTTCCGGATCGCGGCCGAGGACCTCAAGCGCCTCGAAGGCCGGGTCCTGCCCTCCGCCAGCCCGAGCAAGCTCGTGTTCGCCCGTCACTACCCGCGCGGCGTGTACGGGATCATCACGCCCTGGAACTGGCCGCTCACGATGGCGGCGGAGCTGATCGCGCCTGCGCTGGCAGCCGGCAACACCGTGGTCTGGACGCCGGCCTCCTCGACGAGCGTGATCTCGGTCTCGCTCATGGAGTGCATCGCCGAAGCCGACCTTCCTCGGGGCGCGATGAACCTGGTCACCGGGCCAGGCGCCGAGGTCGGCGACGAGGTGGCCGGTCACGAGCTCGTGGACGGCGTCGGCTTTGTCGGCTCGACCGAAACCGGCGCGTCGGTGGCTCGGCGCGCAGCCGGGAAGCACGTGATGCTCGAGCTGGGCGGCAATGGACCCATCGTCGTCTTCGCGGACGCCGACCTCGCCAAGGCGGTCGAGGGTACGATCGCCGGCTGCTACCTGTGCGCCGGGCAGAGCTGCACCGCCGGCGAGCGCATCCTGGTCGAGGAGACGGCGCACGACGAGTTCGTCGAGCGCCTTGAGGCGGCTGCGCGCAAGCTTCGACTCGGCGATCCCTTCGCGGCGGACACGACCCTCGGTCCACTCAACAACGAGGGCGTCGCGACCAAGATGGACGAGCACGTGGCCGACGCGGTCGCGCATGGGGCGCGGCTGGTGATGGGAGGCAAGCGGGCGGAAGGCTTTCCGACCAAGCTCTACTACCCCGCCACCATCCTCGACGGGGTGGAGCCGAAGATGCGCGTGAGCGAGGAAGAGACCTTCGGGCCCATCGCGCCGGTGATCAAGTTTCGCGACGAGGCCCAGGCGCTTGCGATCGCCAACGACTCGCCGTACGGACTGTTGGGGGCGGTCTACACGCGCGACCTGTCGCGGGCCTTGCGATTTGCCGATGCGCTCGAGACCGGTTGGGTCAACATCAACGAATCGTCTAACTACTGGGAGGCGCACCTGCCTTTCGGCGGCCGGGCCGGAAAGCGAAGCGGCATCGGCCGCGTCGGCGGCCGTTTCGCTCTGGAACAGATGACCGACCTCAAAACCATCGTCATCGAGGTGGAGGGAGCTTGAGGGACGGTCCTCTCGAGGACCCGATCGCGGAGGCCGAGCGGGTGGCGGTGGCGGCCAAAGCCGCCGGCGTCGGCATCAGGCTGTTGGGCGGCGCGGGCATCCACCTCCATTCGCCAAGCGCAACCAGACCGCCCTTGAAGCGGAAGTACGGCGATCTGGACTACGCGGTTGGCAAGCGCGACCGACAGGGCGTGCTCAAGCTCTTTCCGGCCCTGGGGTACGAGGCCAACGAGCGCTTCAACCTGATGCAGGGGGACCGGCGCCTGTATTTCTACGACGCGGTGCACGGCCGCCAGGTCGACGTCTTCATCGACTGGTTCAAGATGTCGCATGTCATCGACCTTCGCGACCGCCTCGACTGCGAAGGGCCGTGCGCCAGCCCGTCCGACCTCCTGCTGAGCAAGCTCCAGATCTATGAGGTCAACCGCAAGGATCTCGTCGACCTCACCGCCCTGCTCCTGGACCACGCCGTCAAGGAAAACGACGACGACGCCATCGATCCGCGCTACATCGCCCGCATCGCTGCGGACGACTGGGGCCTGTACCGCACGCTGCAGCTGAACATCGGCAAGCTGCGGAATACGCTCGACGAGCTCGAGGTGGACCGTGACCTGGTCCGGACGCGGCTCGACGAGATCTGGGCGGCGGTCTCCAAGCAGCCAAAACCACTGAGGTGGAGGCTGCGCGCCCAGGTGGGCGACCGCATGACCTGGTATGAGCTGCCGGAGGAGGTCCGCTCGCCCTACCAGCCGGAGTAGTCCGGGATGAGCAAGGGGGTCGAAAGATGAGCGGCCTGCCCACCCACGCCCGCTGCGTCGTGATCGGCTGCGGAATCGTCGGCAACAGCGTCGCCTATCACCTGTTCCGCTTGGGGTGGCGCGACGTCGTCCTGGTCGACAAGGGCCCGCTGCCCAACCCCGGTGGGTCGACGGGCCACGCGTCCAACTTCATCTACCTGGTCGACCACTCGAAGGAGATGACCGCGCTCACCGTGGAGAGCGTCAACCAGTACAAGGAGATGGGGGTCTTCACCGAATCGGGGGGCATCGAGGTGGCACGGACTCGAGAACGCATGCAGGAGCTGGCGCGGCGGATGGCCTCAGGAGCTTCGTGGGGCATCGAACCCGTGTCGCTGGTAACCCCGGCCGAGGTCAAGCAGCTCGTGCCCTACATCGACCAGTCGATCATCCTCGGTGGCTTTTACACACCGGGCGTGGGCGTCGTGGACTCGCTGCGAGCAGGAACGATCATGCGCGAGCGTGCGCAGGGCGCGGGCGCGCTCCAGGTGGCGGCCAAGACCGAGGTGGTCGGCATCGACATCGAGCGCGGACACGTCCGCTGCGTGCGCACGACCGCCGGCGAGATCGAGGCCGAGACCGTAGTCATCACGTGCGGGATATGGAGCCCGCGGCTTGCCCGCATGGCGGGAACCCGGATCCCGCTCACCCCCGCGGTCCACCAGATGATCGATGTCGGCCCGGTCCCACGCTTTGCGGGCGCAAAAGGCGACATCGAGCATCCGATCGTCCGCGACATGGACACCAACATGTACGAGCGCCAGGCCGGCGGCGACCTCGAGATCGGCTCATATGCACACCGGCCGATCCTCTACGACCCCGAGGACATCCCGCCCATCGAGAAGGCTGCGCTGTCGCCGACCGAGTTTCCCTTCACCCAGCCCGACTTCGCGGCCCAGATGCAGCACGCTCTCGAGCTGATGCCGGAGATCGTGGGCGACGAGAAGGTGGGTGTGAAATACGCGATCAACGGCATCCTTTCGTTGACCCCCGACGGCATGCCAGTCCTCGGCGAGTCGCCGGACGTCAAGGGCCTGTGGTCGGCCGCGGCCGTGTGGGTCAAAGAGGGGCCTGGAACCGGCAAGGCGCTCGCGGAATGGATGGTGCACGGTGAATCCGAGATCGACCTGCACTCCTCCGACGTGGCCCGATTCCACGAACATCAGAGGACGCGCGCGCACGTGCGCGCGCGAGCCGCCGAAGGTTTCAACAAGACATACGGCATCGTCCACCCCAGCGAGCAGTGGGCGTCGAACCGGGACGTGCGCCTGGCGCCGTTCCACGAGCGCGAACGCGAGCTGGAGGCGATGTTCTTCGAGGTAGCGGGCTGGGAGCGGCCGCAGTGGTACGAGTCCAACGCCCCGCTGCTGGAAGAGTTCGGCGACCGCGTGACCAGACGCTCGGCGGAGTGGGACTCGCGGTGGTGGTCGCCGATCATCAACGCCGAGCACCTCGCGATGCGCGAGCGGGCAGGACTGTTCGACCTCTCAGCCTTTGCCATCTTCGACATCACCGGCCCCGGTGCGCTCTCGGCGGTCCAGGGCGTCAGCCTGCGGCAGATGGACGTGCCCGCCGGGCGCAACGTGTACACGCCGGTGCTCAGCCCGAACGGTGGCTTCAAATCAGACCTCACGATCATGCGGCTCGGCGACGAGCACTTCCGCGTCGTCACCGGAGGCATGTCCGGGATGTCGGACAAGAAGTGGTTCCGCGACCACCTGCCGGCCGACGGTTCCGCCCAGGTCTTCGATCTGACCTCAGAGCTCACGACGATCGGTGTTTGGGGGCCGCGCGCGCGCGACATTCTGTCGGCGGCGACCACTGACGACGTTTCGAACGAGGGCTTCAAGTTCGGATCCTGCCGCACGATCGACGCCGGCACCGTGCGCGTGCTCGCTTCGCGGATCTCGTACGTGGGCGACCTCGGCTGGGAGCTCTACGTCCCCATCGAGCAGGGGCTGAAGCTGTGGGACTTGCTCATGGAGGCGGGCAAGCCGTTTGGCCTCACGCCGTGCGGGATCGGCGTCTACGGCACGACCGGCCGCCTGGAGAAGTGCTACCGGGCCCACGGCAACGAGCTGGAGACCGAGTACAACGTGGTCGAGGCCGGGATGGCCGCGCCGCGCGTCAAGGCCGAGGACTTCGTCGGCAAGGAGGCGCACCTGCGCCATCGCGAGGAGGAGCCGGCGGCGATCCTCTGCACGCTGACTGTCGACGACCACGCGTCGAAGAGCGGCGAGAAGCGCTACATGCTCGGCAGGGAGCCGATCCTCACCCCCGAGGGCGACGCCATCACTGACCGCCGCGGCCGGCGCTCATATGTGACCAGCGCCGGCGCCGGGCCTTCTGTCGGCAAGCACATCCTGATGTCGTACCTGCCACCGGAGCGCGCGGTGGCAGGCGAGCATCTGGAGGTGCAGTACATGGGCGAGCGCTACCCGGTGACGGTGGCCGTGGTCGGTTCGACGCCCCTTTTCGATCCCGAGAACCTCCGCGTTCGCGGGTGAGGATTCTCGTCTGCGTCAAGCGCGTGCCGTTCACCGGCGGCAAGATGGTCCTGTTATGAGCGGAAACCTCGGGGTGTCTCCCGCGACTTCGTCGCGGGGGCCCCAAAGGTGCCGCTCAACGGCCGATCACGACCGCAAAACTTCCATCGCCATTCCGGCCGGGTTCGCGGCCCTGCTCACCTTCCCCGGGATGAACTTTCTTGAGCCGCCACTCCTAGCGACACTTTGTGACAAGTTGTTCAAAGTCGTGGCCGGGGTAAACCCGGCCACCAATGCCACGCTGGCGGTTCGGGTTTTGTGAAAGTCCTCGTCTGTATCAAAAGGGTGCCGTTCACGGGCAGCAAGATGGTGCTCGCGCCGGACGGAATGTCGCTCGAGACCCGCCACCTCGGCTTCACGATCAGCCCGCACGAGGAGTGTGGCGTGGAAGAGGCGGTGCGTCTCATCGAAGCCGGGGGCGGTGAGTCGGTGGTGCTCACGCTCGGTCCGCCGGAGGCGGTGGAGCAGCTGCGCGACGCGATGGCGCTGGGGATCGACCGCGCCATCCACCTCCAGACCGACGGCCAGGAATGGGATCCGGAGGCGACGTCGGCAGCGATCGTCGATGCGGTTCGGGCCGAGGAGGCCGCATCGGGACCTTTCGAAATCATCTTCTTCGGGAACGAGTCCGCGGACTCGGGCGGCTTCCAGGTCGGGCTCCGGGTCGCGTATGTGTTGGGCCGGCCGTGCGCGACGGGTCTCAAAGGCGTCAAGGTCGAGGGCCAGGCCGTCCGATGCGAGCAGGACACGGGCAACGGGCGCGACGTGTATGTGCTGCCCCTGCCCGCCGCGGTCACTGTCAGGGAAGGCCTGAACCTGCCGCGCTATCCCTCGGTGCCGGGCCGCATGCGCGCAGCGCGCAAGCCGGTCACGACGTTCACACCGGCGCGCCCCGAATCGCACCTGCGCCTGGTGCAGCTCGCGGTGCCGGGCGGCGGAGGGCGTCGCGCCGAGTCGCTGGGCAAGGGCGCCGAGGCGGCACCGGCCGTCGTCGAGATGATCCGGAAGGCCGGGCTGCTTTGAGCGTCCTCGTCTTCATAGACCCGGGAGAACCCGCGATCCAGGCCATAACACTCGCGCGGACGTTCGAAGGACCGGTGCACGGTTTGCCCGAATTCGCGGTGCAGCCGTTCGCGCCCGACGCCCTCGCCGCGCTTCTGGAGCAGGCCGCCGACGACCTCGACGTGAGCGCGGTCTTCGCGGCGGGGACCGAGCGCGGCAATGACGTGATGGCGCGGCTGGCTGCGCGCACGGGCCTTCCGCTGGCGGCCAACGTCACCGCCGCGACTCCCGGACAGCCCGTCAGGCTCACCCGCCAGCGGTGGGGCGGCAGCCTGCTCGAGGAGGCCGAGCTGTACTCGCCCCGCCCGCTGATCACCGTCGCGCCGCACTCATTCCCGATGCCTGCCGGCGGCGACGGGCTGCTGGACGTCGACTTTCAGCGGTACGTCGCGAAGCTCGAGGCCAGAGACCAGGTGGTGAAGGTCGCGGAGCACGTCGACCCGCCGGGCGGCGGCGTCTCACTCGCCGAGGCGAAGGTTGTCGTCAGCGGCGGGCGTGGCGTCGGCTCCAAGGAAGGCTTCGCGATCCTCGAGGACCTCGCCGCTGTGCTGGGCGCGCGCGTCGGCTGCTCGCGCGTCGTCACGAGCGCCGGCTGGCGGCCGCACACGGACCAGGTCGGCCAGACCGGGACCAAGATCGCACCCGAGCTCTACATCGCGTGCGGCATCAGCGGCGCGACGCAGCACATGGCGGGCTGCAAGGCCGCCAAGCGGATCCTCGCGATCAACTCGGACCCCGAGGCGCCGATCATGTCGCTCGCCGACTACACAGTCGTCGGCGACCTCAAAGAGGTGGTGCCGGCCATCTCGGCCGAGATCCGCCGGCAGCGATGATTCATCTCGGCGCCGCGCATGTGCTCCTTGCCGCCGCGCTCCTCATCTCCGGCACTCTCTTCGTACGCCGGGCGATGCTGATCTACCGCCTCGTCCGGATGGGCAGGCCGGCTTCACGCTTCGACGACATCCCGGGACGAGCCCGCGCCGAGGCGGTCGTCGTCATCGGCCAGAGCAAGCTGCTGCAGCCCCTTCCATGGCCTGGCGACCAGGGCTGGTATGCGCTGCTCGTCGACGTCTTCGCGTTTCTGGTGCTGTCGGGCGTGATCGCGGCCTTTGTCATCCGTAAGATCCAGCGGCCGCGCCGCTTCGCGGGCAGCCACCTGCGCGAGGCGGATCTGATCCTGCTGCTCATCGCCGCCATCGTGCTCACGCTGTTCCTGTGGCACGCGAGCCGAATCGCGCTCGGGGCCGGCGAATATCCGGCTCAGTGGTCGCCGGTTTCAAATCTCATCGCCCGAGTTGTGCCGAAGTCCCTTGCGTGGTCCCTGGCCGTCGGAGCGGTATGGGCGCACGTGCTGCTCATCCTCACGTTCCTCGTCTATCTGCCCTACTCCAAGCACCTCCACATCTTTCTCGCCGCGGTCAACGTGTTCTTCGGCCGCACCAAGGCCAGAGGCAGGCTGGAACCTGTCGACTTCGAGACCGACGACGTTCGGTTCGGGTCGGCGACGGTCGCCGACATGACGTGGAAGCAGATGGTCGACACCATGTCGTGCACCGAATGCGGGCGCTGCCAGGATGTATGCCCGGCATTCAACACCGGCAAGGAGCTGTCGCCGAAGCTCCTCATCATGGCGCTGCGCGACCAGGTCCTGGCCGACGGGCCGAAGGTGCTCGCGGGGAGCGCGCAGAAGCCCGCGCCGCTGGTGCCGAACGCGGTCACCGACAACGTCGTGTGGGACTGCGTGACCTGCGGTGCATGCGTGCGCGAGTGCCCGGTGGGAATCGAGCACATCGATCACATCGTCGACTTGCGGCGAAACCTGGTCATGGTGGAGTCGCGCTTTCCCGACGAGGCAGGGACGATGCTGCGCGACGTCGACCGCGCGTCGAACCCCTGGGGGAAGCCGCAGTCAGATCGCGCGCGTTGGGCTGAGGGCCTCGGAGTTCGAATCCTCGAACCGGGAGACGCCGCCCCTGACGTGCTGTTCTGGGTCGGCTGCGCGCCGTCCTTTGACGAGCGCGCAAAAAAAGGCGCCATGGCGACCGCAAAGCTGCTGAAGGAGGCGGGCGTCGACTTCGCGATCCTCGGACCGCGCGAATCGTGCACCGGCGATCCGGCGCGCCGGATGGGCGACGAGTACACGTTCCAGAAGCTCGCGAAGCAGAACGTCGGGACTCTCAACGCGTCGAAGGTCACGAAGATCGTGACCACGTGCCCGCACTGCTTCAACACCATCGGCAGCGAGTACAAGGACTTCGGCGGCAGCTATGAGGTCGTGCACCACACCGAGTTCCTCGCCGAGCTCGTTCGCGACGGGCGGCTGAAGCCGCTCGCCAGCGAGACGAAGATCACTTATCACGACTCGTGCTACCTGGCGCGGCACAACGATGTGCGTGAAGCGCCCCGGGAGCTGGCGGGCGCCGTGGGCAAGCCTGTGGAGATGCCGCGAAACCGTGAGCGCACCTTCTGCTGCGGGGCCGGCGGCGCGAGGATGTGGATGGAAGAACGCCGCGGCCGTCCCATCAACGAAGAGCGCATTCGGGAAGCCGAGGGCACCGGCGCCGAGACCCTGGCCGTGGCCTGCCCCTTCTGCACGGTGATGCTCGACGACGGCGTGCGCACGACCGGGGCCAAGCTCCAGGTCATCGACCTCGCGACGCTCCTGTCGGAAGCGGTCGAGCGGCGCCGCGAACGCGATGCAGCCGATGCCTAGCGTGGACCGCGCGCGTGCGGTCGAGGTTATGGAGTCTGAGCGGTCTCGGAAGCTGCTGCGAGAGGCTTCCGGCTGAGGAGGCCTCCCCACCCGGCCGGGCCCTACGGGCCGGGCCGACCTCCCCACAAGGTGGGGAGGTTACGAGAGGCCCACGATCTCGCCCTTGTTGAGGAGGCCTCCCCACAGGGTGGGGAGGTTACGAGAGGCCCACGATCTCGCCCTGGTTGAGGAGGGCTCCCCACCCGGCCGGGCCCTACGGGCCGGGCCGACCTCCCCACAGGGGTGGGGAGGTTACGAGAGGCCGACGATCTCGCCCTGGTTGAGGAGGGCTCCCCACAAGGTGGGGAGGTTACAAGAGGCCCACGATCTCGCCCTTGTCGAGGATGCCTTCCCCACAGGGTGGGGAGGTTACGAGAGACCGACGATCTCGCCCTTGTCGTCGATGTCGATGCGGATCGCATTCGGCTGTGAGGGCAGGCCAGGCATCGTGCGCATCTCGCCGCAGATGGGATAGATGAAGCCGGCGCCGACCGACGCCCGGACCTCGCGCACGGGCAGCTTCCAGCCGGTTGGCGCGCCCTTGAGCTTTGGATCGGACGAGATCGACAGGTGGGTCTTGGCGATGCAGACGCAGAGCTTTCCGAAGCCGTTTCGCTCGAAGAAGTCGAGCTGCTCCGCCGCCGGCGGGTAGTACTCGACCCCGTCGGCGCCGTAGATCTTTGTCGCCACCGTCTCGATCTTCTCCTTGAGCGTCGCCTCGGCCGGATACAGGAAGTGGAACGAGCTCGGCTCGCGGGCTGCCTCGTCGACCGCCTCGGCCAGCTGGATTGCGCCCTTGCCGCCCTCGGCGAAGTTGTTGCACACGGCTGATCGCACGCCAAGCTCCTCGGCGATCTCGCGGACGGCCGACTGCTCCGAGGCATGGTCGGTCGGGAACGCGTTGATGGCGACCACCGGGGTCACACCATGGATGCGGATGTTGTCGACCTGCTTGCGCAGATTCGCCGCGCCCGCCCACACGTCATCGGGGTTCTCCTTGACCATCTCAGGCGGCAGCGGCCTCCCGGCCACGACCCTGAACCGGCCGGAGTGGACCTTCAAAGCACGGACAGTGGCCACGATCACGGCGGCGTCTGGAGCCAGGCCGGACGCCCGGCACTTGATGTTGAAGAACCTTTCGGCGCCCATGTCGGCCGCGAATCCAGCCTCAGTGACGAGGAAGTCGCCGCAGCGGATGCCGATCAGGTCCGCGATGACAGAGGAGTTGCCGGTGGCGATGTTGCCAAACGGACCGGCGTGAACCAGCACGGGCGTGTTCTCCAGCGTCTGGAGCAGGTTGGGCTTGATCGCGTCGCGCAGGATGACAGCCATCGAACCGGCCGCGAAGAGCTGCTCGGCAGTGATCGGTTTGCCGCCTGTGGTGTTGCCGATGACGATGCGGCCCAGCCTCTCGCGCATATCGCGCAGCGACGTCGTGAGCGCAAGCACAGTCATCACCTCGGAGGCGGCGGTGATGTCGAAACCCGTGGCGCGGATGACGCCGTCCTCGCGGGTGCCCAGACCGACGATGACGTTGCGAAGGACGCGGTCGCTGACGTCGAGGACGCGGCGCCACGTGACGCTGTCGCGATCCACGAGCGTCTCGTGATGGTGGATCTGGTTGTCGATCATGGCCGCGAGCAGGTTGTGCGCCGCGGTGATCGCGTGCATGTCGCCGGTGAGGTGGAGGTTCAACCGCTCCATGGGGACGACCTGGCTGTAACCGCCGCCCGCGGCGCCGCCCTTGATGCCAAACGTGGGTCCCATGGACGGCTGGCGGATGGCCACCGTCGCGCGCTTGCCGATGTGCGAGAGGGCCTGGCCCAGGCCCACCGTGGTCGTCGTCTTGCCCTCGCCCAGCGGCGTGGGGGTGATCGCCGACACCACCACGTACCTCGCCTTGGGCCGGTCGGCGAGCTCGTCCAGGGCCTCGAGCCGGATCTTGGCCACGTCGTGTCCATAAGGCTCCAGGAGATGAGGGCCGATGCCCATGCGCGCGGCGATCTCAGGCATCGGCAGCAGGCGCGCTCTCCGTGCGATCTCCAGGTCGGTCGGAAAGGTCACGGCCACGATCAGGCGGCGACCAGGCGTTCAAGCGTCTCGCGGCGCCAGCGCTCGGTGGCTTCGATCTCGTTGAAGGTGAAGAAGTGCAGCCCCGCCACCTTGCGCTCGGGTGACGCAAGGTCGGGGAGCAGGCCGCTCGCAAAGCGCCCGGGGTCGTAGCCCCCGGGCTGGAACATGCGGAGGAACCAGTTGGGGTGGCCGCGAAGGAATCGGGCCGAATCGCCCAGGCCGATCCGCGTCGAGACGCGCAGGAGCTTGGCAGGATCAGCCACGCCGGCGAGGCCGATGTGGATCGGCAGGTCGACCCCGCGCCGCCTGACGCGTGCCACCCACCTCTTGACCACGCGCGGATCGAAGCAGAGGTTGCTGACGATGTAGGTCGCGCTGCGGCGCTTGTCCCACATCGCCTGGATGGTCAGGTCGTCCTCGATGAAGCTGTGGCTCTCCGGATAGCCGGTGACACCGATCTCGCGCAGGCCGTGCGGGTGGGCTCTGATCGCTTCCAGGAGCGAGATCGAATCCGGGAAGCTGCCGGCCGGTTCCTTAACGTCGCCTGCGACCACGAAGACCTCGCGCCTGCCGATGGCGGTCACCCTGGTGAGGACCTCGGCGAGGTGCGCCTCGTCGCGAATCATTCGAGCCGAGAGATGCGGCACCACCTGGTAGCCGTGTTTCGCGAGCCGCTCCGCGAGCGCCAGGCTGGCCTCGATGCCCCTGCGCGGCGACGCGGTGATTGTGATCGTGATCTCGCGCGGCACAAGGGAAGCCACGCGCTCCTCGGCGTCTTCGGTGGGAAGGATCTCGTACCTGGGCGTGCGCAGGAATGGGATCAGCCCGCTCACTCCACCTACCCTCGATGTCGCACTATACGGTTCTGTCGCGCTCCACGCAACGCCCTCACAGGCGCCGGGGCACGACCAAGATAACGTTGCGATCCAGCGCAGTGCCGGCCCGTCCGGCCGCAAAACCGCCCAGCGGCACGTTGCCGGCGAGCTCGCGGTGCAGCCAGCCCAGAGAATCCTCGTCGGACTCGTGATCGATCATCGTGGAGGCGATCGCAAGCCGTCCGTCTCCCGCCTCGAAGATCTCGATCGATCGGGCCTGGCACGGCCAGTCGACGAGCGATGAGGTGGTGACCTCCCAGAAGCCATTGCCCGGCCGCGTCGGGTCGGGATGGGCGCGCACCGCATTGGCGTGGATATGGCCGTTCAGCCACAGGATCACGTTGCCGGACCGGTGCACGATCTCGAGGAGCTGGGCCCTTTCGACGTGCCTCGGCCCACCCGACGTTCGCGGGTTGTCCAACGTATCCAGGGTGTGGTGGGAGACGATCACAACGGGGCGATCACGCGCTTCCTCGAGACTGCGCTCGAGCCAGCGCAGCTGATCCTCAGCGATGCAGCCGTCGGCGCCCCCAGCCGTGCAGACCGTGTCGAGCACGACCAACCGCATCGCCTGCGCATCGCGGACGTAGTGCGCGCGAGGCCCCCTAACGAAGCCATGGCCCCTCAGCACGTCGACGAACTCGGTGGCGCTGAATGGGCGGCGATCCGGATCAGGCGTGACCGGCAGGTCTGGCCCGGCCATGAAAGCCTCAGGTGTGTGGACGAAAGTCTCCAGCGCGAGGTCGCGATCGATGACCGAGGGCAGGCGCAGCGGCTTGCGGGATCCGACCATGGCCGCTGCGAGCATCGAGGTCACGATGCCAACCCCCTGGCATACCTCCTCGTGGTTGCCGCGGCAGCCGAGCCACGGCATTCTCAGACCCTCGCTCGCGAACGGCTGCAGCGCACGCTCGAGAAGTCCTGGCAGGTGCGGGAACCCAAATGCACGGCCGTACCTGTCGTCAGCGCCATCTGGCTTCCAGAAGAAATCGTCGGGCCACCCGGCTGCCTGCACTCCTTCGTAGCGATCGCCACCGGAATCGACATGAACCTGGCCGCCATCGAGCAGCGCTATGAAATTGTTGAGCTCGTTCGACTGCACGTTGTCGACGGCGTCGCCGGACATGATCGCCAGCTCGGGTGGGGTGCCGGTCAGCGGTCCGGCCTGGATGCGGTTCAACGTCCGCACCATGGCCTCGATCGCGTGCACGTTCAATGCCTCCTGCGGCCGCTGCATCGGCAGCAGCTCGTGGAAGCGCGGATCGGCGAACTCCCGGTTGACGAACTCGAACCTCGCCGGCGACTGGACGTCGGTGACGTGAAGGTCCGTCAGGTGCAGAAAGCACGCCAGGGCAGCACCAACCTTGAGCTCTTCAACCGAATCGGGGCCCACCAGATCTTTACGCAGCACGTGTGGCTCACCGGCAACGGCCGTGATGGCGTGGTACTCCGAAGCTTCTCCGCTGCCAAGCACCGCACCAGGGGCGAGGCGGCGCTGGTGCGTGAGCGCCGGCTGGATCAAGCCCCGGTAGTGGCTGTTTCCCGCCGAGGCGCTACCGCGTCACGCAGTGGCCCTGGCCCAGTTGGCAGCCAGGTACTTTGCGGCCGCAGCAGTCTGCGTCTGGGTCAGGATTTGCGGGACGTCCGTCACGGCGGGCAGGGCCGATGCGGCGACGTAGTCGACGGTCGCCAGCGCGTTCATGGCCGCCTGGCGTACCGGCCGGAAACCGCCCCTGAGAAACAGGTTCTGGCCCTCGTCAGAGTAGAGGTACTCTTCCCACAACCTGGCGGCCGCCGGGTGCGGAGCGTTCTTGTTGACCGCCTGCGCGTAGTAATCCCCGATCACCGCGCCCGAAGGTATGAAGAGCCTCCAGCCCGGTAGGTCTTTGATATGTGACACCGACCGGTAATCCCACTCGAACAGAACTGGCGTCAGCCCCGCCTTGACGTTCGCGGATGTCCCCAGGGTGCGCACGAAGTTGCGCTTGAGCTTCAGCTGGTGGAAAAAGTCCACGCCCCTGCTGATGTCGTCGATTGATCCACCGTTGGCGATGGAGGCCATCATCACCCCGGCGAGCGCCTGGTCTGACACCGTCGGATCACCACCGAGCGCCACCTTGCCGGCGTACGGAGCGCCGAGCAGATCCTGCAGCATCGTCACGTCAGGCACTTTGGTCGAGTCATAACCGATGCTCATCAAGCCGCCGTAGTCCTGGACCCACAGGCCCGTGGTCTCCTTCTGACTGCCCGGGATGTCGCGCCACGTCATCACCCGGTACGGCGCGAACAGCGAGGTGTTGGCGAGGGCCACTTTCATGTTGAGGTCAACGACGTCAGGCGCTGCCTTGCTGGACGCCGGCAGCTTGACAGCATCTATCTCGTCCCTGGCGCTGCCGGTCGGGTTGGCCGAGTTGATCTTGATCCCGTACTTCGCCGTGAAACCCTTGAGGATTTCGCCATAGTTCGCCCACTCAGGTGGGAGGGCGATCACGTTGAGCGTCTTTTCCGTCTTGGCGGATGCCACCAGAGCCTCGATCCCGCCGCAGTCGTCGACACTGCTGGCTGACGCCCAGCAGGGCGTCGTCGTGGTGGTCGTGGTCGTCGAGCCGGTGCAGCCCGCCACCGCCAGGAGGGCGCCGACCGACAGGCCCAGACCACGGTCGACGCATCGCCAGCTCATCCGCCTTCTGGTCACGGTCAGATTCTGGCCGATGGGCCGCCGGAAGCAACCTCGTTATGTGGAGATTGGCAAGCAAGCTGGCGGGCCTATCCGCGCCGCGCTACGCCTCGGTCGAGGCTGTTTCATCCCTGGCGATCAACACCGGATCACGGCGGATCGCAAGCCGGACCCGGGTCCCGGCCGGGTGCGCCGACGCCTCGGACGTCGGCAGCTGCGCCAGCACCGTCGTGTCGCCGAGATCCACGGTCACGCGGCTGGTCGCGCCCAGGAAGGCGGTTGCGATGACGGTGCCGATCAGCGGCCCGGGTACGGACTCGCCGGCAGCGGCCAACGCCACCGCCTCCGGCCGCACGAGAGCGACCGCCGGTCCGTTGGCAGCGTTGGGTTGAACAAGCGGAAGCCGGGTCCCACGCACCTCGACCTCCCCGTCGCTCACGACGCCGGCGAGGCGGTTCGTCAAGCCCACGAACTCGGCGACGAAGGGCGTGGCCGGCCGCGAGTAGATCGCCGTCGGCGGACCCAGCTGCTCGAGCCGCCCAGACTGCATGACGCCCACACGGTCGGCGATCGCGAGCGCCTCCTCCTGGTCGTGCGTGACGAAGAGCGTCGTGGTCCCGACCTCGAGCTGCACGCGCCGGATCTCATCGCGCAATCGGGCCCGCACCTTCGCGTCGAGCGCCGACAAAGGCTCGTCGAGCAGGAGCACGGTCGGCCGGATCGCGAGCGCCCTCGCCAACGCGACCCGTTGCTGCTGGCCGCCTGAGAGCTGGTGCGCGTAGCGGTTGGCGTATTTCGCGAGTCCCACGAGCTCCAGCATCTCGCCCGCCCGCCGCTTGCGATCGGTCGCGCTCACATTGTGGAGGCTCAGCCCGAACTCAACGTTCTGCTGCGCGGTCATGTGCGGGAACAAGGAGTACGCCTGGAACACCATGCCCACGTCGCGGCGGTTCGCGGGCACGTCGGTGACGTCCCTGCCGCCGAAAACGATGCGGCCGCTGTCGGCTGTCTCGAGGCCGGCCACGAGGCGGAGGGCGGTCGTCTTGCCGCAGCCGGACGGCCCAAGCAGCGCGACCAGCTCGCCTGGGGCCAACGTCAAGCTCAATCCGTCGAGCGCGGTGACCCCCGCATAGCTGCGTCGCAGGTCTTCGAGGCGGACCTCGATCCCCGCACGCGAGTCGCGAGCGCCGTTCGCGGCCATCACATCACCTGGCCGGGCCGATGAATGTCTGGGGGATGGAGCTTGGGATCGGCTCCTCCGCCTTCGCCTCTGCTCGCGGGCGGCCGACGAACGACAGGATCATGAGCAGCACGAAGGCGAAGAGCAGAGACGCGACCGACACCGCGATCGAGGTGCCCGCGCTGACCAGTCCGATGTAGTTGATCGCCACCTGCAGGTTCACGTAGGCCAGCAGGTTCGCAAAGGTGAACTCACCAAGAACGACGGCGACCGACAGCAGGCAGGCATTGAGGATTGCGCTCGACATGTTGGGGACGATGATCCGCAGCATCACCGTCTCCCATCTGGCGCCAAGGCTGCGCGCCGCCTCTGACAGGGTTTTGAGGTCGATCGCCGACAGGCCGGCGTCGAGCGAGCGGTAGGCGTACGGCAGCACGAGGATGAGGTAGGCGAACGCCAGGGTGAGGATCGAGTCGCTCACATTGAGATTCAGCCACTGGTAGATCGGGACCATGCCGACGACCAGCGCGATCGCCGGCACCGTGAGCGGGAGCAGGCAGATGAACTCGATGGCACGGCTCAGCTGGGGCAGCCGGAGCCGGACCCAGACCATGGTGGGCAGGAGCAGGAGCAGCATCGCCACGCATGTGATCGCGGCCAGCTGGAGCGAGGCGATTATGGCGTCAACAAGATCGGGGGCCTTGACGATGTTGATCCAGGCATCGAGCGTGCGCGGAGCGGTGTCGCTGTTCCCCCGGGTTGAGAACTCGAACATGGCCAGGATCGGAATCAAGAAGAACGCCCCCATCACTAGCAGCACGGTGACGCGGAAGATGCGCAGCTTGAGTCGCCGCGACCGGCTCATCCCCGGCTCACCTCAGCCATCGCGAGGTTCGGCGCTGAAGCACGGTGTACAGCACCATCACGATGGCCACCACCACGATCATCGCGAAGGCCAGCGCCTTGGCGAGCCCCGGTTGGGCGCGCCCGGTCTCGCTGGTCAGGAGGTTGGCGATCTGCAGGGGGATGATGACGCCCCCTTGCGTGATCAGCGCAGCCGCCGTGGCGTACGCGGAGAACGCGTTTGCAAACAGGAGCAGCGTGCAGCCCAGGAACGAGGGCGCCAGGAGCGGGCCGGCCACGTATCGCCAGTAGTGCCAGGTGCTGCCGCCGAGGCTCTCGGTCGCCTCGCGCCACTGCGGCCGGATGCCGTCGAGCGCGGGCAGGAACACGATGACCATCAAAGGGATCTGGAAGTACGTGTAGAGGAGCGTCAGCCCGCTCAGCTCGTAGAGCCAGACCCCGTTGGCGAAGATGTCGATGCCGTGGTCCTTGAGGAACACGGTCACCAGGCCGATCGTGCCCAAAGTCGCGATGAACGCAAATGTGAGCGTGACGCCACCGAACTGGGCGAGGACCCCGGCCCCCGAGGTCACCGTGCGGCGAAGGATCCCACGTGGATTGCCGGTCACGACCGCATACGCGAGCAGGGCGCCGGCGACCGCGCCGACCAATGCGCTGACGGCTGAGATGACAAAGCTATTGACGAACGACCTGACAAGAAAAGGCTGTACGACGTCGGTGAGATTGGACAGTGTGATGCTGCCGTCCCTGGCCCCGATCGATCCCGCGGCGATGAGCAGCGTCGGCAGCAGCAGGAACAGGGTCACATACAAAAAGAAAGGCAGCACCCCGAGCCACGTAAGGGGGAGGCGCCGCCCGCCACCAAGAGGGCGGGAGGCGGCGCTGACGGCCGGACTCCCGGCGGCCGTCACCCGATGGCCTTGGACCAGTTGTTTGCGATGTAGGTGCCGGCGGCGGTTTGCTGCTCCTGGGTCGGGAACTGCGGGGTGCCGGTGATCGGCGGTAGGGCAGCGGCTGCGGCCGTGTCGAGCTTTCCAGACTTCTCCATCGCCGCCTGGCGCACCGGCCTCGCTCCTCCCTTCAGCCACAGATTCTGGCCCTCGTCCGAGTACAGGTACTCCTCCCAGAGCCGAGCCGCGGCCGGATGAGGTGCCTTCTTGTTGATCGCCTGCGCGTAGTAGCCGCCGATCGTGGCGTCCGCCGGTACGAAGATCTTCCAGCTGGAAACGTCCTTCCCATGGGACGTGGACAGGTAGTCCCACTCGAACAGCACGGGAGTCTGCCCGGCTTTGACGGTTGCGGCCGTGCCGATGGTAGGTACGAAATTACCCTTCACCTTCAACTGGTGGAAGAAGTCCACGCCCTTGCTGACGTCGTCCAGCGATCCACCGTTGGCGACTGAAGCCAGGATCACGCCGTTCAGGGCCTGGTTGGACTTGGTCGGGTCGCCGGCAAGCGCCACCTTGCTCTTGTATCCGGAGCCAAGGAGGTCCTGCACGGAGCTGATGGTCCCGCCGGGAACCTTGCTCGAGTCATAGCCGATGCCCATGAAGCCCCCGTAGTCCTGGACCCACACGCCGGTGGCTTCCTTCTGGCCGCTGAGGATGTCATCCCACGTCGTCACCTTGTATGGCGCGAAGAGGCTTGTGTTCGCAAGCGCCACCTTCATGCCGACGTCCACGACGTCGGGGGCGCGGGTGGTGCCGGCCAGCTGGTTGATCGCGTCGACCTCCTCCTGGCTGCTGCCGTTCGGGTTGGCGGAGTTGACCTTGATGCCGTACTTGGCGGTGAAGCCGCTGATGATTGCGCCGTAGTTGGCCCAGTCGGGAGGAAGGGCGATGACGTTGAGCTCCTTTTCCTTCTTGGCCGCAGCTATCAATGCGTCCATGCCGCCACAGTCCGACGCGGACGTGGCAGACGCCCCACACGACGACGTGCTGGAGCCGGTGCCCCCACATGCCGCCACGACCAGCAGCGCTGCGACAGCAAGGCCGAGACCACGGATCCGATATCGCCAGTTCATACGTCCCTCTCCCCAATGACCGTTTGACCGGCGCCCATGCGGCGCCGAGGCGACCCGCGAAGTGCGCCGGTAATGATGCTCCCGCTCCTGACGGCGTTGCAAGGGGCGATCTGGGCGGGCGCGGTTAAGCGACGGTTAAGAGTTGGGGTTGCGCTGGCTGATAGGGGCGCGGTATCCGAGCCGGCGAGAGAGGTCGACGGCGGCGTCAAGGGTCGGGCGGATCAGCTCGGGCCCCGCCGCCCGCAGCCGGTGCGAAGGCCCCGAGATGTCGATCGCCCCCACGACCTCGCCACCCACCGAGTGGATCGGCGCGGCAATCGCATCGAGACCCAGCTCCAGCTCTTCGAAGGTGCGTGCGAAGCCCGCCTCGCGGGCTTCAGCCACCTGCGCCTCGAGCACCTCGCGATCTATGACGGACCGCACCGTCCGGCGCTCGAGCGGGCGCGACAGCAGGTGCTGGCGAACGGCTTCGGGGGAGAAAGCCATGATCACCTTGCCGCTGGCCGTGCAGTGAACCGGGACCCTGTGTCCGAGCCAGTCGACGCTCACGATCGCGGTCGTTGCGGTGGCCTGCTCGATGGGGACGATCTCGTCGCCGTCGAGCACGTCGAGCGTCACGGTCTCCCCGGTCTTCGTCGAGAGCGCTTCACAGACTGGCCGCGCGACGTGCCTGAGGTCGAACTCGCCGCTGACCAGGCTGCCGAGCTGGGCAAGCCGACGCCCGAGCCGGTATTTCGACGTCCGCGGGTCGCGCTCCACGAGCGCGTGGCGCTCGAGCGTGCCGAGCAGCCGGAGCGCCGTAGAGCGATGCACGCCCAGCTCGCGTGCCACCTCGGCGCCGGCGCGCCACCCGTCCTGCGCGAGCAGGTCGAGGATCGCGATCGCGCGATCCACCGAGCGGATGACCGCCGCGTCGGAAGCACGCCTCTCGTTGCTCATCGCGCAACAGGACACTATAGCGTAGACTTCTTGAACTGAGCATCTGTTGAGCGCTGCGCAACAGGGAGGAGGCCGATGAGCCGAGAAGAAGAGATCCGAGCAGGCTTGTTCGACCACACGCTCAATGGGCACGCGCCGGAGGTCAAGGCGCTCACCGAAGAGGGCCTGGCCCTGGGCATGGACCCGATGGACATCCTATTCAAGGCCCTCATCCCCTCGCTCGAGGAGGTCGGCCGGAGATTCGAGAAAGGCGACTTTTTCGTGCCCGAGATGCTGATCGCGGCGCGAGCCATGCAGGGCGCACTCACCATTCTCCGACCGCTGATCGCCGAGACAGGCGCGCAGCCCGTGGGCCGCTACGTGATCGGCACCGTCAAGGGCGATATCCACGACATCGGGAAAAACCTCTGCGTGATCATGCTCGAGGGCGCGGGCTTTGAGGTGTTCGACCTGGGCGTCAACACGCCGCCCGAGAAATTCGTGGCCGCAGTCGAGCAGCACAAGCCCCACATCGTCGGCTTCTCGGCCTTTCTGACCACCACCATGCCGATGTTCAAGGTCAACATCGAAGCCCTCAACAAGGCCGGCCTGCGCGACAAGGTCCACGTGGCCGTGGGCGGCGCTCCGGTGACTCAGGATTACGCCAAGCACGTGGGCGCCGACAGCTACGCGCCCGACGCTTCGATGGCCACACGCATGGCCAAAGAGCTGGTCGGCGCGCAGGGTCAAGGCTCGCAGGGCGCCGCAGCGCTGGAGCAGGCCGTCAAGCTGATCGACGAGACGCTCCGCAAGGGCTGATAGTGTCCCGTCCTCGACTCTAGCCTGTGGAAACCCTCTTGAGCTCGCGAAGTCGCGAGGTGGTCATCTCCATCGAGCGTCCCTTCATCATCATCGGCGAGCGCATCAACCCGACCGGCCGCAAGGTCCTCGCCGCCGAGATGAAGGAAGGGAAGATGGATCGCGTGCGTGCCGACGCGATCGCGCAGGCGGCCGCGGGCGCGCATATGCTCGACGTCAATGCCGGAATTCCGGCCGCGGACGAGCCGGCGCTCCTGGTGGCGGCGATCAGGGCCGTCAGCGAGGTCTCCGACCTCCCAATCTGCATCGACTCGTCGGTGGTGGAGGCTCTCGAAGCGGGGCTCGCCGCCTACGAGGGCAAGGCGTTGGTCAACTCGGTCACCGCCGAGGACGAGCGCATGGACCGCATCCTGCCCCTCGTCAAGAAACACGGCGCCGCGGTGATCGCAATGGCCAATGACGAGACGGGAATCTCCATGGTGCCCACGGAACGGCTCGAGATCGCGCGCCGCATCCTCGAGCGCGCCGCCGATTATGGGATCCCGCGAGAGGACGTGATCATCGACCCGATCGCCATGACCGTGGCCGCCGATCCCACATGCGGCCTGGTCACGCTCGAGACAATGCGTCTGATCCGCGACGAGCTGGGCAACAACATGACGTGCGGGGCGTCGAACGTTTCCTTCGGCCTGCCCGACCGGGCGACGGTGAACGCAGCCTTTCTGCCGCTCGCCATGCATGCCGGCCTGGCCTGCG
>WNGG01000575.1_pt1 | contig 39778 bp, 32 predicted proteins | sample 5400661 | NCBI WGS metagenome assembly WNGG01 (sample SAMN13153372, study PRJNA577476) | soil metagenome | isolation source: 100 cm soil or saprolite under Garry oak tree replicate 1 | place: USA:California | collected 2016-06-15
CGCAGACGGGGTGGTTGGTTCAAGCCACCGATTATCGGAAGTTGAACGAACCACCCCGTTCTTGATGTTTCGCCCTACCGGGCTCACGCTTCGCGCCGCGCCTCCAAAGGAACGGGACCATTTACTTGATGGCGCGGCCGTCCCCTCCTTTGCCAAGGAGGGGACTTCGCCTTTCCCGCCGGTTGTCCCAGACGCCCGTGTCCAGCGGACGACCTGTGGGTAATGAACAGCTGTTCCAGGAGGGGAATCCGCTGTTCCCAACACCTTTTTCTATTGCAACAGATTCGCCAACATTGGCGCCGTATCCCGGCGATTGATGACTGTCCTCGAATCCACTCCTTTGTTGAAATCCGGACCCCAGAAGATGCGGGCCACGCGGTGCGCACAGTAGAAGCCCTCGGAGTGGTGGAGTTCGCCTGCGGAGTTTATTTCGTCATCACGCCCGAACTCCGGCCGAAGGACAATGGCGGTATTTCGGGAGAAATACCGATCGTTCTTGACCCAATCGAAAATCCTCCCCACTTTCCGGTCGGTGGCTCTCACAGCTTCTAGGTATTGTTCGTAACTCTTATGGCCAACATCGTGACCCGTTTCGTGCAATACGAGTATTCGCGGCATGCGTTCGTGCATGATCGCTGGGACCAGGTGTGACGAGCTGCAATTAAGGTATAGATGATCCGGTAGGCCTTGGACCAACTCGGCGAAAGCGGCTGTGTGTGATGCTACGCTGTCGCAGTGATCTTCGGTAAACACGAAGCCCTCGCTCGCCATTCTGTGAATATTGGGCGAGAGCGCGGCATCTTCGTAATACTCCTTCTTGCGCACCCCATTGCCGTTCACAATGAAGATCAAATGCCTGGTCTTGAACCCGCGTGTTAACCTCACGCTCGTTGCTGCCACCATCGACGCTTTTAGAAATGACCGGCGATTCATAATTAGAAACGAATTTTGACACTGAGCAGGATCTGGCGTGCATCCGTTACGAGCGTTGCTGTATTTGATCCGAAGGAAGGAAAGCTCATCCTCGATTCGGGGTTCGCGAAATTGTTGTGGTTCCACAGATTGATGAAGTCGCTGCGTAATTGGACCTGCCAGCCCTCCTTAATTGAGATCTTCTTTGTCAAAGCGAAGTTCCAGTTCTGGAATGACGGACCTCGGAAAGTGTTACGTCCAAGGTTTCCACCGCCTGGCATCGAGTTGGCCAGGATTCCGTTTCGTCCCAGGGGCACCACGACGATTCCGGTACCGTCCAGCGGTGTGGTGAACGTGCGAAGGTCGCCGGTCACCGGATCCTTTTTGAACATTCCGTTCGGATTGTAGTTGGGGCGCCCCGGGAATGCGCTTGCAAGATCTCGCACTCCGGCGGTATCCACTCCGGTAACGATCGTGAATGGTTGTCCCGACTGAAATTCAGTGAACCCGGCAATTCCCCACCCGCCAAAAACATGGCTCAAAGCAGCCGAACTGGAGGCGAACCACGGTATTTCGTACGTGTAGTGAACGACGAAGCGATGCGGGCGGTCGAAAGCCGAACGGCTCCACTCGTTGCGGAGGTTGAAGTAATCCTGCGGAAGCTGCGGGGTCGACGCGGTGAGGTCCGTTACCGTGAATGCTTCGTCGTTGTCACTAAGATTTGCGCTCCACGTGTAATTGGCGCCAATCAGGAGGCCTTTGGACATGCGTCTGTCGAACTTCACATAGCCAGCATGGTATTCGCCGTTCGAGGTCGTCTCTAGAAGAACTCGAGATCCCCAATTCGGATTCAATCGCGGCACGGTAACGCTCTGGCTGTTCTCCGTTGCGATCACCGTGGCTGCCTGTGCTGCGGTTAACACTCCAGGATTGGTTTCTCGCTGACGAAGCTGGTGATACGACCTATTGCCCGAATAGCCCACTTCCAAGACGTAGTTCGAACCGATCTCCCGCTGCACAGACAGATTCCAAAAGTGCGACATCGGGTTCTGAATATCTTCGGGCGCATTAATGAACCGAGCCGTGACCGGATTTAAAGGCGATACCGTAGCCGTCTTTGGCGCAAGCGTGGGGTACAGGTTTGCTGCCTCCAATGGGGGTGTGCTCTGTCTTACCACGCGGGGGTAGTTATTGGCCGTGTTGGCGAGGATGTTATAAAAAAGGACGTCATACGTCATTCCAAATCCCCCGCGGATGGACGTCTTTCCGCGCCCCAGAAGATTCCCAAGAGCGCCCCGGGGAGCGCTTGGGCTATAAGCGAACCCCAGCCGCGGCGCCCAATTGTTTCGGTCGGGCCGCGCAGGCCCGGGCACACCGGCCGCGCGGATTGCTGGATCGGAGGCGCCAAAGAAACCGGCCGGGACCATGGAGTATTCGTAGCGGACGCCAAAGTTGAGCGTGAGGTCCTTTGTGGCCTTGAGATCATCCTGAAAAAAATAGGCGTGATGCCAATGGCTCGCCTCGAATGTAGCTTCGTTGATGGCCTGGAAAAGACTCGACGGCGTGCTGTTCAGAAAATCCGCCAAGCTTCCGAACGTCCAGGTGCCTTTTGAATCCGTCCCAAACCGCCCGAACAACTTGTTACGGCGAACATCCAAACCAAATTTAAACGAATTGCGGCCGGCCAAATACGTTGCCACATCCTGGAATTGGTACAACTGTTCGATGCGTCCTTGCGGAAACGCGCTGGAGCCGCCGATTGTAAAGAAACCGGTAACGTTCGTGGTGGCGCTTTTGGGATCATTTTCAGGGAAGTCCAAAAAAGCGCGCGTATAGGCTACACGCGCTTCGTTCAGAAGCCGGCTATTGAACGAACGCGTATGACTGATAGCGTGATTTTGTTTCAGGATGGTCTGGGCGGCCGCGAAGCGCGTTCCAAAGCCCAAGTTGCCGGTGATATTCGGTTGATCGCGCTTGTCGATGTGATAACGATACGTCAGGTTATCTTTATTGGTCAGGCGGTGATCGATCCGGACAACGTTGTACCAGAAGTTTGATGGTTGGGGGACGGGAATCCGAATCGTGCCTACCTGGATTCGCGTCCGATTGATCGTCAAATCATCCTTCAGATTTTCGTAGTTTGCGACTTGAGCGTGAATTTCGGGAAGGAAACTCAAGGCCGATAGCACCGCCTGGCGGCTGGCCGCACTTTGGCCGTCGAGCGGCACGGTCGAAAGCGCGGCGTATCCTGCTGGTGTCGGAATCTGCACGGCCGTGGCATTTGCGGCGTTGGGGGCTTCCCGGCGCCGATTGCCTTCAAGCAGGGCGAAGAAAAACGTGCGTTCCCGAATGATTGGTCCCCCTACATCGCCTCCGAATTGGTTCAAGACAAATCGCGGTGTTTCCGTGATCTTGGTACGCTTGTTCGTCAGGCTGAGCGGCTCCATCCAGTTTCCACGGTAGTACTCCCAGGCCTCACCGTGATACTGGTTGGTTCCGCTTTTTGTGATGGCCGAGAACTGTGCGCCTGTGGTTCGTCCGAATTCCGCTGAATAGGCCGTCGTCTGCACCTGCACTTCCTGCACAGCTTCTGGAATAATTCGGAGGGAGTTCGTCGTAACGCTAAGGTCGTTGTTGTCCACTCCGTCAACGCTGAAGCTGTTATTTCGAGCGCGCTGACCATTTGCCGAAAATTCATTCGAGCCGTTGGCGCGGCTCACCGTAGGCGCAAGCAGCGCCAGACGGGTGACGTCCCGTACCCCGTTGTAAACCTGAAAGGGAAGTTCCCCAATGAGCCGATCGGAAAATGTGCGTTCAATGGTCGCCGTAGTTTTCTGAAGTTCAACGCCAGGTGTTTCGAGCACAGACACTTCAGTGGTCACGCCGCCCACGCTCAATGTCTGGTTAATGACAACTTCTTGAGCGGTCTTAACCGGAATCCTGTCGATTTTGCGAGTTTCAAAACCTGCCAGCTTGAACTCGACGGAATAGTCACCAGGTTCAACCGCAACAAATCGATAGAAACCGACGTCGTTCGTCACGGTATCACGCGAGATGTTTGTCGCCTTGTTTGTTATGGTGATCTGGACTCCGGCGATGATCGCGTCCGTGGTGTCCGTGACCGTTCCCGAGACAAAGCCCCGTATCAGTTGAGCTTCGCCTACATGAACCACCGCAAGAAGTCCCAGGGCGAGAGCGATGCCCCGAGAAAGCAGGGCGAATACCTTCGATTGCCGGAACTGCAACATGAAGTTTTCTCCCTCAATTCTCCATCGTGACTTGAGCACGCTTCAATGCGACGCGCCGTATTATGTCACTTCAGGTTTGAATGCAGCCTTTCTTTTGAGCGGGGTTTGCAAGCAGGTTTCGTGCCAACTCTGCAGTCTCTGTTTCCTTAATTCCCGTGAAAAAAGACGGGCGGCCCTCAGGGCAGCCGCCCTTTTTTAGTAGCATCAGTGGTTAGAACTTCAACTTGCCACTGAACAGGATTTGACGGGTATCGAAGAGAAGGTCGGCCGTATTCGTTCCGAATACCGGACTGCTCATCGTGGCCACTGGATTTGCGAAGCTGTCGTGGTTCCACAGATTGATGAAATCGCTGCGAACCTGCAGTTTGATTCGCTCCGTAATGGAGATCGATTTCAGCAAGCTGAAATTCCACAACGACAACGATGGACCGCGGAACGTGTTCTTGCCAAGGTTCCCGCCGCCAGGCATGGTATTCGCCAAAGGAGCGCCACTCGCCAGCAGCACAGGAACGGTAACGATACCGGTGCCGTCCTTGGGTGTTGTGAATGTTCGAAGATCTTTTGACACGGGATCCTTCGCGAATGTTCCATTCGGATTGTAGTTCGGACGTGCCGGAGTCGCCGTGCCGATTCCCGCCGTGTCGGCGCCAGTCCGAATCGTGAACGGCTGTCCCGACTGCGCTTCGGTAGACCCGGAGATCTCCCATCCGCCCAGGATGTGCCGCAGCGACTGGCTTGCCCGACCGGAAGTCACCCACGGGATTTCGTACACGTAATGAACAACGAATCGATGAGGTCGATCGAATACCGATCGGCTCCATTCGTTGCGGTAGTTGAAGAAGTTCTGCGGGATTTGTGGAGTTGAGTTGGTGATGGCTGTGACTGCAAGGGATTCGTCGTTATCGCTCCAGGTTCCGCTGTAGGTGTAGTTCGCGCCAAGCAACAGACCTCGTGACAGCTTTTTATCGAATTTCACGTAGCCTGCATGGTACTCGCCGAGTGCAGTGGTTTCGATCCTGACGCGCGATCCCCATTCCGGATGCAAACGCCGCTGCTGAGTCGTGGGGAAGCCGGGCGGGTTTGCGTTTTGCGCCGCGATCACACTTGCCGCTTCTGCCGGTGTGAGAATCGGTGGATTGGCTTCACCCTGCCGCACCTGATGATAGGAGCGGTTGCCGCTGTAGCCGAGCTCGAGCGTGTAGTCCGATTTGAATTGCCGCTGAAGCGACAGACTCCAGTAATGCGTCGTCGGATTTTGCGCGTCGGCTGGCGTGTTGACGAATTGGTTCAGCGGATTAAATGGTGGTGCAGTCGCCTGTTTCGGAGTCAAAGTAGGAAACAGATTCAGAGTAACGGGCGGATCCGTTCTCTGCGTAACGACATTGGGATTGGTATTGACCGTGAGGATGTTGTAGAAGAGAACATCATAACCGACACCAAATCCCCCGCGAATCGAGGATTGTCCCTCCCCCAGTAGTTTTCGCATAAATCCTGATGCTGCGCTTGGACTGTAGGCGAAGCCAAACCGTGGAGCCCAGTTGTTTTTGTCCGGCTTCACCGGTCCCGGGATGTCGGTCGCGAGGCGGGCGGGGTCCTTTGTGCCAAACAATCCGAAAGGCACAGTGTTGTACTCGTAGCGGAGCCCGAGATTCAGTGTGAAATCCTTGGTGAGCTTCAGGTCATCCTGGAAAAAAAAGAACGGGCTCCACTGCGTGGCGTGAACGGTCGCTTCGTTAATGGCTTGGGTAAGACTCAACGCATTGTTGTTGAGAAAATCCTGGAGACTACTGAAGATCCAGGTTCCCTTGGAGTCGAAACTAGCGCGATTGAGCAGCTTGTAATAGCGAATATCTACACCCATCTTCAGCGAGTGTTTGCCCCGTATATACGTCGAGACATTCTGCAATTGGTGCGTATCCTGAATTCTGCCTTGAGGAAAGCTGCTCAGGCCACCGATCGTAAAGAAACCGGTTATACCGACGGTCTGGCTTTTGGGATCGTTTTCAGGAAAGTCAAGATTGCGCCGGATATAAGCAAGCCTTGTCTCTGTGACGAAACGGCTTCCGAAGTTGCGGGTATGACTGATGGAGTGGTTTTGACCAAGGACTGTCCGGGCTGCAGCCCACTTCGAGCCGAATTGCAGGTTGCTAACCACGTCCGGCTCGGTGCGCTTATCAATCTGATACCGGTAACTGAGGGTGTCGCTGTTGCTCAAACGATGATCGACCCTGCCAAGGCTGTACCAGTAATCGAAAGGGTTCGCCAACGGAAGCCGAATGGTACCAACTTGAATCGGGACGCCGTTGATCGTTGTGGTCGTCAAGTTGTCATAGTTACGAACTTGCGACTGAATCTCCGGCAGAAAGCTCAGAGCCGAAAGCACGGCCTGCCGGCTCGCGGCAGTCTGGCCGGGACCGAGGGACACAGCCGATAAGGCTGCATATCCAGTCGGCGTCGGAATGGTTGCCGTCATCGCATTTCGAGCGTCAGCCGCTTCCCGGCGGCGGTTGGCCTCCAACAAGCCGAAGAAGAATGTGCGCTCTTTAATAATCGGTCCGCCGAAATCTCCTCCGCCCTGATTCGCGACGTAAAACGGTGTTTTCGTGAGATTGGCACGTTTGTTGAGGAGGCTGACCGGCTCCATCCAATTACCACGATAGTAGTCAAAAAGCTCTCCGTGATACTGGTTCGTTCCGCTACGGCTGATGATGTTGACCTGGGCGCCGCTGCTACGTCCGAATTCCGCGGAGTATGCGGAAGTCTGGATCTGGAACTCTGCGACAGCCTCTGGGATGATCCGGGCATTGGTTAGCGTGACGCTGAGATCGTTGTTGTCTGTCCCATCGAGCATGAAATTGTTGTTCCGCGCTCTCTGTCCGTTCGCTGAAAACTCGTTCGATCCCGGGGCCCGGCTCACTGTTGGTGCGAGCAACGCAAGACGCGTGACATCTCGTGTTCCGGCTGTGAGCGGAACTTCTTGAATGACGCGCTCCGGTATCGTGCGTGAAATCGTCGCATCGGTTTTTGCGATCTCGGTGCCCGGAGTATCAATGACCGTGACCTCGGTTGTGACACCACCTACCATCATGGTTTGGTTGATGACCACTTCCTGCGCGGCATTGACCGTGATGTTATCTACCGTACGAGTTGAGAAGCCGGCCAGCCTGAACTCAACCGCATAAGCGCCGGGCTCAATGGCAACGAAGCGGTAGAAACCGACATCGTTGGTCACGGTCTGACGTGAGATGTTCGTGGCTTTGTTTGTTATCCTGACCTGCAATCCGGCCATGATTGCGCCGGTTGTGTCCGTGACAGTTCCTGAGATGAAGCCGCGGGTGAGCTGAGCTTCGAGCGGATGCACCGTGCCTGCGAGCATCAGGACGACTAGAGCCACACCGAGCTTCCATTGGTGAGTCTTCAACATGAGTTGCCCTCCACAGGTTGGAAAACGGTTAGCGCTTATTTTCCCCTCCCGGGTCCCGCCCATCATGGGTGCGAAATGGCTATGGTTTCAGCGTTTCATATTATTGCATTTGCAACCTGGCATGGTCTAAACATCTGTTTTGATTGGCCCTTTTCACAGTATCGACGAAAAATGCACTTTATCCTTTATATTTGCCGAAGGTAAGGCCGCCGCCTTGTAACCCCAACTATTCGCGTGACGTATTGAAACTATGCAATTTGATCGCGAGCTCATTGTTCGCGCCCAGGCAGGAGACAGATCGGCACATGAAGCCATCATTAATCAATTTGCCCCGATGGTATTCAGGCTCATCAGCCGGTTTTTCCGAGCTCGCGAAGATGTTGAGGATCTCGCGCAGGATGTCTTCCTGAAGCTGTTTGCTCGAATCGATCAAATCCGTCCTGATGATAATTTTCCGGGATGGCTGGCAAGGGTGACCGTGAACACATGCTACGACGAGTTGCGAAAAACCCGCCGGCGCAAGACCGCAATGGAAACGTATGGTCCGGATCTCGTGGCGGAGAAATTCCTGGCCCCTCCGGAACCCGAATTATTTGGCAAAGCCAGATTGGCTCTTCAGGGGCTGGATCCGAAATTGAGAATCCCGCTGGTTCTGAAGGAAGTAGAGGAGATGTCGGTAGAAGAAATCGCTCGAACGATGGGTCTCACTCAGACGAACGTCAAGGTTCGCTTGTTCCGGGCACGAAAGAAGCTCGCAAGTATTTTGGGGGGATCCGAGAGGAATATTAAATGAGGCCAACAAAAGATTTCTTTGATGCGGAGCGGAAGAAAATTTTTACACCAGGTCCATTCTTTACCGAGCGCGTACTGGCCCGATTGGGCCAACCGCGGCGGGAATCGGGAATCTGGGAAGTCATTCCGGTTTCAACGCGGCCGGTACTCGCCCTGGCGTTGGTGTTGATTTTGTGCTTTGCAGTGGTCCAGGTGATCATTCCTCAGGTTCCGCAGCGCGGAATGATCGAAGCGTATCTTGAGGCTGATCAAAATCCCGCCGAGAGTTTTCTGTACAGTGAAGCCGAAGTTCCGAGCGGACAGGAATTCCTGGAGCAATTGATCGCGCAGGAGGATCAGTAATGATAGCCCGTACACTGAAGGGAAAGATTCTCGTTTTTGCCGTCTTTTTTGTTGGTATCGCCGCCGGAGTACTCATTGCCGACGTTTATCAGACCCGCGTCACAGGGACACGCGAGGATGTCAATAGCGACCGAGCTCAACGCGCCCAACGCGACGTCAGTAAATTCGACGACTATCTGGGGCTGAATGAGCAACAACGACAACAGGTGAACAAAATCCTGGAGGAGACTCGCAGCCAGTTTCAAGCACTTCGTAAAGAGACACAGCCCCGGTTTCAAGCAATCCAGGAAGAATCTCGCGTGAAAATCCGAGCCCTCCTGACCGACGAGCAACGCCAGAAATACGACGAGTTCCGCCGGACTCGAGATCAGCGGAAAAAAAATCGTGACCGAAATTCAGATCATGACCGCCAAAGGCCTGATTAATTAACCCGTCATTATCACGGAGGTCCGTTCAGATGCGGATGGGGAAACTGCTCACTGTTCTGCTTCTACTGATGATGGTAACGGCAATCTTTGCACAATCCGCCAAAGTCAAAGGACGCATCATGGACTCGTCGGGATCTGTCATGCCCGGCGTTCAAATCAAGGTTTATCAGGGTGAGAAGGTTGTCAAAGAAGGAACCACTTCGGGGACCGGAGACTTCGAGATCCCGGTCGATCCCGGGGAATATAAGCTCGAAATGACCGCCCCAGATTTTGATACATATGCCGAAGTCGTAAAGGTCACACCGGACATGGGGCCGCTGACGGTCACCATGCAACTCGCCCAGCTCGCCCAGAACATCGAAGTGACAGAGACACGGAACGAGATCAGCATCGATCCGGATTCAAGTCTGAACACCACTGTGCTTAGCAAAGAATTTGTCGACGCATTGCCGGACGATGAGGACGAGCTCACTGCCTATTTGCAGCAGATCGCAGGGTCGCGCGGTGGGGCCGGTGGCGGTGGTTCGTTCGTGATCGACGGCTTCAGTGGCGGCCGCGTTCCACCGAAAGATCAGATTCAGGAGATCCGCATCAACAATAACCCGTTCAGCTCGGAATTCAGCGGCATCGGCTACGGCCGCGTGGAAATCATCACTAAAGCGGGGACCGGCGACTATCACGGGAATCTCAATTTCTTCTTCAAAGATGAATCCCTGAACGCCCGAAACCCTTTCGCTGCGACGAAGCCGCCGTATCAACAGCGGAATTTCAATTCCAATTTCAACGGGCCGATCATCCGCAACAAGCTTTCGCTGAACTTAAATGTCCGCAACAATGTATTCGAAAACAGCGATACGATTCGCGCGATCCTTCCGACCGGCCAACTTGCAACGCCCGTCGTTATGCCGAATACAAACCGCGCCTTGAACGCTCGAAGCCAGTGGGCCATGACGAAAAACAACACGATGTTTATCAACATGGAGTACCAAAGGCAAAACAACAAGAATCAGGGCGTTGGCGGATTCAATTTACAGGATCGCGCGGCCACTCGTGCTGCCCGCAACATGGAATTCCAAATGCGCGAGACGGCCGTTCTCACCAAGTCCATCATTCATGAAACGCGGTTCCAGTTTCGTCGTGACCAATCGCAGACCACACCGAAGACCACCGGTACCGCCTTTAACGTGCTCGATTCTTTTTTCGCCGGCGGCGGCCAGAACAAAAGTTCGAATCAGAACCGAATTGTCGAGTTCGGGAACATGCTGATGTATTCGGGCAACAAGTGGACGGTAAAAACCGGCATGCAGAGTCTCTACCGCATGTACCACACGCTATCGGAGAACAATTTTATCGGAACATTCACATTCTCGAGTCTGGCGGACTACATTGCCGCCAGGCCGGTCACGTTCACCAAGAACCAGGGCGATCCGAGACTCGACGTCAATCAGCTTGAATTGGGAACGTTTCTGCAGAATGACTGGAAATTGAGCCAGAAATTCAACCTTTCGTTTGGGGTACGCTACGAGGCTCAAACCAATATCAGTGACCATAACAATTTCGATCCACGAATGGGCTTCGGTTTCCAGCTCACAAAAACCACCGCACTGCGTGGTGGCGCAGGGGTATTCCATCAGAGGTTGGATGAGAATATCGTCGAACAGTTGGTGCGCTTGGACGGTACACATCAGCAGCAGATCGTCATCCGGTTCCCGTCTTACCCGGACCCGTTTCTGAATGCCAACGGAACCGTGGCTCCTGCTCCTCCATCTTCGTTGCGCGTGCGCGCGGCGGATCTATCGACGCCATACAACATCAACAGTTCGATTTCAATCGAGCAGCAATTACCGAAAGGACTCGGCTTGACGTTGTCGTGGGATTCGATCCGGGGCGAGCATCTGTATCGAAGCCGCAATATCAACGCTCCGCTGCCGGGTGCGCCGCCGAATCCCCTGCGTGCGGGAACTCTACTGCCTCCGGATCCGATGCAGGGTAACATCAACCAATTGGAATCCACCGGCCTGTTGCGTTCTAACAACTACACAATCGGCTTCCGCGAGTTGCTGCGCAACAAGTTAAACCTGACTATCTTTGGCAACTACACGCTCGGGTACACCAGGAACGATACGGACGGTCCATTCAGTCTTCCCGCCAATAATTATGACCTGCGTTCGGAATGGGGCCGTTCTCCGCAGGACACGCGCCACCGCATCTTCACGGGGGCGAACTTCCGTTTACCCTGGGATGTTAATGTGAATACGCAACTGAACTGGAGCTCGAGCCGTCCGTATAACATCACGACCGGTCTCGACGACAATGGCGACACCGTGACAAACGATCGGCCTGCAGGCCTTGCTCGCAATACAGGCATCGGGCCGGGAAATTTCAATTTGAATATGAACCTGCAGAAGACGGTTAAGCTGAAGAATGCCGAAAAGCCAGGTCAAGCCGCCCGTATCCCAGCGAACCCATTCGCCGGTTCTTTCGCGGAACCGCAGCGTGGCGGCGGTTTTCCAAGTGGTGGTTTTCCGGGTGGTCAGGGTGGCGACGGCCCGCGCGGCCAGGGCGGGAACTTTCCAGGCGGCCAGCGTGGAGGTCCGGGCGGTAACCGTGGCCCGGGCGGGCGCGGTCCCAATGGCGGCTTTGGCCAGCAGAGTGGTCCAACGATGACGTTCATCGTCAATTTCCAGAACATACTGAACAACCAGCAGCTCAATGGATATAGTGGTGTTATGACATCACCATTCTTTGGCCGTGCCAATAGCGCCCGTAATCCACGGCAAATCGAAGCCGGCCTCCGGTTCAATTTCTGAAAGGGACGAGAGATGGCAATCATGAGACAACTCGTTTGGATCTTGGGTGCGCTATGGATCGTCGCACCAGCTTTTGCCCAGGATGATGCGCCGCAATCTCCCTTTGCGGGAGGCGGTGGCGCGCAGGTCTTTACCAGAGTGGACGAAGTGAACCCTATGGACTCGGTCAAGACATTTCTCGCTAAGGCCGACATCAAGCTCAGCGGGGACCAGGAGAAAGCGCTGAAGCCCTCCGTAGATGCTGCGTACAAGCAAATGCAAGACGTCAGCGAGCGAATGGGCGCCCCGTTTGGGGGCCAGCGTGGTCCAGGAGGTCCACGTGGCGAACGTGGCAGCGATTTCGGCGGCGCTAATCGAGGTGGCGGATTCCGCGGACGTGGAGACGCCGCGAACAATCCCTTGAACGCGGAATTGCGCCGGATCAACGATGACCTCGTTGCCAAGATCAATGCCGTGCTCAAGCCCGACCAGCAAATGGCTTTGAAGAAGTTCCAGAACGATCAGATCAAAGCAGCCGGTGGATTCTCGGCTTTGAAACTCGTGATGGCAGAGGCTGGAGCGCCACTCACAGCCGAGCAGGAGCCTCAGATTCAGGCGTTCTACGTTGAGGACGCTCAACAACGGATTCAATTGCTGCGGGAGTCTCAAGGCCAGCCCGATCCCGCTAAAATGGCGGAGCTGGAACGGACAACCATGGCAAAGGTTGCCAGATTGTTGAGCCCAGCGCAGCGCAAAGCTCTCCTGGATTCCCGCGCGAAGTCACGGCCGCAGTGATGGCGAACGCGGGCTAAAGCCCGCGACTACAGGTTTGCCGAGACGTTGAGCATTCATGTAGTCGCGGGCTTTAGCCCGCGTTCGCCGCTATAATGCAACCAATGCATTATTTCGAGTATCACGCTGGCCGGCTGTACTGCGAACAGGTACCTCTCCAGCGCATAGCCGATGAAGTCGGTACACCCGCATACGTCTATAGCGAGCGGACCCTGCATCGCCATGTGCGCGTCTTTGACGAGGCATTCGAATCCGTACCGCACTTGATCTGCTACGCCGTCAAGGCCAATTCAAACATCAATATTCTTCGCCGCTTTGCAGAATGGGGAACCGGCTTTGATATCGTTTCCGGCGGTGAGTTGTTCCGAGTGCTGCGTGCAGGCGGATCACCTGAGAAGGTGATTTTTTCTGGAGTCGGCAAGACAGTTGAGGAGATCCGGTACGCCCTCGATTCCGGAATCCTGTTCTTCAATATTGAATCCAGCGCTGAGTTGGATCTGATCCACGGCGTCGCGCGACAGGCGAACAAGCGTGTCCGTGTTTCGATTCGCACGAATCCCGACATCGATGCGCGAACTCATCCGTACATCTCGACGGGTACGCAGAAAAACAAATTCGGAGTCAGCTTGCCTGAGGCCAGGGAGTTATATCGAAACTTGCGGCAGCTCTCGAATGTCGATGTGGTTGGTGTCTCATGTCATATCGGGTCGCAGATCACCGAGATGGGCCCGTTCGAAGAGGCCCTCGCCAGCATTCGCCAGTTCGTTCTTGAGCTTCAAGCCGAAGGCGTCGCCCTGCAATATCTCGATTTTGGCGGCGGCCTCGGCATTCCTTACGACGCGGAAGAACCGCCATCCCCGGCGATTTATGCGGCATCGGTTGCATGCGCGACGAAGGACCTCGGAATCACACTTGTGCTCGAGCCGGGCCGTGTCATTGCCGGAAATGCCGGAATTCTGCTGACACGCGTACTGTTGAAAAAGAATCAGAGCGCAAAGAAGTTTCTGGTAGTCGACGCAGCGATGAACGATCTCATTCGACCAGCACTTTACGGCTCTCACCACCAGCTTTGGCCTGTGCGGGAAGAGAACAATAAAGAGAAGGTCGACGTTGTTGGTCCGGTCTGTGAATCCGCCGATTTCATTGCTCGGGACAGGGACGTCGCTGTGCTTCATGCCGGGGAGTTGCTTGCCGTGATGAGCGCCGGCGCCTATGGTTTCAGCCTTTCTTCAAACTACAACTCCAGGCCTCGCGTTGCCGAAGTGCTGGTGAACGGGGACTCGTATCAAGTTATCCGCAAACGGGAAAGCTACGAGGACCTGATACGTCTGGAAGAATAACCATTCGATCCCGCACGAAACTCTACAGACTGGCTTTCCACAAAAAGTCACTTGCTGCTTTCTGAACATCGCCGATTCGCATTCGCCGATCGCCAATGTCTAACAGCCATGTGCAATCAGCCAAAGCAATTGCTGAGGATGTTGCACATCTTTGTTGCGTACCTGATGAATTGCGGGGGAATTAGGTAAACGATACCATATAAAGCCGCCCCCTGCAGTTTCCGAGTTCGAGACCAGCTGAATTGAATTTGGACGATTTCGTTTCTGGAGGTCTTATGAAGAAGGTGGTTGCATTGGTGGTTTTTCTACTACTGAGCAAGTGTCCGGATATGTTCGCGCAGGCCGCAGGGTTTGGCAGCATATCGGGGACTGTACATGACGCAACTGGGGCGAGAATTCCCGGCGCCGGCGTAACGGTGGCTAACGAATCGAAGGGCGTTTCTCGAGAACTCGTCTCGAATGAAGCCGGGGTTTTTACAGCTCCAGCTCTCGTTCCGGGACCCGGGTATTCGGTTACGGTTAAGCTTTCCGGTTTTTCGGACTGGAACGCGAAGAACATCAGTCTGGAAGTCGGGCAGGAGATCAACCTCAATGTGGATCTCGCCGTCGCTGGCGCAGTGTCTGAGGTGACGGTAATTGAAGAGACTCCTCTAGTGGAGTCGACAAAAACAGGCGTTTCTCAAGTCGTCAATAGCGCGCAGATCATGGAACTGCCGATCAATGGACGCCGCGTCGATTCCTTTGTTCTTCTTGCGCCGGCTACCGTCGCCGATGGCACCTTCGGCCTTGTCAGTTTTCGTGGGATCGCCGGAGGCAACGCTTTCTTGACGGACGGTAACGATACGACCAATCAGTTTTACAACGAAAACGCCGGCCGTACGCGCATCACGACGCAAATCTCACAGGATGCAGTGCAGGAATTCCAAGTCCTGTCCAACGGGTATGCGGCGGAGTTTGGCAGGGCGAACGGGGGCGTGATCAACACGGTGACTCGCAGTGGAAGTAATGATCTGCACGGCACGGCGTACTGGTTCTTTCGCAATCGGTCACTGAATGCGCGGGACCGTTACGCAACGATTAATCCTGCGGAAAGCCGTCATCAGGCCGGCGGCAGCATCGGCGGAGCAATTGAGAAGGACAAGCTTTTTTACTTCGTGAACGCAGAAGTGACGAGGCGCAATTTCCCTCTGATCAATCGTCTGATCAATCCCGTTTTCTTTGACACGAACGGCAATTTTATTCAGACCTGTACCGCCACGGCCGCGCAGTGCGAACGGGCCCGTCGATTCCTCGATCGTCAATTCCAGACTTTGGGGAGAACGGCGAACTCGGAGCTTGGTTTCGGCAAAATCGACTGGCTGGCTACGCCACGAAACACACTTAGCCTGAGCTTGAATGCTCTGCGTTGGCTTTCCCCGAATGGCATTCAGACCCAAGCCGTATTAACTAATGGCAATGGGATAGGGAACAACGCCAACTCGACTGTACGGACTCGCTATGGTCGTGCCTCCTGGACCTCCATTCCGTCGAATACGTTGGTCAACGAATTTCGATTTGGGTGGTTCAAAGACCGGCTTTACGATTCCGTCAATCCGGCATTGATACCTTCTGAAACCGGACGTCTTGAATTGACCGTGGCGGGTCAGGCAAACCTGGGCATTTCCAGAGACTATCCGAGACTGAACCCCAGTGAGCAGCGCTTTCAGTTTGCCGATAACTTGAGCTGGATTCAGGGACGCCACGCCATGAAGTTCGGATTTGACTTCTCGAACACACAGGATTACCTGAACATCCGCCGGGGCCAGTTCGGTTCGTATACGTACTCCACGTGGACGGCCTTTGCTCAAGATTTTTCGGACAACCCGGCCGGAGTGAAGCGCTGGACGAATTTCTCACAGACGTTCGGCAATCCGATTCTGGATTTCACCACACGTGACTTCGCGTTCTTCGTGCAGGATCAATTCCGCACCACCCCAAAGCTGACGCTCAACTACGGCGTGCGCTACGATTACGCCCAGTTGCCCCAGCCCACGGCATCCAACCCGGATTATCCGAAGCAAACCGGAACCATTCACTCGCCAACGAAGAACTTCGCCCCGCGTTTCGGCTTCGCCTACTCGATGTCCGATAAGACCGTCGTGCGCGGCGGCTATGGGATCTTCTTCGCGCGATTCCAGGGAGCTGTACTCCAGACGCTCTTTTTCTCGAATGGCGTCTACCAGCCGGCGGTTTCGCTCAACGGCACTGTCGCGTCGGAGCTGACCAACGGTCCAGTTTTCCCGAACACCCTGTCGAGCAACAGCAACCTGCCAACCGGGAGCGTCGATATCGTGTGGGCCGCTCCGAATTTCAAGAGTCCGTATACACAGCAAGGGGATCTATCAATCGAGCGTCAGTTGACACAACACATCTCGCTTACGCTAGGTTACATATGGAGCCGCGGTGTAAGCCTGTTCACAAATCAGGATTTGAACGTCGGCCCGGCGGGCCCGCCAGTCACGTATCGGATTAACGATGCCAGCGGCAGCCAGGTCGGGAGCTATACTACTCCGACGTATCGGCTGGCCAGTCGCGTCGATGGGCGTTATCGAAGGATCATTCAGGTTGAAAATGGCGGCAACAGCTATTACAACGGCCTGTCGGCACAGTTGAAGAAGCGTTTGTCCAGGGGATTCGAGGCCTCGGTGGCCTACACCTGGTCACATGCGATCGACACCGCCAACCAGGGGGGTGGAACCAATGCTCTCTTCTTCGACACGCTGCGCTCGACTTTCAATGGTGACTACGCCGCAGATAAAGGCAGTTCGCAACTCGATCAGCGCCATCGGTTGGCCGTAACAACGATAGTTCAACCAACTTTCACCAAGAACACTGGCGCGGTCGCAAAATTCCTGGTCAACAACTGGCAGCTCAGCCAGATCACGACCGTGGCGTCGGCTCAGCCGGCCACTTCGACCGTTCGTATCGTGGGCTCGCCGTTCACCGGCGCGGCCTTTACCGGCTCGATGAATGGGCTGGGAGGTAGTAACCGGGTACCATTCCTTCCATTCTCCAATCTCGATATCGACCAGGTTTTCCGCACGGACGCCCGGCTTAGCAAGCTTCTTCCCGTACGCGAGAACGTCAAGGTCTACTTGAATTTCGAAGCGTTCAATATCTTCAATCACATTTCAGACACTTTTGTTTTCACTGAAGCATATTCCGCGACCAATGGTGTGCTGACACCAACTCCCCGCGTTGGTGAAGGGAATCAGTCGCAGGGTTTCCCAGACGGAACCAACGCTCGCCGCGCGCAAGTGAGCTTGCGAGTGGTGTTCTAAAGAGACAAGGGGGTCAGGGGTCAGGGGCCAGGGATGAGGGACCCATCCCTGGCCCCTGACCCCTACTGGGCTTGCAGGTATTTTCGGAGGCTATCGAAATCCTTCACGAGCGACCCGCGCAGGCGGACCGCGCCCGTCTCATCGAGCAACACAAACTCACCAGACGCTGCGCCAAATAGCTTTGAGCCTTGGTTATACGCTACCGGGAAAGTTGTGTTGGCGGGCTTAGTTTGGCGCGCGTTAGAAACGCCGACGATTCGAAGCTTCGAGTTTGAACCGAAGGATTTGTAGAGACGTTCCAGATTTGAGGTCGAAGCGCGTTGATCGCTGCTCCACACCCCGATCAACAGGATATGGCCCCGATAGTCGTCGAGGCTCCGGGAATAGCCTGCGGGGTCGGTGACGAGAAAGTCCGGAGCGTCTCCACCCGGCACGGAGGTTGTTGCTGGTCTGTCCGCGCCTGGCTGTCTATTCAGGGATCCCCCAGTGCTCTCGGGAAAAGGTTTGGCGCGTTCGGCTTCGGCAGCTGTGTTCGCCTTGATGGTTGGCGGTATCGTCTCCGCGGGTGCTGCCGGCACAGTTTGAGTCTGCGCTGGCGGACTGACAGTGTTGACCGCCGGGCCACGGAGTACCAAAACCAGAACAATTCCTGCCAGCGTGGCCGCTGCCAGTCCCAAGGGGAGGGCTTTTCTCCTTCGGACAACGACACCGGAGGGCCGGCTGAGGGCTCGTGCGAGCTCACGTTGAAAGTAGTTTTTGATCAACGGATCGATCGCATGGAGTGCCTGAACTTCTTCACGGCAGTTTGAACAACCTTCAATATGCCCGCGAGCAGACTGATCTTCTTCAGGCGTGAGCCCGCTGGTAAACAATGCTTCGAGATTTTTTGAGATCCACTGACAATCGATGGTCATCTTTTCTTTCTCTTTGACTTCAACTTCTCCTTCAAACGTTTGCGTGCGTAAAAGATTCTCGACTTCACGGTTCCCTGGGGAATTTCGAGGATTGCCGCGATTTCGGGAATGGTCAACCCTTCGACGGCCAACATGACCAATGGCACCCGGAAATCATCCGGCAGCCGATTCACGTGCTTACGGACGTCCAACAGCGCCTCGCGATCGAAAATAGCCAACGGGTCGGCCGGTTCGAATTCTTGAACCGAACCGTCCTCGTGAACAGCTTCGAGGTCCGTAAAGAAAACCCACCGCTTGAGTCTTCGCGCCAGGCTTCGGTGGTGGTTAATCGCGACGCGCACCACAATGCGCGATAACCAGATTCGAATCGGGCAGTCGCCGCGGAAACGCTTGATTCCGCGGTATCCACGCATCAACGCCTCCTGGACAATATCTTCCGCATCTGTTGCGTTGCGCGTCGAAGCGACGGCGATTTGCAGCAGAAAAGAACGGTGCTCACGAGCAGCGGCTTCAAAGTCAATTTCTTCAGCCCGAACAGCGACCGTATTCATCCGCCCATGTCTTTACTAGTGACAGCCTTAAATAAGGAGGGGTTCAAAATTATTTGTTGGCAGCCCTGCTGGTTTTCAGATCGTCCAGCTTCTTCTTAACCCGATCGATTTCTTCCTTTTCCGTTGCCAACTGAAGGGACTTGGTCCACTCGGATAAGGCTTCCTCATATCGCTTGGTCTTGAAGTACAGGTCGCCCAAGTGGTCATGAATCGAGGCATCAGTGTGGTAGAAGATAATGGCCTTTTTCAGATATCCTTCCGCAAGGTCCAGCCGGTTCAACTTGTAATAAGCCCAACCCAGACTATCCAGATATGCGCCATTCGTTGGATCGCTCTGGACGGCCTTCTGGGTCATGGTGAGAGCCTCATTTAGCTTGATGCCACGGTCCGCGAACATGAAACCGAGATAATTCAAGACTGCCGGATCGTCTTTATCAAGCTCCAAGGCTTTACGAAAAGCCTTCTCCGCTTCGCTTACCTTGTTCTGCTTTTCATACAGTGCTCCCTGAAGGAAATAGACCTGCTCCTCCTCAGGAAAACGTTGTATTGCGGTATTCAGGACGTTTTGTGCGTCGCCGTACTTTTTGGCGCGTTGATAAATGTTGGTCATCGCGGAAAGAACATCGAGGTCTTCCTTATTCCCCTTAGAATTCCCCTTAGACATTCTCTGCAGCGCCCGAATGCCTTCGTCCACGCGGCCTTTTTCGGCGATCAGGTCGGCATGTATCATCTGAAGCTGCCGGTTATCGGGCGTCTCGGCCAATACTTGTTCGGAGTGCTGGAGTGCCTTGTCCAGATTCTTTCCGGTTCGATATGTCTCAATGATCATGAGATCGAACCGTCCATCCTTGGTGAAGGTCTTGAGTTCGGTCAACTCACGGATGGCTTCAGTGTAGTTACCAAGTAGCCCGTTGAATATCGCCTGATGCGTCATGAAGAGCTGGCGGTTTTGTTTCTCGCCCTCGCTGTACCGCGCACTCGGCTTTTCGGTTTTCTTGAGCAGGTCGTTCGTGCGCTTCAGCGCATTTTCGAGGAGGCCTTCGTCGCGGTCCAACAACACGAAGTTGAACTGAACCTCAACACTATCAGGAAAGGCCTTTGCGGCCTTCTCGAGGTTCTGCCGGGCAAGATCGTACTTCATCTGGCGACGATAGATCTGGCCCAGCCTCAGTGATGCAAGACCATCATCCGGCTCTGCCGCCGCCAGTTCCTGGTAGAGTTTGCCCGCTTCATCAAACTTATCGGCGAGAAACAAAGCCTGGGCTTGGGATTTTTTCAGTTCGAGATCGTCCGGGTCCAGCTCGCTGGCGCGTTTGTAGGCATCTGCCGCCTTTTCGTACTGCTGCAGATCGGAATACGCCTGTCCCAAAAGTTCAAGTGCCGCATCCGACTCGGGCCGCTGCTTGATGAACTCTTCCAGTATTCCCGCGGCTTCCTCCTTGTTCCCCGCATCGAGTTGCAGTTTGGCCAAGGCGACTACGCCTTCTTCAGATCCCGGCTCAACCCCCAACAACTGTTGGTAAATTTCGGTCGCTTTGCTCCGGTCACCCTTGATCTGATACAGCCTGCCCAACATCAGGAAAGCCTGCTGTTCGGAGGGGTCGATGCGAAGGATTTCCTCGAATTCGTGGATGGCGCTGTTGATCGTGTCTGCACTGGGTGGCTGCTGGGCGTTCGCCCTCCCGATCAGCTGGACGTAGATGCTGCTGAGGAGCTTGTGTGCCTCAATGTTGTCGGGGCTTACCCGGATCGCCTTTTCCGCGGTCTCGACGGCGTCTCGAAAGCGGTTGTTTTTGAGATAGCTTTCGGCCATCTCGGAGTAGATCATGGAATTGTTCGGGTCCAACTCCAGAGCCTTCTTGTACTCATCAATCGCCTGGCTCGCTTGCCCCTGTTCATCCAGGATTCGTGCCTTCGAGAAATGGTAATAGGCTTCGGCCCGAGCGTTCGTTTGCGCCTGCGTAGCCTGACCGAAACCGATCGTCACGAAGGCCAGCATGAGCAACAAAACGAATAAACATTTGTTCATAAAACCATCTTTCCAAGCGCCGGGCTCGCACGCCATGACGAATTAGAACTTTCGCCCATTATACATTAGAGGCTAATGTTTAAAGTGTCTTAAACCCGTGAAAATCATTGCGATCAGGTGCTCCTCGGCGGCTTGAATCACCTCGGCGTCCCGCACGGAACCACCGGGTTGGATGATCGCCGTGACGCCCGCTTTGGCTGCTTCATCAACGCCATCGCGGAAAGGAAAAAAGGCGTCGGAGGCCAGAACTGTCCCTTTGGCTGTGGGATGCGCTTTCTGAACACTCAGTTTTACAGAATCCACCCGGCTCATCTGACCCGCGCCCACGCCCACCGTCCGCCCATCCCTGGCAAGCACGATGGCGTTGGACTTAACATGCTTTGCGACTTTCCATGCGAAATGCAGATCCCGTTGTTCCTCATCCGTGGGCCGCCGGGTCGTTACGATACGTGATTCCCCGCCGAGCAACTCGTCGTCCACTTCCTGGAGCAGAATTCCACCGGTCACACGCTTCATTTCGTAGCGCCCCCAGTCTCTAACGCTCTCGCCGAAAACTGCGGTCAGAACCCGGAGATTTTTCTTCGACGAGAAAATCGAGAGTGCCTCCGGCTGATAGCCCGGAGCAATGATCGCTTCGACGAAGAGCTTTGCAAGTTCGGTAGCAGTATCTCGATCAACAAGACCGTTCAAAGCGATAATCGAGCCAAAAGCCGACGCACTATCCGTTTCGTACGCCTTTAAATATGCTTCCCGAAGGGATTGACCGATGGCGGCTCCCGATGGGTTTGTGTGTTTGATAATGCAGCAGGCTGGGTTTTTGAATTCTCGAATCAGATTCCAGGCCGCTTCCAGATCGACAATGTTGTTGTACGACAGTTCCTTGCCCTGAAGCTGCTTTGCAGCCGTCAGCCCATGCGCCGGCTGGCCGCCCCATTTATAAAAGGAGGCGCGCTGGTGCGGATTTTCGCCGTACCGCAGGTCCGAGATTTTCTCGAAGTCCATGAAGACGTTTGGCGGCAAATGGCTTTCCTCACCCACTTGCGAAAGGTACTGCGCAATCTGACCATCGTATCTTGCCGTGCACACAAAGGCCTTAACTGAAAGCTCGAATAACGATTGACGATCCAGAATACCGTTGCCCGTCTTCAGGGCTTCCAGAACAGGCATGTAATCATCCGGCGAGGTCACGACTGCCACGTCCTGGAAGTTTTTTGCTGCCGCCCGGATCAGGGTGGGCCCGCCGATATCGATATTTTCTATGACTTCGTCCAGGTGGACGCCCGGTTTTCGCGTCGTCTCAACGAATGGGTAGAGATTGACGCAAACGAGATCGATCAGCGGGATATTGTTCCGAGCGGCCTGCTCCATGTGCTGCGAATTCTCCCGGATAGCGAGCAGGCCGCCCGCAATTCGGGGATGGAGTGTCTTGACTCGTCCGTCCAGGATTTCCGGAAAGCCGGTCAGACTCGAGACCTCGCGAACTGGAACACCAGCCGAGGTCAGAAGGCGTGACGTTCCGCCGGTCGAAATGAGTTCGGCCCCAAGGTCCGCCAGACCGCGTGCAAATTCCACAACACCCGTCTTGTCGAACACGCTGATGAGCGCACGCTGGATTCGTTTCACCGTGATATTCCTAACGGAGATCGCCGTTTACGGTCTTCCAGATGTGGAACCAGACATTCGCCACATCTGTGACAGCGTGCGAAAAAGCGATGGAGGCAATTCCAAACTGCGGCGACAGTTCGATCGCATTCGTCCGGTCGGGTAGTTCGGAGGAGCGGCGCAGCCGGCTGAAGAGCCGCTCACGCTCTTCGGCGCGAACCCGCAGGAAGTCTGTCAGATTACCCGCGCGTATTAAGTCGTGATAGCCGTAGAAAACGACCGCAAACTCATTAACTTGCGAAGCCACCATGGAATCCAGTCGAGGATCATTCAATACGGCGGCAGCGCACCCCGCATCACGTATTGCGGCGACTGCCGCGGCCAGATCGCCACTCTTTTTCAACAACTCGGCAATGGCGGTTTTTGTAGCATCCTCCACAGACCGTTGCTTGCACGGCTGAAGCAACACTTTTTCGAAATCCTTCAGAAGGGTGCTCAGGCTTTTGGGCAAAGGCCTCTGCGCATCTCGAAAGATCTTCGCGTACGCCGATTCAGGCCAGGCGCCCAATTGGGCGGGAAAAAGCAGAACGGATGTCAACAGGAGCACCGCAGTTCGCACTTGCCGCAATTGTAAATCAAATTGGCGTGTGCTGAAATAACCCTTAATTCCACCGAGTGAGGACAGGCTTGGAAGCACTAAGGCAGATTCCCCCCGTGAATGATGTGTTGTGTTCCGAAGAGCTCTCGGAATTTCGCGACATCCTCGGCCAACCGTTCGTGGGATCGATCCTCAACGAGGTTCTTTCCGATGCACGGCGTGAGCTGGCGCAATCGAAATCCATGATACCCCGCTCCGAGCTGACCTCCAGAATCGCAGCAGAGCTTGCCTGGCGCCTTCGAGACTTCCTCCGACCATCATTGCGACGTGTCATCAATGCCTCCGGCGTTGTTCTCCATACGAATTTGGGCCGGGCGCCGCTGCCGGAGGCGGCTCTCGACCATCTTCGTGAAGTCTCGATCGGATATTCCAATCTCGAGTTCGACCTTCAAGACGGCTCACGCGGAAAGCGGGACGTGCATGTTGAACGCACTCTTCAGCAGCTACTCGGCTGCGAAGCCGCTATCGTCGTGAATAACAATGCTGCGGCTGTTTTGGTCGTGCTGAACACATTTGGGGACGGCGGGGAGGTCGTCGCGTCGCGCGGTGAGCAGATTGAAATTGGAGGTTCGTTCCGAATTCCCGAAGTCATGGCCAAGAGTGGCGCGCTGCTGCGGGAGGTCGGGACAACGAACCGCACGCGAATCAAGGATTATGAGAAGGCCATCAGTCAGCAAACGCGCCTTCTGATGCGAGTTCACCCGAGCAACTTCCGGATAATCGGCTTTACAGAACGCCCGTCACTCCAGGAGTTTGTCGATTTGGGCAAACGGCGGAGCATCCCCACGTTTGAGGATTTGGGCAGCGGCTGCGTTGTGGACTTGCAGTCCATTGGCGTACGCGACGAGCCTATGGCGCCGGAAAGCATCAGGGCTGGCGTGGACATCATCAGCTTCAGTGGCGACAAGCTCTTGGGCGGACCACAAGCGGGGATCATTGCAGGGAAGAGGCTTTATGTCGACAAGGTCCGGCAAAACCCGCTGTTTCGCGCTCTGCGCGTCGACAAGTTGACCATCTCCGTACTTGAAACTGTCCTGCGAGCCTATCTTCAAGACCGAGTTAACGACATCCCCATTTGGCGGATGTTGCGTGCAACGGAACCGGAGCTCCAAACCCGTGCAGAAGCTTTTGCGCGGTGTGCGGGTCAGCTAGCCGAGCCGGTCAAACTAAAATCGCTGGTTGGAGGAGGATCTGCTCCCGAAGCTTACCTTCCGTCGTGGGGTGTTGTCCTGAAAATCCCCGGACTATCGGATGTCGAACTGGAAAGACGACTCCGCAGTTCCAATCCGCCCGTCATTGTGAGGATTGAAGAGGGCAACGTGATTTTAGATTTCCGCACAATTTTGCAGAGTGAAGAAGATAAGCTGGTGCAAATAGTTCACGGAATGCTTTAGTTGCGAACGCGCTCGATGTACTTTCCTTCCGCCGTATCCACTCGAATAAGCTCGCCGCCCTGGATGAAATGGGGAACCTGCACCACCAGCCCAGTTTCGAGCTTCGCCGGCTTCAGCACGTTGCTGACTGTAGCGGAAGGCATACCGGGATCGGTTTCCACCACACGAAGATCCATCGTTGCAGGCAGTTCCACGCCGAGCGGTTTTCCTTCGTAAAACTCAACTTTGATTTTGGAATTCGGAACCAGATAGCTTACAACGTTACCGAGAACTTCTTCGTTGAAGTGAATCTGTTCGTAGTTCTCCGTGTCCATGAAGTGATAATCGGCGCCGTCGTTGTAGAGGTATTCCATTTCGCGTTCGTCCAAGACCGCACGCTCGACCCGATCTTCCGAACGAAACCGGTGGTCTATGATCGCCCCCGTACTGAGCTTGCGTAACTTGGTTTGAACCATCCCTCGCCAGTTTCCTGGCGTAATGTGCTGGTAGTCCACCACCTGATAAAGTTCCCCGTTGAGCAGAATCGTGTTGCCCCGGCGTAGTTGTGTTGCTTGAATCATTACAGACAAAACTCCTCTTGTTAACGAAAAGGGAGATTGTATCCCAGGGACGCGGTGATCGGGAAGCGCGGCTCATCGCTTAGCCCAGTTGAAGAGCGAAACGTCACTCCATCGTGAAGAAGATAGACTTTGTCGACGATAAGATTTTCTTCGGCATTGAGAAGATTGGGTTTGTCACGGAGATGATTGGATTGGCCAGGGAAGCGATTATTTCCGTCCCCGTCTCAATTGACTTTGGCTTGGAGAAACATCTCTCCGTCGCGAAGACGATTGTCTTTGCAGGCGAGAAGATCTTCTTCGTCGTCCAGAAGATTGGATTTGTCGCGGAGACAATTCGATTTGTCACGGAGATGATTTGATTTATCGCGTTAGCGATTATTTCCGTCACGAAGTCAAGTCTCTTTGGTTGGCATCAAGTCCTTAAGATTCAAATAATTAGCGGCGAGATCGATTTTAGCGGTTATCATAACGACGTTAGCGGTAATCTTCGTGACGTTAGCAATTATTTCCGTCGCATTAGCAGTTATCGATACTGTCGCAATCTTATGCAAACCGGCGAGTGGCCGCAGGCCGGGCGCGTCGTTGTTTGAAAGAATTGCACGCTTCGCTTGTTTTCATCTATGCTCTCCGCTGTAAATTCCTCACGCGCGAAAATTACGATGACTTTCAAAGCTGGGGGAATCAATCATGCGCCTGGTTTCATTGCAGCGGTACAGCGACGAAAAACGGAATGACGCCTGTGCAAACTGCCATAAGGTTTACCGCGACAAAGGCGGCACCGAGGGAAGCGGGCCCCTTCGATGCCAGCCGTCGCCGGAGGAGAAATGATCATGCGCCTCACACCGTTGATTTCGACAGCCCTGGTGCTCTCCATTTCAGGGCCTTTGTTCGCCCAGGAATGGATTGAATTTGCCAGTCGGGAAGATCGCTTCACGTGTAATTTCCCGACCCAACCGACAGTGACCCAGACCACTTACCGATCGCAACACGAAGCCGATTTGCCGGCGCGCATCTATAGCGCTACGCAAGGCAAGAGCCGCTACTCCGTGACGGTAGTCGACTACACCCAGGCCCAACGAATACTCACAGAGAAGGCGAAGTCCTGCCCGGCGGGCGCCGAGCCCTGCCTGGGAGGACCGGGCGATGAGGGGCACTGGAAGGCTGACATACGGGGAGCAACCGACTATGCATCATGGCAACTCATGCAACGGGATGCCAAGCTGACGCTCTTCGTGTGGAACGTCGTCGATCTCGTCGAGGGACATCAGTTGCAGCTCACGAACAACGCCGATAAATCGCGTACTTTCGCCGGGATTTACATGCACGAAAATAAGCTCTACATCATCGAAGGAACCGTGCCGGCGGGTTACCCGGAACCCGGGCTGTTTCAACAGTCATTAGGATGGCTCGATGAGAACGGGATTGGGCTTCGCTACCAGTCCTACTACTCCAACGGATTCCCGCCGCCGCCACGCGTCAATCGAGCGGGTCGGGGCCAAGGTCAGGGCCGGATTGACGCTCCTGGTGCAATCCCAGATCAAGCCCGTCCGCCACGATGAATCGTGAAATCTTTTTCTTGTTTGTAGTTTCTCTTACAGTAAAAGGAGGGGCGTAAGGAGGAAAAGCGTCACCCCGAACCTACAGAACCAGGGCGCGAAAACACCTCACGTGCGGATTGCATTAGGTGTTCGGACTTGAGTTTCCATACTCGCCGCCACCGCCAACAGCAAGCCTAAAACTCCACCAATCAGAGCTAACAATAAGTTTTCCTATAAATGTTGGAATGGAAGGAACATTCCTCGCCCGTGATCCGCTGGCACTTCTACGCAAAGCCGACTACCAGGACTTGGCAGGAAAAGCCTTGAGGCATGGCGACGGGTGGACTACGTTTAGTTCCAATGATCCCTCGTGCGGTTTCAGTGGAGGTAAGGGCGTCGTGGTCGACCGGCAAAACCGCATTTACATGTCTGACAATGGCAACCATCGGATCATGCGGATCAATGATATGTCCGGCGCAGGTTGCGTGACTTTCGGATCGTACGGGAACGGCATTGGCAGGTTCAATCAACCCGAAGCATTGAACATGGACTCATTCGGCAGGATTTATATTCCAGACGAGAGCAACCACCGCATCGTTCGGATCAACTCGATGGCAGGCGATGGCTGGGTAAGTTTCGGTTCATACGGTCATGGACCGGGCCAGTTCTACCTGCCTCATGATGTCGCGGTGGACAACCTCGGCAGAATCTATATTGCGGATACCGCCAACCAGCGCATCGTCAGGATCAACTCGATGGCAGGTGATGGCTGGGTCGAACTGGCTCGCGGCGGCTGCTATGGCAACTGCGATATTAGCGGACCATTTTTATTGAGCGCTCCGAAAGGGATGCGAGTTTTAGGCAGTGGACCGTCGCTCACGTATTCAGCAGTATTTCCGCAGGTGGCGATCGGCGGCGGATATCGCACATCCATCATCGGAGTGAACGCTGGAGCGACGAGTGTGAACGCTGAAATTTCCTTTCTGAAAGCGGCGAAACCACCGTGTGGGTCCACGGGCCAGGGATGCGCCGAGCCATTTCAGGTAACGGTGAGCGATGCGACGGCCAGCACTTTTACCAAGACTGTTGCTGCCATGGGGACGATCCGTCTCGACGCCACGTCAGCAGGAAGTGTCGCATCCGGGTATGCGTCGTTCAAAAGCGATGAAGAACTGAATGGCATCGCCCTCTTCCAGACAGCGTCACAGCGATTCCCGGCCAGCATCGGGCCCGGATTTGAAGGAACGATCGAGTTCGATGCCGGACGACAGTCGCCCAACGCCAGGGCGGTGGCGCTCCGATATGACAACCCTTCTCAGGATGTCTTCACGACAGTCCCGGTGATTCTGAATGTACCGGACCAAAATGAGGTGACGCGGGGCGATCCCGCCCACCCAACCACCCGATAATCGAGACCAGGACGCTCTATTATCCTCAGGTTGCCGATGGTGCAACCTACCGGACGAATTTCATCCTCGTCAACCCCGCGGCGACTGCGACAACGGCGACGATGGAGTTCTTTGCGGATGATGGAACACCGCTTTCATTGCCTATCGGCGGCGTTGCGCGAACGAGTTTAGCGGTCTCGCTCGGCGCAAAAAGCGTTGCGCACATTGTTACCGATGGTACGTCACCAACAATCAAAGTCGGATGGGCCCGCGTGACTCAGACCGCCGTTGCTGCCTGGTTCGCCATTGGTGGCTCGGCTATCTTCCAGACGGTCAACAATGGAAGAATCGCCGCGGAAGCAGGCGTTTCATCGTCACCGCTTGCCTCTCACTTTATGACCCCAGTCAACAGCCTTGGTTCCACACAATCCGGACTTGCCATCTGCAATCCCAATAACGCCAACGTAAGCGTTACCTTCCGCCTTCGTGACCCTTCAGGGCAGATTGTCGATTCAACGGTGAGGACGCTAGCGGCCTTTGAGCATATGGCGCAGTTTTTCACTGAACTGTTCCCGGCCGGTTTCAATCAATTCGAGGGAACCGTTGAGGTCGTAAGCGTTGGAGGCGCAGTGAGTGGCGTAGCCCTTCGGTATGACAACTCTGGCGGAACGGTATTTGCCACTACTCCTGTGATCGTAATGCCTTGACAGGAATGACCTGCTTGGTTTCTGAGTGGACGGGAAGTGTGCCGCCAGGCAACGGACACCGATATTAGTTCACTACTATCAGTCCCACGCAGTAATATGCGGGCATGTTGACTCGAAACCTGCGCTTTGTTTTGTTTGCGGGAGCCCTTTCCACGCTGGCCGCCGTGCCGTTGGCGACCGCACAGCAAACGGGCCGCCCACAGCCTCCAAAATCGGTCCGGCTGTATATTCTCGATTGCGGCAAAATCACCGGAGTCGGTGAGACTGCCTTTGGATTCCAGCCCGGACAGCTTGCAACCACGGAAATGTTTACGCCGTGCTACCTGATCGCGCATCCCCGCGGAACGTTGATGTGGGATACCGGCGAGATTCCCGACAGAGACTTTAAGGCTCCCGGTCCTGCGACGCAGGGACCCTTCACCGTCACCAAGCCGCTGCTGCCGCAGCTCGCTGCGATCGGCTACACACCCGCCAATATCACTTATCTCGCGCTGTCGCACTATCACGGCGATCACGTCGCGAACGCCAACGCGTTCGCCGGCTCCACGTGGATTGTGCAGAAGATCGAGCGCGACGCAATGTTCGCAAAAAGCGCCGGCACAGCCAGAGGCTCAAACGCTCCGAATCCGGCGTTCTTTGGTGACCTGGAAAAAAGCAAGACTACGCTACTGAACAGCCAGGACCATGACGTCTTCGGCGATGGCACCGTCGTGATCAAATTCACGCCGGGCCATACACCAGGACACCAATCTCTGTTCCTGAAGCTCGCCAAAACCGGACCGGTTCTTCTGTCGGGCGACCTCTATCACTATCCCGAGGAGCTCAAACTGAAGGTTATTCCCGGTTTTGACTTCAACAAGGAGCAGACTGCGAAGAGCCGCGAAATGATCGAGGCATTCGTTAAGAATGCCAAGGCGCAGCTCTGGATCCAGCATGATGCAGCGGCTAGCGCCAAGCTGAAGAAATCACCAGAATATTACGATTAGAATCCACCTTGTTCTCACAGGCCTTGAATCGGCCGCCTCGCGCCTCGCTGGAATGTCCCATGTGCGATGTGAGATGTATTTGTCAAATTACACAAACGCTCTGACTTATGCGACTTCACCGCGCTAAGTATTAGGACGCACACTCGATGGCCGTTCTCCCGGCAGGGACGGTTCAGGATGAACGGACGAGAGCCGTCACAATCCCTGCTACGACGAGTTTTAGGCCCGATTGATTCATATAGAGAGGAAGAATTATCGAGTATGAATGTTGTCGTTCAGTGCCAACTCTCTCGGTAATCGCGATGGCACTGAAATCCAGGGCCTACTTACCGTGCCGATACAGGCTCAAAGCTGATCTTGAGCCGGAATCCTGTCGCCCGCGCGAAGCGTTCGAGTGCGTCCGTGGATGGCTTGACCTGTCCACTTTCAATGCGGGCAACGTAGGATTGCGATGTCTTCATGCGCCGGGCAAGTTGGGTTTGCGACAGTCCCGCGCGAGTCCTGGCCTGGATCAGAATGCGCGCCAGTTGAAATTCCTCGTCGAGGGCATCGTATTCCGATTTGTATTTCGGGTCCCTCATCCAGCCCCGGTGCAGGTCTTTCACTTTGGTCACTTTTCCAACTCCTTCGCCCTCTGCAGAGCAAGTCTGATTTCACTGTTCGGCGTCTTCTGCGTCTTCTTCACTGTCATCGGGGAGTGCGGCAAGCTCCTCGTCGACTGTGTCGTTCAGTGTCTCGACTGTCCATGTCATCTACGATCCCAATTCTTATCACTATACCAGATATGGTATAAGGCGTCAATCGGTCTGGGTTTGTTGCCGTTCCAATTCCGAGGGGCAACTTTTGAATTAACTTTTGTCACCTGTGCGTGCTAAATTGCCGCATCCATTGAATCCTCTATGCGCCGAAGTTGAGCAGGCGCGCGAAGGAGTTCCGCCGATCGTGAACGTACGGTACATCCTGCTAGTCCTGATCCAGCTGACGTGGATTCCAGCGACGGCGGGAGCCCAGACATCGCGTCCAAACCTGGAAGGCATGTGGAGCGACCCGCCTTCCACTGCGGTAGGCACGTTTTGCTTCTTTGCGTGTACGGATGCGGGAATTGAGCGGCTGAATGCTCTATTGGACGACCCCGCCAACGACGCCCGCCCGTTCCGGGAACTTCAAGCAGAGGCCAAGAAAGTCGAGGGGGACTACATTCGCGCCCGGCTCAGCGCTGCAGCGCTGAAGACATATCCCCTCGATCCCGCGGAGGATCCTGGGTTTCTTCGTTGTGAGCCATGGGGATTGGCCCGGCAGATGCTTGCGCCACATCAGATCGAGATACGGCAGCGAGGCGCTGACCGAATAGAACTGCGGTACGGGGAATGGGACGCGCGCCGGACCATCTATATAGACGGCCGCAATCGGCCGGCGAACCAGTCGCGAAGCTTGTTGGGATATTCGGTGGGACGCTGGGACGGCGAGGCATTGGTTGTCGAAACCTCGGATATCGCTGAGAATATCGCGTTTGCGCCGGACCTTTCTTTAATGCAGCACAGCAATCAATTGCGAGTCATCGAACGTTATACGCGCTCGAAGGACGGAAAGACATTGTTGCTTACCGCGACGATGGAGGATCCCCAGACTTTCCGGGAGCCCGTAGTGATAAAAAAGATCTGGCTTTGGGCGCCGCAGCAGAAGATCGCGCCGTATAAAGACTGCCGGCGTCCGACGGAATTCTCGAGAGGGGTGAAGCCGCAATGAAACTGCTCCGCGCGTGGTTATTCGTTATGCCCGTTCTGGTGCTGTCTGCCGCAAGGGGCAGTTCTCATCACGCCTTTTCACCCGTCTACGATGAAAAGCGAACGATCATGGTGGTCGGCGTCGTGACTCAGTTCCGATTTGTGAATCCGCACGCGATGATGTTCATGGACGTAACCGATCCGTCTGGTAAGGTCGTGAAGTGGGCCGTCGAGTTCGCCGGCAGACTAAATCTGTCCAATGTTGGTTGGACCGCCGATTCAATCAAGTCTGGTGAGCGGGTCACGGTGACCGGCAACCCAAGCCGCACCGGCTCCCAAAGATTGTTCTTCCGCAAACTCGTCAGGGCAGACGGCACGGAGCTTCTACCTGGAGATGCGCAGCGTCTGAACAGTGTTGAAGAAGAGCGCCGGCAGCGCGCGCTCCAAAGGAATCAACAACGGTGATCCAGCCGCCGCTTTAGCCCACGACTGAAAACAAGAAAGTGATCTCGCGAATATCAGTCAATTGTGCTCCAAGGCACTCTTTTCCAAATTACGAGATGCGGTTCGTTCCAGAAGCAGGACTGATGCGGGTTTCATGGGATTCTCTATTTGGAAACCTGTTTCGGGGATGTCCCTCTCCCTTTGGGCCCTTTGGGAGAGGGTGGCGCGAAGCGCTGGGTGAGGGCAGGAAATGCACCCTCATCCGGCCCTTCGGGCCACCTTCTCCCAGAGGGAGAAGGACACGAGCCTCCATTTCGGCTAATTTGGACACCAGTGGCTCAAAGGTTTCTGGGCACACCGATTGCTTTTAGGCAAGGACGGAGGGGAGTGCACTCTACTCAACGTTCGAAGGAGGCTCAATGAAAAGACGAGCGGTGCGAGCGGTGCTGACGATGGCGTTGATCATGATGAGCACGTTACCGTCGGCGTTATGGTCACAGTCTTTTCGCGGAACGATTCTCGGAACCGTGAGAGATTCCAGCGGTGCGGTGTTGCCAGGAGTGGCTATCACTGTAACCAATAGCGGAACGAACCAGAGTCGAACGGCAGTCACGAATGAGACCGGCGACTGGGTTGTGCCGGAATTGATCGTGGGTGAGTATTCGGTGACGGCCGAGCTGCCTGGTTTCAAGAAGGAAAAGCTCGACAAGCTGCGGTTACAGGTTGACGCGCGCCTGCGCGTGGACGTGAAGATGGAGGTCGGCCAGATCTCGGAAACCATCGAAGTGACTGGCGAGACGCCCCTTGTCGCTACCGACACGTCCACTGTGGGCACGGTGATCAATAACGATCAGGTCGTCGGGTTGCCTCTCAATGGGCGTGGGTTTCTTGCGCTTAATCTGCTTGTGCCTGGCGCCGTGCCAGGCACCTTCGGATCGCAGCTATCCACTCAAGGCGGCGCGATCTCGGTCAATGGCATGCGCGAAGCCGGAAACAACTTCCTGCTGGATGGCGTCGACAACAACGACCTGGCGATCAACTTATTTTCGGTCAGTCCATCTGTAGATGCGATTCAGGAATTCAAGGTTCAATCGTCCACGTATAGTGCAGAATACGGCAAACAGGCCGGTGCGCAGATCAACGTGACTACGAAGTCGGGAACAAACGAGATCCACGGCACGCTGTGGGAGTTTCTCCGGAACAACAAGTTGGACGCCAAGAACTTTTTTGATCCAGCCGACCAGCCGATTCCGAAGTTCATCCGGAATCAGTTTGGCGGTTCGGTGGGTGGTCCGATTCTCAAGGACAGGACATTCTGGTTTGCCAACTACGACGGCACGCGGGTCCGCAAGGCGATCACTCGGACGGCGTTCATCCCGACATTGCTCGAACGTCAGGGCAACTTTTCCCAGACGCCGGGCGTGACGATTCGTGATCCGCGGACGGGGTTGACATTCCCGAACAACGTCATCCCGATCGGCCAGATTGATCCTGTCGGCGCCCGCGTCGCCACGCTTTATCCGATTCCGAACGTGAACAACCCTGGGCAGAACTTTGTGTCGGCGCCGGTGATGCGACGCCGCATCGATCAAGTCACAGGCCGCGTGGACCACAAACTCGGCGAGAAAGACCAGCTGTTCGGCCGCTATACCATCAATGATGATCCCCGTTTCGACACGTTTGAGCCCTTCTCGCGAGTCACCGATATTCCGGGGTTTGGCGCGTCGACTATTAACCGGCAACAGGTCGCAGGCGTTGGTTGGACGCACATTTTTTCTCCGAGGTTCTTCAACGAACTGCGTCTCGGCTACAACCGTTTCAGGGGCGCGATCTTCCAAGAGAATCAGGGTAAGGACATTTCAAGCCAGTTGGGTATCCGGGGAACTTCCACTGTACCGCTCGACTTTGGTGTGCCGCTAATCAACCTCGCCCCTTACTCGAACGTCGGAGAAGCAACAAACCTGCCTCAAGATCGCCGTGACAACACATACGAGCTGAAGGACATCCTCTCGTACACAACTGGCGCCCACGCGTTCAAGGGAGGCTTGGAGCTGAGAGAATTCCAGAACTACATTCTCTTCGACACGACTGCCCGTGGCGTGCTCACGTTTACCGGGGGCTTTTCAGGTAACACGATTGCAGACCTTTTGCTGGGAGTTCCCTTTCAGGCGCAGCTCAACGTGCCGGACGGCGGCTTGAATGCGACAAACGTGATTTATCAACGATTCTTCTCCGTCGGCGGATTCTTTCAAGATGATTGGAAAGTGTCACCGAAACTTACGCTGAACCTGGGCCTCCGCTACGGCGCAAATCAGCCCATCAAAGAAAAGCGCAACCGGATATCGAAGTTCTCGCGGGAAACCGGGACGCTCGTGGTCGCGGGACGCGATGGGCAGGGTGATACGCTGTACGACTGGGACACGAACAACTTTGCTCCGCGTTTCGGTCTCGCTTACACGCCGTTCGGTGGCAGCCGCACCGTGATCCGCGGCGGCTATGGTGTGTTCTACGATACCAAGTTGACCAACAATTTTACAGGCATGTCGCTGAACGTGCCTTTTCGCTCACTCTACAACTTCCAGAACACCACCGGTCTGGTTCCAACAGTGTTCCTGAACGGTTTGTTCCCCACGAACCTCTCCACCGTACCAACGGCGGCGTTTGCCATCAATGGTGTGCCGCAACAGTACCCCGATGGATACTCTCAGCAGTGGAGCTTGAATATGCAACGTGAAGTCGTACCGAGCTTGCTTATCGATATCGGCTACATTGGTTCCAAGGGTAGCAAGCTCGACCGGACGGCGAACATCAACCAACCCCTCACCGCGGGCAGTCCTCTCCCAGTTCAGGGACGCCGGCCCTATCAGCCGTTCGCCGGTATCAGCTATCGCCTGGCGGAAGCGTCGTCTATCTACCATTCGGGTCAGATCCGCGTTGAGAAACGTTACTCGGCCGGCTTGTCCTTCCTCGGGTCTTACACGTGGGGTAACGCGATCGACAACGGGTCGATTTGGAACGGCGGCGTGCAGGATTCTTACAACCTGCGCGGCGAGCGCGGACGCTCGAACTTTGATGTACGCCAGCGGCTATCCTACAGCTATACGTGGGACCTGCCGGTTGGCAAAGATCGGGCTCGCCCACTCGAAGGCCTCGCCGACACGCTTGCCGGGGGCTGGCAGCTCTCGGGCATCGTGACGCTTCAGACGGGTCAGCCCGTCACGGTCTTCATTCCGAATGACCAGGCGAATGTCGGCGCTACCGGGCAGCGCCCGAACGCGATCGCCAATCCGAACCGGCCCCGTCGCGACCGAGATCCGAAACAATGGTTTGACCCGAATGCCTTTGTGCTGCCGGCGCTCTACACATTCGGCAACGCTGGTAGAAACACGATCGAAGGCCCTGGCGTCAGAAATTTCGACGTATCGCTCATCAAGAACTTCAGGACCGGATTCTTGGGCGAAAGCGGAAAGATTCAGTTCCGCTCGGAATTCTTTAACATCTTCAACCATCCGAACTTCAACCCGCCGACAGGAGGTGCGTTGAATGCGCGGACCGCTGCTGGCGCAGTGAATGCAAGCGCCGGCTCGATCAATTCCGCGCAAGATTCCCGGCAGATTCAGTTCGGTTTGAAGATCTACTATTGAGAAAACGGGTCGGGATCACGGCGAGATTGCAGCGCTGAAGGCCCTGGACAACGGATACGAAAAGGTTCCGCCTACAACCAAAAGGTTCGCCCAACGGAGAAATGCTCGAGGTCCTTTTCGCGCGATCGATGAGCAGGACTTCAACGTGAAAATCCGGAATCCGAGCCAGGGCAAATACGTCACCGTATTGGTTGCGGCTACGCAGCGTTGCGGGCTGATTTTAGTGCGCGAAGGTTGTTTGTGCCAAAGCGGAATTCGCTCGGCGAATTATTTGCGCTTCTGAACTAAAGCCTCGATTTCGTCAATTTCTTTGGGGAACGTCGAGAGCATTCGATAGCCAGTAGGAGTCACCACCACGTCGTCTTCAATGCGGACGCCGAGTTGTTCTTCGCTAATGTAGATACCCGGCTCGACCGTGATCACCATGTTGGGCTCCAGAGGCCTTTCCGTACTACCGGCGTCATGGACCTCCAGACCAATGTGATGACTGGTTCCGTGGATGAAGTACTTCTCGTAGCCCTTGGACCGGATGTAGGAACTGGAGGCCTGATGGATATCCCGAAATGTCACCCCCGGCTTAATCTTGGCCATCGCCGCCTTTTGCGCATCCAGCACGATTTGGTAAATCTCCCGCTGACGCGGTGAAAACTTGCCGGAGACGGGATAGGTGCGGGTAACGTCTGCACTGTATCCGCCCCACTCCGCACCGATATCGACTACAACGACATCACCGGATTCCATTCGGCGTGTGTTCTTGTCGTAATGCAGGATCGTCGAGAATGGTCCCGAGCCGACAATAGAAGGGAAGCCAGGCCGTTCGGCTCCATTGCGTCGAAATTCGTACTCGAGCGCCGCCTCGACTTCATACTCCATGACACCCGGCGCAATGGTCCGGGCTGCCGCCTCCTGACCCTTCAGCGTGATCCGAACGGCCTTCTCGAGCAGACCAACTTCCGTGGGCGACTTTGTTTGGCGAAGGTGCGCGATATCGTTTACAACTTCTTTAACTCCGTAAACCGACTTCGCCCGCTCGGAAGCTTTCTTAAGAGTCGCGTCAAATTCGGACACCGGCAGGACTTTCGAAAAGCCGGTGGCCGTTTCGGCCTCCGGCCCCGGTCCCAATTTTGTCCCGGTCCAGCGCTCCTCTAATGGCTTTCGTTCCGGAAGGAACAGAAAATCCTCCGGCGGCGTCGAAGCCGCGTCGAGGAGCAAGATCGCGTTTGGCTCATCGAAGCCGGTGAGATAGTAGAAATTGCGCTCTTGCTGATACTCGACCAGTTCCTCCTCGGGTGCCGCGCGCAGAACCAGAACGTTTCCTTTGATGCGCTGCTCCAGCCGTTCGCGCCGCTCTTTGTACTCCGCCAGAGGTTCCTTTTCTATAGCCAGCAGCGGGAGGACGCTGAGAAGCAATACCAAAAGAGATCTTTTCATAACGAACGTGAACGCGGGCTGAAGACGGCGTTCCTCTTAGAGGCCCCGTAGCCATTTGTGCAACGTCATGTGCAATATCGACATCAGGCCCATGTACGTGAATCCGACAACGAACAGCATCAAGAAGGGAATCGTCGGATAATTTTGATTTGTGAACGCATACAAAACCACGAGCGCAAAGTACGCACCGAGGCTCAGTTCGAATAACGGCATCACGCCGGTTCGCCTCAAGTATTTCTTTGTGGCCCAACGGTCCTTCTTGCTCTCGATCCTGTACTTCGGGGTTCTCTTGAAGCTGCTTTCAATTCCGAGCAGGGCTTCCATCACCGCCTTCGAGTTGCTTACGGACAGCCCGATTCCGAGCGACATCAGGAACGGAAGGTATTTCAGGCGAATCCTCCAGTCCGGATAAAGCTCCCGTTGCGAGATCAGATAGAAGGTGGAAACGGACGCGGTGGAGGCGAGCCACAGCGGTAGATCGATGTAAAGCATCTGAAACCAGCCCTGATTAAATCTCACGATCATCGCAGGCAGCAGCAACAGCGAGAGCGCAATCATCAGCGGGTAGGAAATATTCGCCGTGAGATGGAAGAACGCTTCGACCTTGATCTTCCACGCCAGCTTGCTTCTCATGATTCGTGGAAGCAGCTTGATGGCCGTTTGCACGAGACCTTTTGCCCACCGCGACTGTTGTGTCTTGAATGAATTCATTTCGACCGGGAGCTCTGCGGGACAAACGATGTGCGGAAGATATAGAAATTTCCACCCGGCCATTTGTGCGCGATAGCTGAGGTCGGTGTCTTCCGTCAGCGTGTCGTGTTCCCAACCCCCAGATGTCTCAATTGCCTGTCGCCGCCAAATTCCTGCCGTTCCATTGAAGTTGAAGAAGCGGCCCGACAGGTGCCGCCCGCCGTGTTCGATCATGAAATGGCCATCGAGAATCACCGACTCGACCTGCGTCAACAGCGAATATTCGCGATTGATGTGTCCCCAGCGCGCCTGGACCATGCCCACTTGCGCGTCGCTGAAGTAATCGACGACATCCTCCAGGAAGCCCGGCGCAGGAATGAAATCCGCATCGAAGATCGCGATCAGTTCGCCTGAAGCCAGCTTAAGACCATGCTCGAGCGCTCCGGCCTTGAATCCGTATCGGTTGGTGCGGTGGATGTGGTGAATACTAATCCCAAGCTCGCGATACTTGGCGACACAAGCTGCGGCGATCTCGACGGTGCCGTCTGTGGAATCGTCAAGGACCTGGATCTCGAGAAGCTCGCGCGAATACCGGATCTTGCATACGGCGTCGACGAGCCGCTCCACCACGTACATCTCGTTGTAAATCGGAAGCTGCACTGTCACCCGCGGCTTTACGGCCAGCTTGGCTGTTGGTTGCGCGACCTTGTCTTTGTTCTTCAGATATAAGTACACAAGGTAATACCGATGAATACCGTATATCGCGAGAATAGTCAGAATCGTCAGGTAAGGGATGAGGATGAAAATATCGAAAGCGTTCCATTGGTACAAGGCATTCCAGTGATCGCGCGGGAAAAGAGAGGTACGCTCAGGGGGAAGGATCAGAGTCAGCATCAAGTAGTTGTTCACCTTATCAATATGTCCCCAGCGAATGTCAGCAGCAATAGAATGCTGATATATCCGTTCAAATTAAAAAAAGCAACATTGACGTGGCTGAAGTCCTGCGGCTTAACGATCCAATGTTCCCAACAAAGAATCGCGGCAACCATGGCGATTCCGGCGTATGCGATCCATCCCGAGTTCACCAGCATCGCGGTTGCAACGAGCAAAACCACGGTGACACCATGAAACAGAGTTGAAATTCGCAGCGCCGCAGGCACACCGAATTTTGAAGGCAGCGAAAGAAGATTCGCCGTTCGATCAAATTCAGTATCTTGAAGCGCGTAAATCACATCGAATCCCGCCACCCAGAACATCACGGCACCGCTTAACAGAACGGGCGGCCACGCAAATTCCCCGCGGATGGCGAGCCATGCCGCGAGCGGCGCGCAGCCCACGGCAAAACCCAGCACGAGATGACTGAGCGTAGTGAACCGCTTGGTATAAGAATAGAACAACAAAATGGCCAGTGTCGGAAACGACAAGTAAAAGCATAAAGCGTTCAGTTGCCGCGCTGAGAACACGAACAGGAACGACATCGCGATCGTGAAAAAGACCGCGGACTGCATTGAGAGAGTGCCCATCGGCAGCGCGCGCTCCCGTGTTCTTGGATTTAGCCTGTCGTAGCGGAGGTCCACGATTCGGTTGAAAGCCATTGCGGCGCTTCTGGCCCCGACCATCGCCACCACGATCCAGCACGTCTGCCACCCCGTCGGCAGACCCTTCCGGGCCAAGATTGCCCCTAAAAGTGCAAGAGGAAGAGCGAAGACCGTGTGCTCAAACTTAATCATGTTGAGCGTAATCTTTAACTTGCGCCAAATCAACACTTAGCTCCCAATGTCCCGGTCTTTAAGTCTAACGCACTATGACGTATTCCAAGCAACGTCTTAGAGAGGTTATTGCCCTTAAACGGGCAGCCGTCCGGAGGATTCAAAACGGAATCGGGGAATTTACCGTCTCCTCGGGCGGGAAATATATCCGCGATTTCAATCGGGAATTCCAGACTTTTCAGGTCATTTGCCAGGCGGATGTCATCCTGGAGGAAGCCGCCGGTGCGAATTTGGTTTGGATCGGCGACTACCATGCTCTATCCAGAGGCCAGAACTACGCGGCACAGTTCGTCCGGGAACTTGCCGGGCGGAATCTCAATCTTGCACTTGCGGTCGAGCCCGTTTTTGCGAGAAGCCAGAAC
>WNGG01001466.1_pt1 | contig 39709 bp, 33 predicted proteins | sample 5400661 | NCBI WGS metagenome assembly WNGG01 (sample SAMN13153372, study PRJNA577476) | soil metagenome | isolation source: 100 cm soil or saprolite under Garry oak tree replicate 1 | place: USA:California | collected 2016-06-15
CGGCGAAGTTGATCATGTGCTGCAACTCGTGGACGAAGGTACCGGGGGCGATGCTGTCCACCTCGCCGCTCGTGTGCGCGCAGCTGAGGGTCGCGGTCGGATCGGCGACGATCGAGTAGAAGATCTCGCCGTGATTGGAACTGCTGAGAGGGGCCGACAGATCCAGGTCTCCCGGGTAGAAGAACCCCGCGATAAAGCCAGAGCTGGTGCAGGCGGTCTTCGTCACCAGGGCATTCACGACCGGAGTCATCAGGGCGATGACGACGCCATTTGTGTCGAGATCCGTTACCGCGCCGAACGTGGTGGAGTCGAGCGGATAGAGGAGCGTATCGAACACCTGCCTCAACGTGTCGAGATGGACCGAATCGAGCCCCCCCGCCGGCGCTAGGGTGTCGATGTAGATGGCCACGTGCGCCCCCACGGCTCGCGCGCGCGCGCTCACGTTCTTGAACGTGGTGCAGTCGAGCGAGGCGCAAACGGCGAAGGTGCGAACGCTCCCCACGACGGGTGGGGCAGGGGCGACCAGCGCCCGCTGGGCGGCGGCCGCAGGAGCCGATCGCATCGCCGTCGCTGCGGCGAACGATCGGGTGTGTCCCAGGACCCGGAGCATGCCGTAGGTCGCGGTCCGGAGCTGGAACGGCGACGACTGGCCGAACGTGCCAGCCGCGGATTGCGCCACCACCAGGTATTCGGCGGAGTCCGTGGTGGACGCGTTGGCCGCGAACGTGACGCATCCGCCGTCGGATGCCGGATCGATCGACACGTATGCGCCTACCGCGAGCGTGAGCTGCGATGCCACCGCGGAGCTGCACGTCGGCGGTGCGCTCGGGCCGGTGCTGTCGTGGCTGCACGCAGCCGTTGCGAGGAGCGCCCAGATGACGATTCGTGCCGCCGTGCGATGCTTCATCCCGACCTCCGTCTCGTATCCCGTGACGTTTCTCAGGCTCCGACGTCGACCCCCCGTTCAGGCCCGTGCATGCATCAGTTTCCGCAGCACGATCGCGCCCACCAGCACGATGCCGTACATGCACACGATCAACGGGCCGGTTGGAAGGTCCCCGGCGAGCGAGAGCCAGAGACCGAGGACCGATGCAAGGGCGCCCGAGCCCCACGAGATGTAGGCGAGGCGTTTCATGTCACGCGTGAACAGAAAGGCGATCACGGCCGGGACGACGAGGAAGCTGAACACCATCAGGACACCCGCGACCGGTACCGCGAGCGTGATCACGACGCCGAACGACAGGTAGAAAAGGAAGTCCCACCACTTGATCCTCCATCCCAGCCGCTCGGCGTCCTCAGGGTGGAACGAGATGGTGAGAAAGCGGTGGCGCAGGGCGAAGTGGAACAACCCGAGCGCCGCGTACACCGCCGCCAGCTTGATGATCGTGGGCTGGAACGTGACCCACAGGATGCTCCCGGTCAGCGTCTTCTCGATCGCTTCCCCACCACCCGGCACCTTGTTGGCGACCAGCACCGCTGCTGCCGACGCGACCACGTACACGATTCCGATGAACGCCTCCTGCGGCACCCGCCGGCCTTCCCGGGGCGACGTGCGCGTGAGCGCGAACAGCAAGGCCCCGACCGCGGTGGCGAACAGCGCGAAGACGTAGGCCCACGTCGAATCGGCTTCCACGTGAATCAGCAGCGCCGACAGGCCGCCGAGCGCCGCCATCTGCGCCAGTGACAAGTCGACGAAGATCACCTCCCGCGCGATGACATGGAGCCCGAGGTAGGACAGCATCGCGACCAGCACCATGCAGGCAACGAACGGCGGGATCATCAACTGGAGACCGCTCATCTCACTGCCCTCGTCCATTGGCTGCCGCGCTGCCCGGCTCGAAGGCGCGGGCGAGGTCGGAGATCCACAGGTTCATCAGGTCGAAGTACGTGTTGATCCCGCTCGCCCCACCGGTGTTGGAGGGTACGATGACGGCCTTGGCGCCCGTCTTCTGTGCGACCTCGAGGACTTGATTCCGGTCATAGTAGTTGGTGGAGAGCAGCACCTGGATGTGTTGCTCGCGCATCTCGTTGATCACTTCCAGGACATGGCCCGGTGTGGGCGGAATGCCGGGCTTCGGCTCGATGTAGTCGACGCACGGCAACCCGTATTCGCGGGAGAAGTAGTCCCACTCCTTGTGGTAGCACGCGACCGCCTTGCCCCGAAACGGCATCGCCTGCTGGAGCCATCCACCCAGCCGAGTGACCAGCGCCACGCCTTGGTACTGCTTCGTCTTCAGGAAATCGATCAGCTTTCCCTGTCGGTCGAGATCGGCCAGGGCCTGGCCACCGAGCAGCTTCACGAGCTCTTCCCCGAACAGCGCGCGATAGATGCGGTCCTCGAAGTCCTTTTCTCGCGGCGCGAAGTAGCCGGCATTTTCCGGGGACACGCGCTTCAAGCCCGTCAGAATGTTGCGGGCGATTTGAACCGCATTGAGGGGAGCGGTCCAGATGTGCGGGTTGCCGTACACGTGGATGTCGCCCTGGGCACGCGAGAAGCTCGTGGGGACGTCGAGCAGATCGACGCCGGCGTACGCGGCCACGTAGCCCGGTCCGCCCTCCGTCACTTTGGGGTTGCTCGCTTTGTCGAGCAGCGCCGGCACCCACAACTCGAGATCCAGGCCCGTCGTGACGAACACGTCCGCTTGGGACAGCATCGGGATGAAGCTGGGCTTCGGTTGCACGTAGTGCGGATTCTCGTCGCCGGTCGCGATCGAGTTCACGACGCCCCGGTCTCCGACGATCTCTCGCGCGATGGCAGCGTAGGTTGTGAGCGAGGTGACGACCTTCACCTTGTCCGCGGTGCGGGGCGGGCGGACCGGCGCGGGGGTGTGGAGCCCGAGCAGCAGAGCGATGGCTGGCAGCATGTCAGTAGGTCTCGTGTTTGTGTGGTCCGATCGCCCAGACGGCCTGGAGGGCGAAATCGTTCGTGGACGGTTGCCCGGCAACCCGGGCCCACGTGTACTGGGCGCGGAGCTCCACCCACTCGCTCTCCCACAGCGTCAGCGACGGGATGACCTGGCGCGTGATGAGACCGGAGAGCGGATTCTCGACGTAATCGTATCGGGCTCCCGCGATCAGGCGCTGACCGAGCTTATACGTGGTGCCGGCGTACCAGCCGAGCCGCGTGGTGCCGGAGCCGCCGTACTCCTTTCGCAGCGCGTACAGCTCGCCTCGCAGCGTCCACTCGCGGTACAGCCCCTGAGCTGGTGGACGCCACGTGAGTCGGAAATCGATCCCGCCCACCTTGGTGCGGAGACTCGAAGCGGGGTCGCTGCCGTACAGCGCCGTGCCACCGAGCTGCATGTAGGTGGAGCGCGTCAGCTGCCAGAAGTTCAGCAGGTGCAGGAGGTACGTCGGCCGGCCGCTGCCCCCGAAGAGCTCGGCATCGCTCTCGCTGCGCGTGACCTGCACGGTGACCTCGTGTGTCCCGAGCCCGCCGAACGCGCGATACAGCGAGATGCCGGCGCCCGCCAGGCCGTCGTCTCCGAGGTAGGTCCGGAGGGCGAGGGGATACTCGGTTTCCGGCAGGGCGTGCAGGTGCCAGCGATTCAGCTCGCCGAACTGCTGGCGGAACTTGCCGATGTCGAACCGGATGTGTCCCGGCAACCCGGTCCAGTAGGCATAGCCTTCCTCGATACTGACGTTGCCGTTCTCAAAGCTCACGAAGATCTTGGTGCTCGAGTAGGGGTCGAGCGGCGACTGAAAGCCCACTTCGAACTCCCGCGGGTCGAAGTTCTCGCGCTGGACGCCCTCTAGGCGCGCGCCAGCGCGTACATCGCCCGTGGCGCTGATTTCCGGGTTGAGCTGCGGCTGGCTGCGCTCGCGGCCGACGAACCTGGTCGGACCAGCCGTATCGGCTTTTGCCTTAGCCGTGTCGGTTCCGGCCGCGGCGGCTGCGGCGGCGCGCAGCGCCGCGAGCGACGTGTCGGCCGCCGGCTCGGCCGCCGGGTGATGCATGAGCTGAGCCCGCATGCTGTCGAGGCGGGCCTTGAGCGCCCGGACCTCGGCCGCGAGCGAGTCTACCCGGCGCTGCTCGGCCGGTTGCTGGGCGGACGTGCGTCCAGGCAGCGCGAGCAGGCAGGCGAGCGCAGCCGCGACGGCATGGTGATCTCGAATCATCCTGAGGGTCTCCCGTTCCAGTGTTCCGGGCGCGCGTACAGCGGCATGCCGGACGCGCGCGATCGGTCGGCCGGCACGGCCGGCCGCCAGACTACGAACGGGAGGTGGGAGGACCTCGGGGTGAGGCGGTGCGGCGGTCGGCGCGGCACGTCGGCGCCGCGCCCCGGCTGGGGAGCGGCCCGTCGGTCGGGGCCGGCGCGGCCAGCCCCGTGCGCGGCCGTTGCGAATAGACCTGCGAGCCGGCGTAGTGGCACAGCGTGCAGCGCAGCTCGTCGTGCAGCGCGATGCAGGCGCTGGCATGCTGCGCCTCGATGTGAATCGGCGCGCTGAGTCGCTCCGACGCGTGGGCCAGCGAAACCGCGCTGCCCGCCAGCCCCTGAAGCACCAGGAGCAGCGCCGCGAGGCTGCGCGTCCAGCGGGTCCGCGTCGTCGTCAGTGCGATCACGCCCTGCCTACGGTTCGGGTGGGTCGGCCGTTGCGACGGGCGACGCGCCGATAGGCGCGCAGCCGTCGCAGCATGCGGCGATCGTGGTACACCGGATCGTCGCCCTTCGGCGTCTCGATAATCTTAATCACGGGCGCGAGGCGCGGGTCGCGCATGATCTGCCGAAACGGCTCGGGCCCGATGGTCCCCTCGCCGATCCACTCGTGCCGGTCCACGCCGGAGCCCGCCCTGCTCTTGGAGTCGTTGAGGTGCAAGCACTTGAGCAGCTCGAGCCCGATCAGGCGGTCGAACCGCTCCCACACCCCCGCGAGCCCGGCGGCCACATCATACCCCGCGGCGTGGAGATGCGCCGTGTCGAGGCAGAAGGCCACCCGCGCCCGCAGGGCGGCGGGCAGGGCGCGCCGCAGCGCCGCGAGCTCCTCGAAGCTCTTCCCCAGGGCAGTCCCAGCGCCCGCTGTCCCCTCGATGAGCACGCCCACCTCGCCCGGCACGGCGGCGAGGCAGCGGGCGAACCCGCGGGCGTTGCGCTCGAGTCCGGCGGCCTGGTCGTCGATGTAGTTGCCGGGGTGCGACACGACCCAGGGAATCCCGAGCGCGCGGCAACGGACCAGCTCCCCCGTGAACGCCGCGACGCTCCTCTCCCGCAACGCCTCATCGGGCGACGCGAGGTTGATGAGATAGCTGTCGTGCGAGACCACGGCGCGGATCCCGCTGGCCGCGAGCGCGGCCCGGAACGCGGCGACGTCGTCGTCGCGCACCACGGGCTCGCGCCACTGATTGGGCGTCTTCGTGAACACCTGGATCGCGCTGGCCCCGATCGCGGCGCCGCGCTCCGGAGCCCGCGCCACCCCGCCCTGGGTCGACACATGCGCGCCGAGCAGGTCGCCCGCCGCGGTCTTCACGCCCATGGCTCCTCCGTGAACGCGAGCCGCGAGATCAGCGGCACGAACCGCACGCCGCCGGCGTGCCGCTCCGTGAGGCTCCCTTCCGGCCCGCGCTGCAGGATGACCAGCTCCTGGCCGGAGAGGTCACCCACCGGAATGACGAGGCGTCCCCCAGGGGCGAGCTGCTCCGTGAGCGGCGTCGGCACGCCGGGCGCCGCGGCGGTCACGATAATGCGGTCGAACGGGGCGCGCTCGGGCCAACCGCCGGCCCCGTCCCCCAGCCGGGTCTCGATGTTGCGGAGCCCGAGCCGGCGGAACCGCTCTTCGGCTTCGACCAGCAGGTCGGGGAGGCGCTCGACCGTGTACACCCGGGCGCCTAAGTGCGCGAGCATCGCCGTCTGGTAGCCGGAGCCGGTGCCGATCTCGAGCACGCGGTGGCCGCGGCGCGGAGCGAGCGCTTCGGTCATGAGCGCTACGATGAGCGGTTGGGAGATTGTCTGACCGCTGCCGATCGGCAGCGGCGCGTCTTCGTAGGCGTCGCGAGCGAGGTACGGAGGCAGGAACCATTCGCGCGGCACCCACGCCATCGCCGCGAGGACGCGGCAGTCGCGGATTCCGCGATTGACCAGCTGGCGCACGACCATGCGGCGGCGGATGCGCCGCGTCTCAGGTGCCGGCCCGCCCATCCCCCGTCCTCCGCGGTTGCCGTCCCATAGGGTGAACTATAGCTTGACACCCTCCCCTGCGCGGCCGGGACCGTTGCCGGAACAGAGCCAACAGCGCATCCTCCTCGTCGGCGACGCCGGGGCCCGCCCGGACGGCCTCGAGCGGTTCCTCGTGCGTGGTGGCTTCCAGGTTACCGAAGCGGCCTACCCCCCGCCGGGCCCGGACCGGCCCGGGCACGAGCCTCCCGACCTCGTCCTGCTCTCGATCGGCGCCAAGGACCCCCGCCTGGCCGACCAGGTGCGCGACCTCGCGACCGCGACCCGGTTCGGGGGCGCGCCGGTGATCGTGCTCGTGGCGGACGGCGGGGCCGACGCGGTCGCGGACGCGCTCCAGGCCGGGGCCCAGGACGCGATGACGACCCCGCTGCATTTCGGCGAGCTGCGCGCCCGCATCGACGCGGACCTGCGGCTGCGGCGCGATCTGCACGAGGCGCGCGACGCGCTGCGCACCCGGGACCTCCTCTTCGACATCTTTCAGGAAGTATCGGCCGCGCTGCGGGCCGACGAGATCTTCCAGACCCTGGTCCGCCGGGTGGGACAGGCATTCGGCCTCACGCACTGCTCGTTCGTGTTGACGGTTCCGGGCGAGGACAAGGGGCGCGTCGTGGCCGTGTACGAGAACCCGGCGATTCGCGACCTCCGCGTCGAGCTCGAGCGCTACCCCGAGATACAGGAGGCGATCCGCACCGAGCGGCCCGTGATCATCCACGACGTGCACGATCACCCGCTGTTCGAGACCATCCGCAAGCGCTGGCAGCAGCAGGAGATCGAGATCAACGTGCAGTCCGCGGTCGCGCTGCCCGTGTTCCTCCAGGGCCGCGCCGCGGGCGTGTTCTTCCTGCGCACGGTGCAGGGCGATCCCCGGCTCCGCACCCAGGACGTGGCGTTCGCCAACACGATCGCCCAGGCTGCCGCGCGCGTGCTCGAGAACGAGGAGCGGCGCGCGGCGATCTACCGGCGCCAGATCTCGGCGGGCGTGACCGACGTGCTCACGGGATGCGCGAGCCTCGACGGGCTCGATCGCCGGCTGCGCGACGAGTTCGAGCGGGCGCGCCGCTATTCGCTGCGCTTCGCCCTCGTGGTGATCGACGTGGACCGGTTGCGCGACATCAACGAGCGGTTGGGCCAGCAGGCCGGCGACCGGGTGCTGGGTGCGCTCGGCGCCATGATGCAGCGCGAGATCCGCGCGCCCGACTTCGTGGCGCGCTACGGCGGCGACGAGTTCGCGCTCATCCTGCCGGAGACCAGCGCGCAGGGCGGGCGCCAGTTCGTGGAGCGGCTGCGCCAGCTGCTGCTGCGGCACACGTTCCCGGACCTGGGCCCCGGCAAGGTGCCCGGTCTCTCGGCCGGCGTGGTCGCCTTCCCGCACCCCGAAGTGCTGCGGCCCGAGGACCTGTTCACGCAAGTCGAGGCCGCCCTCGACCGGGGGAAGAAGAGCGCACCGGATCGCATCGGAGTCGCGGACACGGCCTAATCCAACGTCTTGTGGAAGCGCCGCACGGACGCGGCGATCATCACGACCGCGAACCCGGTCAGCACGGCCACCTCCCGCCAGAGCGCCTCCAACCCCACGCCCTTGAGCAGAATCCCCCGCAGCACTTTGAGAAAGTGCGTGAGCGGCAGCAGCAGGCCCAGCCACTGGAACAGCGGTGGCATCGCCTGGCGCGGGAACATGAAGCCCGAAAGCAGGATGTTCGGCAGGACGAAGAAGAACGCCACCTGCATGGCCTGCTGCTGCGTCCGCACCAGCGTCGAAATGAACAACCCGAACGACAGGCTCGCGATCACGAACAGGAGCGCGATCGCGTAGAGCAGCAGGACGTTGCCGCTGAGAGGCACCTCGAACACCACCCGGCCCAGCACCAGCACGGCGGTCATCTGGACGAGCCCCACGCCCACATAGGGAGTGATCTTGCCGAGCATCAGCTCGGTCTTGGTCACGGGGGTGACGATGAGCTGCTCGAGCGTGCCGCGTTCGCGCTCGCGCACGATGGCCATCGCGGTGATGAGCACCATCGTGATCGTGAGGATCACACCCACCAGGCCCGGCACGATGTAATTCGGGCTGCGGAGCCCGGGATTGTAGCGCGGCCGCACGCGTGCCTCGAGCGGCACCTCTTCCCGTCCGGCAGCGCGCGACAGGATCGCGAGGTTGCGGCTCTGGGTGACGCCCGCGGCGGCGGCGATGGCGGCCTGCGAGGAGAGCGGGTCCGCCGCGTCCACGATGACCTGCACGCGGGCCGTGGTGCCGCGCACGAGCCGTCGGGGAAAATCGTACGGCACCACGATGCCGGCCTGCGCGTCGCCGCGATCGATGGCGCGGTCGAGCGCGGGCCGGTCGTCGACGTAGCCGATGATCCGGAAGTTCCCCGTGTTCTCGAACGCCGCGATCAGGTCCCGGCTCGGGGGCGTGCGGGACTGATCGAGCACCACGGTCGGCAGATGCCGTACGTCCGTCTGGATGGCGAATCCGAACAGCAGCAACTGGGCGACGGGAAGCCCGACCATGATGGCCAAGGTGAGCCGGTCGCGCCGCATCTGGATGAATTCCTTGCGGACCATGGGCGGGAAGCGAGGCATCATCGCTCGTCACGCTCCTGCAGAATGACGAACGCGTCCTCCAGGGTGCGGCCGCCGACCTGGGCCGCCACCTCGGCGGGCGTGCCCAGCGCGATGAGACGGCCGCCGCTCAGCATCGCCAGCCGCTGGCAGCGCTCCGCTTCATCCATGTAGTGTGTGGTCACGAGCACCGTCGTCCCGTGCGCCGCGAGATCGTGGATCGCGCCCCAAAACCGGCGCCGGGCTGCGGGATCAACGCCCGCGGTCGGCTCGTCGAGGAACAGCACCGCGGGGCCGTGCAGCAGGGCGCAGCCCAGCGCGAGCCGCTGCTTCCAACCACCGGAGAGCTCGCCGGCGAGCTGGCGCAACCGGGCGCCGATCTCGAGGAACGCGACGACCTCGGCCACGCGGGCACGGCGGGCGTCGCCGGTGAGCCCGTAAATCGCGGCGTAGAAAGTCAGGTTTTCGCCGGCGGTGAGATCCTCGTACAGCCCGAACTGCTGCGACATGTAGCCGATGCGCTGGCGGACCTGCTCGGGCGCGGCCGCGACGTCGATGCCCGCCACGGTGGCGGAGCCAGCCGAAGGCTCGAGGATGCCGCACAGCATCCGGATGGTGGTGGTCTTTCCCGAGCCGTTCGGCCCCAGCAGCCCGAACACTTCGCCCCGCTCGATGCGCAGCGTCAGCTCGCGCACCGCCGTGACCGGGCCGAAGCGGCGCGTGAGACCCCGCGTCTCGACCCCGGGAGGACTCACGGCCGCAGCGGGACGTCGAGGGTGACCGGCATGCCGGCCTTGAGTCGTCCGCCCACGTCCCCGCTGTCGAGCTCCACTTTGATGCCGAACACCAAGTCGGCGCGCTCGCGCTCGGTGAGAGCCGCCCGCGGCGTGAACTCCGCGCGCGAGGCGACCTCCACGATCCGTCCCGAAAAACTCCGGTCGTACCCGTCGAGCCGCACGGTCACGGCGTCGCCCCGCCGCACCCGAGCGATGGCGAGGTCGCCCACGTACGCGCGGATCCACGGCCGGTGCACCAGGCCGAGCGAGACGACCGGGGCGCCGCTCGTGAGCGCCTCCCCGGGGTTGACGTAGCGAGTGAGCACGACCCCGTCGTCCGGCGCCACGACGGTGAGCTGGTCACGGATGGACAGCGCGGCCGCGAGCGCCGCCGCCGCCGCCGCCGCTTCGCTCGGGGCAGCACGTACGGCCGCGAGCCGCGCCGTGGCGGCGGCGGCCGCCGCCTGCAGGCCGTCGTACTGCTGCTGCGAGACGATGTTCTGAGCGACGAGCGGCGTAGCTCGCGCGAGGTCGTTCGCCGCCCGGGCGCTGTCCGCTTGCGCCGCCGCCACCTCGTTCACGCGTTGCGCAGCCGCGTGCGCTTGGGCGCGGCGCTGACTGATCAGGGGATCGAGGCCGGGCTGGTCCAGCACGGCGATGGTGTCGCCGCGATGCACGGTGTCGCCCTCATCCTTGAGCAGACGCGTCAGTCGTCCCCACGTGAGAGGTGCTAAGTGCAGCTCCCGTATCTCGACGGTTCCGGACACCTTGAGCACGCTATTGTCGCTGTGACACGCCGCCGTTGCGAGCAGCGTCAAGCAAACAGCGTCGCGGAAAGTCGTCACGGAGAAACGTCGCGGAAAACCGTAGCGCTGTAGACGTCTTTCCGTGACGCCTCTCGGGCTAGCGATGAGATTTCAGCCAGTTTACGGGATCCAGCGCAATCCCTCCCCTGCCGCGAATCTCGAAATGCAGATGCGGCCCCTGATCGCTCGACCCCCCGCCCACGTGCCCGAGGGTCTGGCCGCGGATCACGCGCTCACCCTTCGTCACGGTCGCGTCGCTCAGGTACCCGTAGAAGCTGTAGTAGCCGCCTCCATGGTCGATCAGCACCGACGTGAGGTAGGTCCCGAGCGGGCCGGCCAGGCTCACGGTGCCGGCGGCCACGGCCCGCACCGGCGTCCCCGTGGGGGCCGCGATGCCGATGCCGTGCCACGGAATGCGCGTCTTGTTCGGGCCCGTGCCGGTGCCGAACCGATACAGCAACCGTCCGTCAACCGGCCAGTCGAGCTGGCCGATATCCGCGGTGGTGATCGCGGCCGCGGCCGCCGCTCCGCGCGCCTCCGCCTCGAGCCGGGCCCGCTCGAGCGCCGCGACCCGGTCGTTCAGGCTCTTCTCGTCGCGCTCGAGCTCGGAGAGGCGCTCGAGCGCCTGGCGCGCGCTGCGCCGGGTGGCGCGCAGCGACGCCTGCCGCTCCCGCTCGATCGCCAGGTACCGGTCCAGCTCCTGGGTGCGCTCGGTCTTGCGCCGCGCCAGGGCATCGCGTGCGTCGACCAAGGTCTTGCGCTCTCCCCCGATCCGCCGCTGCAGCTTGGACATGTCGTTCTTGAGCAGGCGATCCTGCTGGCTCACGAGAAAGAGGTACTTGTAGCGAGACAGGAGATCCCCGAAGGTCTCCGCCGCGAGCAGCACCTGGTAGGAGTACAGCGGCCCGCGCTTGTAGATGTCCACGATGCGCCGCTCGAGCACGGCGCGCTTTTCCTCGAGCGCATCCTGCGCGAGGAGCAGGTCCACGGTCGTCCGATCGATTTGGTCGGAGAGACTGCTGATCTGGCGGTCCAGCTCGTTCACGATGCGGTTCGTGCTCTCCTTCTGGCGCTCGATGTTCGCGAGCTCGTCGGAGAGCGAATGGGCCTGCGTGCGCAGCCGCTCGAGCTCCTGCTCGACCTCGGAGCGCTCGCGGCGGATGCCTTCGAGACGTTGCTGGTTGTCTCTGAGCTGTTGATCGAAAGGCGCGGGTCGTTGAGCGACAAGAGACGTCACGCAAAAGGCGTAGCAGAGAAGCGTCACGGACAGGCGTCGCGGGAACCCGTCGCCGCCGTTACGCCTCTCCGCGACGCCTCTCCGCGACGTCTTTCCGTGACGCTTCATACACGTCGTAGATGCCGCCCCACCGACGCGGCGCTTCCAAATAAGCCAATGAGAGTGCCGAAGCCGACAATCGCGATCCCCTGCTCCCGCGAGAAGAACGCGGCCTGAATCAACCACCGATTGATCAGCACGTACGCCCCGTAGGAGAGCCCCATCGCCACCAACCCCCCCAGCATCCCCTTGATCGCGCCCTGCAGCAGGAAGGGTCGCCGGATGAAGCCGTCGGTCGCGCCCACCAGCCGCATGATCGCGATCTCGCGGCTGCGCTGCAGCACCGCCATGCGGATCGTGGTGCCGATGATGATGATCGCCACCACCGCGAACGCGGCGCCCACCACCAGGCCGACCGCCGCGGCCACCTCGTTGACGTGCTGGGCGTCGCGAAACCGCGGCTTGAGCTTCAGCTCGATCGACGCCGGCAGGGGATTGCGCTCCAGCTCCTGCAGCACGTCGCGGAACTCGACCAGCTCGCCCCGCGCGCGCGCCAGCGCCGAGTCCTCGCTCACGTACACGGCCGACTGTACCTCGGGGAACGCCTCGATGTCTTTCTCCGCGAGCGTGATGGTTTCGATCGGAGTGCCGGGCAGGAGGTAGGCGACGATCTCCACACGCTCGGCTACCCCGCGCAGGGCGTCCTGCAGGTTCACCGCGACCAGCCCGAACAGCCCGACCACGAACAACGAGAAAGCGATGGTCGTCACCGAGAGCGTGGACAGGAGGGGCGCCCGGCGGAACGTGAGCAGGGCCTCGCGGATCGTGAGGTTCACGGCGACGCCGCCTGATCGCGCGGCTCGTCCACGACGGAGTCGTACACGAGCGCCCCTTCCTGCAGCTCGATCACGCGGTAGGGGGCCTGGCGCACCAGGTCCAGATCGTGCGTGGCCATGAGGACCGCCGTGCCGCTTGCATTGATGTCGCGCATCGCCCGCTCGTCCAGATTGCCGGTCGGCTCGTCGGCGAGCAGCACGGTGGGCTCGTTGACCAGGGCGCGCGCGATCGCGACGCGCTGCTGCTCGCCGCCGGACAGCTCGCGGGGGTACGCCTGCGCCTTGGCGGCGAGCCCCACCTGGGTGAGCACGCGCATCACCCGCGCCCCGATGGTCGAGCGGCGGGCGCCCGTGACCTCGAGCGCGAAGGCGACGTTCTCCTCCGCGCTGCGGTCCTCCAGCAGGCGAAAGTCCTGGAACACGATGCCGAGCCGGCGGCGCAGCATCGGCACGTCTTTGCGGCGCAGCTCGGCGACGTTGAAGCCGGAGACGCGCACCTCGCCGCTCGTCACGGGCTCCTCGGCGAACACGAGCTTCAGGACCGTCGACTTGCCGGCCCCGGAGTGGCCCGTGAGAAACACAAACTCGCCCTTGGCGATGTGGAAGGAGACGTCCTTCAGGGCGAGCCCCCCCTTGGGGAAGGCCTTGAAGACATTCGTGAACTTGATCACTTACAGTTGCGCCAGGGCCTGCGCAAAGTCCGCGATGAGGTCGTCGGCATACCCCCCCGAGGCTGGGCGCGTGGGCGGCGATCGTGAGCGCGCGCAGGAACCGCTCCGCCGCCCGGGCGCCGCCCTTCAGCTCGACCGCCACCATGCCGCCCAGTCCGTCGAGGATCCGCTTCGCCACGTCGTGATCGGGGTGCGAGGCGAGCCCCGGGTGGTGCACGGCGGCGAACTGCGGCTGCTTGGCGCACCACTCGGCCACGGCCAGCGCCGTCTGGTTCTGCCGCGCCACGCGCACGCCCAGCGTCTTCATCCCCCGCTCGATCAGCCACGCCGCCATCGGGTCCAGGGCCGGGCCCCACACCTGGAGCAGCTTGCGCACCTCTTCGATGACCGACTCGCTGCCCACCACGGCGCCGGCGAGGACGTCATCGTGGCCGTTCAGGTACTTGGTGGCGCTGTGAATCACCACGTCGGCGCCGTGCTCGAGCGGCCGGTAATTGAGCGGCGTCGCGAACGTCGAATCCACCAGCAGCGCCAGCCCCTCCGTCTTGCACAGCGAGGCGATCGGCTCCAGATCGAGCACTCGTAAGAGCGGGTTGGTCGGCGTCTCCACGAAGATGGCGCGCGTGTTCTTCTTGAGGGCGCGCTTCCAGGTACGCTGCTCCAGCGGGTTCACGAGCGACACGTCGATGCCGAACCGCCCGAATTCCTGTGCGAACAGCCGCTGCACCCCGCCGTAGATCCACTCGCTCGCCAGCAGATGGTCGCCCGGTCGCAGCACGGCCAGGTGCGACAGCGCGACGGCGCCCATGCCGCTGCCCACGAAGATCGCCGCCTCGCCGCCTTCGAGCAGCGCCAGCCGCCTGGCGATCGCGACGTGGTTGGGATTGTTGCCGTACCGGGCGTAGACGACTTCCTGGGTCGAGCCGATGGGATTGGTGAAGGTCGCGCTCTGATACAGGGGGGTGACGACGGGCGTCCAGTCCGGACGGGCCTCCGGATCGCCGTGCACCGCGTGGGTCGAGAAGCCGAGGCGGCGCTTCACCGGCCTCGCCCGATCACGCGAGCGTGAGCGCGATGGTCCCTGCGGACGTGCGCACGGCGAGCCGCCGCGCCACCAGGTCGTGGAGCAGCGCCGCCGCGGCTTCGGGCGCCCCCAACGCCTCGAGCTCGCCGCCGCCGTCGGGCCGCTCGATCAGCGCCGCCAACCCGTGGCCCGCCAGCACCGGCTCGATCGCCTCGCGGTGGCCGTCCGAGATCCCGGAGAGCACCACGACCGCGCGCCGGTCGCGCAGCAGCTTCGCCACGATCTCGTCGGCGCAGGAATAGTCGATGCAGCCCACGCCCGTGAAGTCGATGCGCGCTACGGTGACGGGGTCCTGCGCCGTGGCCATCGCCCGCTCGATGCGCTCCCGCACGACGCGCCCCGTGGGTCGGGTGACGAGGTCCGCGTAGACGCCGGACACCGACTCCTGGAGCACCGCATGCACATCGATGTGTTGTATCACGGCGTCGTGGATCCCTGCTCGGGAATGATGATGAGCACCTGGGCACCCGGAAACGCCGGGAGGCCGTCCTGCAACGGTACGTCGTCGTCCCATTTGGGCACGATCGCGATGCGCGCCGTGCCGCTGCGGATCGCGATCTTGCCGTCCCAGCGGGCGAGGTAGCGCCGGATCCCGGCGAGCCCCTGCCCTCGTCCCGGGTCGCGAAACCGACTGATCCCCTGGACCAGGGCCGCTTCCAGCGCCGCCGCGTCGCTCCAGCGGGCGCCGAAGCGCTTGCTCTGCGTCGGCTCGAGCGAGTGGCGGAACCCCACCCCGGCGTCCGCCACCGCGATCACCACCACGCGCCGCGCCAGCTTGCGGCGCCAGTGGTACGCCTGCACCGCGACCCAGCCGCCCGTGCCGGCGTGTTCTACAATATTCTGACAGGCCTCCGAAAGCGCCATAGCGAAACCCATCGTCGCCTTCGGATCGAGCGCCAGCTCCGACGCCAAAATGGCGGACGCGCGCTGCTGGATGTTCGACACCACGGCATGCACGTCCTCCGCCGCCCGCACCGGCGTCACGGGGAGCAGGACGTCACTCTGCTCCATCGGCTTCAGCCGCGGCAGCTTGCCGTGGATCTCGAACAGCTCGGCGGCTTCGCGAAAAAAACCGGCGCGCGTCCAGTAGGTCAGGACCTCGGTGTGCGTCGGCGCCGTGAGGAGCGGCGGCTCTGCGGAGCCGGTGGCGCGCGCCGCCTGACCGGCCGCCAGCAGGCCGACCAGCCCGTAGGGTGACGCCCACTCCGTTGCGTGGGCGTCGAACAGCAGCCGCTCGCCGTCCCTGGCCGCCGCGGCGTAGGCACCTGCGAACTGCTCGAACGTGCGATCGTCGAACTGGGCCGGTACGTCGACCAGCCGCGTCATACCGGCGAGAGACGGCCCAGCAGGTGGTCGCGCAGTCCCGTGGCGCCGCGATGCGCCACATTGCGCGCCCCCATCCGCGTCCCGAGGCGGAGCGCCTCCTCGAGCGGGGCGCCCCCGACGAGCGAGGCCACGAGCGTGGCACCGAGCACGTCGCCGCAGCCCGTGGGATCGCCGTCCGGGTCGGACGCTACGTCGGCGGCGATCCGGGCGGTCCGCACGGGACGGCCGGTGAAGTAGGCCGCGCCACGGGGCCCGAGCGTGACGACCAGGGTCTGACAGCCGCGTGCCAGCGCGCCCGCGGCGACGAGCAGCGGATCGGGGCCGAGCCGCCCCATCTCGTCTTCATTCAGTTGCACCACGTCGAAGCAGCCGAACCACGCCGGCGCGTCGGGCAGCGGCTGGGGCACGCGCGTGCCGTCGGGCTCTTTCCCGAGGAACAGGCTGTGCAGGTCGGCGTAGACGAATCGCGGGAAGCCGCGCCGCAATAGCTGGGCCGTTTCCAGGTCCAGCTCGTAGCCGGAGATGAAGTTCAGGTACAACGCGTCCAGGTCGCGTACCTGGGGCCCCAGCTCCGGCCACGTCCACGGCGGCACGCCCCCCGCCATCTGCTCGCAGCGGCGCGCGGCCTGGTAGTAACGCAACGTGACCCGGTTGTTCGGCGCCGGCACCTCGATGAAGCGCGCCCCGGGGGCCACGTGGTGCAGGGTGCCGAGGAACTCGTTCGCGGGCGCCGCCAGGTCGCGGCCCACCTTCACGAGCGGCACGATCTGCCAGTCGTCGCGCAGCGTGGCGTCGAGCGCGGCGAGCGAGTAGGAGATCCCCCCCCACTCCTCGACCGCCGGGCGCGCGGGGTCGCGCCCGTAGATCGTGTCCCACACCATCGACCCGATCACGCCCAGCCGCTTCACACCCGTCCCCATGTGCGCTTGATGAACACCGCGGCCGCGCCGTACACGCCGGCCGTGCCCGTCAGCTCGCCGGGGACGATGCGGCACACGTCCGTGGCCGGCTTGAACGCCCGCCGGCGCACTTCCGCCCGCAGCGGCTCGAACAGGCGATCGCCCGCGAGTGTCACGCCGCCGCACACGACCACGACCTCGGGGTTGAAGATGTTGATGATGCTGGCGACACCCGCGCCCAGGAACTTGGCCGTGTCCTTCACGACTTCGCGCGCGTACTCGTCGCCGTCGTGCGCTGCCTCGTACACCACCTGCGCGGTGATCTTCGAGAGATCGCCGTTCACATACTTGGGCAGGGACGTGTCGGCGCCCGGCCTGATCCCTTCGACCGCCCGCGCCGCGATCGCCGGGCCCGACGCGTAGGCCTCGAGGCACCCGTAGTTGCCGCACTTGCAGAGCCGGCCGGTCGAGTCGATGGTCATGTGCCCGATCTCGCCGGCGATGTCGGACGCGCCGCGGTAGACTTCGCCACCGAGGACGATGCCGCCGCCGATGCCCGTGCCGATCGTGAGGCCGACGACGTGACTGGCGCCGCGGGCCGCGCCGCGCCACCACTCGCCGAAGATGGCGCAGTTGGCATCGTTGTCGAGCGTGGCGGATAGCCCCAGCGCCTGCGTGATCCGGTCGCGCAGCGGAAAGTTGGTCCAGCCGAGGTTGGGCGTGAGCAGCACGACGCCGGTCTTCGTGTCGAGCGGACCGGGCGAACCGATGCCGACGCCCGCGATCTCCTTGCCGCGCGCCGCCGCCATCGACGCGCGCGTCAGCTTCACGATCCGCGTCATCACGGCGTCGGCGCCCTGCTCGGAGAAGGTCGGCTCCGAGACGAGACCGAGGAGCTCCGAGCCGTCTTCGGCCACGGTGCCCGCGACGATGTTCGTTCCGCCGATGTCAATCCCGACGACGTAGCGCACCGGTCTCCTCGATGGCGTGAAGGACGTCATCCACCGTGAGCGTCTTCATGCAGCGATGGTGCCTCAGAGGGCAGCTCGGCGGCCCGTGCGCGGAGCACGGGCGACACGGCAGCCCCGTGAGCTCGACCACCTGGTCGCGCGGACCTCGTGGCCCGAATCCGAACGCCGGCACCGTCGATCCAAAGATCGCCACGGTCACCGTGCCGACAGCCTGGGCGAAGTGCAGCGGCGCGCTGTCGTTCGTCACCAGCACCGCCGCTCGCCGGATGACCTCGGCGGACTGGCGCAGGGAAAGCCGACCGCACCCGCTCACCGCCCGACCACCGGACCCTCCGACCGCCGCCGTGATCGCCGACGCCAGCGTCGCATCCTCCGGGCTTCCCACCACGACCACTCCCGCGCGCTCGCACAGCCGCCGCGCCAGCTCGTCGTAGTAGGGCCAGCGCTTCGTGCCCCAGATGGAGCCCGGGGCGAGGGCCACGAACCGGCCGGTGATCCCGTGCTCCCGCAGGAATCCCTCCGTCGCCATCCGGTCCGCGATGGTCGTCACGAGCGAGGGCGTCGCGCGGTGCGTAGCTCCGCCCGTCAGGCCCGAGCCCGCGAGCGTCAGCAGCCGGTCGACCTCGTGGCCCGTCTTCGGCCGCGGCCGGACCTCGGTGTAGAGCCGCGGCCAGCCATCGTCGAACCCGACCCGCCGCGGCACCCGGGCGAGCCACGCCACGAGCGCCGTCCGCAGGGAGCGATGGGGAAGATACGCCCATTCGTACCGCTCCGCCCGCAGCGTGCGGGTGAGTCTGAGCAGCCCTTTCAGGCCGCGATCGCGGCCCTTCTTATCGTAGGAGATCACGCGGCGCACGGCCGGGTGCGTCTCGATGAGCGGTGCCGCGGCGGGGGTGGTCACGACGTCCACCGGCCCGTGCCGAGCCGCGACGGCGTCGAGCAGCGGCGTCGTGAGCACGACGTCCCCGAGAAACGCGGTCTGGATGACGAGGCTAGTCAACCTGCAAAACCGCGAGAAACGCTTCCTGTGGGATCTCCACCGTGCCCACCTGCTTCATCCGCTTCTTCCCCTCTTTCTGCTTCTCGAGCAGCTTGCGCTTGCGGGTCACGTCGCCGCCGTAGCATTTGGCGGTGACGTTCTTGCGCAGGGGGCGGATCGTCTCCCGGGCGATCACCTTCGTGCCGATCGCGGCCTGGATCACGACCTCGAACAGCTGCCGCGGGATCAGCTCGCGCAGCTTCTCCGCGATCTTCTTGCCCCACTCGTACGCCTTGTCCCGGTGAATGATCACCGAAAACGCGTCCACGGCGTCGCCGTTGAGCAGCATGTCCAGCTTGACGAGGTCCGACGGCCGGTACTCCAGGAACTCGTAGTCCAGCGAGGCATAGCCGCGCGAGATCGTCTTCAGCTTGTCGTAGAAATCGAGGATGATTTCGGCGAGCGGGAACTCCCAGGTGAAGTCCACGCGGGTCGGGTCCACGTAGTGCATGCCACGGTACACGCCGCGGCGCTCCTGGCCCAGCTTCATGATCGCGCCGATGTACTCCGCCGGCGCGACGATCCGCGCCTTCACGTACGGCTCCTCGATGCGATCCACGGCCGAGCCGTGCGGCAGCAGGCTCGGGTTCTCGACCAGGTCCATGGTGCCGTCGGTCTTATGGACGTGGTATTCCACGTTGGGGACGGTGCTGATCAGGTCGAGATTGAACTCCCGCTCGAGCCGCTCCCGCACGATCTCCATGTGCAGCAGACCGAGGAATCCGCAGCGGAAGCCGAAGCCCAGCGCCACCGACGATTCGGGCTCGTAATGCAGCGACGCGTCGTTGAGCTGCAGCTTGGCGAGCGCGTCGCGCAGCTCCTCGAACTGGTTCGGCTCCGTCGGGTACAGCCCGGCGAACACCATCGACTTGATGTCCCGGTATCCGGGCAGGAGCGCCACGTCCCGGTGCTCGGCGTCGAACACGGTGTCGCCGGGCCGCGTCTCGCGCACGCCGCGCACGTTGGCCACGAAGTACCCGACCTCGCCCGCCTCGAGCTGCTCCGTGGGCTTGTGGCCGAGCTGCAGGTAGCCGACCTCGTCGACCTCGTACAGGTCTTCCTTGTGCGCCCCGAACGCGATCTTCATGCCGGGCCGGATCGTGCCGTCCACCACGCGGATGCTGGGAATGGCGCCGCGGTAGCGGTCGTAGTACGAGTCGAAGATCAGGGCGCGCAGCGGCGCCTCGGCCGTGCCCCGGGGCGCCGGGGTGCGGCGCACCACGGCCTCGAGCAACTCGGGCACGTTGGTGCCCTCTTTGGCCGAGATACGCAGGATCTCGTCCGGCTTCGCCCCGATCAGCTCGTGGATTTCCTGCGCGCGGCGATCGGGCTCGGCTCCCGGGAGGTCGATCTTGTTGAGCACCGGGATGATCTCGAGCCCCGCGTCGAGCGCCAGGAACAGATTGGTGATCGTCTGCGCCTGAATGCCCTGGGAGGCATCGACCACCAGGATCGCGCCCTCGCACGCCTGCAGCGACCGCGACACCTCGTACGTGAAGTCCACGTGCCCGGGCGTATCGATCAGATTCAGCTCGTAGATGCCGCCGTCGCGCGAGTGGTAGTTCATGCGGACGGCATTCAGCTTGATGGTGATGCCGCGCTCGCGCTCCAGGTCCATCGTGTCGAGCACCTGCTCCCGCATGAGGCGCTTGTCCAGGGTCCCCGTGAGCTCGATCAGGCGGTCGGCGAGCGTCGATTTCCCGTGGTCGATGTGGGCCACGATGCAGAAGTTGCGGATGTGATCCTGGCGCATGTGCGGGAGAAATATAGGCGCTATCTTTAACGGACCGAGGCCTAGTCTCTGCCCCCCATGACCGGCTGGTTCGACCCCACCTCCAACGGCGGCGCCGTGCGGCTCGCCGCCAACAGCTACTTGCCCGCCAAGGGCGATCCCGGCGTGCGGCTCCCGGGCCTGCGTCGCGGCGATCTCGTCACGCTCGAGAACGGCAAGGTCGCGAGCGTGAACGGCGCGCCGCCCGGGCGCCTGGTCGAGCGTCCCGAGTTCGCCAAGCTCGGCGCCGTGCATCCCGCGCGTCCGCTGGTGCTCGAGTCGTCGCGCGCATCGAGCCCGCGCACCGCGGAGACGCAGCGCGTCGTCGACCTGATCTGCCCGCTCGGCTTCGGCCAGCGGGCGCTGATCGTGTCGCCCCCCAAGGCGGGCAAGACCGTGATGCTCCAGGCCATTGCCGAGGGCGTCGTCCTCAACCATCCGGCGGCGACCCTCCTCGTGCTGCTCGTGGACGAGCGCCCGGAAGAGGTGAGCGAGATGATCGATTGGGGCCGGGGTGAGGTGATCGCGTCGAGCTTCGACCTGTCTCACGAGCGGCACGTCGCGGTGGCCGACATGGTGTTCGAGCACGCGCGCCGGCAGGTCGAGCTCGGACGGGACGTCGTGATCGTGCTCGACTCCCTCACCCGCCTGGCCCGGTCGCACAACACGACCGGGCGCGGCAGCGGCCGGACCATGTCCGGGGGCCTCGACGCCAACGCCCTTGCCAAGCCCAAGGGACTGTTCGGCGCCGCGCGGGCCGTGCCGGACGGTGGCTCGCTCACCGTCATCGCCACCGCGCTCGTCGAGACGGACAGTCGCATGGACGACGTGATCTTCGAGGAGTTCAAGGGGACGGGCAACGCCGAGCTGCGGCTGTCGCGTGCCCTGGCCGACCGGCGCATCTATCCGGCGGTCGACGTCGCGGCCAGCGGCACCCGGCGCGAGGAGCTGCTGGCCGATCCGGCGACGGTTGCGGCCAAACAGCAACTGCGGCGGAGCCTGGTGCGGCTCCCTCCGGAGAAGGCGATGGAGGGGCTGCTGGCGCAGCTGCGGCGTACCAAGACCAACGCCGAGCTGTTGAAAGCGGTCAGCTGAACGTCAGTTGGTGCCGCCCACGATCTGCTTGTAGCTGTCCGGGTTCCACTGCGGTCGCGCGGTCGTGTTCGCCACGGCCTGCCCCAGGTAGAACACCAACCGGGCGAAGCGTGTCTCCTTTTCGGCGTCGATCTTGTCCGGCGAATCGCTCACCTGGTGGTAGTCCGGGTGGAGCCCCGTGGTGAAGAACAGGATCGGCACCCCCTTCTTCGCGAAGTTGTAGTGGTCCGAGCGGTAGTAGAGACCTTCCTGGGGCCACAGGTCGCCCACGGGCTTGATGTTGAGCTCGGGATGAGCCAGTGCTATGCTGTCGACCACCCGCCCCAGGTTGGAATGCTCCCGGCCGATCACCGCGAGAGTGTCCTTCGCGTTGCGGCCGACCATGTCGCTGTTCAGATCGGCGACGACCTTTGCGAGCGGCACGGTCGGGTGGTCGGCGAAGTACGCGCTACCCCACAAGCCCCGCTCCTCGCCGCTCACGGTCATGAACACCAGCGAGCGCTTGGGGCGCTCGCGCGCCGTCGCGAACGCCTGGGCCAGCTCGACCACGGCGACCGTCCCTGAGCCGTCGTCGTCCGCGCCGTTGCAGATCGAGTCGGCGCCGCGCGCCGTGCACCCCTCTCCAGCGCCCGGGGTGCCGATGTGGTCCATGTGGGCCGTGAAGAGCACGTATTCCTTCTTGAGGACGGCGTCGCCGCCTTCGAGGATGCCCACCACGTTGGGGGCGGACGTGCGCTGGAGCAGCTGCTGGTGGACGGCGAGCTGCATCCTGACGTCGGTGAGGGGGTGGGCGGCGAGCGGCCGGTCGCCCCAGACGCGGAGCGAGTCCGCCGGGACGCCCGCGCGCGTGAACAGCGCCCGGGCCGTCGCTGCCCGCACGGCGAACACCGCCGGGATCGCGAATCCGTTTTCCTCGCTCGGGTTGCGCACGCGCACGCTGGCGACATGTCCCGGCAGCTTTGCCCAGATCGAGTCGGGGAAGTCAGCCACGAGCAGCAGCGCGAGCGGGCGCAGCGGCAGGACCTTCACGGCGATCGCGTTCGCGCTGGGTCCATACGCGATGAACACAGCCGTTCCGGTCACCGCCGAGGAATCGAGCGCGAGCGCTCCCTGAGGCGACCCGGTGAGCACCACTGCCGGACCCGCGCTGTCCCCACTCGGTGGTTGTCCGTCGACCAGCAGCACATCCTGGCCGATGCGCCAGGTGGCGGGCATTGGGCCCGCGATCCGGATGCTCGCGCTGTCCGGGTCGAAACGCTGGACTTCGAGCGGGTAGCGCTGCAGGTAGGTTCCGCTGTCGCCGCCGGGCGTGAGACCGAAGCGACGGAACTCGGCCGCCACGTACGCGGCAACCTGATCGAGCTGCGGGCTCGGCGTCGCGCGGCCGAGCATCGAGTCGGCGGCGATGATCCCGATGCGCCGCCGCACGTCCTCGGCCGTGATCGCCGCCGCGCCGCCTCCCCGGGCATCCGGCTGTTGCCGCTGTGCCGCGACCGGCACCGTGAGCACCGCGAGCAGCAGGTTCAAGCGGTACCGCATCCCTGGTGGCCTCGGAGAAGGGGACCGAAAAGCTAATGCGCCCGACCGTGGGGGACCACGGCCGGGCGCGCTCGCCGGGTCGCTGAGCGTCACGGCTTGCGGCGTTTCAGCTCCGGCTCGGCCCGCGGCTTCTCCTTCGGGGCGTCGCGCTTCGGGTCAACCCGCGGCTCGCTCTTGGGTGGCGGAGCCTCACGCCGCGGTTCGGCGCGCGGCGGAGGTGGAGCGGCGGCAGGTGGCTCGGGACGACGGGCGGGCGGCAGCGGCCGGTCGGGGCGGTCCCGACCCTCCGGCTGCGCGGGACGAGGGCGTTGCTCGGGCTGGGTCGGGGCGTCGGGCGTACGGGCTCGCTCGCGCGGGCGGTCCCGGTCACGCTCGCCGTCGCTCTGGTCGCCGGTGATCGACCGGGGTCGCGGCAGTACTGGGGGCTGTGGCACGACGCCCGTGCCGTCCCGATCGCGACTGCGCACGCCCACCTCCCGCCGCTGGTTGTCGTCCACGGGACGGGCGCGCACGCGCGTGATGAACGCGTCGGAGGCCTGGCGGTCCTTGAAGATGAAGCGCGGCTCGGGCCGGAGCGGCCGCGTGAACACCACGCGTGTCGCACCGTAGGTGCGATAGGGGTAATAGTACGCATCGTCGTACACGACGATCCGAAAACGCACGCAACTGTAGTCGTACGGGCTCCAGGAGGAATAGTTCACAGGCGAGTGGCAGTCATAGCACAAGAACCGCGGATAATCGTAGTGCCGCTCGACGTAGTACGGCGCCAGATCGTAGTCCCAGTCGCCGTACCCCGGCGGTACGATGCGCTCCGCCAGGTCCGTGACCGCCACGTACGGGTCGCCGTGTATGCGACCGTCGGCAATGGCGCGATAGTCCCAATGGTCGTGGCTTTGGAGCGCGTCGTACACGAACGCGTCACGCGCGACGACGGCGAAGATGTAGCCCACGCCCGCGTAGTCGTCGATAGAGAAGGCGTCGCGGGAGTCGCGGCCCGGGACCTCGTAGTCGCGGCCGCCGCGCGCGAAGTTGTCCTCCCACGGCTCGCGCGGAAACAGCACCCGCACCCGGCCATCGGTGTCGATGCGCAGGATGGTGACGTACGCGTCCTGCTCGGTGCGAAAGTGCACGCGCACGCCCTGGCCGGTTGCATAGGGGTCCTCGCCCCGGTCGGTCCAGACCTCGACGCGTGGGCGGTCGGACCCGGCGGCGGAGCTGACGAGCAGGCTGAGCAACCCGAACGTGGTCAACATAAGTGCCTCCCACCCCCCGGGAGGAGCAGGCGCCATGCCATCATGCGAGCGCAGGTCCCGTTTCCCAACTGGTTGTCGATGGCGACCTTACAACCCCGGTGGACCGCCGTCATCGCCCCGCCGTTGTCCTCTACCCGGGACAATCGGCCGATCATTAGCTTCCGCGAACCCCATGGCTGCCACCGCGCGCATCGATCTGCTCGACCCCGCCGACGTGGCGCGGCTGGGCGGGATCGAAATCGTCGCCGCGGGTGTCGTCGAGGGCTTTCTCGCCGGCATCCACCGCTCCCCGTTCCGCGGCTTCTCGGTCGAGTTCACCGAGCACCGCGCGTATCAGCCGGGCGACGAGCTGCGTTACCTCGATTGGCGGATTCTGGCCCGCGCCGATCGGCTGTTCGTCAAGCAGTTCGAGGAAGAGACCAACCTGCGGGCGATGATCCTGGTGGATGCGAGCCGCTCGATGGCGTGGCGCGGCGCGCCGGCGCGGCTCACCAAGCGGGCGTACGCCGACCGGCTGGCGGCGGCGCTCGCGCTGATTCTGCTGCGGCAGCGTGATGCGACCGGGCTCATCACGTTCGATGAGGCGGTGCGCGAAGTCGTACCGCCGCGGGTGCGGGCGGGCCAGTGGGCGCGGCTGGTCCGGGGCCTGGAGCGCACGCCGGACGGCGGGGGCACGGCCGCCGAGGCGGCGCTCGGCCAGCTCACGTCGTTGCTCGTGCGCCGGGGGCTGGTGGTGCTCGTGTCGGACCTGCTGTTCGACCGTGAGCTCGCGCTCACCGCGTTGCGCTACCTGCGTCACCGCGGCCATCACGTGATCGTGCTGCACCTGATGGATCCCGCGGAGGCCGAGCTCTCGGGCGCGCCGGAGGTGCGGTTCCGGGATCCCGAATCGGCGGTCAGTGTGGTGGTCCGTCCGCGCGAACTGGCGCGGACGTACCGGGAAACCGTGCGCCGCGAGATCGCGGCCTGGCGTACCGCGTGCCGGCGCCACGGGATCGCCTACCACCACGTGCTCACCGACTTGCCCTTCGGCATGGCGCTCCGCCTGCTGACGTGACGTTCCTGCACCCGCTCGCGCTGCTGGGGCTCGCCGCGGCGGCGATTCCCGCGTTGCTGCATCTGCTCGAGCGGCGCATTCCGCCCGAAGCCGAGTTTCCGCCGTTGCGCTACCTGAGCGAGGCGGAGCGACAGAGCGCGCGGCGTCTCCGGCTGCGGCACGTGCTGCTGCTGCTGCTGCGCACCGCCCTCATCGCGCTGATCGTCCTGGCCGCGGCGCGACCGCTCGTTCCCGCTCCCACGCCCGCCTCCATAGCCCGCGCGGCGGTGCACCAGCGGACCGCCCTCGTCGTGATCCTCGACAACTCGGTGTCGTCCGGCGTCGTGGTGGACGGGCGCCCCATGCTCGATCGGCTCCGGGCAGCGGCCCGGTCCTCGCTCGCGGCCGCCGCGGCATCGGACCGGCTGTGGCTCGTGCTCGCGGACGGCGTGGCGCGGGCGGGGACGCGTGAGGCGCTGCTCGCAACGGTGGACAGCGCCGGTGTGTCGCCCCGGCGGCTCGACCTCACGGCCGCCGTGCGCGACGCGGCGCGCCTCGTGGATGCGGAGCCGCTCGAGGGGCGCGAGGTGCATGTGCTGAGCGATCTCCAGCGAACGGCGCTGGGATCCGGCCGGGCGGGCGTGCCGCGGGGAGTCCGCGTGCTCGCGCTCGCCCCCCTCTCCGAAGTGCCGGCGAACCGGGGAGTGGGCTCGGTGCGGGTCTCCGACGCCGCCGTGGCGGTGTCGATCGTCGGGACGCCGGGCGCCCGGCCGGCGGCAGTGACCCTGCAGGTGCACGGTCGCGAAGTCGGGCGGGCACTCGCCGCACCGGGTTCGACGGTCTCGATCGCGCTGCCGCCGGGGGGCCCCGGGTGGTGGCTGGGCGCAGCCACTCTCGACGCCGACGAATTGCGGGCCGACGATCGGCGCGTGTTCGCGTGGCGGGTGGCGTCCCCGGCGCGGGTCACCGCGTCCAGCGGGGCGGGGCCGTTCGTGGCAGCGGCGCTGGCCGTGCTCGAGCAGGGCCAGCGGGTGCGACGGGGCGGCGACGTGGTGATCGGCGATCGGCTGGAGGGAGGGGCCGCGGTCAGCGTGGTGGTGCCGCCCGCCGACCCGACCCTGATCGGGCCGTTGAACCGCGCCCTGGCGGCGCGCGCAGTCGGGTGGCGCATCGCTGCGGCGGGAACTCCAGGGCCGGTCGCGGCGTCGGCAGCGACGGGGATCGACGGCATCCCGGTGTCTCGGCGCTACCGCCTCGATGCGATCGGGGACGGGGGACGGGGGAAGGGGGAAGACAGTACGATCCTGGCGAGGGTGAACGGAGAGCCGTGGTTGACGCGTGACGCCGGCATCCTGCTGATCGGCAGCCGGTTGGACACGGCATGGACGGCGCTGCCCGTCGCACCCGCGTTCGTGCCGTTCATGGACGCGCTCGTGAACCGTCTGGCGCGCGGGGAGGCTCCCGTGTCCGAGGTGGAGGGCCCGCCCGGCGTCGAGTTTCGTGCCCGCGGCTCCGATACGGTTGGCGCGATCGTGTCGGGCCCCGACCCGCGGGAGTCGGATCTGACGCCGGCGCCGGCCGCGCTGGTGCGGGACGTGTTGGGCGCGGAGGTCCTGGACGCCACGGCGCTCGCCGCCGCGCGGTTCGCGGGTGCGGGCAAGAGCGACGCCAGCGGCCCGCTGCTGGTGCTCGCGTTGCTCGTGGCCGCGGCGGAGCTGGGGGTCGCCACCTTCACCCGCTGATGTCCCTCTCCTTCCTGATCGATCGCTTCGACGCCCTGCCGGCCACGCGGGCCCTGGCGGACGCGCTCCCGGGTGCCGGGGGCCGCCGGGGCATCGCGGGTCTTCCCGGCTCCAGTGCCGCCGTGCTCCTGGCCGCGCTGGCGCGGCAGCGTGCGCAGCGCGTGTTCGTCGTGGTGACGGCGACGCCGACCGATGCCGAGCGCTGGCTGGCCGATCTGCAGGCGCTCGCGGGCGACGCCGCCGCGCTGTACCCGCAGCGCGAGGCGCTCGGTGCCGAGGAGCCGCACGTCGAGATCGCCGGCGAGCGGATCGAAACCCTCGAGGCGCTGCTCTCGGGGCGGATTCGCCTGCTCGTGACTACGGCACGCGCCTCGGCGGAGCGAACCGGGGTGCCGGCGGCCCTCGGAAACACGCGGCTGTCGCTCCACGCCGGGGGCGGTCTCCGGTTCGCGGACGTGATACGGCGCCTCGAAGAGATGGGGTACACCCGCGTGGCGACCGTGACCGAGGTGGCGCAGTTCAGCGTGCGCGGCGGCATCCTCGACGTGTACGGCTTCGGGATGGCGTCGCCGGCGCGGGTCGAATGGTGGGGAGACGACATCGCGTCGCTCCGGGCCTTCGATCTGGATTCGCAGCGGTCCGCCGAGGCGATCGAGCGGATCACCGTCCTGCCGGTGCGCACCGAGGGACGGGGGATAGGCGACGTAGGGGCGCAGCATGCTGCGCCCCTACCACGCCAGTCGCTACTCGACCTCCTCCCGAGCGACAGCGTCGTTGTGCTGGAACAGGAATCCGCGCTGGCGCAGGAGGTGGATCGCGCCTGGGTGGAGGCGACGCACCATCTCGACGTGGCCCGACGGCTGGGCGAGGAACCACCGCCGCGCGACGCGTTGTTCGTCGATCCCGCCGCGTGGCGCGACCGCCTGGCGAGCTTCCCGCGCCTGGCGCTGAACGCCCCGGACGGTGATCTGCGTCTGCCCGTCGCACCGCCCGAGGCGGTGGATCGCGACATCAGGCGGCTGCGCCAGATCGTGGCGGGCGAGCCGCCTACGGTCATCCTGTGCGACAACGAGGGGCAGCTCGAGCGGCTCGAGGAGCTGCTGGATACGGAGCGCGCGACGCTCGTGGTGGGCGCGCTCGACGGCGGGTTCATCGTGCCCGGGCTGCGGGTGCTCACCGATCACGAGATCTTCCGGCGGGCGCGGCGGCTGCGGCGGCCCCGGCGCTACCGCGAAGCGGTCGCCAGCGCGGCCACCCGGGCCCTGCGGGGCGGCGACTTCGTCGTTCATCTCGAGCACGGCATCGGGATCTACCGTGGGATCCAGACGATCGCCGTCGGGTCGGACGGCGGCAGCCTCGAAGTGGCCGTGGTGGAGTACGAAGGCGGCGCCCGCCTCAACGTCCCGCTGTATCGGCTCGACCAGCTCGAGCCGTACCGGGCGGCCGGGGACGGCGAGGCGCCCCCGCCGCGGCTGCACCGCCTGGGCGCGACGACGTGGCAGCGGCAGCGCGACAAGGCGCGCGCGGCGATTCGCCGGATGGCGTCGGAGCTGCTCGACCTGTACGCCCGACGCCAGCTCGCGCCCGGTTATGCGTTCCCGCCCGACACGCCGTGGCAACGTGAGCTCGAGTCCGCGTTCCTTTATGAAGACACACCCGATCAGCGGCGCGCGTCCGAGGAGGTCAAGCGCGACATGGAGCGGGCGCGGCCCATGGACCGGCTGCTCGTGGGCGACGTGGGCTACGGCAAGACGGAGGTGGCGCTGCGCGCGGCGTTCAAGGCGGTGCAGGCGGGCAAGCAAGTGGCGGTGCTCGTGCCGACCACGATTCTCGCGGAGCAGCACGGCCGTACCTTCCGCGAGCGCCTGGCGGACTATCCCGTGAAGGTCGAGGTGTTGTCGCGGTTTCGCGGCGCTCAGGACTCGAAGGACGTCACCCGGCGGATGGCCCACGGCGAAGTCGACATCGTGATCGGGACGCATCGCCTGCTATCGCGTGACGTCACGTTTCACGACCTCGGGCTCCTCATCGTGGACGAGGAACACCGCTTCGGTGTGCGGCACAAGGAGCGCCTCAAGGCGCTGAAGCTCGCGGTGGACGTGCTGACGCTGACGGCGACGCCGATCCCCCGCACGCTGCACCTCTCGCTCGCCGGGTTGCGCGACCTGACGCTGCTCGAGACGCCTCCCAAAGACCGCTCTCCCATCGTCACGTTCATCGAGCCGTGGGACGACGGGCTGATCGAGGAGGCGTTGGCACGGGAGCTCGACCGGGCGGGGCAGGTGTACTTCGTGCACAACCGTATCGAGACGATCGATACCGTCGCGGAGCGGGTGCGGGCGCTCGCGCCGCCGCGGGCACGGGTGGCGGTCGCGCACGGCAAGCTCAAGGAGGCGGCGCTCGACGACGTGATGTCGCGCTTCGTCCGCGGCGAGGTGGACATCCTCGTGTCGACTATGATCGTCGAATCGGGACTCGACGTGCCGAACGCCAACACGATGCTCGTGAGCCGCGCCGACCAGCTCGGGCTGGCCCAGCTGTACCAGCTGCGGGGCCGCGTGGGCCGGAGCCATCGCCGGGCGTACTGCTACCTGCTGGTGCCCGACCTGGTCGATGCCGATGCGGAGGAGCGCCTGCGCGTGCTCGAGCATCACACCGATCTGGGCTCGGGGTATCGCATCGCCCTGCGCGATCTCGAGCTGCGGGGCGCGGGCAATCTGCTCGGTGCCGAGCAGTCGGGGTACGCGCAGGCGGTGGGCTTCGATACGTATCTGCGGTGGCTCCAAGAGACCGTCGACGCGCTCAAGGGGACCGGGGACGGCGGACGGGGGACGGGCACGCCGCCCGAAGTGGTGCTCGACCAGCCCGCGCATCTCTCCGACGACTACGTGCCGGACGAGGCGGCGAAGCTCGAGCTGTACCGCCGGCTGGCGCGGGCCGGAGCGGCGAGCGAGATTGAGGCGGTGCGCGAGGAATTGCGCGACCGTTTCGGGCCGCTCCCGGACGACGCGCGGCGCCTGCTCCTCGTATCCGAGCTGCGCGCGCTCGGCGCCCGGGCGGGAGTGGAGATGGTCCTGGTGAAGGGCGACGAGGCGCGGCTCACGTTCCGGCGGGACGCGACCCCGCGCCTCGCCCGTCTCACGGCGGCGCTCGACGCGGTGCAGTTCGAGGCCGAGGTGCGGCGCGCGGCTCCGCTCTCCCTGCGACTCCGGCGGCTCGGCGGCGAGGCGATCGGCCCCGGCCTGGTCCGCGCGCTCAGCGCGGTCCTGGCGGACGCTCACGATTGACGGGAGCTGGCATGCGACGGCTGAGTCTGTTGACGATGGTGCTCCTACTGGCGGGCTGCGGCGCCCTGCGGGACGCGTTCTCGGCACATACCGAGGTCGCCGGCACCGCCGCGGGCCAGACGCTCGCGGTGGAGCGCCTGGCGAGCCTGGTGGGCCGGGCCCCCCGCATTCCGGTCCGGCCCGACGTGCTCACCGGCGTCGCGAACGTCTATCTCGACTACGCCGTGCTCGCCACGGCCCTGGGCCGCGGGCGTGACCTGCACGATTCGTCCCTCGCCCTCGCGGCGGAATGGCCGCTCGTGGTGCAGCTCAAGTGGGAGCATTACCACCAGCGCCTCCTCGCCGCCCGGGGCCGGCTGACGGCGGCCGGCGCCGACTCGGCGTATCGCGCGGGCACGGTCCGCCTGTTCCAGCACATTCTGATCCGCGTGCCACCGAGCGCCGTGCCGATGGTGGAAGAGCAGCAGAAGAAGAAAGCCGAAGGCGTGTTGCGACAGGTGGCGGCGCGGAGCGGAGCCGGCTTCGGGCAACTCGCCCGCCGCTACTCGGAGGATCCGGGCTCCAAGGCGCGAGACGGCTATCTCCCGGCGACGCCGCGGGGGCAATTCGTCCCCGCGTTCGACAGCGCGGCGTGGGCGCTGGCCCCCGGCGGGCTGAGCGGCGTCGTGCGTTCACCGTTCGGATTTCACATCATCCGCCGGCCGCCGCTCGCGGAAGTGCGGGATTCGTTCCGGGTCGATCTGGAGAGCTCGCGCGCGAACCGTCTCGATTCGCTGTATTTCGACAGTCTCACCAAGGCGCGTCAGCTCAAGGTCGAGGCCGGCGCCCCGGCACGGGTCCGCCAGGCCGTGCCGCAGATCGTGACCGCCCGTGACGACGAGCACACGCTGGCCACGTTCCGGGGGGGCGCGTTCCGCGTGAGAGACCTGGCGCGCTGGCTGCTGGCGCTCGATCCCAATGACGTCCGCGGCATTGCGACGGCCTCGGACGACCAGCTCACGCAGTTCGTGAGACTGCTGGCCCAGCGCGACATGCTGCTCGAGCAGATCGATTCCGCCGGCGTGGTCCTCACGGCAGACGACTGGGGTCACGTGCGCGCTGAGCACGATTCCGGCGTCGGCCGGCTCGAGGGGCTGCTGCACCTCTCGCCTCAGCTGCTCAAGGACTCCGCGGCGACGCCCGACGCGCGTGTGCGGCTGGCGATGGCGCACATGGAGGGCTACTTGGATGCGGCGGTCACCCAGGGGAGCGCGCAGTTCCTGCCGGTGCCGCCCTTCCTGGCCGCGGCGCTCCGCCGCGGCGAGACGTGGTCGCTCAACGACGCCGGCATCGCGCGCGCGGTGGAGCGGGCGCAGGCGATTCGCGCCGCCGATACCACCGCCCGGCAGGCGCCCGGCACGGGTCTCAAGCGCGCCCCCGGCCCGCCGCCCATTGCGGGCGACAGCGCGGCCAAGCGGACGCCGAGCTGACATGCGGTCCGCAGGGGTGACGGTCATCGTCATGACGTGGGCCGCCCTCGGGGCAGCGGCGGTGGCGGCACAGGGGCGCTCGGCGACGGCGCGGGCCGTGGACCGCGTGGTGGCGGTGGTGGGCACCAAGCCGATCCTCGCCTCGCAGGTGGAGGAGCAGCTCGTGCTGGCGCAGTCGCAGGGGGCGAAGGTCCCCGAGGACTCGGCCGGCCGGGACGCGGCGCGGCGTCAAATCCTGTCGCAGATGGTGGATGAGGAGCTGCTGGTGCAGCAGGCCGAGCGCGACACCACGATCAAGGTGACCGATCAGGAGGTCCAGGACGCGGTCGAGCAGACGGTGCAGAACGTGCGCAAGCAGTTCACCTCGATCACCGAGTTCCAGGCGCAGTTGCGCGCGGCGGGGTTCGTGTCCGAGGAGGAGTGGCGCCGCTGGCTCGCCGACCAGCAGCGCCGCTCGATTCTGGAGCAGCGGCTGATCGAGGGGCTGAAACAGAAGGGCAAGCTGCGGCCGATCCCCCCCTCGGACGCCGAGATGCATGATTTCTGGGAGGCGAACCGGGCGCAGCAGCCCAAGCGCCCCGCGGCGATCTCGTTCCGCCAGGTCGTCATCGTGCCGAAGCCCGATTCCGCCGCCAGCGCACGGGCGCTGCAGCTCGCGGAGTCCCTGGTAGTGGCGTTGCGCGCCGGTGCCAACTTCGCGGAGGTCGCGAAGAAATATTCCGCCGACAGCGCCTCACGCGAGCAGGGGGGCGAGCTGGGCTGGTTCCGTCGCGGCGTGATGGTGAAGCAGTTCGAGGACGTGGCGTTCCGGCTGCGCCCCGGGGCGATCTCGGACGTCGTGCCGACCGAGTTCGGCTACCACATCATCCAAGTGGAGCGGGCGCAACCCGCGGAGATCCTGGCCCGTCACACCCTGATCCAGCCGACGATCTCGGCGGCGCAGCTGGCGATCGCCCGGCGGCAGGCGGACTCCGTGCACGACGCGCTGGCCCACGGCGCCCCGTTCGACTCGCTCGCCCGCTCCTACGCCGATCCGAACGAGCCCAAGCTCGCCGATGCGCTGCCCGTGTCGCAGCTGCCACCCGACTACGAGAAGGTGGTGGGCAGCGACACCGCGCCGGGCCTGAAGCCCGTATTCGCCGTGGGCGCCGGGAGCCCGCGACCACGGTTCGTCGTGTTCGAGCTGGTCAAGCGTCTCCCCGAGGGCGAGCTGTCGTTCGACGAGGTGAAGGACCGCATCCGCGATGGCCTGGCCCAGCAGCTCGCCGTCAAACACTACCTCGACCTGCTGCGCCGCACGACCTACGTCGACGTCCGGTTCTAGCGGCGTGGGCCGACCCCACCGTCCCCGCCTCGCCGTGACGCCCGGCGACCCGCGGGGGATCGGGCCGGAGGTGGTGGCCAAAGCGCTCGCGCTCGGGCCGCTGGACGCGGAGATCACCGTGCTCGGCGACGAAGGTAGCGCGCCCCCCTCCCTCCTTCCCGAAGCTGCGGGCCGGATCGCCGGCGAGGCGGTGGAGCAGGCCGTTCGCCTCGCTCTCGCCGGCGAGGTCGACGCCATCGTCACCGGCCCGGTGCACAAGCACGCCCTCCACCTCGCCGGCTTCCGCTATCCCGGTCTCACGGAGCTGCTGTCTCATCTCGCGGGCGATGTGGACGTCGCCATGATGCTCGCCGCCGGTCCGCTGCGCGTGGTGCTGGTCACGACGCACATCCCCCTCAAAGACGTCCCCGCCGCGGTGACCACCGCGCGCGTGGTGGCGTGCGGGCGGATCGCCGAACGGGCGCTGCGCGAGTGGTGGGGGATCGGTGCGCCGCGGCTCGCGCTGTGCGCGCTCAACCCGCACGCCGGCGAGTCGGGCTTGTTCGGCGACGAGGACGAGCGCGTGCTCGCGCCCGCGGCCAAAGCGCTCGGGGCCGCGGGTCCGCTCCCGGCGGACACGGTGTTCGTGCGCGCTCTCAAGGGTGAGTTCGACGCCGTGCTCACCCCGTATCATGACGTGGGGATGACGGCGGTAAAGGTGGCAGGGTTCGGGAAGGGCGTGAACGTCACGCTCGGCCTCCCCTTCCCGCGCGTGGCGCCGGACCACGGGACGGCGCTCGACATCGCGGGGCGGGGAATCGCGGACCCCGGGTCGATGCGCGCCGCGCTCGAGCTCGCCGCTCAGCTGGCGCGCGTCGGCCGCTAGCTGTCGGCCTTCACCCCGCGGGGATTTTCGGCGCCGACGGTGCGCCGCACGACCCGCACCTTGCCGACGCGGCGGCCGTCCATCTCCAGGATCTCGAACACCGCGCCCTTGACCGCCACCTGGTCGCCGACCTTGGGGAGGCGGCCGATCGCGCCGAACAGGAACCCGCCGATGGTGGTGTAGTCCTGCTCGTCGAGCTCGAGCGCGAACACCCGGTTCACGTCGCGCAGCGGCGTCGCCCCGGAGATCACCGGGGCCGCGCCGGGCGGCGCGACCCGCAGCTCGCCGCTGGGCTGGTCGTACTCGTCGTAAATCGGACCCACGATCTCCTCGAGCAAATCCTCCATCGTGACGAGTCCGGCCGTGCCGCCGAACTCGTCCAGCACGATCGCGAGGTGGATCTTCTGGCGCTTCATGTCGGCCAGTACGTCTTCCACTTCACGCGTGCCCGGCACGAACATGGCGGGCCGCAGCACGGCGCGCAGCGTCCCGCCTTTGGCCGCGCGGAGACCCGCCAGGATATCCTTCGCATGCACCACGCCGAGGATGTCGTCGAGCGACTCGCCGTACACGGGGTAACGGGAGCGGCCCGCGATGGCGACCTGGTCGGCGGCCTGCTCGAGGGTCAGGTCCGCCGGCAGCGCGACCATCTCGGTGCGCGGCGTCATCACTTCGCGGGCCGACTTCTCGCTGAACTCGAACACCCCCTGCAGCAGCCGCGCGTCGTCGGCGTCGAGCTTGCCGCGTTTGCGGCTCTGCTCGACGAGCATGCGCAGCTCTTCCGGCGAGTGGATCTGCTCGAGCTCGGCGGTGGTGCCCTTCAAGCCGAGCAGCCGCCCCACGCGCCCGGCGCTCCAGTTGAGGAGATCGGTGAACGGCCGGGTGATCCAGGAGAAGAAGATGAGCGGGGCCGCGACCCAGCGGCTCGTGCTTTCGGGATGGGTGATCGCCCACGCCTTGGGCGCCTGCTCGCCGAACACGACGTGCAGGAACGACACGACGGCCACCGCGACGGTGGACGCCACGCCGCCGCGCGTGAGGAAGTCGAGCAGCGGCGGCAGCGCCGCGAACCAGTCGCGGAACAGGTGCGCGACGGTGTCTTCGGACACGTAGCCGAGCAGGATCGACGCGACCGTGATGCCGAGCTGCGCGGCCGACAGCTGGCGGTACAGGTCCTGGAGGGCCGCTTGGACCGTGCGTGCCTTGCGGTCGCCTCGCCGCACCATCGCCTCGATGCGGGTGCGCCGCGCGGCCACGAGGGCGAACTCGGCCGCGACGAAGAACGCGTTCGCGAGCACCAGGGCCACGACCGCGAGCAGCCGCAGCCAGAGCGATTCCGGGACTGGGCCGGGCATAGACGCGGGAACATAGAGCGTGATTATCTTGGGGACTAGGGACTATCGTGAGCGCGACACTACCAATCGACGTGCAATGCACGCATCGCGCGCCGCTGCGGCAGGAGAGCCGCCGGCGGCTGGCGCTGGTGCTCGGCATCACCGCCGCGGTGATGCTGGTGGAAGCGGTGGGGGGATGGCTCGCCCACTCGCTCGCCCTGCTCGCCGACGCCGGTCACATGCTGGCCGACGTCGCCGCCCTCGGCCTGTCGCTCGCCGTCGCCTATCTCGCCCAGCGGCCGGCCACCGCGGAGCGGACGTTCGGCCTGCTACGGCTCGAGATCGTGGCCGCCCTGGTAAACGGGGCGGCCCTGCTCGCCATCTCGCTCGGCATCGCCGTCGAGGCCTACCACCGGTTTCGGGCGCCGTCCGAGGTTCACGGCGCCCTGCTGCTCGGCGTCGCGGCGGTGAGCCTCGTGGCCAACGGGGCGGGAGCCGCCATCCTACATCGTGGACACCACCACTCGCTCAACCAGCGCGGCGCCTACCTTCATATCGTGGGCGACGTGCTCGGCTCGGCGGGCGCGCTCGCCGCCGGCGCGATCATCCTCGCCACCGGGTGGGTAAAGGCCGACCCCCTCATCTCCGTATTGATCGCGGTCTTGATCCTGGGCAGCGCCTGGCGCCTCGTGAAGGAAAGCACCGACATTCTGCTGGAGGCCGCACCGGCCCACATCCCGCTCGCCGACGTGCACGACCGGATCGCCTCCATTCCCGGCGTGACCTCGGTACACGACCTGCATGTCTGGACGGTCACGAGCGGCGTGATCGCGATGAGCGGCCACCTCGTGGTCCAGAACCCCGGCGACAACCAGCGCGTGCTCGAGGCCGTGCAGCAGCGCCTGGGCGGCATGGGGATCAGGCACGTCACGGTTCAAATGGAAAAGGATCCGACGTGTGACTGAGGGGCGACAGGGGCGGCACAGGGCGGCATGGGGCGGCAATGGTTGTGCCGCACCTGCCGCCCCCTGCCGCCTTTGCCGCCTGTTGCCGCTCTTTGTGTGATACTCCTGCTTGTCTTTTCCAGACCACCCCCCTATACTGCGCCCCTCAATTCCAGCCACCACCAGGAACGCAGCCCCTTGCAGATCCGTAACATCGCCATCATCGCCCACGTCGACCATGGGAAGACCACGCTGGTGGACCAGATGCTCCGCCAGGCGGGGGTGTTCCGCGCCAACGAGCGGCTAACCGAGCGGGTGATGGACTCGAACCCGCTGGAGCGCGAGCGGGGCATCACCATCCTGTCGAAGAACACGGCCGTACGCTGGGGCGACACGAAAATCAACATCGTCGACACGCCCGGGCATGCGGACTTCGGCGGCGAAGTAGAGCGCATCCTGCGCATGGTGGACGGGTTCCTGCTGCTGGTGGATGCCGCCGAGGGGCCGATGCCGCAGACGCGCTTCGTGGCCGGGAAGGCGCTCGCGCTGGGCCTGAAGCCGATCGTGCTGGTGAACAAGATCGACCGGCAGGACGCGGAGCCGCTGCGGGTGCACGACGAGGTGCTCCAGCTGTTCCTCGACCTGGAGGCCACACAGGAGCAGTTCAACTGCCCTTTCCTTTATACATCGAGCCGTGCGGGCACGGCGACGGCCGACCTGGGGACCCCGGGGACGGATCTCAACCCGTTGTTCCAGACCATCCTGGACACGATCCCGGCCCCCGTGGCCGATCCCGCGGGCCCGTTCCAGATGCTCGTCTCCACGCTCGACTATTCGTCGTACCTGGGACGCATCGCGATCGGGCGGATCGAGCGGGGTCGGGTGCGGGTGGGCGAGACGGTGGCGTTACTTTCGCTGGGCGCGCCTGGTCCTGTGGGGGATGGGCCGTACGAGCAGGCGCGCGTCGTGAAGCTGTTCTCGTTCGACGGGCTGGAGCGGGTCGAGGTGCAGGAAGCCTCGGCGGGCGACATCGTGGCGCTGGCGGGGCTCGCGGGGGTGGAGATCGGGAAGACGGTCACGGCCCCGGACTATCTGGAGCGGCTGGCGGGGATCGCGGTCGAGGAGCCCACGATCTCCGTGGACTGCAAGGTCAATGACTCACCGTTCGCGGGGCGCGAGGGCAAGTTCGTGACCGGCCGGCAGCTGCGGGAGCGGTTGTTCAAGGAGCTGGAGAAGAACGTGGCGTTGCGGGTGGAGGAGACGGACGATCCCCAGACGTTCACCGTGTCGGGGCGCGGGGAGCTGCACCTCGGCATCCTGATGGAGACGATGCGGCGCGAGGGGTACGAGTTCCAGGTGAGCCGGCCGCGGATCATCCCCCGGGAAGGGCCCAACGGGGAGCGGCTCGAGCCGTACGAAGAGCTGATGATCGATTGCCCCGAGGGGTATCTCGGTGTGGTGATGGAGAAGCTGGGGCCGCGCCGGGCGGAGCTCTTGGACATGAAGAACCCGGGAGTGGGGATGGTGCGGATGCGGTTCAAGATTCCGGCGCGGGGCCTCCTGGGGTACCGCTCGGAGTTCCTGACGGACACGCGCGGCACGGGCGTCATGCACCATCGCTTCTTCGAGTACGGTCGGTGGGCGGGCCCGCTGTCGGGGCGGAGCCGGGGGGTGATGGTGGCGGATCGGGAGGGCGTGGCCGTGGCGTTCGCGCTCTTCAATTTGCAGGAGCGGGGGACGATGTTTGTGAAGCCGGGCGATGCGGTGTACGAGGGGATGGTCGTGGGCGAGAATGCCCGCACCGGCGACATGGACGTGAACCCGTCGAAGGAAAAGAAGCTCACCAACATGCGGACGACCGCGTCGGACGAGATGATCATGCTGGAGCCGCCGCGGCTGGTGACGCTGGAGCTGGCGCTCGAATACATCGAGGACGACGAGTTGATCGAAGTGACGCCGTCGTCCATCCGCTTGCGCAAGCGCGCTCTGGGAGCCACCGAGCGCCGCAAGCTGGCGCGCAACGCGCGAGCGGCCGAGGAGTCGTAGGGCAGTCGGATAGCTCGTTCACATACAACCTCAGCTGGGGGTGACGATGTTGTCCCGTGAGACGTCGGACTGGTCGCTCAAGCGTCGCAGCGACAGTCTCGGCGACGAAGAGTTCGAAGACTTCGAAGAGGACAAGGACCTGGACGAGGACTTCGACGACGAGCTGGACGAGGACGAGCTTGACGAGGAGGAGCTGGACGATCTCGACGAGTACGACGACCTGGACGACGAATTCGACGACGACGAGGACGAGGAGTTCCGCCCCAAGAAGGGGCCGAGGCGGGACTGGGAGTGAGCGAGGAGGTGCGAGCGGGAGCACGTGGCGGTGCTCCCGCTTCACGCTTCAATGAGCCATGCGCAGGCCGGCCGTCTTGCCGCGGAACACATCCCCCGACGAGTAGTGCGCCTCGAACGTGCCCGTTAGGGTCCCGCCCTTGTAATGCGACACGTTGCGTAGCACGGTGACCTGCAGGCCCTTCCGGAGAATGCTCGGGTAGGGGCCGCACTCGGTGACGATGCTGTCGCCGCCCACGGCGACAATGCGCAGCGGAATCGGAGGCCGCGCCTCGAGGCGCATGATCCAGCTCTCGCGGCCAGCGGTCGCGACCACCACGGACGTCGCCACCACGCTGTCTTTCGGCCCGACCATCGAACGTACCTTCCACGTGCCAGCGACATCGGACAGATTGATCGCGCCTCCTTGCAGCACGGTGACAACGAAGAAGATGAAGGCCTGACGCATAGGACGCTCCTGAAGGGATAGGTGACTGCTTCGTCTTTCATGGCGGATAGTAGCTTCCTTCTGTCACGGTGCCGAAACATTGAGGGTCGCCGAGAGTGGAGTACCGCGCCGAGCGGTGCTCCGCTAAGTTGGGGAGCAGCCGGGCCTGTAGCTCAGGTGGTTAGAGCGCACGCCTGATAAGCGTGAGGTCAGTGGTTCAACTCCACTCAGGCCCATGAAGAAAAAGGCGCCGCGGGAAGAACGTCACCCGAAGACGTCACGCGAAGACGTCACGCCAACGGTGCTAGTTACCGAAGCAGTTGCCCGAGCCGCACACGATGAGGAAAGCGGCAAGCACCACCGCGGGACCGCCCACGCCCACGACGGTTCCCGGGATCGAAGCGAGACGCCCGCCGGCGAAAACCGCGACCCGCGTGCTGCGGTCGACGTCGAACTGCTCGGGCCGCAGAGCCACGACGTGCATGGTGAGCCCGACGTAGTCGGCGAAGCTCACCCCGGCGTGCCCGCTGAAGCCCGGGGCACCCGAACCCGCGACGACCATGCCGGGAGCGATGTCGATGCTGATGGTCTGGCTCGTCCAGAACCGCAGCCTCGGGCGAATGCCAACGGCCGCGCCTTGACCGGTCTGATCGGTCCCCCAGAGGATCGCTTGACTGAACGCCGCTACCCCGAATGCATGGCGTGCGCCGCGATTGGCCATCCCACCGAGCTCCCACGTGAATAACGCACCCCGACTCGCGGCGGTGGCGTTGGTCGAAATCGGGGCGGCCACGCCGAACTCGGTGAGCCAGAAAACATCGCACCGCGGTTTGGGTCGCCCGCGGAAGCACCAGTGGGTGGTGGACT
>WNGG01001432.1_pt1 | contig 39691 bp, 34 predicted proteins | sample 5400661 | NCBI WGS metagenome assembly WNGG01 (sample SAMN13153372, study PRJNA577476) | soil metagenome | isolation source: 100 cm soil or saprolite under Garry oak tree replicate 1 | place: USA:California | collected 2016-06-15
TTCCTGTGGATCGCCGTGCACCACAACCCGAAGACGTTCGACGCGCAGCGCACGGCGTTGCTCGGCCAGTCAGGCGTGCTCAGCCGGTCGCCGCTCATCCTCGGGATCGCCCCCGACACCGAGTATCCGACTATCGACGAGGTCGATCCGTGCGAGGGCACGACGCTGGCGCCGGAGGCCCAGCGGCTGGAGGACATGCAGGCGCTGTGGTCGGCCGAGCAATGCTCGGATGAGCTCGCGCCGGGACCGGAGATGCCCGGCTTCCAGCTCGGCCCTGCCTCCACGCTCGTCTGGCAAGTGAGCGCTCGCTCTCAGGCCGATCCAGCGGTGAGCGAGTACATCCCCGTCACGGTCGTGCGTGACACCACCGACGCGCTGCGCCGTAGCGGTGTCGTCGCGTTGCAACTGCTGCCGAGCCGTCTGGCCGACATCGGAGTCGGTGATCTCGCCGACCCGGACCTGGCCGGTGTCGACGACCGGCCACCGGCTCTCGCCGACGGCCCGCCAGTACTGTTCTGGCTTCGCGTCTTCTCCCGCGATGGCACGCCACCGCTGCACCGGCTCAAGTGGCTCGGCATGAATGCCGCTGATGTCGCGCAGGTAGCCGACGCCCCGGCCGAGTTCGTCGGACTCGGGACCGGCCTGAGCCACCAGGAGTTCGGGCTAGCCCACTCGCCTGTCGTCGACGGAACTCTGCGCGTCCAGGTCCTCGACGGCACCGAGTGGCGCGATTGGGTGCAGGTCGAGACGTTCGCCGCGAGCGCCGCCGCCGATCGGCATTTCATCGGGGATGCCGAAGCGGGTCGGATCAAGTGCGGCGACGGTGTGCGAGGCCAGGTGTTCGCAGCCGGTGCGCAGATCAGGGCGACGTCATACCGGTACGGCGGGGGCCGCAACGGGCTGGTCAAGGTCGACGCGATCAAGCAGTCGGACGCGGTAGGTGTCACGGTGAGGAACCCGCTGCCGACTGTCGGCGGCGAGGATGCCGAACCGATCACATCCGCCCTCGAGCGGATTCCGGGTGAGCTGGCGCGACACGACCGCGCGGTGACGGCCGGCGACTTCACGGCGCTCGCGAAGCTACCCGGCGTAGGGCGGGCCGAGTGCCTGCCGCGGTTCGACCCGACCAGCAAGAGCTACAACGCCGCAGGAGTCGTGTCGGTCATGGTGTGGCCGACGGCCGACCCGCACCATCCCGACGCTCCGCTGCCGGACGCCGCTCTGCTGAAGGCGGTATGTCAGCACCTCGACGCGCGCCGGCTGGTGACGACCGAGCTCTACGTGATCCCGCCGACCTACAAGCCGGTCGCGATCTCGGTGGGTCTGGCGGTCAAGCCCGGCTTCAGCGCGCTCGGAGTCCGGCGGTGGGTCGAGTTGGTGCTACGGCAGTACCTGTCGCCGTTGCCACCGTTCGGGCCGGACGGTATCGGGTGGCCATTGGGGCATCGCGTCCACGCGCCGGAGCTGGAGGCCGCGGCGCTGCAGGTCGAGGGTGTCGATTTCATCGAGGACCTGAAGGTCGCCGACGTCAGCTCGGGAACACCTGTCGAGGGCACCGTCGAGCTCACCGGTTGGGAAGTCCCGGAGGTCAGGGAGATCACCGTCGTCGAGGGCCCTGCGCCTGATCCCGGCAGTGGCGGCGTCGCGCCGCCTCCGGGGGATGCGCCGGTACCCGTGCCGGTCCCGAAGGACGAGTGTTGATGTCCGCCGCGTTGGCGCGCCCTGTCTCCGGCCGGCGCACCCTGTCGTTGTCCGGTACGCGGTCGTGGTTCCTGCCAGCCGGTGGCGAAACGACCATCGACTCGGTGTCGGGCGACATCGTGCTGAGCGGTGATCCGATCGGACCGCAGGCGCCGTGGCCGACCGAGCAGCCACGGAGCCTCGAACGCGCAGGCATTTGCTTCGACGGATGCGGCTCGATGTACCACGGAGCTCCCGAGCGAGGCCAGATCCAGTGGTGGCCGTGGCCGCGCGATTCCACGGTCGAGCCGGTCGACCTGATTCCGGCGCCTGGCGAGGCGGAGCCACCGGCGGCGTCGGTCGAGTTCGTGTCGACATCGGCCGGGCGCCTGCCGCTGCACGCCTGGGCGCTCGCGATCGACGACGACAGCCACCTGTTCATCCTCGACGGAGGCACCGAGTCGATCGCGATCCTCGACCTCGCCGATGGGCGCTTGATGCGGAACGTCGCGACCGAGCCGGCGCCGCCCAGGGATCTCGCCTCGGCGGGTGACGTGGTGCTAGTCGCCCTGGCGTCACGGGCGGTGCCCCTCGTCCGTCTCGACGCGGTCGGTGCGCCCCGTCGCGTCGAGGTGGACCCGTCAGCCGGCCCGGCGTTGGCGTCGATACCGCGTGACGCGCTCCCGGCGCGCGTTGCTGTGGACGTCTCAGGCGGAACCTGGTTGCTGTTCCGGGCCGGCGCCAGAGCGTGGGTCGTCTGTGTCGCAGGGAATGGTGCAGGTGCGACGGCACGTGTTGACGGCGCGTCCGACATCGACGTGGACGGCGCCGGCCGGCTCGTGGTCGCCGGCCCGGCTGCCGCGGATCTGCTCGTGTTCACCCGGGCAAACGGCGTGCTCGAGCCGGCGACCCCGCTCGGCGGACAGACCTACGACGGTCGGGGCATCGCGCGCACGCCCGAAGGGCGCATCGGGTTTTGGACCACCCACGGATTCCGGACCGCGCGCCCGTACCGGCTGCGCTATCCGAAGCACGGGATCGTCGAGAGCCACGTCCTCGACAGCTTCGTCCCTCGACAGGTGTGGGGGCGGATCTTCGTCGAGGCATGCGTCCCGCCCGGGACCCGGCTCGAGGTCGGGTACGCGTCGCTCGACGAGCTCCCTGTGCTCGAAGGAGACGGCGCCGATTCCACGGACGATCGCGTCGTCGCTCCGAGTTCGGTCGTCGACGATCTCGATCGCCGCCACCCGCTGCATCGGCGCGAGACCGGACGCGAGATCCCGTGGACGCCGTTGCCAAGGGCCGACCGGTACGAGGTGTACGAGGGCCCCGTGCTGGCCAGGCCCGGCCGCTACCTGTTCCTGCGGCTGCATCTATCCGGTACGACGACCCAGACCCCGCGCGTCAGGGCAGCGCGCGTTGAGACCGAGAGCCATGACCTGATGGGTCACCTGCCGCGTATCTATCGCGAGGACCCAGCTGCCGAGTCATTGCTGCGGCGGTACCTGGCAATCATCGACGGGCTGCTCCGCGAGATCGAATGGCGCGCGCTCGATCGTGATCGCATTCTCGACCCCCTAGGGGCACCGACCGAGGTGCTGCCCTGGCTCGGCTCGCTGATCGGCCTGACGCTCGATGACAGGTTTAGCGAACACGCCCGCAGGACCATGCTCTCCGAGGCGATGTGCCTGTTCCGCGGCCGCGGCACAATTCGCGGCCTGACGCGCATTCTCGAGATCTACCTCGGCGCCCCTGTCTCGATTCTCGAAGCGTTCCGAGTGAAGGGGTACGGCGGCGCGTTCGTCGGCGGCGATCACGGGCAGCCGGGTCCGGCGTCGGCTGTCGTGGGCCAGAGTTTCAGCGTCGGTGGCGTCGGAGGATCGCCCGGCGCGACGGCGACCGCCGACGCATTTGCCACGCACGCGCATAGGTTCACCGTGCTGGTCGCCAGAGACCTCTGCGACAACGAGGTCGACGTCCTCCGCAGCCTGCTCGACCTGTACCGGCCTGCACACACCGTTGTCGAGCTGTGCGGTGCCGGCCAGGGAATGCGCGTCGGCATGAGCCTGCACGTCGAGCTGTCCACAGTGGTCGGTCCCGGCTCGAACTTCCGCAGCGCAGCCGTCGGATCGAGTGCCGTCGGCGACGGATCGATCGTCGGCCGTGGCCGGGCAGCGATTCGCGCGGGCGCCGCGACGCTGGGCGAAAACACGGTGATCGACCCATGACGACGCCATCCACGACGACACTGTCGATCGGCCGGTTCCACGTCGATTGGCACGTCGATGCCGCGCTGGACGAGCCAGGACGAGCGCGTCTCGACCGGATTGCCGACGCTCTGCGCGCCGGAGCGCTCGACGACATCGTGGCGCCCCGCGACGAGGTCTGCATCCGCGCTGTTTCGGTCGCACCCGTTGTTGTCGGGTGGTCGGAGCCGGACTCGGCGATCGTCGCGGAGTGGTCGAGCGCGATCGGATTCGCAGTGGCGGAGGCGAGTCGGGCTTGGGGCACGGACATCGTCCGGTATTCGAACACGCAGCGCGCCATGGCCGACCTTGTCGTGTCCCTACTTGCCGGCGACCGCGCTCGCGCGTGGGCGTGGGAGATGCTGGGGCTTCCTTCGACGGCCTCGGCGTCGGACCAGGACGTGGTGCGTCAGGTATTCGCGACATGTTCGGAATCGCCACACCATCTCGTCAATCTCGTCGTCGACGTTTCGACCAGCGCACCACTGTCGAGCCTGGTCGCGTGGGTCGGGCCGTCCGACTTCGTTGCCGCCGTGGATTCCGCGTGGCGCGTCGCTGGCGGCGCAGCACCGTCTGACCTTCCGCTGGAGCACGCTCCGTCGTACGTCGATGGGGCCCTTACTGCCGATGCCGGCACCCTCGTCCGCGGGAGCTCGGTGATCTGGGCTGCTGTCTTGCAGGCGTCCGGGTCCGGGGCGGGCGTCACCGATCGGAGCCATCCGGGGGATGTACGAGACGGCCGCGGTTCCGAGCTGCCGAACCTGCCGCTCGACGCGCTGGCACGGCTTGCGGTGCTCGAAGTCGAGCCCGCGATCGTGTCCTTCGCTCACGCCGAGCGCGTCGTCTCCTGGCTCGCCGAATCGATCGGGACGGTCGGTGTCGGCTGGCCGCGAGTATCGCGGGCCGCTTACCAGAGCAGCCCGGCACGTGCCGAACCCGACCCGGCATCGCAGCCGGTCGCGGCCGAACAGTCCCTAGCGACGGAGCAGTTCGACGCCGCATCACCGCCGACGACCGATCAGGCCTCGGATCACGACTTCGGCGACGACAGCATTGCGGCGACGGCGACGGCGACGGCGACCGCGACCGCGACGGCCCCGGCCGTGTCGATATGGGGTGGACTCCTTTTCCTGCTGACTCTGCTGGACGTGGACGGTTTCGCGGCACGGGTCGCCGCGCAGCCCGAGAGGTACGGGTTCGGCGTGCGGCGCGCCCTCCACCATCTCGGCTGCGCGCTGATCGGGCGGGCTGCGCCGGACCTCGCGCCCGTCGACGCCGGTGACCCCGCCGTTCTCGCTCTGTGCGGGCTGCTCCCAGGCTCGGACAACCCGGCGCATGAGCCAGGGCCGACCGATTGGATCGATGCGGAGGTCGACCGGGTCGAGCGCGCCCTACGCGGCATGCTCGCCGCCGGGCCGGCCTCCGATGTGCTCGATCGGGTGCTGCTGCTGCGCGTACTGCGCCGGTCGGCGCGAATCTGCGGTGATCCCGGTTGGATCGACGCCCAGTTCGATCTCGACGCCGTCGATGTCGATGTGCGCCGGGCCGGGCTCGACCTCGATCCCGGATACCTGGCCTGGCTCGGTGTCGTCGTGAGGTTCAACTATGTCTGAGCGGCGTCGAGTCATCTGCGCGAACGTGCCCAGTCGCATCGACGCGGCCCTGGACGCGATGCTCCGGCGACTCGCCGTCGTGGTAGCGGACTTCGGGGATCCGAGGGTGGCAGACGCCCTAAGGTCGCTAGCCACCAGTGCCGAGCCGACCCACTGTGACGGCGGCGTGCTGGACCTACCACAGGGCCAGCTGCAGCCCGTTGACCGGTTGGTGTGCTCACTCGATCCCACGCCGACGGAGCGCGATTTGCTCATCCTGTCGTTGGCCAGCCATCGCAACGCGGAGGTGGCCGCGGTTCTTCGCGAGCTGCACCCGGAGGGGCGGCCCTGGCCGACACTCGGCCTTGCCGTGGAACTCGCCACGCGTGGTTTGCTCGCCGGCGTCGATTCGCCGGCCGCCGTCCACACTGCGCTTGCGACGTCCCGACTGCTCAGCTCGGGCATCGTGGAACTCGGCGACAGCGGACCATGGTCCGAACGCAGCCTGATGCCCGGTGCGCTCATGTGGGAAGCACTGACGGGGCTTGACGGCTGGCCGCCGGAACTGACGATCGATCCATTACCCAACCCCGTTTGGGGCATGGACGACTGGCTGGACGCGGAAGTCACGGCCGCTGCCCGCTCCGCAATCGAGAAGCGGAGCCCGTCGGCGTTCGGCGCGTTCAGCGATCGGCCGGACGCCGTGGCCGCGCGGCTCGCGGCGCTCGTTACGGTCGCCGGGGCAACACCGGTCGTGCTGCGCGCCGCATCGTTGACGGCACCTCTCGTCCAGCTGACGCTGGTCCTCGCCGTCATGCGGGACGTCGTCCCGGTGCTGTGTGAGACGGGCGAGGCCCACAGACCGCTGGAGCTGTCGGTGCCGCACGTGGCACTACCACTCCTCGTCGCGCGCCGATCGCCAGCGATCACGACCTGGCCGCGACCGCTCATCTCGATTCCCGTGGGGGCGCTCTCCCGGCGGGATCGCATGGCCGCCCTGCACGCCGCGGCGCCAGGGATCGGGCTTGACGAGGCGGCGTGCCCGGCGTCGGCTGAGCCGCGCGATCTCCACATCGCCGCGGGTGACCTACATGGACCGTTTGGGATCGCCTATTCGACGTCGCCCGACGCCGGTCGCAACGCGTTCGTCGAGGCGATCGACAGGAGGGTGGCGGACACCGTTCCACCGGGCGCGGTACTTGTCCATCCCACGATGTCGTGGTCGGGCCTCGTGCTTGCCGAGGACCGACTCACCATGCTGCGCGAGGCCGTCAGCCGCGCGGAGATCCAGGCCGAAAGGCAGGCGCACGGCGCGTTGCCGCCACCGCGTCGTGGCGAGCGGGGGCTGCGGATGCTGTTCTGCGGGGCGCCCGGGACCGGCAAGACCCTTGCCGCCGAAGTCATCGCCCGCGCGCTTGGCCGCGACCTGCTCGTGGTCTCGCTGTCGCAGCTTGTGTCCAAGTGGATCGGCGAGACCGAGAAGAACCTCGAAGGCGTGTTCGAGGCGGCCGAACGTGGCGACACCCTGCTGTTCTTCGACGAAGCCGATGCCTTGTTCGGGAAGCGGACCGAGGTGGGCGATGCACGCGACCGCTACGCGAACCTCGAAACGGCGTACCTGTTGGCGCGTATCGAAAGCTTCACCGGCGTCGTCGTCCTGTCGACCAACCTGCGCCGCAACATCGACTCGGCCTTCGCGCGCCGGATCGAATTCATCGTGCCGTTCGACCTTCCCGACGCGGCGGCGCGGCTGCGCCTCTGGAAGTTGCATCTCCCCACATGGGTGAGCCTGTCCGACGACGTCCAGCTTGCTGATCTAGCCGAGCTCTACGACCTTCCCGGAGCGCTGATCCGAAACGCCGCGACCGCGGCCGGCTATCTCGCCGCGGCCGACGGGCAACCCGACCGATGTCAACCGCCGTCCATCACTGCTGACCACCTGGTCCATGCGGTCCAGCGCGAGCATGCGAAGGCGGGATTGGCGTTCCCCGGCGCGCCTCGAAGCTTGCGCTCGCTGACGAGGACACATACGCAGCACAGTCGAAGGAGTCAGCCATGACCGCATGGGATCCGCCACAGCAGGCCTCTGCCGAAGGGTCGGACGTCGCGACTGCGCTGACTGTCGATCCGTTCAACTCTCTCGCGGCGCACTACGGGATGCTGCTGGGCGTCTCGGACTTCCAGGTGATCGGCGCGAACCCCCGCGGCAAGATGCGGCTGCACCAGGCGTGGCAACACGGGAAGGCCGTCGTCTGGGGATTCAAGGTCCGCGTTACGGCTGACAAGCGTTTCCTGCAGGTCGGACCTGGCATGGCCATCGACGCCCTGGGTCGCGAGGTCGCGGTCGGTGCCGAGATGTGTCTGGATCTCCACGCGTGGTTTCAGGATCGGCTGAAGAACGGTCCGCCTTTCAAGTATCGCGGCGGTCCGACGAGGTACGAGTTCAGCGCCCAGCTCTGGTTGAGTCACGCGGCCTGCCTTGCTCGTCGGGTGCCGTCGGTGAGTTCGAGCTGCGGTCAGGGCAACGACTCGGTGCAGTACTCGCGCATCCACGAGTTCGGCCACCTCGACCTGCGGCCTTACCAGCAGGCTGACGACACGTGCGCCGACGAGACGGAGCTGCCACGGGACGCCGGCCTGGATGCGGCGTTCGCGGAGGTTCGCGACCTGATCCGCGACGGCACTCTGCCGGACTTGCCGCGGCAGCCGACGGACTGGTTGGACGCGTTCCGTGCCGTCGCGGCACACGCGGCATCGGAGTTCGCGCCGCCGGGGTACCGCGAAGGCGGAGAGGGCACTCAGCTGTTTCCCGAGAACGCCCCCGGCAGCATCCTCCTGGCAGACCTGCCGCACGTCATCCTCGAGAAGGATACTGACGACGCCTGGCGTACCACGGTCGACGTGGTCGACCTCTCGGTACGGCGCACGCACCTTCCGACGGTGCTGATCGAGGAACTCATCGCCGAGGCCCTGACCGGTCATATCGCATCGACGCCCGAATCAGATGCCGGCGGTCCGCGCGTCCGCCGCATGGTGATCTCCGGTAATCGCATCCTCGTTGATCTGACCGCGGACATCTTGCAAGGAACGCTTGATCGCGCGCTGCAGGTGCGCTCCATCGACCGAGCGGCGACCGACCCGGTGTGGAGCGGGCCGATCGACATACAGCTGACGTACGCGCCGGCGACCGCCGAGGCGCCGCCGCGAGTGTCGATCCGGCTTCCCGACGACGTCGAGGGTGACATCTGGTACCGGGTTGTGCTGCGCGGCACCGGGCCGACCCCGCTCGCAGGGATGAGCGGCCTGCGGATCGTCCCACTCGCGGGTCGCGTCGGTGACCCGCCGGGGAGCATCCATGACGGCCACGATGCCGTCGCGATTCTGAGAAGGGACGGCGCGTCATGACCACGCGACGGTTCACGCTCGTTGACGGTCTGGACACCGCTGATCCGGTATCCGCCGTGGCCGACCCGGGTACGGGGCTGGTGTTCCTCCCGACCGCATTGCAGAACCTCGGACTCAACTACTTCGACGGCCGGTTCCTGCGCGCAGACGACCTCAACTTCGAACGCACGGCGCAACGTCGGTACGCCGACGTGGGCAGACAGCCGGGCGGCTTCGGTATTGGCTACGGGCTCATGCTGAAGGCATCTGACACGAGGTTCACTTTGGGGTCCGGGGTTGCGATAGATAAGGACGGACGTCTGATTTCCCTGGACGACCAGGGCGCTAGGGAGTTCTCGGAGCTGGTGTCGTCCGGGAAGACGACCGGCGCAGCGGGGGTCTCGCCGGCACCGAGTGGCGTCTACATCGTGCGCATCGCCCGCTCGGCCCAGCTCGCCGGCAACGCGGAGATCCTGGGGCGGGTGTGTGACACATGCGTGTCGCCGCAGGACAAGCCGACGGCCGTCGACGGAGTGCGAGTGTGGGCCGAGCCGATGCCGCCGGTCGACCGGCCGACTCTTAGCAATGTCACCGATCCGGTGCTGCATGCACGGTCGCAGATCGCGTCCGGCTTCTTCGCCTATGAAAAGGACCGCCTGGCAACGCCGATGTCTGCCAGTTCCTTATCACTGCCGGTCTGGTGCGGTGGAGAGACGCCTAGCGCGAACTCGAACGCGTCGGAAGGGATCGCCGTCGGGGTCGTCGCATGGGACGGCTCGAGTGTGTCGTGGTACGACGACTGGACGGTTCGACGCGAGTACAAGGAGTCCCGGCCAGAGCGCTACTGGGCAGGCCTCCTCGAGCAGCGGCCGTGGTCGCTGTTCATGGCGCAGGTCCTGCAGTTCCAGTGCCAGCTCGCTGAGGCGCCCAGGCCGGCCGCGACGACCGATCTGCTGGCCGCCGGCTTCGTCGAGATCTCGCCCGCCGATAGACCTGCGAGTTTGCGCGGTACGCCGGGACCAGATCGCGCACGAGTTCGAGCGTGCCCAGCACATGGACCGCATCTCGCTGTTGCGCGGCCTGTCGAACCCCTCGGATCGCCAGGCGGTGGATGTTCTGGTGCCGGACGGCGTGCTCGAAACCTCGACCGAAGGACTGACGAGCCACGGCTTCGCGGTCGACCTGGCCATCGGCGCAACGCCTGTCCGACTAGCAGGAGCGCTGGCGATCCACGCCGCGGCTGACCCGGGGCGCCTGCTGATGCAGGGCGTTGCCCGCTTCGACCATGAACGCGGGGTGACTCTTCGATCGGCGGTCGCGGGCACCGATCCCGGCACCGTCCGGGCAGTAGCGAGCCAGCTTGCCGATGTCATGCGTCGCCGGGTCACACTTGGGTCGGTCATCGAAGCGCTCGGAGCGCTGCAGCTCGACACCTCAGCGCCCTCACTCGACGTGCTCCGGACCATTGGCCGGGCAACCGTCGAGTCTGCAGCCGACCATCGTGCGACCGGCGGACGGTCACGCTTCGCCAACGTCGATGCGGCGGTGGGCCGAACCGTCGCGATCTCGGCGTCGGTGTGGATGGCTGCCGACCCGTTCACGATCGGCGCTGCGACTGTGCCCTTCCACGCCACCTGGGACATGGTGATGCCGCAGGCGACCACGCTGGGTGTGTCCGTCGTGGTCGATGGGGCGCTGCGACAGATCTCGGGTGCCGGTGCCGACGGGCAGAGCATCCGTGTCGAGGTGACCGGCCTGGTGACAGTCAAGGGCTCCGGCGTGCCAGGGAACGCCTCGTCGGAGTCGATCGATCCGCCGCGGCAGCTCACGTTGACGCGAAGCGACGTGGGCGGACAGAGCAGTCTCGCCATCCTCGACGAGGAGTCGCAGGTCTCGCTTGGCGTCCAGTGGGAAGGCCCGCCGATCGAGGCGACCGGCGGACTCGGCCAACCCAGGGCCAGCCGGAGTGCACGCGCAGTCGCCGAGGCCACCAAGGCGATACGCGACACCCTGATCGGACGGATCCCACCGACCCCGCCGGTATCGAGCCGAATCCTCGCGACCTTCCAGGCAGCGGAGGACGCCACGATCAACCAGCCCGGGAACGCCTACCGGGACGCGTCCATCGCGGCGGTGCAACTGCTGTCCGGGCTGCACCCGGACGACGCCACCTTCGTCGAGGACCGATACGCCGAGTTGTTCCCGGACGCTGGTGACTCGGGTCGGTCGCTGATCCGCCCGATCTTCGACTGGGTGCTGTTCCGGCGCCGCCGCCGCGAGGAATACGAAGGTACATCCGTGACGACGGTGGCAGGCGTCGCCACCGTTGCGGCGTGGGTCGTCCGCGCGTCCGGTGAGGACGCGGCAACCGATTACCGCGATGCGCTGATGGGCGGCAAGGGTGGCGTGCCATGGTCGGAGACGCCGGTCGAACTAGTGCAGTTCGACATGGGGACGGCCACCATGCGTTCGTCGGCGGAGCACTGGCGAGAGCGATACCGAGCGGCCAACGGCGCAGACACGATCCTGTTCGCCGGCTACGCCAAGTCGCCGTTGTCGACCGAAGCGCCCGTGGGCATCTCGCGCTCACAGGCGCTCGTCGCGGCCACGGAACCGCTGGCAACCCTGAGCGCTGACGGCCGCTGCGACCTCGTGACGAGGCCGCCGGCTGGCCAGATGATGGACGACTCAGAGGGCAGCGTCTTCCTGATCACCTACCCCACGGATGTCATCGAGATCATCGCGGCTAACGGGGTGGATCCGAAGCTTCAAGATCTCGTCAGCGCTCTGGATGCCGGTGACGCCGATGCCGTCGCCGCTGCCCCCGCTGGGGCGACGCAGCCGCTCGGCGAGTCTGCTGCAGCTGACAGTCCGACCCAGGCTGAGCTCGCTGAGTTGCTGGACAAGGTCAACGACCTGCGCGCGCAATGGAAAACAGGTGATGTCGAAACGACGTACCGTGCTGTCGTCTGGACCCAGACTGGGTTGAGCAAGGCGCGCAAGGACAGCCTCAGCACGCGGGTCGACCTGCTGATCGCCAGGCTGAATCTCACCACAGCCGACACCACACGTGCGGAGGTCCAGTTCACGCCTGATGCCAGCGAGGTCGTCCGGCTGTACCTCGTCGTCATGCCGCTCCACCTCAACTGACCATGGGCAGCGAGGGCGCGTCCGTCGACGCTGAGCGCAACAAGAGTTCGGACGCCAAGCCCGCCGTCGACGACAAACGCGATGGCAGGGCGGCGGCCGGCGCGATGCCGACCGGACAGAGTCTGGGCCAGCGCCAACTGCAGAAGCGAGCCGTCGTCGGCGGCGCTGGCGACGAAGCCGAGCGCCGGGCGGATCAGGCCGCCGACCACGTGATGCGGATGGCCGAACCGGGCAAGCCCGCCGAGTCGGCGCCGACCGCGCCTCCGTCTCCGCCTGCCGCAGCCGGCGCTGAGCCACCCGTTCGCAGAGTTGCCGATCCAGCCACGGAACAGAAGGTGCCGGGCACGCCCACGGTCAAACCCGTGGGCGCGGGCTCGGCTGGCGGCGCCGGGCCGGACACCGCGACTCCAGCCGGTCCGGCGCCACTCGTCGCGCCGCCAATCGCCGCCGGAGCCAAACCCGCGGAGAGCGGCACGCCCGCACCCGACCCCGAGCCACCCGCACCCGAAGGCGAACCACCGGCACGCGACACACCGGCGGTGCCGCCGCAACTGCAGGAGTACCTCGACGCGAGTCGCGGCAAGGGCGCACCGCTCCCTGAAGCAGTGCGCAAGGAATTCGAGGCGAAGTTCCAGCGACCGTTCGGCGATGTTCGAATCCACGACGACGCGGGCGCCGACGACGCCGCTCGCCAAATCGACGCCGTGGCGTTTACGCGCGGCAACGACATCTACTTCCGTTGTCAAACCCGCTGGAGAAGTAGACACCACCGGAAAGGGAATGCTCGTCATCGAGGAGCTTCCCTTCCCCATGTGGAAGGCCAAGACCAAATCCAGCCTTGACGCGCCCTACCGATGGCGGCACGACAAACGGGGCAGCACGCCCCAGCTGGCCAACTGGAAGACCGCCGTTCGGCCCAAGGTGCAGGACGAGACCCAGAAGCGACTCGACGCGATTCCCGCAGCGAAGCCCCCCGGGAACGACGTGTACTTCGCAAAGCTCGGCAAGGATGCCACCAGCGAGGCCAAGCCGCAAAGCACCGAGTTCTACATTGGCACTGCGAAAGAAATTGCCGAGATGCTGTTGGTCCCGACATTCGATCGCAGTGGAACGTGGGCCTTCTACGACGTAGATCACAAAGTAGACTGGCAGATCTCTGGACGACATGCCGAAACCGTAAATGAAATCGGTAACCTATGGCTGTTTAATCGAAAGAAGAACCGGGACGCAGGCTTCCCTCAAGCCATGCGAATCCGATCGTGTGTAGACGAGTTCATGGACCACGCCGACCCATATCTTACGTCAAAGCCTAGCCGTAAGGCCGTCCACAGCACGTATGTAACTGAATTCAATAAGCTGATTTACAGCGAGGCTCCCGATGCCAATGACTTCGAATATTGGGAAAGGCCCGGTATCGAGACGGGGGAATATCTTAAATACCTCCAACCGCTGACGTCGGGCGAACTGACTATGGTCAGGGGAAAGCCCAACGAGGTGCAGATCTTCAGCCGTCAAGGCGGGGGGCGTGTCAAGTCGCTGGCGATCGATGACCAAAAGAAGCCAATTAAGAAGTGGGAGAAGAAGATACGCAAGAGCAAGAAGGAAGTCTTTGAAATCCAGATAGTCGACTTTAGGAAGATCAGCGACAAGGGGGGCACCGGCAACGCAGGACAGGTAACCGGCGACGTCTTTCGAGGCAGCGATGTGCTTACCGAGTCGGACTTCGTTGTTGGATTGGAAGGAATACCCGGCCTGCCGTACGCCGCCTATCTATCGAAGTCGGCCATCAAGCTGCAGATGCAGGCGCAAGGTCTCAGCCCAGTGGTAGTGCCAGACCTCGAGTTCGATCCGTTCGATGGATTCATTGGCCGAGGCAAGATACTTCCCAGTGCCGAACTATTGAAGTCAGTCGACGTGAATCTCGTGCTAGATTCTACTGGAATCGGCGTCGAGGCGTTGCTCGCCGCAGATTCTCTGGCTCTACCCGGCCCATTCGAGGTCACTGGCGGATCACTGGCACTGTTCGCGGGTACGGGCGGAATAGGAATTACCGGCAGGCTGAATTTCGAAATCAAGAAGCTTGCAAAGGGCCATGTCCAGGCCGCTGCCGGGAACAAAAACGGTGCGCCTAAATTTGAGTTGGAAGGTGCTCTTGATTTTGACACGAAGCTGTTTGACCAAGCGCATTTGGATCTCTGGTATCGCGACGAGCATTGGGGCGTAACGGGAGAACTCGGCATCGAACAGCCCGGCAAGATCAAGGGAATCAAGCGAGCGTCTGCAAAGGTCGAGGTCAAGGACGAGACGGTCAGTGCGACGGGCGAATTCGAGCCAAGTATCAAGGGGATCCAGAAGGGCTCGCTCGCCTTCACGTACGACAAGACGACCGGCATGGAGATCACGGGCGAGATCCTGCTCGGGCAGGGGATTCCCGGCATCAAGAGCGGCAAGCTTGCGGCCACGATCAAGGAAGGCCCCGAGAAGCACTCACTGAGCGGCGACCTCTCGCTGGAGCCGTCGGTCCCCGGCGTTACTGGCGAGGTCAAGGGCCGATACGACGACGGCATGTTCCTCGTCGACGCCCAGCTCGGCTACGAGAAGGGATTCGCGAAGGGCAGCGTCCATCTGGGCGTGACGAACCAGCCCATCGGCGCGGACGGCAAGCCCGGCGGAGCGCCCACGCCGGACGGCGGCGTCGGCGTCTTCGGCGACGGCACGGTGACACTGCAGCTGACTCCATGGCTGACCGGAACAGTCGGGTTGAAACTGACACCCGACGGACAGGTCGAGGTCAGTGGCGAGGTCGCCCTGCCACCGGTGTTCACGGTGTTCGACGAGACGGCGATCACGAAGGAGCTGCTCTCGGTTCACGTCGACATCCCCATCATCGGGGTGGCGGTTGCCGGGCAGCGGATCGGCATCTTCGCGTCGATCGGCGGGTCGGTGCGGGTCGACGCCGGGGTGGGGCCCGGCCAGCTGCGCGACATGGCGCTGAAGGTGACCTACAACCCGGCCAAGCCTGAGGCCACCACAGTAACGGGCAGCGCCAAGTTCGCCGTCCCGGCCCATGCCGCGCTGCGGTTGTCGGTCGACGGTTCGGTCGGCGTCGGAATTCCCGTCGTGAGTGCGAAGGCGGGGCTTACGGTCTTCGGTGAAATCGGTGTGGCCGGCGAAGCCTCGGCAGGCACGGCGGTGACGTGGACGCCGACGGCAGGCGTCGTCCTCGACGCACGGGGAGAGATCTCCGTGGAACCCAAGTTCAAATTCGGAATCGACGCGTTCGTCGACGTAAGTGCCGACCTTTGGCTCACGACAATTGAGATCTATCACGAGACCTGGAAGCTGAAGGAATTCGAGTACGGCTCGAATCTGCGTTTCGGCCTTGCGCTGCCGGTGCATTACGAGTCCGGAAAGCCGTTCGAGATCTCGTTCGATCAGATCCAGTGGACCTATCCGAAGATCGAGCCCAAGGAGCTGATCAGTGGTCTGGTCAAGCAGGTAGTCGGCGAATAGCAGAAGAGAGGTCCCGCCCATGGTCACACTCGGAGAGTCGCCGGCGAAGGCGATTGTCAACCGAGGCGCGTTACGTCTCTCGATCGGCGATCTCGACGGAGCCGAGGCACTCTACCGTGATGCGATCGAAGTCGATCCGGCGAACCCGACCGCGCACACGAACCTCGGATACCTCCTAGCACTGACCGATCGTTACCGGGAGGCAATCGCCCAGTCGGAGGAAGCCATCGCCCTCGAGCCAAAACGCAGCGCACCGTGGGCACATCTCGGCATGTCCCAGCTCGCACTCGGAGACATCGAGCAAGGGCTGTCGTCGTTGTCTCGAGCAGTCCGGCTCGATCCGGAGAATCACTTCGCATGGAACGCGATGGGCCGAGTCCTGCTGGCTCTCGACCGGCCGAACGAGGCAGAACTTGCGTGGGCGTCGGCAGTTGCCGTGCGTCCCGACGATGTGGATCTTCTCGTATCACTCGCCGTGGCATTGACCGCGCAGAAGCGAACGGGTGATGCCCTCCGTGTCCTCTACCGGGCGACCTCTGTCGCGCCTGACTCGTCCAGAGCCTGGTGCCAGCTCGGGATCGTGTCGATCGTGAACCAAGACTATGGGACGGCCAGCGATGCTCTGCTGAACGCGCTCGACCTGGATCCCAAGGACGATTCGGCACGCTTTCACCTTGCGATGCTGCACGTTCTCATCGGCGCGCGTGATGAAGCAAGGACTGCTCTGGCAACACTTGTCGATCGGAAGACGCCCGTTGCCAGCGAGGCTGAGGCACTGCTGTCGCGAATTCGCGACGATCTGTAAATCCACTCTTTGCAAATGACGGAGACCATCCGTCGCGGTTCGCACTCAGGGAGGTTTGCATGACAGCGAAGCAGAAGCCACCGCACGCGGATGGTCAACGGCCTGCTGGCGTCCCCACGCCCGGCTCGCCAGCTGGGACGAATCCGTCATTGGGATTTGCCGAGAGGTCCGGACCAGGCGATCCCCGTGTGTTGCCTGAGGCATGGGCACAGCATGTCTTGGTTCAAGCCGACAATATCCAAAACAAAATGCGGGTGGCAATGGCTGCGTCTCCTCCACTCGGTGAACGTCAGCATGGCATTCGCCGTCCCCTCGCCACGTACGACCAAGCGTCAAGATATGCGATCAAGGATTCGATCGAACAATTACTGAACTCGGCGCGATCCGCAGCCCAACGGCGCCGCAGGTCACCGTTGCAATGGGTCCTCGACCGGTGGCGTGGAACGAGGGTCGAGCGGGCGTTTCAAAGTTTGCATGCGGCAGAGGTGTTCTTGATTGAGTTGTTGCCCGCCAGCGACATCGAGGCGTTGATCCCGAGCGCCATCGCGAGCGTCGACGCAAGCTTTGGGCCGGTCGACCCGAGGCGGCAACAGGTGGACAGCTTGCGTGTTGAGCGCGATCCAGCGAGGCGGCGCGCCGGGCTCAAGAATGCGTTGGAAATCGCCTACACATCCTCTGACCAACTACATGCTCGAATCCGTAGCTTTCGAAATATTCTGCTAGCCGCCGCCGCACTCATTTCCATCTTCATGATCGGCCTCGTCGTTGTCGTCACGAACTCGCCATCGTCTATGCCGCTCTGTTTCCACCCAAGCGTCACATCTGGCCAATCAGCGACTGGGGAAGATACCCGCAGCGTCTGTCCAAGCGGACAGGATCCCATCACTCCGCTGCCGCCCGGACGGCAACCCCGACAGCCGGAGGCGCGCGACGTCATGATCGTGGCCGGGCTCGGACTGCTCGGCGGTGCGCTGGGCGCAGCATTTGCGATCCGCAAGCTTCGCGGTTCCTCGACACCGTACGACGTGCCAACTGCTCTCGCGTTGCTCAAGGTGCCGTCGGGCGCCCTGACGGCCGTCGCGGGAGTACTACTGCTCGGCGGCGGATTCGTGCCTGGCTTGTCAGAGCTGGACTCCCAGAGACAGATACTGGCGTACGCGCTCGTGTTCGGCTACGCGCAACAACTCGCAACGCGATTCATTGATGATCGTGCTCAGAGCATTCTCCAGAGCGTTCCAAGTAAGGACGCAGAAATCCAGCACCCAAAGGCTCCGACGCCACTGATCGTTGATGGGACGACGCAACAGCCATCCGTTGGCTCACGCCGGCGGCTGCGGAGACCGCGGTCTAAGCTAAGCCGATAACCACTATTCACGACCGAGCGGGGCAGATTTCGGTAGTAGAATCACGACCGCCACTGCGCGTGCGTTGACCTGTTCACGGCGCCGCATCTAGCCGGCGCCGGATTCCGGCACCCCGCTGACGGAGTTGTACACGTCTTACATGTACTTGCCTCTGGGAGCGGTACACCTCGCCGCCGACACGCCATTGGCGCCCTCAGGACCGGACTCACGACAGGGCAGGGTATTGCCTCCCTTGGGGCTGTGCCCGCGGCGCTCAAGACCGCCGCGAGCAGGGAAAGAAGCGAAAGTCCCTCCAACTCGAAGCTGACGCCGACGAACGCACGGCGCGTAGGTGTTGCGGGGCTTGTGCTCAGCGCGGTCGGCCGCCACGGGCGCCCACTCGGCGGCCACGCGCATCTTCGCCCTCCGGACCGGCGGGCGCGCGCTCGGCCATCTCCTTCCAGAACTGCCTGAGCTCGCTCGCAAGCGAGCCTTGCCACGGCGCCGCTTTGCGCCGAAGGGCACCCCTTAGCAGAGCTTGCTGCCTCCGGCAGAATGCCTCGTTCAGCTCAGTCCGATAGCTCGTTTCCCCTCTCGGGGGGTACGGGCACAGCTCGAACGCACAGCCCTGCTTGCAGTTGGACCCAGGTGGTGAACTCCCTATCATGCCGACACTACGTCTGGGGTCTAGCGGCGAGCGGTCTCCCGCAAGGCATGGCGGCAAGTCCGTCCGGTAGGTGCGCCGGAGGCGCCGCTCGCGCTCCTCGGGTGCGCCGCGCTCGGCAAGATTCAACAGCACAAGTACGTCAGCGACGAGCTGCTGCGCGCGCGGGTCAAGCGCTGTCCATCCGGTTGAGGGCGGAATCCAGAGGTTGTGCCTTCGCAGCCGTCCAGGGTTGGCCGGTTGAGAGCCGATCCGTGCGACGATCCCGCTCTCGTCGATCCAGAGGTAGCGCTCGGGTTGCCCCGTTTCCAATGCCCACACGGCGAGCCGGCATGCTTCGATCACAAGAGGATGGTCCGGTTGCGCGTCCGAGAGCGCCGTCCAATGACGGACGAGCGCATTGGGATCGAGGGAACGCTTCGGATCGGTCCGCCGACCGTCGAGAGGATCACGCAGCGACCACAGAGTCAGCGCCTGAACAAGCGTGAGCCGAGAGAACCAGAATCCGGTGGCTTTCAGCAGCTCCCTCGCCTGCTCAGACAGATAGGCGCGGCCCTCCATTTGGTCATGCGAAGGTCCGGTACGACGATTGGCCGCGTGCTTAAATCCCTGTGCGAGCGCTACCTCGAGCGATAGATGTAGCTCGCGCGCCTCGGGGTCCCTCGCTCGAGCAAAATCTAGCCAGTGCTGGAGGTTCTCCCGCGCAGCTGGCCGGTGCTTTGGAGTGACGGAAGCCGCGACTAGCGGTGCCAGCCAGGCGCGACCGACGAGCTCTCGAAAGCTGTGTTCCGCGCCGTCGGGCTCGACGACCGCGCGGGCGGCGGTCGCAGCCTCGCGGGGGCTGTCAATACCGCTCCGGTTGTCGCTGACGCGCGGCGACCGTAGGGATTTGTCTGGGCCAAGCAGGTCCCGCAGCGCAGCAAAAGCCTCGTCGCCGCCCCCACCGATTTCTTGGATGGCGGCCAGTCGGACCGGGTATGACTCCTCGGCGGTAACTATGTCGTAAAGCTGTAGGTACGCGGGTTTCGTTCCGTGCGCCGGGGCCTCTCTTCTCGGCGCCGCGACTGTCCTGGCCGCCTCCCCGTAGCGTCGCACCAGGTTGATCTTCGCTTCATCGAGAGTCCGCCGGTCTGGAGCCGAGATGCGACTCCAGCGCCCTTGGAGCGCTGTCGCGATTTTGTCGTGCTGCGGAGTGGTGTCGACGCTGTCGATCTCCAGCGCCGCTGCGTAAAGGTCCAGCGCCTTCTCGTCGAGGCGACCATCAGCACTCTTAGAAAGACGGTCTTGCAAACGAAGATTTGTCTCTCCTGATCGCACGTCGACCTCGACCTCGCTGGAGCCGTGCCCTCGCGCTTCCCTGACCTTCCTTCGGGAATGCATTACCAGCGCGATCAAGAGTTCTCGTCCCGGATTCTTTAGCGCATCTGCCAAATAGTCTTCGTCTAGTAGCGCACTGTCAATAAGAATGGAGCCCAGGTAGGCTTGCATAATGCTGTGCTGGAAGCGGACGCTATCACCCCGCGCCTCCACCAGTCCGAGTTGGGCACCCCAGGTGGCGGCCAAACGTATGTCGGAGGCGTCGTCGAGATCACGCTCCAGCCTCTGAAGGATCGGTGACCGTTGTGTGCCTCGGGCCTCCTCTGCCCCCGCAACGGTCGGTTCACCTTCCAAGTCGTTGAACTCCTCGTACTTGACATGCAAACTGTCATTCTTCAGTCCGATGCAGGCGAGGCCCGACAATTTGAGCACACTGGAGCGGCGATCTTTCGCGGAAAGCGGCAATCCGGGCGTGAAGTGCCCGCTGATTAGGCCGGCGATCCACGTGTCAAGGAGGCGCAGTCGAAGTTCCGCCCTATCTACGTTGCGGGTATCGAACCAGCCGCTGTCTCTGGTCGACGAGACGTATTCAATCAAGCCAGCGTCGTGCAGCTGGCGAGCAATCTGCAGATAGAGGGGCGTCTCGGCGACATCTGCCGTCTCCACGACCCAGTCCAGCCTGCGTTCGTCCTGGCCTAAGCCCTTGGACCGCACGTACTCTAAGGCTGCCTCCTCGCTAAGCGGTTCCAATTCGATGATCGCCGCCTCCATTGCCCGAAGCGGGTTGTGGGGCCTCGACGCCACGATAAGCGGTAGCCTGTCGTTATTCGCCTGTCGGATAGCGAGCCGGATGAGGTTGTCACGGTCCTTCTCGGCGGCGCCCTCGTTGAGTGCCTCCTCGAGGCCGTCTGCGAGAACCACTATCTGCTGATTGCTATAGAGATGCCGCCAAGCTTTCTCTCCCTCGGCATTGGACAGGAGCAAGTTTTCTGACTCGGCAAGGAACCGCTTCTGCGCTAGCTCGCGGAAATCAAGTCTATCTTGAGCGTCGCGCAGTCGAACAGGCACCGGGACGGCACCTTGTTCGGCAAGCCGCTTGGTCAGCTGTACGAGCAGGGCAGTCTTTCCCGTGCCAACCCCGCCGACGATCACATGTGGGCGACGGCTCCGTGGATCTATCACGTCGTCGATAATGACATCGCAGAGCTGGTCCCGGCCCACGACTTCGCCGACCATGTTGCCCGCCGTCTGCACGAGCTCCTGTGGCCTTTCTCGAGCCTTTCGTACGTAGGGTCGACGAACCCGGCTGAGCCTAACCAACAGGAATACCGCTGACGCAACGGCCAGAGAGAGAACCGGGACAATTGTTCCGGCAAGCGTGCTGCACGAGAATTCCGTGTTGTTGCACGCCTTTTCAGTATTGAATGGGAGGGCATTCGGATTGTTCCAAAGCACCACATAGAGGGATTGGCCGACCCATAGAACCAGAATGACGGCGCCGACATAAGAAAGCGCGGCCGCGGCCGTGACAAATGGTCGCCGACTCCGCCACTTTTGCTGCCCGGCGACCCTACGGAGTCCATGATGCATACGGCGAGAACTGAAGGCTTGGGCAAACGGCAGGGAGAGCCGAGACAGCAGTCGCTGCAGTCGAAGGCTCAGTGGTCCTGCCGCAGGGCGCTGACTAGTCCGTTGGGGCGGGCGATCGGAGGAGGGGCTCATTGTGCCTACCTAGTAGTCAGCTGAAAACCATGGCCATAGGGCCCGAAGTGGATCGTGCGTGCGACATGCGCTCGGAGTTTCCGACCTGCGTAGTAGATCGAGCGTCGGCGATTGGCGTTGGGATCGGAACTCGCGCATGAGAAGGGGTTGATACGCGTCCAATCTCCTGGCCTGCCAGCCAGTTGCCCTGGACAACATGCGCCTCGATTAGCGCCGGCTGAGCGCGCTCCTGTGGCGTTACGCTGCTCCGCGCGAGCATCGCCGCATCTACGGCGTCAGCACGGCGCCTCGCTCGAGGGAGCACGAGGCTTAGGGCTCCAAGGGCATTCAGTAGGCGCAGCCGGATGCGATCTCGCCCGGTGAGCACGCACTCGCGGCGCCAGCCGAAAAGCAGGTCGACGGCTCCACTGCCGCTCGCCGCCACAACAAGATCGTCCGTCGAAAGCAAGCGATGAACGAGGCAGGTGATCCATTCGCGTACGACGAAGACGTGCATGAAGGCGTCCCGGCGCAGCGAGCGCCGAGGAGTTGTCCGCGGCGACGAGCAGAACGCAACGACTCCTGAGGCGCCCGCGCGCGGACCGCGAGTTGGCGAACGCTCAGCGGTCCCCGATGGGCCAGACGTGCTGGCCGCGCGTCGGCGCTCGACTACGCGAAAGTTCTGCGGACGAATGCGAGAAGCGCCTGCCACCCTCCAGTACCTCAACGCGTGAAAGGCAGGCCATGAGGGCGGTCCGCCGAATCGGTGCAGCAGAGCGATGTTGGGGCAACCCCGCGTCGGACGTCCCAGCATGGTTACGCAGTCCGTCACGTTTACGCCCCCGTTGGTCCGGAACCCGATGGACGGTAGCTAGCCGCGCGTCACCGGGTCGTCACTGTTCGTACGATCGGGCCGCCGGATGCGGCCTCAGATGATCTTTCCGGTGGATTAGCCGGCGAGGAATCGCGGAACCGCTGTTACCGCCGGCGTCGCTTCCGCGGTCTACCGGGAGCGCGTGACATCAAACGTGACGCGAAATGGAGTCTGAGGCAGCGCTTGATAGCTAACCGTGAGACCAGAATCCCAATAAATATAGGCTTCTGAGGTCATCGTCTCCGCCTGGGCGTGGACTTTTAATCCCTAGGTTCCGGGTTCGAGCCCCGGGGGGCCCACCGTATAAAGGGATTATGGTGTCGCCGGTGGGTGCGAACCAGAAACGAACCAGAAACGAACCACTTACTCGGCCGCGGCAATGAGTGGTTCGAGGGCGTCGGCGAAGTCGATCGCAGTGAGCGCACGCCGGCCGAGGTAGTAATCCATGGTGGTCGAGGGCCGGCTGTGTCCGAGCTGGTCGGCAACGTGGCGGATGCCGTAGCCCTCGTCGTCGAGGCGGGACGCGACGGTCTTGCGGAACACGTGGCTGCTGACCCATGGATAGCCCACCCGGTTGAGCGCCTGCCGCAGGTCGGCCTGGGTGTTGGACGATTCGCGGATCAGCCTGGTCGGGGAGGTGAAGATCACCCCACTCGGTCCCGGCGGATGGCCATTCAACGGTCTCCGCTTGATCATTCGAACCAGGTGCGGCGGCAGGTGCGGGATGCGTTCCGAGCCGGCTGTCTTCGTCCGTGGCTGGATCTGCAGCCCGGCGCTGGTAACGCGGACGACGGTGGCGTTGATGTGCACGGTGCCGGCATCCATGTCGAGGACGGCTTCCCGGACTGCGCAGGCTCCACCGATGCGTACCCCCGGTGCCGAGCATGAACTCCACGCCGCCGGGCAGGTCCAGTCGCACCGCGGTCGGATCGTTGCGCAACCGACCGAGCATGTCGGCCGCTTCGCCGATGCTGAGCGCGCGGACTCGTTTGCGCGGGCAGACGATCGGGCGCGTGTCGCGCACCGGGTTGACCCGTAACGCGCCGTGGCGCACGGCGCACTGGCACAGGCTCGAAAGCGCCCGCCGGGCGGCGCGGGCAGGCTGCGGACCGTGGCTGGAGCGGATCGACATCAACGCCGTTCGATGCCCGGGACGCTCGGCTCGCCCAGACGCAGTGATCCGAGCGTCAAGATCAGATAGCGACGGGCAGCGGCACGGTACAGCTGACGCGTGCTGACCGCCACGTCGGACCGGTCGAGCTCGTCCAGCCACACCGGTACCGCCGACACCAGTCGGCTGGTGCCGCTGATCTCTTGGTCCCCGCAGCCGACTCGTTCCCGCACCGCGACCATCAACCTTGCACCGGCGTCGGCCTCGGTGCTGCCCCACCGGGTCACCGCGCGAAGCACACCATCTGTGTCACGGATTCTTGTTCGAGCCCGGACTCGTCCGGACCTGGCGCGGTGAAAGTCGATCCAGCCATGAATCCCGACCGGCAGTGGTGGACGCCCCATGCCAGCAGGCTGGCACGGGAAGGCGAGCGTTCCGCGTCCGTGGACGGACGCATTCGAGACGCGCTACCGCCGGTGTGGCACATGCCCGGCTTCGCTGCCGGTGCACGAGCCGCACAAACCGTGTTGCCCGGTCAAGGGGCGTGCGAATGACCGGCGTTCCGCGGCGCGGTCCGTGTATCGGTGCCATGACTGCCGCCCGTGACGAGCTGTGGCGCCTCGTCGAGCAGTTGCCCGAGGAGCAGGGCTCGGTTACGTCCGCGACATTCACCGGTTCCCGACCCGCGACAACTTCGCTGCCTACAACGGCACTGCGCCCATCGACGTGTCTTCGGGCAACCGCAAGATCCAGCGGCTGTCCCGACGCGGGAATCGCCAGCTCAACCACGCCATCCACATGGCCGCCGTCACCCAGATCCGCAACCGTGGCACCGCCGGTCGCAACTACTACGAGCGCAAACTCGCCGAAGGCATGACCGGCAAGTCCGCCCTACGCGCACTGAAACGCAAGATCAGCGACGCCATCTGGGCCCGCATGATGACCGACGCGCGACGCGTCGCAAACGAAGCCGAGAAGGACCCGGGAGGGCAATCGGGGAACGACTCTGCATCCAGCGCGGCCGGCTCACACCCCGAAACGCCAGCTCTTCGGACAAGCCACTCCCGGGTCGCCACCAACCCTACGAGTGACAGCGCCAGACCGCAGCCAGCAAGGAGCAATCGAACTTCAACACCGCGCCGCCGAACCGCTTGACAACAAAGAGGCCTCGATCTGCTCGAAGCCGGAGCTTGCGAGTAGCACCGTAGATGAGGCGATCTCGAGCAGATCAACGTTCCTGTCATGCCGATTGCACGCGGCTTGCTGCGGATCTTGACTATTCGGGTATCGGCGAGCGAACGCCCTGCTCGGATCCGAGCTGCAAGGCTGGCAAGAGCGGGGCGATGACGGAGAGGTGCTGGGTACTCAAAGCGTGAGCAGTGGCTCGGAGTATGACGGCGCCTCGGTTAATGTGCTGTCACCGCCCGAGGCCATCCTGCAACGACCAGCGACGTATTCGGTGACCTCGATCAGTCGGACTGGCTCCTGGCCATGGCCGTCAGCACGGTGCAAGCCGTTGTTCCCTCGTTGGAGGAGAAGTCTCCGCTACCTGCGCGCATCGTGACATCGGTCGAGACGGACGGAAGCTTCGCCGCGTGGGTGTGACTGTTTGCGTCGAGAAGATGGCAGGGCGGGCCGGCGTCGCTGCCCGGGTCCGCCTCGTGTGTCGTAGCGTTTGCCTCCGCTACCGGCACCTCCGCCCTGGGAAGGAAGCAGCGCATGGCCTCGCTCGTCCTCAAGATGTCCGTCTCGCTCGACGGCTTCGTCGCACCACCCGACGGGAGCACCGGCTGGGAGGCCGCGGGCCGCTCCCCCGACGGCGCGAGCTGGACGCTCGAGACCGTGAGCAATGCCGGTGTGCATCTCATGGGTGCCGCCACCTACGCCAGGTGGGCCGACTTCTGACCCAGCGCCCCCGGGCCGTTCGCCAAGCCGATGAACGACATTCCCAAGGTCGTGTTCTCGAACTCCCTGGAGTCTGCCGACTGGGCCGAGACGACGATCGTCTCCGGCGACCTGACCGAAGCGGTCACGCGACTCAAGCAGGAGCGCTCCGGCGGGTACTTGCTCGCTCAGGGCGGTGCACGGTTCGCCCGATCGCTGGTCGAGACCGGCTTGATCGATGAGTACCGCCTTGTCATCCACCCCGTCGTCTTGAGTGCCGGCGAGCGGCTCTTCACCGCACCGCTCACCATCGACCCGATCAGCACCACCGCCTTCAGCGGCGGAGCCGTCGCCCACGTCTTCGCGGCGCATCCCTGATCGAGCCTCGACGACAACCGGAGCAGACGCTCGCCGCGGACACGTGCGTTCGGGAGCCGTCGTTCGGCGCGGCTCGTAGTCGATCACCTATCCGCGCGTTATCACTCTGGATTGATCTTTTGCGCGCGCTCGGGCGTGCGTTACTGGACGTTGGGTCAGACGGCCGGGATCGCCAACTCAGCCGAGTTGCGACCGTTCGAGTTCGGACGCCTCGTTCCGGCGCGACCGCCGCATTTCATGCTGACGCACCGTTAGGCGAGCCGGCCTCCTGGTGTCTCGAGTACTGTCCGCGCCCGCGTCTACGCTCCGGCCATGAACCGCACCGACCGCATGTACGCCCTGGTCGAAGAGTTGCGGGCGGCAGGCTCGAGGGCGCGCACGGCACGACAGCTGGCCGCGCACTTCGAGGTCAGCGTCAGAACCATCGAGCGCGACCTGAGCGCGCTCGGACAGGCCGGCGTCCCGCTGGCGACCAAACAAGGGCGCACCGGGGGGTACACACTTGACCGCTCGATGAGCCTGCCGCCGCTGAACTTCACGCCGCGCGAGGCGGCGGCCGTCGCCGTGGCGCTGAGCCGAAGCGAGCACGTGCTCTTCAAACGTGACGCCCGCAGCGCCCTGCAGAAGATCGTGGCCGCGATGCCCGAACGGGCCCTGCAAGAGGCCCGCGCGACCGCCGAGAAAGTGCGGCTACTCGTCCTGCCGACGCCCGACCCCGATGCCGAGGTCGCCGAGACCATCTGGCGGGCCGTCCGCGACAACCACGTACTACGTATCCACTACATCGACGTCGGCGGAATCGAGACCGAGCGCGAAATCGAGCCGCAGCACGTCGTGGTCGGTCCCAACGGCTCGTACCTCACCGCCTGGTGCCACCTCAGAAGTGACGACCGGGTGTTCCGGATGGATCGCATCACCCGGGCCGAGCGGACATCCGCGCGGCCCATGGCGCCGGGGGTCGTCGCCGAACCGGTTGTCGATGGCCACGAGACGAAGCTGCCGGCCGCCGCGCTGCGTCCGGAAGATCTGCTGCCAAACACCGACATAGGGCTGTCGCGAGGCGGCGAGAAGGTGGGTGCAGCCCGCCGCCACGGCGGGTGATCCGAGACGAGAAGGAGACACCCATGTCCCACCCCGCTCCCGGCGCGCTGGCCTGGTTCGAGGTCGCCACCAGCGATCCGGACAGCGCCGAGCAGTTCTACGGCAGCCTCTTCGACTGGACCTTCGAGGCCGACGGCCCCGCCGCCTCCGGCGGCCTGGACTACCGCAACATCAAGGCCTCCGGCGCCGCCGCTCCGATGGGCGGCATCTTCGGCACCGGCGGGCAGTTGCCCGGCCACGCCGTGTTCTACATCCTCGTCGCCGATGTCGAAGGCACGTGCGCCGACGCCGAGCAACTCGGCGGCTCGATCGTGAGCAAGCACCTCGACCCCGGTCCCGGCGCCCCGAAATTCGCCTACCTGCGTGACCCGGCGGGCAATCAGTTCGGTGTCTTCAGCCCGCCGGCGGCCTGATGGCGCGAGACGCGAAGGGCACGTCCTCGCCGGGGCAATCCGGCGGGGGCGACGCCCGTGCCCTGTACGACACACTCACCGACGATCTGCTCTACGACCCCGCCATCGGCCGAGCCACCATGATGGGCTACCCGTGCGTGCGGCTGGCCGGAAGATTCGTCGCGTCATACGACGACCAGGCCGGCTGTCTGGTCGTGAAGCTGCCTCACGACCGGGTCGCCGAACTCGTCGAGAACGGCAGCGGCGACCCGTTCGCCCCAGCCGGCAAGGTCTTCCGTGAGTGGGTATCGATCCCCGCCGTCGACCACACGCTATGGCACACGCTGCTCGCTGAAGCCGTTGACTTCGCACGCAAAGGGCTAGCTGAGTAGCGCCCCGACAGGCCTGACCCGCCACCCGGGCGCGTCACCTCGGCCGCCTATCCCGCCGCCCATTGCGCCAGCATCAGCCCAGGGTCTGTCGCCTGGAGGTCAGGAAGATGTAGGTCGCGGCGCGCTCGGCGGCCCAGGGGTGGCCGGCGTTCAGATCAGCGGCTGCCGTTGTGCTTCTGAGTGCGCGCCGTGCCGGTCTGGTCTTCGTGGCCCACGATCTGGATATCGGCGAGGCTGCGGCAGTTCGCGTTGGTCCCTAGACCGTGGCGGCGAAGATGCGGATCGTGGACCGGACCCGCTGGAAGCCGGTGACCTGGCTCCACTCCTCCTTCGCCAGCGCCATGAGCATCGGGCGTAACGGATAGCAGGCGGCGACCTCGTCGCGCCACCGCTGTCGCCGCTCCGACGAGTCGACACGGACTGGGACCAGTTCTTGTCCTTGAGCATGCCCTCGCCCGGCTCCCTCCGACTTCGACCTCTCGACGAAGGTGCGCCACCACCGTGTCCACCACGGGGGACGGCATCAGCGAGGCCCGGCGGTGTCGGCGAAGACGCGGCCGCCCGGGAGTTTCCGCTCACACGGCGTCCAGATCGATCACACCGTCGACAATTCGGTGCCGCCTCCCGAATATCGCTGCCGAGGCTGTAAGTTAGGTAACTGACTCACTCATCTAACCTCAAGGGGTACCAGCCATGACCGGTGTGGGAACCGCAGAGCCTGTCCTCGGCACGGGACGAGGCAAAGCCGTACTCGCCTTGCTCCTCGCGATCGGATTCCTCGACTTCGTCGACGCATCGATCGTCAACGTCGCGCTGCCGTCGATCCGCAGGGACCTTGGGTTCAGCGTCCAGAACCTGCAATGGGTCCTCAGCGCCTACCTGCTCACCTACGGCGGCTTCATGCTGCTCGGTGGTCGCCTGGCGGATCTGATGGGCCGGCGGCGTCTGGTAGTCGCCGGAACGTTGCTGTTCTTCGCCAGTTCGATCTCCGGGGGTGCCGCCCAGAATCCCGGCACTTTGGTGGGGTCCCGGCTCGCGCAGGGGGTCGGCGCGGCGATGATGCTGCCCGCGGCGCTGTCAATCCTGACGACGACGTTCAGCCATCCGATCGACCGGGCGAAGGCGCTTGGCGCGTGGGGGGCCCTCGGCGGGCTTGGTTCGGCCGTGGGCGTGCTACTCGGTGGCGTCCTGTCGGACTACTTGAACTGGCGGTGGGTGTTCTTCGTGAACCCGCCGGTCTGCTTGGTGGTCCTGTTCGCCATCGTCAGGCTCTTGCCTGCTGATGGGCCTCGACACCGAGGACGTCTGGACGTCATCGGGGCGGTCTTGCTGACGGCGGCGATGCTGCTGCTCGTCTACACGATCGTCGAGGCACCGGACAAGGGCTGGGGCACCGGCCGCACCATCGGCGGCCTGATCGGGGCCGCCGCTTTGCTGCTCGTCTTCGCCATCTTCGAGGCAAACCAGAAGCACCCGCTGTTCCCCTTCTCGATCTTCAAGATCAAGGGACTCGGCGAAGCGGACCTGACCATGGTGATAGCCATGGCCGGCTTCTACGCGATGTTCTTCTTCCTCACGCTGTACCTGCAGAACGTGCTGCACTTCTCCCAGATCAAGGCCGGGCTCGTGTACATCCCGGCGACATTCGGGGTGGCGTTCACCGCGGGCATCGGGTCGAAGTTGATGCTGAAGACGGGAACGCGGCCGCTGATCGTGCTGGGCGCGCTCCTCGGGGCTGGCGGCATCCTGTGGTTGTCGTTCATCCCGGCACACGGCACCTGGCTCGGGAACGTGTTCGTCCCACTGGAGATCATGTCGTTCGGCCTCGGCTTCGTCTTCGTCGGCGTCACCACTGCCGCGCAGGCCGGCGTACCTGAGCGGCAGGCCGGGCTGGCGGCAGCGATGATCAACGCGTCGACCTGGCTGGGCGGCGCGCTAGGGGTTGCGATCTTCTCCGCAATTGCCGCCTCCCGGACGAACCATCGGCTTGCCGCCGGCGTCTCGCAGCCGGAGGCACTCACCAGCGGGTTCCGGGCCGCGTTGCTGGCATCGGCGATCTCCCTGGTCGTGGCGGCACTGATTGCGTTCCGTTCTCGCAACGCCACGGCCGTCGACATGACCGGCGCCGATGCGGCCACGCGTGCTATCCCGCAGGTCGTCGAGGCTTGATCGAGGGGCCCGCTTCAGCGAGCTCGTCGATCCACCGTTCGAGGCGACGCACCTCTGCCCGGAGCAGGGGTGCGTCGCCGAACGTGTTGGCCAGAAGGGTCGCTCCTTGGATCCCCGAGATCAGATGCACCGCCAGGCCGCGGGCGTCACGGAGCCGCAGTGCTCGGAACTGGGCCTCGGCCCAATCCAGGACCGTCCCAAGTAGTTCTCGGGCGTGTTCGGCCAGCGCGTCGTGACCCTTGTTGAGCTCGTAGGACAAGCCGCCCAGCGGGCAGCCGTCGGCGGCGATCGTTTCAGCCTGCGCGGTCCACAGCTCCGCCAAGCCCTTCAGCCGCGCCTGCGGCGTGCGGCGCTCGTCGAGCTGGCTAAGCTGCTCGCACAGCGAGGCCTTCCACTGCTCGATTACCGCGTCCACCAGTTCATCGCGCGTCTTGTAGTAGTAGTAGACGTTTCCGAGGGGGACGTCGGCTGACGCCGCGATATCCGCCAACGTGGTCCGGTGCACGCCCTGACGGTGCAACAGTTCCGTCGCGCTGGCGACGAGCCGTGCGCGTTTTCCGCCACGTTGGGAGTTAGTCATCTCACCAATATGGTACTGGCCGGCGTGCCGACTGGATGCCGCAGGCGGTTGACGAAGTGCCTTGTCCAGAGCGCTGATGCGCAGGCCCCGGCCGCCTGCGGACCCGGCGCCGGAGCCGGGCTTGTCTTCTCGGAAGGTGCTAACTGGTTGAAACACTAACTGGTTCGACGGCGTCGTACTTCGCCACGGGCCCACGGAACTGGAAGTCCGTCCATGCGAGACAGCCGGGCGTCCCAGAGCGGCGCGTAGGACTAGGCGTCGTATCAGTTAGTAAGCTGACTTATAATAGGCGTCCATCATGAACAATGTCAGCAGGGAGAGTTCACCATGTACGTTGTATTGCTTCGACTTGCCGATGGCACCAAAGTCGCCGAGCAGCTGGGCAGCCACCGGCAGTGGCTGCGACAAGGATTCGACGATGGAGTGTTCCTCTTGACGGGCGGTATTCGGCAGGCTGGTGGCGGAATCGTTCTGGCAGCTGGCCTCGCGCTCGACGAGCTCACCGCGCGGCTCGCCGAGGATCCGTTCATCGTTCACGGCGTGGTGACTCCGGAGGTCGTCGAGCTGGACGTGACGATGAACGACTCGCGACTTGCGTTCCTAGCCGGCTGACATGCGCGCGACCTGTGTGGTGGAGATCTCGAGGTGTTAGGGCGCGTCGCTTTCGTCCCGTTGGTGCTTCGGGCCGCGTGCGGGTCACCGCCTGGGGTCCGTCACCGGTCTCACCTATGCTTGTGAATTGCAAGTGCACGCCCTAACGTGCAACTTGCAAATCACAAGCGCCCAGGAGGCCGGCTATGAGGGAGATCGCGGACACGCTGACACTCGGTGCGCCGGCGTCGGCTGTCTGGGCGGCCATCGAGTCGCCTGACGAGCACGCGAAGTGGCACCCATTCGCTACCGCGATCAAGGGCGCCCATGCACTCGGCGAGGTGCGCGAATGCAGCGTGCTGATTCGTGGCAGTCCTGGAACAACGCGAGAGACGTGCACCACCTACGACGCGGGACAGGCGATCAGTTGGCGCGTCGATGCCGACTCCTCTGGCTTCTCGCGAATGGTCACCGAGTGGACATCAGGGTTCCGGCTGGCTCAGGACCGCGAATCGACGGTCGTCACCGCGTGGAGCAACTTTCGGCCCAAGTGGTTCGTACTACCGATGCTTCCGATGATCCGCAGCAAGTTCCACCAGACGCAGAGGGAGATCCTCGCTGGACTGCGGCTTCACGTGGAGGGTAAGTGAGCCGAGTGTCCCGGCGCTCGACCTGCCCGATCAGCTCGGCGCTCGACGTCCTCGGTGACAAATGGACCCTGTTGGTGATGCGCGACATGCTGCTGGTTGGGAAGCAGCACTACCGCGAGTTCCTCGCGTCGGAGGAGGGCATTGCCACCAACATCCTCGCCGACCGGCTGGCCCGGCTGGACGCGTGCGGCTTAGTCGAAAGGACGATGGACGATCCGCGCTCGGGCAAACAGGCGTACCGGCCCACCGAAAAGGGGCGCGACCTCATTCCCGTATTGCTGGAGCTGATGAGCTGGAGCGACCAGCACGACCCTGGCGCGGTCGCACAGCGATCTTTGGTCAACGCCTATCGCGCGGACCCCTCCGGAGTGACGGCCGCGCTTCGCGAGGCGGGCAGCGTGGCTGCTTACCTCGCGTCGAGTCAGAACGGCACGTGAAGATTCTTCGAGCTCTAAGTCGTGGCGCCCACGACTACTCCGGCCCCTTGCTGTAAGCCCCGGGCGCGTGCTGTGAACCGGCCGGGCCATCGGACTGTGTCGTCAAGAATCGGGTCTGCTACACGGAGGAGTCAGGCGGATAGGCGACCGTGTCGGCCGCCTAGGTCTCGTTCTGGTTGGCCAACCCCGCAGCATTACGACTGGCGAGCACTCCGCGCCGAGTAGCGAGCCGGCCCGAATCGCCTTACAACGCAAGGGAAATGCGCCAGGCCTCGTCTGCTGCTTGCACAGCTTGACGGCCATGTGCCCACGCGTCCGCGCATAACGCACGAGACGTTGGGGCGAACTGCCGCGAAAGTGTGCGCGCAATCCGGCGTATTGCACTCGACCGACGATCAGGCCGGCGTGAGGTGTCATCCGCGCGCGCGGAGCGTAGCCAGGTCCGAGCCGTCGCTATGCGCGCTCGGCGTGCCGCGCTCACGGCGCGCAGATCGATTAGTAGGGCGCAATGATGGAGTGCCGCATATGCATTTCATGCCGAGTTCAGGACGGATGTGTTGGTCGTCCTCGGCTTCGCGATCGATCCAGTTGGCGACCAGCCAGCGTTTGTGGCGCGCGGCCCGGTTCCCAGCGTCGTCAGTCTCGAGGTTGGCACGGTGCGCTGGCTCGATCTCGTCAGCGTCCGCGAGCCGGCGTACGCGGCAGAACCAAGCCTCTGGTCTCGGTCACTCGGCGGCATTAGAGTGTGACCACCCCAACGGGGGTCGTAATTGTGTTGCCGCTTCCTAATGCGATCCGTAGGCTCCGGCGTCCGCCAGAAGATCGAAACGACGTGACACCGACGGCAACGTCATGGGCCTACAACGTCACCCCGATCGGTGCAGGACACGCGCCCATCGCTGCCAAGACGGCGCTCGGACCGTCGTCCCAGCTCTATCGGCCATGGATAGGCCGCTCTACCGTGCTGCGATCTTTGTCGACGGGGACCTCGCGTGTGCATCCGCGGCAGGGAAGTCAGCGTTTGACCGTTACGAGTCACCGCCACACTTGCGTTGCCGTCGCGGTCGCAATCGGCGTGCTCGTTGCCGGCGGTTGCGGCAGCGGTGCCCACACCAACGGTCTGGAAAAGAAGTCCGCGACGCAGGTGCAGCAGGCTGCTGCAGGGGCGCTCAAGGCCGCCAAGAGCGTCCACCTAACCGGGACGGGGCGCAGTGACAACACGCCGGTGCGGCTGGACCTGCGGATTCAAGGCCAGGCGAGCGCCGGCACGATCGGGTTGGCGGCGGGCACCCAGTACGAGATCACCGCGATCGCCAATGACGTATACATCAAAGCCGATCGGCGGGGATGGCAAGCGCTGGGCGCACCTGCGGCGATGCAGAACCTGGCCGGCCGGTGGGTCAAGGTCCCTGATCACAGGAACCTTGAGGGCTTTTCCCTTGACGCCCTCGCGGCCCAACTGATCAAGCCCGACAGCCCAGTCGAGCCGAAGGTCGACCAGACAAGGCTCGACGGCAAGAAGGTTGTCGTCATCAGCCAGCAGAACGGCTCCAAGCTCTACGTCGCGAACACCGGCCCCGCCTACCCGCTCCGCGGTGACTACAAGGGGCCGGACGCAGGACGGCTCGACTTCACCGAGTACGGCGTCGACTTCCACATCACCGCGCCTAGCTATGCGGTCAATGCACCCACGGACACGCACACGGCCACAGCGCCGCCGGCGACGACACCTGCGCCTACGACCTCGGGACCTATGACCGGTCAAGAACTGCTGTGGCTTCAGGCGGTCGAGCAGTTGCTCCCGAAGATGGACAAGGTCTTCGACACTGCTCCGACTAACCTCACGAGTTCCGCGCTGGCCTCCTTGGCATACCAGCTTCGTGGCTGCAGCCGCGAGCTGAGTCGAATCGGCTCCCCCACTGCCCGGCTACAGCCAGTTTCCGTCCTGGTCCACCAGGCCTGCCAGGAGTACGACAAGGGAGCGCAATGCTTCGAGGATGCGGCCCGAATGGGTATTCCCTCCAGTTCGGCCGACGAGCAGGCGTTTGAGCGGAAGGTCGACTGCGGCTTTGCCGCTTCAGAGAAGGGCGGCGAGCCGCTGACCCAGGCCCTGAACAAGGCCGATGAAATCAAAGCCGCCGCTCACTGAACGCTTTCACCGAACCCCATCCGGCATGCGAGCCGGGCCTTCTCAAGGTGCCACTTCTTCCAAAGACTTGCCGCAGCTGCTGGGCGGTCGGCAAGCACACGCGCAAGAGCGTCGAGCCAGTCCCCCAGACAAGCATCTCGTCGAGCCCAGTTCAGGGCCGCCGTCGAGACGCCCGCACGTCGACGGGCATGCATTCCGAGGCCGATCCGCTTGTGCGACAAGCAAGATCATCGACTTGGATGTCCCCTCTCAGCGCCGCAGCCACCCCGCAGACGGTCCCTCACCGGGGCTGAGAGGAAAGGACGGAACGGGGCGGAGTCGGATAAACCCGGCCGACCAGGGCATCGAAGTGGCTGACTGTCGGCCGACACCTGCCTAGGTCACGCCCCGTTCGCAATCGGACGCACTTCGAGGGGGCCGACGGCTTGCGGCTCGTCGACCCCGATGCGGGCTGATCACCAGGCGGCCGGGCGGGCTTGGAAGGTGCCGTGCTCCCAGCCTGGCGTGTCGCTACGGGACGGGACGAGCCGTCCAGCGCACAGGCTGCGGGCACGCAGGCCGGCGGCGATCGCCGGGACAGCGGCGATGGTGTTGGGGATGCGCGCCGCGTCATGCATGATCACCACACCACCGGCTCGCACCTGGAGCACGTTGGTGACGAGCTGCCGGGTGAGGATGCCGGCGTAGTCGTTGGAGTCGACGGTCCAGCCGACCTCGATGAGTCCAAGCTCGCGAGCGAGTCGCTGCACGGCGGCGCTGGTGTCGCCGTAGGGCGAGCGGACGAACTGCGGCCGCCGGCCGGTAGCCGACGCGATCGCCTGCTTCGCGCGGTCGAGCTCGGCGATCACCTGTCGCGCTGTCAGCGCTGGCGTGCTCGTCGACGCGCCAGTGAGCGAGCGGTGATCCCAGGTGTGGTCTTCCACGGCGGTTCCGTACGCCACGGTCTGGCGGGCCAGCTGCGGGTACTCGGCGACACGCTCACCGACGTCGAAGAACGTCGCGCGCAGCTCGGCACGGCGCAGCGCCGCGAGCAGCCGCGGCGTGGACACCGGGTCGGGACCGTCGTCGAAGGTCAGCGCCACATAGCCGTTGCGGCACGACGCGGAGGGCCGGGCAGGCGCGCTGACCGCCCGGGCGTGAGTGGCGCGGCGGGCCACCGTGCCCGCGCTCGCCGGACGGGCCGCAGGCCGAATGGCCCTCGCGGTGGCCGTCACGCTCGGGCCGGACCTGGTCGGGCGGGGAACGGCCTTGCCGTGTCCCACGGTCGCGGTGCTGACCAGCAACCCGAACGTGGCCAGCCCAGCCAGGCCAAAAACCCAGCCATGCGCATGACCAACCTTGACATCCATGTGCCGCCCTAGCCTGCCACACGTATCAAGACCGTTTGGATGGAGCGGGCTCAGCAGCACCACGACCCCCGCCGGACGAGCGTTCGCTCGTGCCTACCGGCCTCACCCGACCTTAGACAGCAACGGCTGCCGATCAGCCGGGCTGCCTTGTCGCTCGGCTGGATCTCGATCGTGGTAGGCCGGTGACCGCGCCGGCCCGGATGACGTCCATGTTGAGGCTTGGCGAGCGGGGTCCAGCGGCAGACGCCGAAGCGGCACTGCCTGTTGGTCGCGTACACGCCGGGCAGGATGCCGGCGCCGAAGGCCAGCATGCTGTGCGTGACCATCGCCGGCGCGGCCAGCCCACGTGCGCCGGCAGTGACCGGTCACGAAGGCGGGGAAGAGCGTCCTACCGCTGTGCGGCCATCCCCCCTCATAGCTACCGATCGTAGGGTCGGGGCGTCTGGTCAAGGCTGGTCCCGCAGAGCCCATCGTCTGGCCGGGATAGTGGACGGGAGTCGATCACGCGAGACTGAGCGCGCATAACAATGCAGTACCAGCCGCCGACAAGTGCCCGGGCCCTGCGCCCGAATCGGCGATCAGATCGATCTGCTCGATCCCGTTGCGTGATGGCAGAGCGCGTCCGTCTCACGTCGGTTCTACGGTGGTTTTCTCCTTCGCTTGCTGGGGGCGCGGCGGTCCCACGCGCGGCGGGGTTTGCCCCTTATGCGACAGCGAACTCGGCCAGCCGCGGATCCATCACAGCCGCAAGCCGAAGGCTGCCGATGGCCTCCGCCGCTCGGTTCGGCCGCTGCAATACCCGGCCCAGCAGCAGGTGCGCGTACGCCTCGGATGGCGCGCGTGCGAGCACCGCCCGGGCGGTTTCCTCCGCGCGTGGCAGTTGATCCGAGTGGTAGTAGGCACGGACCAGCAGAAGCTGGGTCCCCACACCGCCCTGCTCGACGATGCCGGCGAGCAGAGTTGCGGCGCCCGCGTAGTCGTCGGCCTCGAAACGTCGGACGGCACGGTTGTACTGCTCCGCGGTCGAGACGCCGGGCATCGTCTTCTCCTTCGCCTCCGGCCGACACAAACGGTGTCGTCCCGCCGGTCTTACTCGAGCGTTCCACCGCGGCAGCTGGGGCGTCGGGCAGGACCTGCGGGTGCTGGCCCGGCCCTGTGGTTTCGACCTCGACTCCATCACGGTGCCGACATCGATCCAGCACGGGGACGCCGACACCACCGTCCCGCTCCAGCACGCCCGCCGATTCGCCGAGGCGATACCGGGCGCACAACTCCAGATCCGTCCCGGCCACGGCCACTTCTCGATTCTCGACGCACCCCAGCAGATACTGGCGACACTCGCCGAATAGCCACCACCGCACTGCCAGCGCACGCCGGCGCGCCCCGGCAGCCCGACTCTGCTACTCGTCCACGGATCAGGCTTAGCGCGGCTCGCTGACCAGCTCAGCGAGCAATGCCTGGTCCAGGTTGCCGCCGGAGATCACGGCGACGGTGCGTCCGCCGGGCAACTGGGCGGCGTGGAACCGGTAGGCCGCAACGGTTACCGCACCCGACGGCTCGGCCACAAGATTCGCGTCGTGGGCGAGCATGCCGACGGCGGCACGGATCTCGTCCTCGGTGACGGTCACGATGCCGTCCAGGTTGGCCCGCAGGTGCGCCAGGGTCAGCTCGGACAGGTGGGTGCGCATCCCGTCGGCGATCGTGGCGTACCGCTGCTCGTCGGCGTAGGGCACGATCCGGCCGGCGGCAAGGGAGTCGCGGGCGTCGGGCGCGACGTCGGGCTCCACCCCATACACGGCGGTCTGCGGCCTGATCGCCTTAACCGCGACGCTGACGCCGGAGGCCAGGCCACCGCCGCCGACCGGCACGAGTACGACGTCCACAGTGGACAGATCGGCCAGGATCTCCAACCCGACGCTGCCCTGGCCGGCGATCACGTCCGGGTGGTCGAACGGCGGGATCAGGGTCAGGTCGCGCGCGGCGGCGAGCTTCTCAGTGGCTTCCAGCCGCTCGCCGCCACCGACCAGCACCACCTCGGCGCCGAGCCGGCCTACCGCGTCGACCTTGACCGCCGGCGCCGCCTTCGGGATGACCACGACTGCCGGGATGCCGAAGCGGGCCGCCGCGTACGCCACCGCCTGACCATGGTTGCCGCTGGAGTGGGTGATGACGCCGCGGGCGCGGACCCCGGCGGGCAGCGCGGCGATCGCGTGATACGCGCCGCGGATCTTGAACGACCCGACCGGTTGCAGGCTCTCCGGCTTGAGCCACAACGGGCGATCCGCATCGGCCCACAGCTGCGGCAGCAGCGGAGTCCGCACCGCCACGCCCGCCAGGTTGTCCGCGGCCTGCCTGATCTGCTCGATGCCCACCAACTCCACGACATCAATCCTGTCCTACCGCATCAGCGAGGTGGAAGCCGACGCAGATCGCACACATAACGCCGCGACGCACCCATCTGTAACGCGTAACCGAATCGGCAACTTGTTCGCCACCGAAGGTCTGGCCGTTTGGCCGGCGGCTCACGCTCTGTGACACATCGACTGGCAAAATCGTGGCCGGCGCCAGGAAACCAGTGGCCTGCAGACCGTAGTCCGCAGTGAGATGCTTTCGACCGTTCAACGATGAGCCCGCCCCGGACGTCAGGGACCAGTGGTGTCGACCGGTTGCCCGCCCGCCCAAACAAGGCTCGTCAACCTCTGGGCCAGCGGCGCAGCGATCACGCAAGCGGATTGGTAATCGACAGCAGGTACGAACCCGCGGGGTGACCGGGCTTCGGCAGATCGCCTCATTGCCCGACGGACGAGTGATCAGATCGGGCCGCCATCGGTGGGCGGTGTGTCGCCGTGCCGGTGGACGATGCGCCACTGCCCGTCCTCGCGCCGGTAGACGTGGGTGACGCGCAGCGTGTAGCTGCGCGGCTCGCCGTTGACCTTCACCTGGTTGTGTTCGTAGCCGACGGTGTAGGCCAGGTCGCCGCTGGCGCCTGCGGCGATCACTTCGAACTCGTAGGCCGCTGAGTTGGAGAACCAGGACGCGACGGTGCGGAACGTCGGCTCGAGGTCCGCCCAGCCGGACCCGGTTAGCTTCGCCCCGTACAGGGTGACCGGGTCGTTGCGGGACCACAGGGCCAGTCGCGGCGCGACGTCGCCGTTGTGGATCGCCTGCTCCGCGGCCCGCTGCTTCGGCAGCATCTCGTCGAGGAATTGCTCGGTCTCGCTAGCCATGACAACCTCCGCTACAGCTATACTGCTTTCAATGCAGTGAGGATGTATCTAATGTCGGAGGCCGTCAAGAGGCAATACAACTCCACGCGCCGCCAAGAGCAGGCGAGCGAGACCCAGGCGCGGATCCTGCGCGCGGCGCACGACCTGTTCGTCGCCAAGGGGTACGGGCGCACGACGATCGCCCAGATCGCACAGCGGGCCGGCGTCGCCGTCGAAACCGTGTACGCGGCCTTCCGCAATAAGGCCACGCTGCTGCGCCAGGCCTGGTTCGTGACCTTCCGCGGTGACGAGGTCGACGTCCCGCTGTACGACCGCGCCGAGATGCAGGCGATCCTCGCCGAGCCGGATCTAGCCACGCGCATCCGCAAGCACGCCGCCTTCGTCACCGCATCGAACCGGCGCATGGCCCCGCTCTACCACGCGCTGCATGGCGCAGCCGCCACCGAACAGGCCGCCGCCGACCTGCTCGACGAGTACCGCGGCCGCCTACTAGACGTTGCCACCAAATACGCGCGGGCTGCCGCCGCGACCGGGCAACTCGCGGTCAGCGAGAAGGACTGCCGCGACATCGTGTTCGCCACCATGGACGGTGCTCTCTGGCACCGGCTCGTCGCCGAACGCGGCTGGTCCGACGAGCGCTTCGCGGAATGGCTGGGCACCCTCTGGATGTCCCAGCTGCTCAAACCCCGCCGTATCGCAAGGAAGTGACCTTCTGAGTCCTCCCACGCACCGGACGCACGCCCGCAAGGGATCGTGGAGCGATACGGCAACGGAGAAATACGAGGGCCCGATTCGCCACGAACGGGCCCAGCGCGCACTGCCGTCCGCGACTCCTCAGGGCGACCCTCAGACCCTCGTAGAGCCGGACCTAAATACTGCAACGGCACTTGCTTGACAGGTAGTCGATCATGTTCGTGTGGTCGTCGATCTGGTCGCCGGTGAGCTGGATGGGTTGCACGAGCGGGTGTCTGGCCGGTTCTTTCGGGCGGAGCCGCGGGCTCGCGTTCGGGAG